>DHCMC07803__coassemble_829_pt1 | contig 25999 bp, 22 predicted proteins | sample DHCMC07803__metabat2_high_PE_053 | metagenome-assembled genome bin DHCMC07803 | reverse complement strand
CGGCGTTGAGGATGTTCTGGTAGCCGGTGCAGCGGCACAGGTGGCCGGAGATGAGGCGGCGCAGCTCCTCCCGGGTATACTGCTTGCCCGAGCCCACGATCTCCACCGCGCTCATGATGATGCCGGGGGTGCAGAAGCCGCACTGGACGGCGGCCTCCTCCACGAAGGCCTTCTGGATGGGGGACAGGCCCCCGTCCGGGTCCTGGAGGCCCTCCACGGTCAGAATGGTCCGCCCCTGGGCCCATACAGACAGGTAGATGCACGAGTCGATGGCCTCCCCGTCCACCAGAACGGTGCAGGCCCCGCACTCCCCCACCTCGCAGCCCTTCTTCACGCTGGTGAGGCCCAGCCGCTCCCGCAGGGTGTCCGCCAGGGACTCCCGGGGGTCGATGCCGATCTCCACCGGCTTGTTGTTGACGGTGCAGCGCAGAATTTCCATCATACGTCAGCCCCTCCCTTCCGGGCCGCCTCCCGCAGGGCGCGGGCGGACAGCTCCTGCACCAGCTGGATGCGGAACTCTTTGGAGGCCCGCCAGCTGGTGCGGGGGTTCACGTCGGCCAGGGCGGCCTGGCCGATGGCGGCAATGGCCTCCTCCACGCTCAGGCCCCGCACCGCCGCCTCGGCGGAGGGGGAGCGCATGGGCACCGGCCCGGCCACGCCGAAGGCCAGGGCCGCGTCGTCCACGAACTTCCTGTCGTCGGTGAGCTTCACCAGGCAGCTGACCCCCAGGGTGGCGATGTCCATGGCGCTGCGCTGGGCGTACTTGATGTAGTGGCCGGTGTAGCCGGCGTAGTTGTCACGGGGTATGACGATCTTTACCAGCAGCTCGTCGGGGGCCAGGGCCACCTTGCCCACCCCCAGGTACCACTCCGAGATGGGCACGTCCCGCTCCCCCCGGGGCCCCCTCACCCGGAGCACCGCGTCCAGGGCCACCAGGGTGGAGGCCGTGTCGGCGGAGGTGATGCCGTTGCACACGTTGCCGCCGATGGTGCCCGCCGCCCGCAGCTGGGGCCCGCCGGCCATGTCCGCCGCCTCCCCCAGCACGGGGATGGTCTGGCGGATCACGTCGGAATAGGTCACCCCCCGGAAGGTGGTCAGGGGGCCGATCTCCACGTCCCCGCCGGGGGAGAGGGTGACGCCGGCAAGCTCGCCGGCCAGGTCGTGGATGGACACCAGGGAGCAGCCGGCCAGCTTGCCCTCCCGGATCTTGATGAGCACGTCGGTGCCCCCGGCGATGACGATGGCCGAGGGGTCGGCCCGGAGGGCCCGGATGGCGTCGGCCACCGATTTGGCCCGGTATATGGATTTGATGTCGTACATAAATACACCTCCCGCGCCGGACAGCGGCGCAAGTGAACGAGATTGCAGGGGCCGGGCCCCTTAGACGCCCCCTCATCCGCCCCAGTGTGCGCACTGGGGCACCTTCCCCCCAAGGGGAAGGCTTTCTGGCCGCGCTCCCGTCATTGTGAGCCAGTGCGCACACTGGCGCGGCAATCCGTTCCCCCGAAGCGGCGCGTCAGGGATGCCGCGCCCAGCAGAGGGTGGGTGCCCACCGGCGGGCGGATGATATCCGCCCCTACGGCCTGTCCCATCCCGTGGCGGCATGATTGTCCGTAGGGGCCGATGCCCACATCGGCCCGGGGCGTGCAGTCAAGCCGCCGGGGCCGCCACGGGCCTCAGATAAGGCCGGCTTTGGTGAACTCCTCCACCATCTTCTGGGGGTTCATGGGCAGGGTGTTCACCGCCACGCCGGTGGCGTACAGCACCGCGTTGCGCACCGCCGGGGCCACGGGGATGGCCGGCGGCTCCCCCAGGGCCTTGTTGCCGAAGGGGCCGGAGGGGTCGTCGGTCTCCACGAAGAGGGCGGTCAGCTCCGGGTGGTCCATGGCGGTGGGCATCTTATAGTCCAGCAGGTTGCCGTTGAGGAGCCGGCCGGTTTTGGGGTCGAACTTCATCTCCTCGCTGAGGGCGTAGCCCAGCCCCATGCTCATGCCGCCGTGGACCTGGGCCTCGGCCAGCTGGGGGTTGATGAGCCTGCCCGAGTCGTGGACGTTGACGATGCGCAGCACGCGGATCTTGCCCACGGGTATGTCCACCTCCACCTCGGCAAAGCAGCAGCCGAAGGCGAAGGTGTTCTCCTTGCAGTGGTTGGTGCCCTCGGCGGTGATGTGGACCGAGTGCTCCAGGGAGTAGAAGGCGTTGAGGGCCAGGTCGGCCAGGGAGATGAGGGCGTGCCCCTCCCCGTCGGCGATCTGCCGGTCCGCGATGGTCAGGCCCACGGCGTCGGGGAAGAGCTCAGCGGCGTAGGAGAGCAGCTTTTCCCGGAACTGCACTCCCACCTTCTTGATGGCCTTGCCGGTGACGTAGGTCTGGCGGGAGGCGTAGGCCCCGGTGTCGAAGGGGGCGGTGTCGGTGTCCTGGGTGGAGATGATGTGCACGTCCTCGGCGGGGATGCCGATGGCCTGGGCGGCCATCTGGACGAACACCGTGTCGCCGCCCTGGCCGATCTCAGTGGCCCCCAGCTGGAGCTGCACCGTGCCGTCCTGGTTGAGCACCATGCGGGCGGAGGCGGTCTCCAGGGAGATGGGGTACACGCCGGTCTTGTAGGAGAAGCAGGCCATGCCCACCCCCCGGCGCACCGGGCCGGTCTGGTTTTTGTATTTCTCCCGCAGCTCCTTCCAGCCGATGTACGCCGCGCCCTTGTCCATGCACTCGGACAGGCCGGTGGAGTAGCAGGTGATGCCGTTGAAGGGGTCCACATAGCCCAGGGGCATGATGTTCCGCCTGCGGAACTCCAGGGGGTCCAGCCCCATTTCCCGGGCAATGTCCTCCATCATGCACTCAGAGGCGAAGTCGGCCTGGGGGATGCCGTAGCCCCGCATGGCCCCGGGGGCGGAGCGGTTGGTGTACACCGTCAGGGCCTGGGAGTGGTGGCCGATCCTGTCCAGGTAGAGCTGGCGGAAGCCGGTGATGGCGTTGGCCACGATGGCGTGGCCGTGGGAGGCGTACCCCCCCTGGTTGGACACGGCCCTGCAGGAGCGGGCCATGAGGTTGCCCTCCCCGTCCACCGCCGCGGCCACATCGAAGGCGATGGGGTGGCGGGAGCGGGTGTTCTGGAAGGTCTCCTCCCGGGAGATATCCAGCCGCACGCACCGGCCCCCCACCTGGGTGGTGAGCCAGGCGTTGAGGGGCTCGTAGAGCACCTCCTGCTTGTTGCCGAAGCCGCCGCCGATGTAGGGCTTGATGACCCGGATCTTCCCCCAGGGAATGCCCATGGCCTGGCCGATGACCCGGCGGACGATGTGGGGGATCTGGGTGGAGGTGACCACCACGATGCGCCCGGCCTCCATCCAGGCGAAGGAGACGGGGTTCTCGATGTGGCAGTGCTGGACCTGCTGGGTCTCGTAATGGCCGCTGAACTGGTGGTAGTCCGGGCAGGAGAGCACCTCCTCCACCGTCTGGAAGCCGCCCTTTGGCATGGGGGTGCGCAGGTCGCTGCGGGCCAGGACGTTGTCCGGGTGCTCCTCGTGGATCACGGGGGCCCCCTCCGCCATGGCCTGCTCCGGCTCCAGCACCACGGGGTACTCCTCGTACTCCACCCGGATGAGCTCCAGGGCCCTGCGGGCGGTGACGGCGTCCTCCGCCACCACGGCGGCGATGTCGTCCCCGTAGATGCGCACACGGCGGTTGAGCAGCCTGCGGTCGGACACGTCCTGGTGGGCACTCTCCACGCTCCAGGGGTGGCCGGGGGTGGGGTACTGGATGTCGGGCACGTCAAAGCAGGTGAGCACCTTCACCACCCCGGGCAGGGCCCGGGCCGCCGAGACGTCCATGGATTTCACCCACCCGTTGGCGATGGTGCTGTGGAGGATGGCCGCCTCCAGCACCGGGCGGGGGCAGAGATCGTCGGTATATTTCGCCCGGCCGGTCACCTTATCGGCGGCGTCCACCCGGACGAGGCTCCTTCCCACTTCCATTCCGCGCGCCTCCTTTCAGTGCGGGTTTTCATGTTCAGTATAACGCATCGGGTCAAAAAAAGAAAGACCAAGTTCCGTCGTTCTCCACAATTCCGTCTTGGATTTTCCCCCGCTGTGTGGTATGATTGGGATACTACATAAAGGAGGCCGTGTCATGATCGATCTGACCATCTGCCGGCAGGGGCTGGAGCACAACATCCAGAAGGCCCGGGACAACGGCGTCATCATCCCCACCTTTGCGAACATGCGGGACCCGGAGACCGTGCCCGCCCCGGTGAAGGAGCGGCTGAAGGGGGTCGGCCTGTGGGACGTGGACCCGCTGAACCTGTTCCGCATCACCTGGCATAACGAGCCCCGGCAGGCCGGCGGGCTGTATACCGCCGTGCCCAATTACATCGAGCTGCCCCCCGCCCTCACCGGCGTGAAGGCCCGCATCGTGGCCCTGGCGGGCAAGTGGTTCCCCACCGGCTGCCACAAGGTGGGGGCCTCCTTCGGCTGCCTGGTCCCCCGGCTGGTCACCGGCCAGTTCGACGCCACCTGGCACCGGGCGGTGTGGCCCTCCACAGGCAACTACTGCCGGGGGGGCGCCTTCAACTCCAAGCTGCTGGGGGTCAAGTCGGTGGCTATCCTGCCCGCCGGCATGAGCCGGGAGCGGTTCGACTGGCTGCGGCAGATCGCCGGGGAGGTCATCGCCACCCCCGGCTGCGAGTCCAACGTGAAGGAGATCTTCGACAAGACCCACGAGCTGCGGCAGGAGCCCGACTGCATGATCTTCAACCAGTTTGAGGAGATGGGCAACCACCTGTGGCACTACCAGATCACCGGCCGGGCCGTCCAGGAGGTCTTTGAGCATGTGAAGCGCCCCGGCGACAGGCTCTCGGGGGCCTGCTTCACCTCGGGCTCCGCCGGCACCATCGGCTGCGGAGACTATCTGAAGGAGGTCTACCCCCAGATGAAGCTGGCGGTGGGCGAGGCCCTCCAGTGCCCCACCATCCTGGAAAACGGCTTCGGCGACCACCGCATCGAGGGCATCGGCGACAAGCACATCCCCTGGATCCACAACGTGAAGAACACCGACATGGTCATCGACATCGACGACGAGGACTCCCAGCGGCTGCTGCGGCTGTTCAACGACCCGGCGGGCCTTTCCCACCTGCGGGAGGCCGGGGTGGACGGAGACACCCTGGAGAAGCTCTCCTGGCTGGGCATCTCGGGCATCGCCAACGTGCTGTGCTGCGTGAAGCTGGCCAAGTACTACGAGCTTACCGAGCACGACGTGGTGGCCACCGTCCTCACCGACTCGGCGGACATGTACCGCTCCCGCATCAAGGAGCTGGCCGAGCAGTACGGCCCCTACGGGGAGAAGGAGGCCGCGGTGGACCACGCCCTGCATCTGCTGGGCCTGCGCACCGATTCCATGGCTGAGCTGAACTACCGCGACCGCAAGCGGGTGCACAACCTGAAGTACTACACCTGGGTGGAGCAGCAGGGCCGCACGTCGGAGGAGCTCAACGACCTGTGGTATGGCACCGTGTGGCAGGACGTGCACGGCCAGGCCGACGCCCTGGACGAGCTGATCTGCGCCTTCAACGAGGAGACCGGGGTGCTCAAGCGCCTGTGACCGGCGGCGGGCGGCCATAAAGGCCGCCCCTACAAGAACGGGATCGTCGGATGCCCGTAGGGGCGACCCTTGTGGTCGCCCGTCCCCAATTCCTCACGCCCGGGCGGGGACAGAGCCCCGCCCCTACAAACCCAAAGGGGGTTTCCCATTGAACTACGTTCTTGGCGCGAAATGCGTCAAATGCGGCCGGGAGTACGCCGCCGTGCCCGGCCTGACCACCTGCGCCTGCGGGGGCATCCTGGACATCCAATATGACTACGCCGCCATCCGCCGGGACTTCTCCCCCCGGGTGCTGGAGGGCTGCCGGGACTGGTCCATGTGGCGGTACCGGCCCTTCCTGCCGGTGGAGGAGGACTCCCCCGCCCCGCCCCTGCGGGTGGGCTGGTCCCCCCTCTATCAGGCGGACCGGCTGGCGGCGGAACTGGGCCTGAAGACCCTGTACGTCAAGGACGACGGGCTCAACCCCACCGCCTCCCTGAAGGACCGGGCCTCCGCCCTGGCGGTGGTAAAGGCCATGGAGGCGGGCTCGCGCACCGTGGCCTGCTCCTCCACGGGCAACGCCGCCTCCTCCCTGGCGGGGAACGCGGCGGCGGCGGGCCTGCGCTCCTACATCTTCGTGCCCGCCCGGGCCCCCAAGGGCAAGGTGGCCCAGCTGCGCATATTCGGGGCCACGGTGGTGAGCGTGGAGGGCAGCTATGAGGACACCTTCGAGCTGAGCCGCGCCGCCATTGAAAAGTGGGGCTGGTATAACCGCAACGCCGCCATCAACCCCTACCTCTCCGAGGGGAAAAAGACGGTCTCCCTGGAGATCATGGAGCAGCTGGGGTGGCATGTGCCCGACTACATCGCCCTGTCGGTGGGGGACGGGTGCACCATCGCCGGGGTGTGGAAGGGGCTCAAAGACCTGGCCTCCGCCGGGTTCATCGATAAGCTGCCCCGGCTCATCTCCGTCCAGGCGGAGGGCTGCTGCCCCATCAACCGGGCCGTGCAGACCGGGACGCCCTGGGTCCCCATGGAGGAGGACACCCTGGCCGACTCTATCGCCGTGGGGGTGCCCCGCAACCCGGACAAGGCCATAGGCGCCATCCGGGAGTCCCACGGCGTGGCGGTAAACGTCTCCGACGGGGAGATCCTCTCCGCCATGGGCCTGCTGGGCCGCACCCAGGGAGTGTTCGGGGAGCCCGCCGGCGCCGCCGGCACCGCCGGGGTGAAAAAGGCCCTGGAGCTGGGGCTGATCCCCCCGGACAGCACGGTGGTGAGCATCGTCACCGGCAACGGCCTGAAGGACGGACAAAACGGCATCAAGGCCGCCGGGGAACCCCTTTCGGTGCCCCCCAGCAAGGACGCCCTGCTCTCCGCCTTCCACCAGGCGGGCATCGCCCCGTAAGTTTAACAGAAAGGATTTGACCACTATGCAGCAGCACGATCCCGCCGCCAAAGTCGGCGTATGGGCTTATCTCCTCTTCACCCTGGCCAGCTTCGCGCTGGCGCTGTACTACATGCTTCTGGACGGCTTCCAGCACACCATCTCCATCGCCGCCCTGCCCATCTGGATGGGCTACACGATCTTTACCCTCATCAAGAGCATTGCCGACCTGATCGGCGCGCAAAAGCGTACCGCCAACTTCACCCGGATGCTGGCCCGGTGGGAGGACGCCTTCGGCAAGCGTGGCCCCGCCCTGGCCCTGCTGATCTTTATGACCCTGGCGGTGGGCCTCATCAAGCTGGCCGTGCCGGTCATCATCATGATGCTGGCCCGGGGCTCCTGATTTTCCCGTATAGGGGGGCTTTCCATGTCCATCCTCATTCAGAACGGCACCCTGCTCTGCCCGGAGGGCCCGGTCCGGGCCGACCTGCGGGTGGAGGGGGAGACCATCGTCCAGATCGGCCCCCATCTGCCCCCGGGGGACAGCCGGGTGATCGACGCCGCCGGCAAACTGGTCTTTCCCGGCTTTATCGACACCCACACCCACTTTGAGATGAACAAGGGCACCGAGCGGGAGACGGCGGACGACTGGACCACCGGCACCCGGGCGGCTCTGGCCGGGGGCACCACCTGCGTGCTGGACTTTGCCGAGCCGGAGCGGGGGGCCTCTCTCCAGTCCGCTCTGGAGACCTGGCACGACCGGGCGGAGGGCCGCGCCAGCTGCCACTACGGCTTCCACATGACCGTCAAGGACTGGGACCGGCGCATCCTGGCCGAGCTGCCCTCCATGACGGCCCAGGGCGTGACCTCCTACAAGGTCTACCTGGCCTACCCCAACCTGCGCATCAGCGACCGCACCGCCTACGAGGTCATCCGGGCGGTGGCGGAGCAGGGGGGCGTGGTGGGCTGCCACTGTGAAAACGGCGACCTCATCGAGGCCGCCACCGCGCAGCTGCGGGCGGCGGGCCGCCTGAGCCCCGCCAGCCACCCCCTGTCCCACGCCGCCGTCATGGAGGACGAGGCGGTGACCCGCTGGCTGGCCCTGGCCGAGCAGGCGGGCGCGCCGGTGAACGTGGTCCACCTGTCCACCCGCCGGGGGCTGGAGGCCGCACGCCGGGCCCGGGCGCGGGGGCAGAAGGTATACCTGGAGACCTGCCCCCAGTACCTGACCCTGACGGAGGAGAAATATTCCCTGCCCGGCTTCCAGGGGGCCAAGTACGTCTGCGCGCCCCCCCTGCGGACGGGGGACGACCTGGCCGCCCTGTGGCAGGGAGTGGAAAACGGGGAGATCGACACCATCGGCACCGACCACTGCTCCTTTAACTTCCACCCCACCAAGGAGCTGGGGAAGGACGACTTCTCCGCCATCCCCGGGGGCATCCCGGGGGTGGAGCACCGGCCCGCCCTGGTGTACACCTTCGGCGTGGCCGCCGGGCGCATCACCCCCCACCAGATGATGGCGCTGCTCTCCCAGCAGCCCGCCAGGCTCTTCGGCATGTACCCCCGAAAGGGGGCCCTGGCGGTGGGGAGCGACGGGGATATCGTAATATTTGACCCGCAATATACGTGGCGTATTACCGCTCAGGCCCAGTACCAGAACGTGGACTACACCCCCTACGAGGACATGGAGATGGCCGGGCGGACGGACACGGTGCTCCTCAGCGGCCAGGTGGCCGTGGAGGGGGGCCGGGTCACCGCCGAGGGCCTGGGCCGGTATGTCCGCCGGGGGCCCAGCCAGTTCTGGCGATGAAGGTCGGCGGCGTGCTGCTGGCCTCCGGGGCGGGAACGCGGTTCGGGGGCAACAAGCTGCTCGTCCCCGTGGACGGCGTGCCCCTGTACCGCCGGGCCATGGCCGCCCTGGCGGGGGCGGGGCTGGACCGGCTGGCGGTGTGCTCGGCCTGTGAGGAGGTGCTCTCCACCGGGGCGGAATACGGCTTTCTTCCCCTGTGCAATCCCGGCGCGGCGGAGGGGGTGTCCGCCTCCATCCGTTTGGGTTTGGAGCACATGGCGGATATGGATGGGGTACTCTTTTCGGTCTGTGACCAGCCCTGGCTGACCACGAAGAGTATTATCAGGCTGAAAAACGCCTTTTTGGAATCAAAAACCGCCCTTTGCGCCCTGTCCTGGCGGGGGGTGCGGGGCAACCCGGTGATCTTCCCACGGGATTTGTTCGGGGAGCTGGCCGCCCTCACAGGCGACGTGGGAGGCGCGGCGGTGATCCGGGCCCACCCGGACCGGCTGGCGCTGGTGGAGGCCTCCTCCCCCCGGGAGCTGGCCGATGTGGACACGCCGGCGGACCTAATGAATGATTGACATGCGCGGGGGCCCCTCGTCATGAGGGGCCCCGCGCGTTTCAGTTTATGGGGAAGGTCTCCCCGGCGATGGTGATCGAGGCGATGTCCTCCAGCTCCACCGGCTGGGCAAAGACCCAGAAGTCCCGGGAGGCGCCCTCTGTGGGCGCGCCCCCCTGTGCCTCCAGGGCGGCCTGGGCGCCGTCCCGCAGGGTCACCTGCAGGCCCGGGTGGCCCACCTCCCCGTCCGTCCGCCTCCAGGTGAGGGCAATGCTGAGGGGGGAGATCTCCAGGGCGTCCAGCCGGTAGGGGCCCACCGTTCGGTCCAGGGTGAGGGCGCGCTCCTCCGCCGGCTCCAGGGCCACCGGCAGGGTCCAGGTGTCCCGGAGGGCCTCCTCGGGGCCGTGGTAGACGCCGTAGACCCGGATATACGCCATGTCCGCCACGTCCGCCGGGGTAATGCCGCCGATCACATAGTCCGTGCCGTCGGCCGTGTCCACCCGGTCCAGAGTGGAGCCCATCTGCTCCCCGGCGGCGCTATAGGGCAGGGCCAGCAGGCCGCTGTTGGAAAAGCCCTCCGCCATGGCCAGGCGGATGTGGAGCCGCCCCTCCCCGTCAAAGCCCATGGAGGAGATAGAGAAATCCTCCGTGTCCGGGCTGGCCTGGGGGGTCTGGCCCGCCCGCAGGACGGCCTGCCCCTCCGCCGCCTCCTCCGTCTCCAGGGTCTGCGCCCTCTCCGGCGGCCGGAAGGCGGCCCCCGTCTCATAGCGGTAGCTGGGGTCCAGGCCGGTGACGGTCAGGGTGGCGGCGCTGCCGCTGCCCACCCCCACCAGGTTGGCCTCCACCAGCAGCCGGCCCGCCTCCGCGTCCCAGGAGAGCACATGGCAGCCCGCGCCGCCGGCCAGGGGGCCGTCCGCCGTCTCCAGCCGGGCGGTGACATTGGTGTGCTCGTTGAGCCGGCCCGCCGGATCGGTGACGGTGAAGTAGACCCTGGCCACGTACCCGTCGCTGAGGCTGCCTGCCAGGGCCACCTCCACGCCGCTCTCCACCACAGACCCCTCCGCCGGGGCGGCATAGGGGGCGAAAGCCCCCAGCCGGACCTGGAGGGTCTGCCAGAGGGTGGGCCCCGCCGCCACCGCCGTCACCCCCAGGGCGGCGCACAGGGCCAGGGCCACGGCGGCCCGCCGGCCGAACCGCCGCCGGGGCCGCGCCGCCCGCTCCCCGCCCCCGGCCAGCAGGGCGTCCAGCCGCTCCAGGGCCTCCGATCCGGGGGTCAGGGCGTCCATCTCCCGCCTATAATCGCTCTGAAACATCGTCGTCCTCCTTCAGCATGTCCCGCAGCAGGGCACGGGCCCGGAAGAGCCGGGACTTCACCGCGCCCTCGCTTTTCCCCATGATTTTGGCGATCTCCGCCACGCTCAGCTCCTCGTAGTAGTACAGGTGCACCGCCGTGCGGTACTTGGCCGGCAGGGCCAGCACCGCCTCCACTACGCCTCCCGGCTCCGGCTCCTCCGGGGCGGGGAGGGCGTCCTCCAGCGGCCCCTCCCGCCGCCGCCAGGGCGCGCGGAACCAGTCGTTGGCGCAGTTGGCCGCCACCCGCAGCAGCCAGGCGCGGGCGTGCTCCGGCTCGGCAAAGGCCGGCCTTGCCCGCAGCAGGCGGACGAAGGTCTCCTGCATCACGTCCTCCGCGTCGGCCCGGCTGCCCGTGCGGGCGTAGGCCAAGCGGAACACGTCCCCGGCGCACCGCCGGGCCAGCGCTTCCGGGCTGTTCCAGGTCTGCTCCATGCCGCGTCCCTCCTTTCTGCCCTTAACACGGTTTTGCGGGGGCTTTGGTTTCAAAAAGGGGAGAAAATTTCTGTGCCGGGCAAAAGCGCCCCGGACGATCAAGGCCGCCGGGCAAAAGCCCGGCGGCCCGCATTACTATTCTATTTCTCCCGGGACTGGAGGCGGACCTTCACCCGGCCGCCGCACACCATGCCCAGCTCCGCGGCGGCGTGGGACAGATCGTACTCCTTCACGTCCTCCCCGCCGCCCCGGGCCCACAGGGCCAGGGCGTCCTGCTTCACCTGGTGCTCCACCGCGCCGCCGCCGATGGTGCCGGCGCAGGTCCCGTCGGGCCGCACCAGCATCCATGCGCCCACGCCCCGGGGGGCGGAGCCGTGCTTCTCCACGATGGTGCACAGCACCCCCGGCCCCTCCGGGGGCTTTGTCACGCCGGGGCCCAGGGCGGCCCGGACCTGCACCAGCCGGGCGGCGATGGACACGGCGATCTCCGCCGGGGTCTGCCCCCCGATGGGCAGGCCGATGGGGGCGTCCACCCCGTCCAGGATTTCCCGGGAAAAGCCCGCCTCCTCCAGGGCCTTCCGCACGGCAGCCACCTTAGTTTTGCTGCCGATCATGCCCACATAGGCGTACTTCCCCCGGAGCACGTGCTCCAGGCACTCCCGGTCAAAGGCGTGGCCCCGGGTGAGGATGGCGTAGTAGTCGTCCGCCCGGCTGCCCAGCTCGTCCAGGGCCTCCAGGAAGGGGGCGCAGATCACCTGCGCCGCCATGGGGAAGCGGGCCACGTTGGCAAACTCCGCCCGGTCGTCGACGACGATGAGCTCAAATTCCAGCCGGGCGGCGATGTGGGCCAGCTCCAGGGACACGTGCCCCCCGCCGCAGAGGATCAGACGCTCCATAAGCCCCGCTCCCTTCCGAAATACAGCAGGCCCTCCAGCACCCCGCCGCCGATGGCCCGGGCCTTGTCCGAGACGGTGAAGCAGTGCCGGACCTCGCACCGGGGGTCGATGTCCCCGGCCTTCATGCCCTTTGTGACGGTCAGCCCGGCGGGGAGCATCCCCCGCACCACGCCGGTAATACGGGCGCGGGCGGTCTCCCCCGCCACCCGGGCCACGTCCTGGCCGGCCTCCACCCGGTCGCCGATGGCGGCCAGGGGCTCGAAGGGCCCGTCCGCCGGGGCACGGATGAGCCGCTCCACCGTATAGCCCCCCACGTTCCCGGGCACGCCGGTGTTGGGGGCGGCGGAGCCGGACAGGATGAGCCGGCCCAGGTCGTGGCCCCGCTGGGTCTCCACCACTCCGTGGCAGTCCACGCCGGCGGCAAAGCCGGGGCCCAGAGCCAGTACAATAGGCGCGTCGGTGATGTTCGTGCCCAGGTTGCGCTTGGCCAGGATGGCGTCCACCACCGCGTCGAAGGGCAGCTCTTTTAAAATGTCCGCCCCGGGGTCGGCCAGCACCGGGATCTCCCCGGCGGCCAGGACGGCCCGGGCCTCCTCCGGCCCCGCCGCCCGCCGGGCGGCCACGCCCTCCACCTCCGCCGCGCCGTCGTACATGCACTGGCAGAAGGCCACCGTCCGCCGCACCGCTGTGGGCTGGGTCAGGTCGGTCATCACCACAGAAATGCCCGCCCGGCGCAGCCGTATCGCCGTGCCGGTGGCCAAATCGCCGGCGCCCTTGATCAAAACAAGCATAAGCCGCCCCGCTCCCTCTCCGTATAGTGGGTCACCGCGCTGACGATGCCCTTTTGGGCCAGAATACTCTGGATCTCCCGGCCCAGGGCCTCCCGGGCCGGGTCGTCCGCCTTGTTGAGCAGGCAGCGGAAGGCCATGCCCGCTCCCACGCCCTTCCGCCCCCCCTGGGGGTGGGAGAGCACCGCCGCCACGTCCGCCGGGGTGAGCGCGTGGTCCATGTCCACCCCCAGCAGGGCGCACACCCGCTCGGGCCGGTGGCAGGCTATCCCCACGGGCCTCCCCAGGCAATCCAGCCCCGCCGCGGCCACCACCGCGTCCGCCTGGGGCGGGATCACCGGCTCGTGGTCCGCCGGGGCCTTCAGGGGGTGGAGCCGGGCCCCGTCGGCCTCCGCCAGCACCAGGTGGGCGAAGGCCAGGCAGGCCGCCGGGTCCCCGCCGCCGGAGAGCTTGTCCGGCCGGGCGAACCGGCCCAGGGTCACCGCGGGGCAGCCCTCCAGCAGGGCCCGCGCCTCCGCCGGGCTTCCCGCCAGGGGGAGGCCGGGGTGGGGCAGGATGTGGGTGGTGGTGGTGACCACCACCTTTTTCCCCGCGTCCACCCCCGCCCGGGCCAGGGCGTAGAGGGTGGAGGTCTTGCCCCCCGCCCCCGTCAGGGCCACCAGCCGGTGGACCTCCATATCCAGCTCCAGCGCCGCCCAGACGTCCATGTCAGCCTCCCAGGGTGTGCTCCGCGAGGATCTTCATGCCGATGGCGATGAGCACCAGGCCGCCCACCAGCTCCGCCCGCTTCTGAAACAGGCTGCCCAGCCGCCGGCCCGCCAGCCCGCCCACCACCGACAGGGCAAAGGCCACCACGCCGATCACCACAGCGGAGGCCAGCACCGGCACCGCCATGAAGGCCATGGACACCCCCACCGCCAGCGCGTCGATGCTGGTGGCGATGGCCAGCAGACACAGGCGTTTGGCGGACAGGTCGGCGGGGGCCTCCTCCCCGTCGCCGTGGCACAGGGCGCCCCAGGCCATGCGCCCGCCGATAAGGGCCAGCAGGCCGAAGGCCACCCAGTGGTCTACCGCCTCTATGTACCCGCTGACGCTGCTGCCCAAAAACCAGCCGGCCAGGGGCATCATGAACTGGAACGCGCCGAACCACAGGCCCATCTTCACCGCCTGCCGCCAGCCGAAGCCGGGGATGGCGATCCCGCTGGACACCGACACGGCGAAGGCGTCCAGCGCCAGGCTCACCGCGATGAGGAAAATTTCAAGCACACACACCACATCCAAAGGTTTATTGGACAAAATTATAGCACAGAAGGGAAAAATATGCTATAACAAGATATACGGAGAGGGGGAGATCCTATGACAGAGCGGGAGCGCTGGATGGCACAGGCCCTGGAGCTGGCCCGGGAGGCCCTGGAGGCCGGGGAGGCGCCGGTGGGCTGCGTCATCGTGCGGAACGGGGCCGTGGTGGGCCGGGGCCGCAACCGGCGGGAGGGGGATCGCACCGCCCTGGGCCACGCGGAGATCGAGGCCATTGCGGAGGCCTGCCGCACCCTGGGGGGCTGGCGGCTCACCGGCTGCGCCCTCTACGTCACCCTGGAGCCCTGTCCCATGTGCGCCGGGGCCATTCTCAACGCCCGGGTGCCCGTGGTGTGCTACGGGGCCAGGGACGACAAGGCGGGCTGCTGCGGCTCGGTGCTCAACCTGTTTGAGGAGCGGTTCAACCACCACCCCCGGATCTACGGCGGGGTGCTGGAGGGCGACTGCGCCGCCCTGCTGCGGGAATTTTTTCAGAAGCTGCGGTGATTTAACCCTTTTGTAACAAAAACACGCTGGTTTTTGTAATGATTGGCTGTTACCATAATATCTGCAAGGGACGAGTCTTCTTTTCATTCTATCCTCCAATCATCGGGGCAGGCGGCGGGAATTCCCGCTGCCTGCCTCCCATTTTCCGGCTCTTTTTTGATTTTGACAGGAAGTTTACAAAAAAAGTTGTGGATTTAAAGCTTTTGTAACATCTGCTCGTTTCTTCTTTAACAATTCCCAGGTATCCTAATACTTGCAAGAGACAGTTTCTTTTCATTTCATTGTATCCTCTTTCCTTCGGCAGGGGCCGGACGTCAGGAGCAGGCGTCCGGCCCTTGTCGTTTTTCCCGGACTGTGTTATGCTGGTACCACAGAGGAGGGGTGCCCCGTGAAGCTGCAGGTCAAACGGGTGCGGTTCGGCGACTGCGCGGTGCTGGAAGGGCGCCGGGCACGGCTTATCGTGGACTGCGGCAGCGACAACCAGTCCTTGGGAAAGGACCTGTCGGCCCAGGATTTTGCCTACTCTGCCATCGCCGCCCAGGTCAACGACCACATACCCACCGACATCCTGATCTCCCACCTCCATACCGACCACTATCGGGGCTTTCTCAACCTGGGGAAGGACGTCCCGCCCCTGTTTGCCCAGGCGCCGCCGGTGGGCACCGCCTATCTGCCCTGGACCATCCTGGGCGGGCGGGCCGTGCTGTCTGCCGCCTACGCCCGGCTGTATCTCACCGCCCCGCCCCGCACCCTGGCCCATGAGCTGGCCCGGGGGCTGGCAGACCTGCTGCCCACCCTCCAGCGGGAGGCGCTCCATCAGCGGATGCTCCAGGCGGGAGAAGAGATCCCACTGGAGCGGAACATGCTGGAGATCCTCTGGCCGGAAGCCGAGCACGCCCTCTCCTCCCTGCCGGTGTGGGGGCAGGCGGGCTTTCTGGCGGCCGACAGGGAAATGGCGGCGGCATTTTCCGCCCTGGCGGGGCAGACGGACGGGCGGCTGCCGGAGGAGGCCCTCCGTCTGGCCGGGGCCCTGGAACGCTGCCTGCTCGCAAGCTCCGGCGAGCCCCTGCTGGAGGCGGGCCGCCCGGCGGCCCTGGAGGAGCTCTCCTACGCCCGGGCGCAGGCCGACAGACTGCGCCAAGACCTGTGGGGAGGGCCTGCGGAAGCGCTCAGGCCCCCTTATCCCCCCCGCCTGCTGCCCCTGGTCCGCTTCGCGGCCCGGCAATATCACGTGCTGGCAAAGACGGTCAATGCCTGCGGCATCGTGTTTCAGTGGAAGGATAAGCTCCTCTTCCCCGGGGACGCGCCTCCGGCAGTGATCAGCTATCTGGGAAAAAAGAGGCGCTTCCACAGCCGTTACCAGGTGGTCAAGCTCCCGCACCACGGCACCAGGCGGTATTTCTCCTCCGCGCTGCCGCCGGCGGGGCAGTATATCATTTCAAACGGAGGCTATTGCCGCCGGGCGGTGGGAAAGCCGGTCCTGGACGCCCTCTCCCCCACAGGCTGCGGCTTTTTGTGTACCGACGCCCACCAGGCCCCTGAGAAATACTGCGAATATTATCGGGCGCAGCGGCACTGCCACCCCGCCTGTATCCCCATCACCGATCCGCAGCAGATCGTTCCCCTTTGAAAAGGCAGCTGCGACGGCGTCTTTTCTGTCCAAGCGCCGGATCTGGTTCCAGCCACGACATATGCCGCGGCTGGAGCCGCCGCCCGGCCTGCAAATAAACGGCCCGGCCGCCAGTGGCGGCCGGGCCGTTTGCCTGCAGGTCATATCCCATCCAAATCGCGGCCGGGGGAAGTGAATTCCCCCGGCCTGCGCGCCACTCGGCGCGTCCCGCCTGCGGCGGGTCCCCCGGGAAAAGCAGCCCTTTCCCCGGATCGTTTTCGCTTTTTCTTACCGCTCCTCCCGGAAATACGCGTTGCCCAGACTGGCCGGCGGCTGCTTCTCCCGGTTGTTGCGCAGGGAGGTGATGATGAGCACGATGACGGTGACCACATAGGGCAGGATGCGGTAGATCTGGGTGGGCACCATAGGCAGGGACAGGTAGTTGTAGAGGATCATCAGCCCGCCGAAGAGGACGGAGCCCCAGATGGCGTTCAGGGGCCGCCACAGGCAGAAGATGACCAGGGCCACGGCCAGCCAGCCCTCGCCGGACAGGCCCTCGTGGTTCCACACGCAGCCGGCGATGGTCATGATATACACCATGCCGCCGATGGCGGAGATGCCCCCGCCGATGACGGTGGCCAGGTACTTGTAGCGGGTGACGTTGATGCCGGCGGCGTCGGCGGTGGCGGGGGACTCGCCCACCGCCCGCAGATAGAGGCCGGCCTTGGTCCGGCGGAAGAACCAGGCCATGGCGATGGCGATGGCCAGGCCGATGTAGAGGAAGATGCTGTGCCGGAAGATCACCGGGCCCACCACGGGCAGCTGCTGGAGGGCCGCCGGGAAGGGGGAGCCGGCAAACACCGCCTTCAAATCGTTGCCGATGGCCACATAGCCGCCGGAGGTGCGGCGCATGTACTCGCCGATGAACTGGCCCAGGCCGGTGCCGAAGATGGTGAGAGCCAGGCCGGTGACGTTCTGGTTGGCCCGGAGGGTGACGGTGAGGAAGGAGTAGATCAGCGCGCCGAAGGCCCCGCCCAGGAAGGCGAACAGCAGGGCCAGCAGCACGGCCACGATCCCGTTGGCCCCGGCGCCGGCAAAGCCCTCGTAGTAGAAGGCCGCGCCCAGGCCCATGGCCCCGCCGGTGTACATCATGCCCTCCACGCCCAGGTTCAGGTTGCCCGCCTTTTCGGAGAGGATCTCCCCCACGGTGCCGAAGAGCAGGGGCACGCCGTTGAGGACGGCGGCGGCCAGCAGGGCCACCCACAGACTGCTGTTGATGTCACCCATGGATCGCCGCCTCCTTTCTCCCCTTGCGGAAGATGAGCCTGTAATTGATGAAGAACTCGCACCCCAGCATGCAGAAGAGGAACACGCCGGTGATGATGTCGGAGATGGAGGCGGGCACCTCCATGCGGGTCTGGAGGGTGTCCGAGCCCTTCTCCAGCACGCCCAGCAGGAAGGAGATGGCGATCATGGCGAAGGGGTTGAGCTGGGCCAGCCAGGCCACGGTGATGGCGGTGAAGCCCACCCCGGCGGCCACCTCGGCGTGGAGGGTGCCGTCGGCACCGGACACCACGATGAAGCCCACCAGGCCGGACAGGGCGCCGGAGAGGAACATGGTGCGCATGACCACCTTGGCCACGTTCATGCCGGCGTAGCGGGCGGTGTTTTCGCTCTCGCCCACCACGGCGATCTCATAGCCCTGCTTGGTGTATTTCATGTAGAGGAACATGAGCACCGTCAGCACCAGCACGATGATCCACCCGCAGTGGATTCCAAACACCCGGGGCAGCAGGGCGCTGTCGGCAAACTCGGGGATGATCTGGGAGCCGGGCCGCCCCTCCCAGGGGCCGCCCTGGAGCCAGCGGACGATGCCGATCATGATGTAGTTCATCATCAGGGTGAACAGGGTCTCGTTGGTGCCCCAGCGGGCCTTGAAGAAGGCGGGCACCAGGGCCCACAGCCCGCCGAACAGGGCGCCCAGCGCCGCCATGAGCACCAGCAGCACCGGCCCCGGAATACTGTCGGCGCAGAACAGGGCCAGCCAGCTGGCCCCCACGGCGCCGGCGGTGATCTGCCCCTCGGCGCCGATGTTCCAGAAGCGCATTTTGAAGCAGGGGGCGATGGCCAGGGCGGTGCCCAGCAGGGGCACCGCGATGCGCACCGTCTGGCGGAACACGGTGGCCTTGCCCAGGGATCCGTCCAGGATGGTGGCGTAGCCCTGGAAGGGGCTGTGCCCCAGCAGCAGGAAGATCAGGGCGCCGATCAGGATGGCCAGCACGAAGGAGCCCACCCGGATGGCCCACACCTGGCCCCGGGGCATGGCGTCCCGCTTGGCCAGCCGCACCAGCGGGGTATTGCCCTCACGCATGTACCGTTCCCTCCTCTCCCTGATCCACGCGGGTCATCAGCAGACCCACTTCCTCCTTGGTGGCGGTGCGGGCGTCCACAACGCCGGACACCCGGCCGCCGCACAGCACCAGGATCCGATCGCACAGCTCCAGCAGCACGTCCAGGTCCTCCCCCACCAGCAGCACCGCCACCCCCTTCATCTTCTGCTCGTTGAGCAGGCGGTAGATGGTGTAGGAGGAGTTGATGTCCAGGCCCCGGACGGGGTAGGCGGTCATGAGCACCGTAGGCTGGGAGGCGATCTCCCGGCCCACCAGCACCTTCTGCACGTTGCCGCCGGACAGGCGGCGCACCGGGGCGGTGACGCCGGGGGTGACGATCTCCAGCTCCTCAATGAGCCGCTCGGCCAGGGCCCTGGGGGGCTTGCGGTCCACCAGGGGGCCCGGGTTTTCCTTGTAGGTCTTGAGCATCATGTTGTCCACCATGCCCATGCCCCCCACCAGGCCCATGCCCAGCCGGTCCTCGGGCACAAAGGCCAGGGCAACCCCCACCTTCTGGATCTGGGCCGGGGTCTTGCCCAAGAGCTCCTCCCCGGCCTTGTCCACGGGCACGTGGTTGCCGGCGATGTCGCTTTTGGGGTGGGGCGGGTAGTAGAACACATGGCCGGACTCCGCCTTCTGCAGGCCGGCGATGGCCTCCAGCAGCTCCTTCTGCCCCGATCCGGCGATGCCGGCGATGCCCAGGATCTCCCCGCCGAAGGCCTGGAAGCCCACGTCGGAGAGGGTGGCAATTCCCTCGGCGTTTTTGCAGTTGAGGCCCTTGACCTCCAGCCGCAGGTCCCGGTACTTGGCCTCCGGCCTGTCGATGTTCAGGCTCACCGCCCGGCCCACCATCATCTCGGTGAGGGCCTGGGGGTTGGTGTCGGCGGTGTTGACGGTGCCGATGTACTTGCCCTTGCGCAGGACGGCCACCTGGTCGGAGATGGCCATGACCTCGTGGAGCTTGTGGGTGATGATGACGATGGCCTTGCCGTCGGCCTTCATGGCCCGGAGGATGTCGAAGAGCCGGTCGGTCTCCTGGGGGGTGAGCACGGCGGTGGGCTCGTCCAGGATCAGGATGTCCGCCCCCCGGTAGAGCACCTTGACGATCTCCACCGTCTGCTTTTCCGACACGGACATGTCGTAGACCTTCTTGTCCGGGTCGACGCCGAAGCCGTACCTGTCGCTGATGGCCTTCACCTGGGCGGCCACCGCCCTGCGGTCGTGGCCGCGGCCCCGCAGGCCCAGGGCGATGTTCTCCGCGGCGGTGAACACGTCCACCAGCTTGTAGTGCTGGTGGATCATGCCGATGCCGTGGTCATAGGCGTCCTTGGGGGAGCGGATCACCACCGGCTTGCCCTCCACCAGGATCTCCCCCTCGTCGGGGCGGTAGATGCCGGAGAGCATGTTCATCAGGGTGGTCTTGCCGCTGCCGTTCTCCCCCAGCAGGGAGAGGATCTGCCCCCGGTCCAGGGTCAGATCCACGCTGTCGTTGGCCACCACCTGGCCGAAGCGCTTGGTAATGTGCCGCAGTTCAATGGCATGGACAGTTTCCAAGGCTGTCATCCTTTCTGCTCCGTCCCGGCAGGCAGGGCCTTCGGGAAGCGGTTGATGGGGCGGGACGCTCTGCGCGCGCGTCCGGGCCGGGCGCGCGGCCGCCATATAGGGTGGTCCTGCCCGGGCCGCCCTATATCGCGGCCGCCCGGAAAAGCGGCTGCGAAAACGCTCAGACGAGGGCCGCTTTCGCGGCCCTCGTCTGAGACGGAAGGATCAGAACGCCTCGTTGAGCCACTCGATGCCGTCGATGCGGACGGTGAAGTAGGGGGCGGACTGGAAGTAGGACTCGTGGAAGGCCCCGTCGAACACGGCCTCCTCGGAGTCGGCCACAAAGTCGCCGTCGGTGTCCAGGGCCAGGGCGGAGGTCAGCTCCTGGCCGTCCACGGTGAAGGTGGAGGTGTCGAACACCTGGAGGGTGCCGTCGTGGAGGGCCTGCTCCACCTCGGCCAGCTTCTCAGCGGTGCCGGGGGCGGCGATGTCCTCGTTCAGCGCGGTCATGACCACGGCGCCCATGTCCATGCCGTGGCACCAGTCCTGATCGAACTCCTCGCCGTTGGCCACGGCCTCGATGGCGTACTCAAAGTACAGGGACCAGTCGATGCGGGTGCCGATGAGGGAGGCCTCGGGGGCGATGGAGATCATGTCGTTGTTGTAGCCGGTGTGGAACACGCCGTTGGTCTGGGCCACGGTGGCGGGGGTGGTGTTGTCGGAGTGCTGGGAGATCATGACGCAGCCCTGATCGCACAGAGCCTGGGCGGCGTTGGCCTCGGCAGTGGCGTCAGACCAGGAGCCCACGAACTGCACCTTCATGGTGACGGAGGGGCACACGCTCTTGGCGCCCAGGTAGTAGGCGGTGAAGCCGGAGATCACCTCGGCGAAGGAGAAGGCGCCCACGTAGCCGATGACGGCCTCGTCCTCGGCGATGGTGCCCTCGTCGATCATCTGCTGGAGCTTCATGCCGGCCACCACGCCGGCCAGGTAGCGGCCCTCGTAGATGTTGGCGAAGGCGTTGTGGGTGTTGGGCAGGTCGTCGTTCCAGGAGGCCTGGTTGGTGCAGGCGATGAACTCAATCTCGGGGTACTCCTCGGCCACCCGGAGCATGAAGGGCTCAAAGCCGAAGGAGTTGTTGATGATGAGCTCGCAGCCCTCCTCGGCCAGGTTGCGGTTGGCGTCCTCGCAGGAGGAGTCCTCGCCGATGTTCCACTCCACCAGCCACTCCACGTTGATGCCCTTGGCGGCCAGGGCCTCGGTGGCGGCCTCCTGGCCGCGGATGAAGTTGTAGGTGTAGCCCTGGTCGTTCTCGTCGCCGATGCAGATCAGGCCCACCTTGATGGTCTTGGTCTCAGTCTCGCCGCCGGTCTCCTCATTGGCGGGAGGGGTGCTCTCGCCGGCGGGGCTCTCGCTCTCGCCCTGGGTGCCGCCGCCGCAGGCCGCCAGCCCAAAGACCATGGCGCCCGCCAGGAGCATTGCAAGCAGTCTCTTCTTCATAACAGGTTCCTCCTCAATTCATGTTGGTCACAAGACAGTATGGATCCTCTATTCCAAACGGCTGCACGCATGGGGGGACAGCTGCCCCCGCCCGTGGTGGACGCCACTTTACATCCGCTCATCACGGAGGGCATCCTCCGCCTGCGGCAGCCGGTCTTGCTATGTCGAAACAGTGGAACAGTAAGTCGTATACACAGGGGCCGGACGCCAGCCGGCCACTTCTCTTCCGTCATTGCAAGCCAGTCCGCAGACTGGCGCGGCAATCCGTTCCTCTCAAAACGGCGCAGCAATCCGTGCTCCCCAAGGCGGCGCGTCAGGGATGCCGCGCCCTACAATGGTGCATCCGGGCCCGCACACCATCGCTCAGCAGAACTCCACGCCGCCCTCCACGCTCATACTTTTTACTCTTGCCAGGGACTCCACGCGCACGCCCATGCTTCGGATCAGGTCCCCGCCGGGCTGGAAGGCCTTTTCCACGGCGATGCCCGCCCCCACCAGGGTGGCCCCGGCGTCCCGCACCAGGTTGATCAGGCCCTGGAGGGCAGAGCCGTTGGCCAGGAAATCGTCGATGATCAGCACCCGGTCCTCCGGCAGCAGGAACTCCTTGGCCACGATGATGTCGTACACCCGGCCGTGGGTAAAGGACTCTACCTTAGAGGTGTACACGTCGCCGGCGATGTTCTTGGTCTTGTTCTTTTTGGCGAAGATCACCGGGCAATCAAAAAACTGCGCAGCCACACACGCGATCCCGATACCCGATGCCTCGATGGTCAAGATCTTGGTGACTCCGCAGTCCCCGAACAGGCGCAGGAACTCCCGGCCCATATCCTGAAACAGCTTTACGTCCATCTGATGGTTGAGAAAGCTGTCCACCTTCAGTACGCCGCCCTCCCGGATCTTCCCGTCGGCGCGGATGCGCTCCTCCAGCTCCTTCATCATATTCTCTCCTCAGTCTGCCCTACACCGCCGCCGCGGGCGGGCAACGAAATAGCTTGTCGCTTTATTTTACCATTAAACTGCGGCCCCGTCACCTGTTTTTCAAAATTTTGTGGAATTTGTCGGACATTTTTCCCTCCGTTCTGAAAAGGCGGGCGCTTTGCCGAAAACCGGCCGCCTCTCCGCCCTGTTTTCGTTGCGCTTTCCGGCGGTCTTTGGTACAATATTGGGGCAGATACCATTCCCTCACAAGGAGGTCCTATGATGCTCAGACGATTTTGTACCGGGGCCCTGGCGGCCCTGCTGGTGCTTGCCGCCGCCCCCCAGCCCGCCCGGGCCGCCTTTTCCGACGCCGCGGGCCACTGGGCCGCGGAGATCATCGAAAAGGCGGAGGACTACGGCCTGATCCAGGGCTACCCCGACGGCACCTTCGGGGTGGAGGACGAGATCACCCGGGGCCAGTTCGTCACCGTTTTGTGCCGCATGTTCGGCTGGGAGCTGATCAGCCCGGAGACCCCCTCCTACATAGACTGCCTCCCCTCCGCCTGGTATTACTCCGCCGTGGAGACCGCCCGGGCCCACAACGTGATGGACCCCGCCGGGGCCTTCCGGCCGGAGGACTACATCAGCCGGGGGGAGATGGCCGTCATGCTGGTGCGGGCCCTGGGCTACGGGGACCTGGCCGAGGGGCTGGAGGACCCCGACCTGCCCTTTGACGACGTGACGGAGGACGCCGGGTACATCCATGTGGCCTGGCGCATCGGCATGGTCAACGGGGTGGCCGGACCCAGCGGGACCCTCCGCTTCCTGCCCTCCTACTCCGCCACCCGCGCCGAGGCCGCGGCCATGCTGGTGCGGGTGTACGAGCGGTACGTGTCGGGCACGGAGTGGCTCCACGGCTTCTACGCCTTCTCCTCCTACTCCCAGATCGCCCTCACAGCCGGCATGGACGCCGTCAGCGTGGGCTGGGCCCGGATGGAACTGGACGATCAGGGCGTGCCCGTGCTCAACTCCACCTCGGCCAACGGCAACGACTGGGTGCGCCCCGACGACGTGACCCCCGCCACCGGCTACTGGACGGAGCACCAGATCCCCTACAACTTAAATGTATACGCCTATGACGGCGCCGCTGAGAACGGGGAGAGCCCCTCCGCCGTGGACGGCGCCGTGGCCACGGCGGAGGGCCGCGCCGCCGCCGTGGCCGCCCTGGCCGCCGCCGCGGCGGACTACGCGGGCCTCACCATCGACTTCGAGGGCCTGCGGGGGGCGGACACCCGGGAGAACTTCGTGGCTTTCCTGACCGCTCTGCGCACCGCCCTGCCGGCGGACAAGGCCCTGTACGTGTGCGTGCAGCCCGACACCTGGTACGACGGGTACGACTACCGGGGCATCGGCCAGGCCGCCGACAGGGTGATCCTCATGGCCCACGACTACCAGTGGACCTCCGTACCCGAGAGCTATGTGGGCACCGCCAACACCGCCTCCCCGGTGACCCCCTTCCCCCAGATCTACGACGCCCTGGCCGACATCACCCACCCGGACACCGGGGTGGCCGACGTGAGCAAGGTGGCCCTGGCCATCTCCTTCGGCACCGCCGGCTTCCACGTGGACGAGGAGGGCCGGCTGCTGGAGACCACCATCTACCACCCGTCGGCGGCCACCCTCGCCGCCCGGCTGAGCCAGCCGGACACGGTGGTGACCTATTCCGGGACCTACCGCAACCCCTGCGCCAGCTACACCACCGAGGACGGCAGCCGCTACGTCATGTGGTATGAAAACGAGCGCAGCGTGCTGGACAAGCTCCAGCTGGCCCGGATGTTCGGCGTCACCGGCGTGTCCCTGTGGCGGCTGGGCAACATCCCCGCCGCCGGGGGCTACGACGTGTGGTCCGCGGTGGAGAGCACCCGCTGACCGAAGGAGGGTACGATCATGAAGCTGAGCGGCAGGGAGCTTTTTCACGAGTTCCTGCTCATGACCCTGGGCACCGCCCTGGTATCTGTGGGCGTCTACTTCTTCAAGTTCCCCAACAACTTCTCCATGGGGGGCGTGTCCGGCCTGGCGGTGCTGCTGGGCCGGCTGGTACCCATGCTCTCCCCCTCCGCCTTCAACGGCATCATCAATCTGCTGTTCCTGGTGCTGGGCTTCCTGATGCTGGACAAGGGCTTCGGCTTCCGCACGGTGTACTGCTCCATCCTCTACGCCGGGCTGGTGCAGCTCTTCGAGATCCTCTGCCCCCTGTCAGCCCCCCTCACCGACCAGCTCATGCTGGAGCTGCTCTTCGCCGTGATCCTCCCCGCCCTGGGCTCGGCCATCCTGTTCAACATCGGCGCCTCCTCCGGAGGCACCGACATCGCGGCCATGATCCTGAAAAAGTACACCGGCCTGGACGTAGGGCGGGCCCTGCTTTTCTCCGACGTGGCCATCGCCGCCGCCGCCCTGGTGATCTTCGACATCCAGGCCGGCCTGTGCTCCCTGCTGGGCCTGGCCCTCAAGTCGGTGCTGGTGGACAGCGCCATCGAGTCCTTCAACCGCCGGAAGGCCTTCTTCATCATCACCTCCCAGCCGGAGCCGGTGTGCGACTACGTCACCCACACCCTGGGCCGGGGAGCCACCGTGTGGCAGGCCCAGGGGGCCTACACCGGCGAGGAGCACCACGTGGTGCTCACCGTCCTCTCCCGGGGCCAGGCGGTGATCCTCCGCCGGCAGCTGAAGGTCATGGACCCCAAGGCCTTCCTTATCGTGGCCAACTCCAGTGAGATCTTCGGCAAGGGCTTCCTGCGGGCGTAAGGCAGTTTCTGGAAAATATTTCCCAGCCGACATCGTTCGCCCTCCTTTGCGGCAGAATATGGTAATATATGGTTATCACTTCTGTTTCTGCCGCGAAGGAGGGCTTTTTATGCCGCTGCTGCGCCGAAAGGGCCTGTTTGAGAACAGCCGGGTGCTCTTCCTGCCCATTGCCGCCATCTCCCCCAACCCGGACCAGCCCCGCCGCCACTTCTCCAAAGAGGGTCTGGAGGAGCTGGCGGCCAGCATCCGGGAACATGGGGTGCTCCAGCCCCTGTCCGTCCGCCGGGCCCCCGGCGGGGGGTATGAGCTCATCGCCGGGGAGCGGCGGCTGCGGGCGGCCCGGATGGCCGGGCTCGCCGAGGTCCCCTGCATCTGCGTGGCGGTAAGCAGCCGGGATTCCTCCCTGCTGGCCCTGGTGGAGAATCTCCAGCGCCGGGACCTGGATTTCCTGGAGGAGGCTTCCGCCCTGGACAAGCTTATCCGCACCTATCACCTGTCCCAGGAGGAGGCCGCCCGGCGCATCGGGAAGAGCCAGTCCGCCGTGGCCAACAAGCTGCGCCTGCTGAAGCTGGATCCGGAGGCCCTGACCCTGCTGCGGGAAAAGGGCTTTTCTGAGCGCCACGCCCGGGCCCTGCTGCGGCTGGAGGA
>DHCMC07803__coassemble_817_pt1 | contig 26378 bp, 20 predicted proteins | sample DHCMC07803__metabat2_high_PE_053 | metagenome-assembled genome bin DHCMC07803 | reverse complement strand
TCAGCCTATAACAAAACCGCACCATTATCAGGAGATGGCATCCAGCAATAACACATGGTTCATTACAGAGGCTTCCGCTCCTTGCTCGACAATTTTTGCTTTTGCATAATTAAAAGAGGTTTTTTATGTTACAGTATGTTAATCGTTATTATGGTGCCTTTAACAATGATAGAAACGAAGTTATTCTCTCTTTTTTCCAGGAGTGCCCTTCTCCATCACCAGCTCGGCTCAATGAGCCTGGGGTCAAAAAAGTTGCACTTGAAGATATTGAAACCGTTGAAGTAGCTAACCTTGTCATGTCTAAAGAGGGTGCGCAAAAACTTCTTGGTATGCTGCAAGGACTATTACAGCATGATAGCACTGAAAGTACTGAAACATGACAAAGTCGGGGCACGAGCCCCGGCTTTTTGTAAATCTTCAAATATCGAATATTGCCCCCAAAGGTGGTGACCCCATGGACGCAGCCGAATACCTCCGCAAGAGCCGGATGGAGGAGGGCATGGACACTGACGAGGTGCTCTCCCGGCACCGGCAGGCCCTGGCGGAGTACGCCAGGGCCCACGACATCCACGTCATTGAGACATACGAGGAGGTAGTCAGCGGCGAGAGCCTCTACGCCCGGCCGGAGATGCTGCGCCTGCTCCAGGACGTGGAGGACGGCCGCTACGACGCGGTGCTGGTGATGGACCTGGACCGGCTCTCCCGGGGCCGAATGAAGGACCAGGGCATCATCCTGGACGCCTTCCGGGACTCGGGCACCCTCATCATCACCCCGGAGCACACCTACAACCTGGCCGACGATCTGGACGACGAGATGGCCGAGTTCAAGACCTTTATGAGCCGCCGGGAGTACAAGATCATCAACAAGCGCCTGCGCCGGGGCCTGAAGCAGACCATCCGGGACGGCGGCTACGTGGCCAACGCCCCCTACGGCTACCGCAAGGTGACGGTGGACCGCAAGCCCACCCTGGAGATCTACGAGCCGGAGGCCAAGTTCGTGCGCATGATGTACGAGCTCTACCTCCAGGGCTACGGCTGCGTCTCCATCGCCCGGCATGTCAACGCCCTGGGGGCCAAGCCCCACCGCTCGGCGGAGTTCACTCGCAATTCCGTGGCCCACATCCTCCGCAACCCCACCTTCGCCGGGAAAATCGTGTGGGACCAGAAAACCCACATCCGCAAGGGCGCCAAGGGCAACCCCAAGCACGTGACCATCTACAACCCCCGGGAAAAGTGGACCATCGTGGACGGCATCCACCCGGCCATCATTGACCAGGAGACCTACGACAAGGTCCAGGCCGTCATGGCCGGCCGCTATATCCCCTCCAAACGGGACGGCACCGTGCGCAGCCCCCTGGCCGGCCTGGTGCGCTGCGCCGCCTGCGGCGGCCACATGCAACGCATGGCCATGAAGGGCACCCCCTACCTGCTCTGCCCCCGCCCCGGCTGCTGCGCCTCCACCCGCTTTGATTTGGTGGAGCGCCGCGTCCTGGACTACCTCAAAGACACCCTGGCCCGGCTGGAACTGGAGCGCCGGGCCGATGCCTCCGCCCGGGACACCTCCGTGCTGGACACCACCCTGGCGGCCATAAAAAAAGAGCTCGCCACAGCCCAGGGCCAAAAGGCCCGGCTGTACGAGCTGCTGGAGATCGGGGAGTACGACATCCCAACATTCCGGGAGCGGATGGCCGCCGTCAAGGATAAAATCGCCGGCCTGGAGCGCCGCCAGGCCGACACGGAGCGCGCCATCCGGGCGTCCAGCACAGCCGACCCCGCCGCGCTGGCCGCCAGGATCCGCGCCGTCCTGGACGCCTACGGCACCGCCGACGCCGCCGGCCGCAACGCCATGCTAAAAGGCGTCATCGACACCGTGTGGTACACCAAACCCAAGCGTACCCCTCCCACAGCCTTCGAGCTTCGCTTCGACCTCAAGCCCTTCTGACCCAAGGCCTCCCTGCCTCGCCGGGCAGGATATATAAGACGCTATATCTTCCGATAAGGACTGTATCGAGGACCTGCGCTTTTATCCCACCTGTGGCTCCCAGGCCGTCATCGACCGGGCGGTGAGCATCAAGGCGGGCAGTGCCGAACTGCTCTATGTGTACATGGACGTGGAGCCGGTGAGCTTCCACCGCGGGTTCTACACGGTGGATGTGCGCTGCTTCTACCGGGTCACCGCCGACGCCTTCGTGGGCGCCGCCCGGCCGGTGGAAGTCTGCGGTCTGTGCGTGTTTGACAAGCGGGTCATCCTCTTCGGCAGCGAGGGCAGCGCCAAGGTGTTCTCCTCCGACCTGTCCGTGGACGCCCTGGATGAGCAGGGCCTGCAGAAAACCAACCTGCCCACCGCCGTGGTGGAGGTGGTGGACCCCATCGTGCTGAACATGAAGCTGGTGGATCTGTGCCAATGCAGCCCCTGCGACTGCGGCATCTCCGAGGTGCCTCCCTGCGTGTGCGGCTGCTTCGGCGACGAACTGAGCTTCGGCAACGACGGCAGCCGGCGCATTTATGTCACCCTGGGCCAGTTCTCCATCATCCGGCTGGAGCGGGATTCCCAGCTGCTGATCCCGGCCTATGACTACTGCCTGCCCGACAAGGAGTGCGACTGCGGCGGCGGCGAGGAGGACCCCTGTGAGATCTTCCGCCATGTGAAGTTCCCCGTGGGTGAGTTCTTCCCCCCCAGCGCCCCCGGCTCCGACGGCGATTGCTGCCAGGAGTGGAAGAGCTGCCGGCGCTGAGCCGGCGTCCCCCGCTCCTTCCGGCGGCATAAAAGGCAAAATAGCAGGAGCCGGCATGGCCAAAGGCCATGCCGGCTCCCGCTATTTGTCCGCAGAGCGGGTCAGATGGTCACAGCGTCAGGCTGGGGGCGGCGTAGACGCGGCCGGCCAGCTCGCTGTTCAGGGCATAGAGGCCCTTGGGGTCGCTGCCGTAGAGCTCCATCTTCTTGATAAGGTCCTCGGCGTTCTTCTCCTCCTCGCCCTGCTCCTTCACGAACCAGTCCAAAAACTGCATGGTGCGGAAGTCCTTGACGGTATAGGCCGCGTCATAGATGGTGTGGATCAGGCCGGTGACATACTGCTCGTGCTTCAGGCCGGCACGGAGTACCTCCATGCGGTCGGCGGGAGCGGGCTCGGGCTTGGCCACCGCCTCCAGCACCGGGCGGACGCTGTTGTTCTGCAGGTACTGGAACATGAGCATGGCGTGGTCCCGCTCCTCCTGGGCCTGGACCCTGTACCAGTTGGCGAAGCCGTCCAGTCCCTGGTCCTCGAACCAGGCGGAGAACTCCAGATACAGGTAGGCGGAGTAGAACTCCTTGTTGATCTGATCGTTGATCAGATCGGCGACTTTCTTATCCAGCATGGGGATCATCCTTTCTATGTATGTGGTTAGTTCAGTATAACACCTGCCGTACCATTTTACAAGAGGCGGCGGAGGACGCCCCTGCCCCTAAAACATCTCAAACAATCAATGTGATCTGGCTGATGTCGGGCAGGCCCGCAAAGGGCATCGCCCTTTGCGGGATCCCGTTTCACTCCATCTGCGGGGCGGAGTGAATCCGCCCCGCATCGAGGTTTTGCCTTCGGCAAAACGCTCGGCGCCGCGGCGGCGGACGGCCTGCCCCTAAAACATCTCAAACAATGTGATCTGGCTGGTGTCGGGCAGGCCGTCCAGAGCGCCGGCGGCCTTGAGCTGCTCGATATGGGTCTTGGACACCTTGGGGCAGGCGGCGGAAAACTCCTCAATGGAGATGAACTGCCGGCCCTGGCGCTGCTCCATGATGGACCAGGCCGCTGTCTCCCCCAGGCCGGGCACGGAGGTGAAGGGGGGCAGCAGGGTGCCCTTGTCCATGTCGGGCAGGAAGTTCACCGCGTGGGAGCGGTAGAGGTCCATCTGCTCGAAGGAGAAGCCCCGGAGATAGAACTCGTACACCACCTCCAGGGTGACCAGCATATCCTCCTCCACGGGGGTGGGCTTTTCCTTGCGCTCGATCTCCGCCATCTTGGCCTTGCAGGCCTCCATGCCCTGGCACATGCAGGTGGCGTCGAAGGCCTTGGCCCGGATGGAGAAGAAGGCGGCGTAGAAGGCCAGGGGCCGGTGGACCTTGAACCAGGCGATGCGGAAGGCCATCATGACGTAGGCCACGGCGTGGGCCTTGGGGAAGAGGTACTTGATCTTCTTGCAGGAACCGATGTACCAGTCGGGCACTCCGGCGGCCTTCATCTCCTCCTCCGCGCCGTCGGGCAGGCCCCGGCCCTTGCGCACCGACTCCATGATCTTGAACGAGCGCTTCTCCGGCATGCCGCAGGAGATGAGAAAGAGCATGATGTCGTCCCGGCAGCCGATGGCCTGGCCCACGGGGATGCCCTGGTCCACCACCAGGTCCCGGGCATTGCCCAGCCACACGTCGGTGCCGTGGGAGAAGCCGGACAGGCGCAGCAGGATATCGAACTCATGGGGCTGGGTATCCACCAGCATGCCCCGGGTGAACTTGGTGTTGAACTCCGGGATGGCTACGGCGCCGGTGGGGCCCAGGATGGGGTCGTCCTCAAAGCCCAGCACCTTGGAGGAGGTGAAGATGCTCATGGTGTCCTTGTCGTCCAGGGGGATCTTCTGTGGGTCCACGCCGGTCAGGTCCTGGAGCATGCGGATCATGGTGGGGTCATCGTGGCCCAGCATGTCCAGCTTCAGCAGGTTAGACTCCATGGAGTGGTATTCAAAATGGGTGGTGATGATGTCGCTGTCCGGGTCGTCGGCGGGGTGCTGCACGGGGCAGAAGTCCCAGATCTCCCGGTTCTGCGGGATGACCACCATGCCGCCGGGGTGCTGGCCGGTGGTGCGCTTGACCCCGCTGCACCCCAGGGAGAGGCGGTTTTCCTCCGCCCGGGGGACGGCCCGCCCCTTCTCCTCCAGGTAGTGCTTGACGTAGCCGTAGGCGATCTTGTCCTTCACCGTGCCGATGGTGCCCGCCCGGAACACGTGGTCCTCCCCGAAGAGCTGGAAGGTATACTTATGGGCGCTGGACTGGTATTCGCCGGAGAAGTTCAGGTCGATATCGGGCACCTTGTCCCCGCCGAAGCCCAGGAAGGTCTCGAAGGGGATGTTGAAGCCGTCCTTCTCGTAGGGCGTCCCGCATACGGGGCAGAGGGCGTCGGGCATATCGGCCCCGCAGCCCCAGCCCCCCTCCCTGGCCGCCTCGAAGTCGGCGTGCTTGCACTTGGGGCAGCGGTAGTGGGGGGGCAGGGAGTTGACCTCGGTGATGCCCGACATGAAGGCCACCAGGGAGGAACCCACGCTGCCCCGGGAGCCCACCAGGTAGCCGTGGTCCAGGGAGTCCTGCACCAGCTTCTGGGCGGACATGTAGATCACGTCGTACTTGCACTTGATGATATCCCCCAGCTCGGCGTTGATGCGGTCCACCACGATCTGGGGGGGCTCTTCTCCGTAGAGGGCGTGGGCCTTGTCCCACACCAGGCGGGTGAGCTCCTCGGCAGAGTTTTCGATCTTGGGGGCGAAGAGGCCCTTGGGGAGGGGAACTACCTCCTCGCACCAGTCGGCCACCAGGTTGGTGTTGCGCACCACCACCTCGTAGGCCTTCTCCTCCCCCAGGTAGGCAAACTCCTCCAGCATCTCCCCCGTGGTCTTGAAATAGAGGGGCAGGGGGGCGTCGGCGTCGTCCATCTTCTTGGAGGCCAGGAGGATATGGCGGTAGAGCTCGTCCTCCGGGTCCAGGAAGTGGACGTCCCCGGTGGCGCACACCGGCTTGTCCAGGGCCTCCCCCAGGGCCACCACCGTGCGGTTGAAGTCCCGCAGCTCCTCCTCGCTGCGGACCATACCCTTTCGGAGCATGAAGGCGTTGTTGCACAGGGGCTGGATCTCCAGAAAGTCGTACCAGGAGGCGATGCGCTCCAGCTCGGCGAAGTCCTTCCCCTTCACGATGGCCTGGAACAGCTCCCCCGCCTCGCAGGCCGAGCCCAGGATCAGCCCCTCCCTGTACTGGTCGATGAGGCTTTTGGGCATGATGGGATAGCGCTTGAAGTGGTCCAGATAAGAGGCGGAGATCAGCCGGTAGAGATTGCGCAGGCCCAGCTGGTTCTTGGCCAGGACGATCAGGTGCTTGGGGTGGCGCTTCACCCGGCCGTTGCTCCGCAGCCCCCGCATGGCGGGGTTGATGCCCTGGAGGGTGCGCACGCCCCGCTCCTCCAGCATTTTGAAGAAGGGCACCAGCATATAGCCCACCGTGGCCGCGTCGTCATAGGCGCGGTGGTGGTGGAAGGCGGGCAGATCCAGCCGCTCGGCCACCATGTCCAGCTTGTGGCGGGGCAGGTCGGGCAGCAGGTTCTGTGCCAGGATCAGGGTGTCGATGGAGGTGGGGGAAAAGGGGCGACCCATCCGCCGGCAGCCGGCGGCGATAAAGCCCAGGTCGAACTCGGCGTTGTGGGCGGCCAGGGGCCGGTCCCCCACAAAGTCCAGGAAGGAATTCAGCGCCTCGGCCTGGGAGGGGGCCCCCTCCAGCATCTGGTCGGTGATGCCAGTAAGCTCGGTGATCTCCCGGGTCAGGGGGCGCTCAGGGTCTGCGAAGGTGGAGAATTTTTCGGTGATCTCCCCGTTTTTCAGCACCACCGCGCCGATCTCGGTGATCAGGTCCCGGCGGCTGTCCAGGCCGGTGGTCTCGATGTCGAAGCAGACGATCTCGCCGGCGAAGTCCTGCTCCCCCGTGCCGTGGATGGCCACCCGGTCGTCCACGTCGTTGATGAAATAAGCCTCCACACCGTAGAGGATCTTGATGTTCTTGGCCGAGTGCCAGGCGTTGGGGAATGCGTGGGCCACCCCGTGGTCGGTGATGGCGATGGCCCGGTGGCCCCACCGCTCGGCCCGCTTGATGACGTTTTTGTCCACCCCCACCGGGGAGTCCATCTTGGAGCCCACGGCGGTGAGGGCGTCCATGGCGGACATGTTGGTGTGCAGATGGAGCTCCACCCGCTTGACAGGGGCGTCATCGGTGCGCGCGGCCCGCGTCCCCTCCATGATGGCGTAGGGTTCCAGCACCATGTCGCCGGTGAAGCGGTCGATATTCAGCTTGCCCTGTATGCGCAGGTGCTGGCCCTTTTTGACCCCCTCCACGATGGGCTTGCCCTCGTCCCCGGGGAAGAACTTGTTCACCCGCACCGAGCCGGTGTAGTCGGTCAGGTCGAAGGAGACCACCCAGGCCCCCCGCTTTTTCAGCTCCCGGTGGTCCACGGCGAACACGTCGCCCTCCACCACCACGGCGCCCATGTCCAGCTCCAGATCCCCCATGGGGGTGGGGTCCTTGCTCACCGGGCGGCGGCCGTAGATGAGCTTGTCCTTGCCGCCGCCGGTCTTTTTGCCCGGGGCGGGCCTGGGCGTCTTGAGTCCCTCCAGGGCCTTCCTGCGGATCTCCTCGGTCCGGCGGAAGGCGGCGGCCGCGGGGTCCTCGGGGGCCGGGTCAGCGGCGGGGGGCTCCTGCGTGGGGGGCTCGGACTCCTGAGCGGCGGCGACGGGCTCCGGCGCAGCGGGGGCAAGCCCCCGCCCTACGGCGTCCCCGATGACGGGGGCGGGCTCCGGGGCGCTCAGCTCCAGTTCCACCCGCTCCACCCGGTAGGTGAGGGACAGGCTGCGCTCCATGGTGCGGCGCAGGTCCTCCGCCGGCAGCGCGGGGCACTCCACGCTGGCCCGGATGGAACGGGCATGCTTGTCGATCACCGCCTGGGTCACCAGATAGCCAGAGACCAGCGCTGCCAGGTCCTCCCCCGGTTTCCAGGCGGAAAACAGTTTTAAAAACGGGATCTTCTGTGCTTGCGGCATAGTTTGAATCGCTCCTGTATCACAACTGCCCGATCAGGGCAAACAGCTCGTCCACCAGCTGGTCCTGGGGCACCTTTTTCACGATCTCTCCCCTGCGGAACAAAAGGCCCTCCCCGTCGCCGCCGGCAATGCCCACGTCCGCGGCAGAGGCCTCCCCGGGGCCGTTGACGGCGCAGCCCATCACCGCCACGGTAATGGGCTTGTCCACGGACTTCAGACGCTCCTCCACCTCCCGGGCCAGGGAGATGAGGTCGATGCGGGTGCGCCCGCAGGTGGGGCAGGCGATCAGCTCCGGCCCGTCCCGCCGCACACCGGCGGCCTTCAGGATGTCCCGGGCGGCGTACACCTCCTCCACCGGGTCGGCGGAGAGGGACACCCGCACCGTGTCCCCGATGCCGAGGGCCAGCAGGCCCCCGATGCCTACTGCGGATTTGAGCACCCCCATGCGGGGGGTGCCCGTCTCGGTAACACCAAGGTGTAAAGGATAATCGCTTTTCTCACTCATGAGCCGGTAGGCCGCCATGGTCACCGGCACGCTGGAGGACTTCAGAGACACGCAGATATCGTGAAAGTCGTACTTTTCCAGCAGGGCGATGTGGCCGAAGGCGCTCTCCACCAGGGCCTCCGGGGTAACGCCGCCATACTTGGCCAGGATGGGCTTTTCCAGGGAGCCGCCGTTGACCCCGATACGGATGGGAAGGCTTTTTGCTTTACATGCCTCCGCCACCGCCCGGACCTTCTCCTCCCCGCCGATATTGCCGGGGTTGATGCGAACCGCGTCGCAGCCGGCCTCCACGCAGGCCAGGGCCAGCCTGTAGTCGAAGTGGATGTCCACCACCAGGGGGATGGTTATGCCCGCCCTGATGGCTCCCACTGCCCGGGCGGCGGCCATGTCGGGCACCGCCACCCGCACGATCTGGCAGCCGGCAGCCTCCAGGCGGCGGATCTGGGCGATGGTGGCCGCCGCATCCGCGGTGGGGGTGTTGGTCATGGACTGGATGGTGACGGGGGCGCCGCCCCCTACAGGGACGCCGCCCACCAGGATCTGCCGGGTCACAGAACATACCCCCTTACAGGATGAATTTGGTCACGTCGCTGACGGCCACCACCACCATCAGGGCGATGAGGCAGCAGAAGCCCGCCGCGTTGACGTACCCCAGGTACTTGGGATCGATGCTCCTTTTGGTAAACAGGCGGTAGATCCCGTTGACGATCATGAGGAAGATCTGCCCCCCGTCCAGGGCCGGGATGGGCAGCAGATTCATCACCGCCAGGTTGATGGCGATGAGGGCGGTGAAGTCCAGCAGATTGATGAGCGCGCCGAAGGCCCCCGCCGCCGCCGCGCCGGCCTGGCCCACCTGGCCGGCCACGGCGGTGATGCCGATGACGCCGGACAGGTCCCGCAGGCCCACCGCGCCGGTGAGCAGGTCGCCCAGGCTGATCCACACCAGGCGCACATAGTCCACCGCCTGATACCAGGAGTTGCGCAGGCGGGTGAGCACCGTGTCCTCCTGGACCTGGCCCACATAGACCCCGCGCTTCTCCACCGTCTGGCCGGTCTCGTCCACCAGCTGGAGGTAGGGCAGATGGATGGTACCCAGGTCCACCTTCTCCCCGTCCCGCAGGACGGTGACCGCCACGTCCTCCCCCGCCCGGTTCAGGAAGGTGATGGCGTCGGACTGGAAGTAGATGCGGTGTCCGTCGATGGTGTAGAACTGGTCGCCGGGCCGAAGGCCGGTGTCCAGCACCGGCTCCGCCCCCGCCATGACCCCGGTGAACACCGGCGCGGCGGGGCTGCCCGCGGCGAAAAAGATGACCAGGATGATCAGAAGGCCCGCCACAAAGTTCATGAAGGCCCCGGCCACCAGGATGATAAAGCGCTTCCAGGCGGGCTTGTTCTGAAATGCGCCGGGGTCGTCGGAGTCCTCCTGCTCCCCCTCCATGGCGCAGAAGCCGCCAATGGGGAAGGCCCGGAGGGAGTAGAGGGTCTCCCCCTTTTCCCGGGAAAGGAGGGCCGGGCCCATGCCGATGGAAAACTCGTTCACCCGCACGCCCAGGGCCTTGGCCGCAATGAAGTGGCCCAGCTCATGGATGGCGATGAGTATGCCGAAGAACAGGATAATGAGCACGACAGAGAGAAAAGCGGTCATAAAAAACCTCGCAGTATCTGTTGATCAGCGCGCCGCCGTCCGCCGGGCGGCGGCGTCGGCAGCCAGGATGTCCTCCAGGCCGGGCTCGGGCAGCCGGGGCGCGTCCGCCAGGGCCCGCGCCACCCGCTCGGCAATATCGCCGAAGGGGATCTTCCCCGCCAGGAACAGGCCCACCGCCGCCTCGTTGGCGCCGTTGAGCGCCGCCGTGGCCGCGCCGCCCCGGCGCGCCGCCTCCAGGGCCAGGGCCAGGCAGGGGAAGCGCACAAGGTCCGGCGCGCAAAAGGTCAGCGGCGGGCAGGAGAGCAGGTCCAGCGGGGCCGCCGGCCCCGGCGTCCGCTCCGGCCAGGTAAGGGCGTACTGGATGGGCAGGCGCATATCGGGTGCGCCCAGCTGGGCCAGGATGGCGCCGTCCCGGAACTCCACCAGGGAGTGGACGATGCTCTCCCGGTGGATGACGATGGAGATCTGCTCCGCCGGCAGGCGGTAGAGCCGCATGGCCTCGATGAACTCCAGGCCCTTGTTCATCATGGAGGCCGAATCCACGGTGATCTTCGCCCCCATGGACCAGTTTGGGTGGCGCAGGGCCTGCTCCACCGTGGCGCCGGCGATCTGCTCCGCCGGCCAGTCCCAGAAGGGTCCGCCGGAGGCGGTGAGGATGAGGCGCCTGACCTCCCTCCGGTCCCGGCAGCCCTGCAGGCACTGGAAGATCGCGGAATGCTCAGAGTCCACCGGCACGATATCCGCCCCGTACCGCGCCGCCGCATCCATCACCAGCTCCCCGGCGCACACCAGGGTCTCCTTGTTGGCCAGGGCCACCCGCTTGCCCGCCCGGATGGCGGCCAGTGTGGGGCGCAGGCCCACCATGCCCATCACGGCGGTGAGCACCGTGTCGGCGCTTTCCAGCGAGGCGGCCTCCTCCAGCCCCTCCGCGCCGGAGGCCACCCGGACGGACGTGTCCGCCAGGCGCACCCGCAGATCGGCGGCGGCGGCCGGGTCGGTGAGGACGGCCAGCTCCGGCCGGAACCGGCGGCACTGCTCCTCCAGCAGGTCCACATTCTGATTTGCCGTCAGGGCGGCGGCAGTCATGCCGCGGGCGGCCATCACCTCCAGTGACTGCCGCCCGATAGAGCCGGTAGAGCCCAGCAGAGAGATCCGTTTGCTCACGGTCATACCCCCACGGCGGGCAGCACATGGATCATCAGCTCGATGAGAGGCGCGCAGAAAATGACGCTGTCGAAGCGGTCCAGCACGCCGCCGTGGCCGGGAAAGATATTGCCGAAATCCTTGATGCCGTATTCCCGCTTGATATAGGAAAAGGACAGGTCCCCCAGCTGGGAGGCCACGCTGCCCAGGGCCCCGTACAGAGCCAGGCGGAGATAGTCCGCCTCATATTGGAAAACGAAATGGAGCACCAGCCCGTAGACCACTGTGGACAGGATAGCCCCGGCGAAGCCGCCCACCGCCCCCTCCCAGGTCTTTTTGGGGGAGAGCTCCGGGGCCAGCTTGCGCCTGCCGAAGGCCATGCCGGCAAAGAGGGCGAAGGCGTCGCTGAGGAAGGCCACCACCAGGGGCAGGATGATAAGGGGCTGCCAGTGCTCCATCTGCCGGATGCGCAGGAAGGCCGACAGGAAAAACGGGACGGCCACCGCCAGCAGGAAGGCGCCCCCCAGCTTCTCCAGGCCCAGGCGCTTGTGGCTGCCAATGGCCTCGCAGAACAGGAGCACCACATACACGTACAGCCCCAGCAGCGCGGGCATCAGCTCCCCGCTGTAATACACCCAGAAGGGGATGAGCCCGGCCATGACGATGGAATAGCCGGACACCCGGGGATGCTTGAGAAAGCCGGTGGACCACAGCGCCTCGTGGACCGCCAGCATGGACAGCCCGGCGAACACCGCGCACAGGACCCACGGCCAGGCGGGCGCCGCCCAGTAAAACAGCAACAGCAGCAGCGGGATGAAGATCACCGCCACCATGATCCGCTTGCCCACTCACACACCTCCAAAACGGCGGTCCCGGCGCTGATACGCCGCGATGGCCCTGAGCAGTTCCTCTTTCGTGAAGTCCGGCCAGAGCACGTCCGTCACATAGAACTCGGCATAGGCCGACTGCCAAAGCAGGAAATTGGACAGGCGCACCTCGCCGCTGGGCCGGATCACCAGGTCCGGATCAGGCACGCCGGCGGAGTAGAGGTATTCCCCGAAGAGCTGCTCGGTGAGCTCCTCCGGCCGCCGCTCCCCCGCCGCGCACTGGGCGGCGAAGGCCCGGGCCGCCCGGACGATCTCGTCCCGGCCGCCGTAGTTGAGGCACACGTTGACCTGCATGCCGTCATAGCGGGTGGAAATGTCGTCGGTGCGGGCGCACATGTCCCGCAGTTCCTGGGGCAGCGGGTCCAGGTCCCCGAAAAAGTGCAGGCGGATCCTGTCCCGCTCCATCTTCTCGATGGACTCCAGCAGATACTTTTTCAGCAGGCCCATGATGGCGGAGACCTCCTCCAGGGGCCGCTTCCAGTTCTCGGTGGAGAAGGCGTACACCGTCAGATAGTCCAGTCCGATGTCCTTGCAGAAGGTGGCGATGGTGCGGAAGTTCTCCGCCCCTGCGGCGTGGCCCGCCGTCCGGGGCAGGCCCCGGCGCTTGGCCCAGCGGCCGTTGCCGTCCATGATGATGGCCACATGGCGGGGCAGGCGGTCGAAGTCCACCGCCGGCCCGCCGGGGGCCCCTTTTCCTCGTAACAATGCCATAGCTGCTCCTACCCGGCCCGCAGGCCGGTACCCTGGTATGAGATGAGTGCGGGACGCCGGGGCGTCCCGCACCGAATGATCCCGCGCTCAGGCTCACACCGCCATCAGTTCGGTCTCCTTCTTGGCGGTGAGCTCGTCGATCTGTTTGCAGCGCTTCTCGGTCAGGTCCTGGAGCTCCTTCTCGTAGTCCTTGCGGTCGTCCTCGGTGATCTCCGACTTCTTCTCCATGGCCTTGAACTTCTCCATGGCGTCCCGACGGATGTTGCGGATGGCCACCTTGCCCGCCTCGCCGTACTTGCGCACCTGTTTTGTCAGCTCCTTGCGGCGCTCCTCGGTGAGCTGGGGGAAGGCCAGGCGGATGACGCGGCCGTCGTTCTGGGGATTGATGCCCAGGTCGGAGGCCTGGATGGCCTTCTCGATGGCCTTCAGGAGGGTGCCGTCCCAGGGCTGGATCATCAGGCTGCGGGGGTCGGGGGAGGAGATGGCGGCCACCTGGTTCAGGGGGGTGGGGGTGCCGTAGTACTCCACCGTGATCTTATCCAGCACCGCGGCGTTGGCCCGGCCGGCCCGGACGCTGGCGAAATCGCTCATGACCACGTCGATGGTCTTTTGCATCTTGGCGTCAAATTCCTTGTTGACTTCCTTCATTTCACTCTTCCTCCTTCACGATAGTCCCGATCTTCTCCCCCATGACCACCCGGTAGATGTTCTCCGGGTCCTTGAGGGCGAACAGGATCACGGGGATCTTGTTGTCCATGGACAGGGAGGTGGCGGTGGAGTCCATCACCTGCAGGTGACGGGCGAGCACATCGTCATAGGTAATGGTGTCGAACTTGACGGCGCTGGGGTCCTTCTTCGGGTCGGCGGAGTACACCCCGTCGATGTTCTTGGCCAGGAGGATGGCGTCGGCGTCGATCTCCGCCGCCCGCAGCACCGCCGCGGTGTCGGTGGAGAAATAGGGGTTGCCGGTGCCACAGCCGAAGATGACCACCCGTCCCTTTTCCATGTGGCGGATGGCCCGGGAACGAATGTACGGCTCGGCGACGGAGCGCATCTCGATGGCGGTCTGCACCCGCACGTCCACGCCCTTCTGCTCCAGCACGTCGGCCACGGCCAGGGCGTTGATGGTGGTGGCCAGCATGCCCATGTGGTCGGCCCGGGTGCGCTCCATGCGGTCGCCGCCGTCCTTCAGGCCCCGCCAGAAGTTGCCGCCTCCCACTACGATGCCGATCTGCACCCCCTTGGTCACGCATTTCTTGATGACGTCGCACACGCTGCCGATGACGTCGAAGTCCAGCCCGCGGCTGGCGTCTCCCGCCAGCGCCTCCCCGCTGAGCTTCAGCAGCACCCGCTTGTACTGCGGCTCATTCATAGTTCCACCCCTTCTTATAGGTATTTCAGTCCTCCATATTTTAATATAGTTTTACACATTTGCCTAGTGGTTCAGCCAAAGTTTTTACAAATTATTCGTTTCTCCCCTTCCGTTCCAGTCCCGGTGCCCCGCCGGCGGGGTGCGCAAGAAAAGCGTCCGCTGGACGCGGACGCCTTCCACGGCCTTCCCAGGCCGGCTACCGTTCTCACCCGGCGCGGGCCGCCAGGGCCGGATCACACACCTCCGATGCCCGCCACAGCCTTCCGAATGCGCATCAGCGCCTCCTCCAGCGTACAGCGGGGACAGGCCACGTTCATCCGCAGGAAGCAATCCCCCCGGGGGCCGAACTCATAGCCCGCGCTCATGGCCACCCGGGCCCGGTTGATCATGAAGTGCTCCAGGGCCATTCCCCGATAGGGCAGCCCGGAGCAGTCCAGCCAGACCAGATAGGTCCCTTCGGAGGGGACCATTTGGATCTGCGGAATGTGCCGCCGGAGGAATTCCCCCAGCCGGCGCTTGTTCTCCGTCACATACTCCACCGCCCGATCCAGCCACTCCTCCCCCTCCGGGGTATAGGCCGCCATCAGAGCCGCCGCGCCGAATACGTTGTCCAGCCTGGTCTGGGCAATGGCCATTTCCTCCTTCAGCCGGAAGCGCAGATCGTCGTCGGCCAGCACAACCGTGGCCAGGCCCAGGCCCCCCAGGTTAAACCCTTTGCTGGCCGAATAGCAGATCATGGACCGGCGGAGCACCTCCTCCCCCAGGAGGCCGAAGGTGGTGTGCGGATACTCCCTGGGTACAAAGTCGCAGTGAATTTCATCCACCAGCATAAACACGCCGTGCCGCAGACAGATCTCTGCCAGGCGCTCCAGCTCCTCCCTGCTCCAGACCCGCCCGGTGGGATTGTGGGGGCTGGAAAAAATCAGGGCCTTTGCGCCCGGAGCCCGGCGCTCCAGGTCCTGGTAGTCCAGGGTATACCGCCCGTTTTCCCATATCATGGGCGACTCCTCCAGCACCCGGCCGCTCCGATCGGCCAGGTCAAAGAGGGACTCATAGTTGGGGACAGGGATAAGCACCTTGTCCCCCGGCTGCGTCAGGGCGCGCAGGACGATATTCATGGCATAGATTACCCCCGGCGGCGAGAAGCAGAGATGCTCCTGATTCACGGAAAAACCGTGCCGCCGCTCCAGCCACCCCATAACCGCGTCATAGTAGGGCTGCTGCCTGGCCGTGTAGCCATAGATCGGGTGGGCCGCCCGCTTCTGAACCGCCTCCACAATACAGGGCGCGCAGGCAAAGTCCATGTCCGCTACCCACATGGGGATGAGATCGTCCAGACCGAAAAAATCGTTCCCGGTATCCCACTTATAGGAAGATGTCCCCCGGCGGTCAACGGGGGTGTCAAAGTCATATTTCATACCGCGCTCCCTGCCGATAAGCTTTTCTCCCCTCTGATTATGATTTATTTGCAGAGGTTTGTCAATATGAGAAATTCCTCTCGCTTTTCCGCGGATAAGGATTGTTTTTTCTCTGAAAATCTATTAAAATAGATATATTAACTTAACCGGCCCGCAGTATGCGCAGCGGCGGGAATCAGGAGAAAGCTGGGATAATTTGAGCAACTACGCCTATCTGGAGCGGTATATCCCCGTTGTCCAGTTTATGGGGGAAATTTGCGGAAAAAACTATGAGATCATCCTTCACGACGTCTCCACGCCGGAGCGATCCGTCATTGCCGCCTGCAACGGGCACCTCAGCGGCCGGCGCATCGGGGATCCCATGACGGATCTGGCCAAAGAGCTGATTCGGACCGGCGCTTATCTGGAGCGCGATTATGTGGCCAATTACGAGGGGCGCACCCGTGGCGGCAAGCGTTTTGTCTCCTCCACCTATTTTATCAAGGAGGGCTCTGAGCTGCGGGGCCTGATCTGCGTCAACCACGATGTGGAGGATTTCTTCCTCCTCGCCGACAGGCTGCACAGCCTGATGGAGGCCTTCTCCCTGCCTATGGAGGGGCAGCGCCGCACAACCTATACGGAAAACCTGGACGACTCCATTTCCGAGCTCTCCAGCAGTCTGATACACTCCACTGTGCTCCGGTATCATGTGTCCCCCGACGATATGGGGACCTCGGAAAAGCTGGAGATCATCAAATCCCTGGACAGCCAGGGCGTATTTGCCACCAAGGGCTCCGTGGGGCAGACCGCCACGGAGCTGCATATCTCTGAACCCACAGTTTACCGCTACCTTCAGCGCATCCGCAGCGGAAAGAGCTGACAGGCTGCGCCCCCTTCTGCGGAAAAGAGACGGCCCCGCCGAAAGCGGGGCCGTCTCTTTTCCATTTCCTCAGATACGCCGGGCAATCTGCCGAAAGGCCTGGAGCAGCAGCTCCCGCCGGCAGGCCAGGTTCACCCGCATAAACTGACTGTACTGCTCTGAAAACTCCCTGCCGGGGGTGAGCGCCACTCCGCACTCCTCCACCAGGAAGGACTCCAGCCCTTCTCCTTTGCCCAGGCCGGAGAAATCCACCCAGGAAAAATAGGTGGCCTCCATGGGGCAGAACTTCAGCTGCGGCAGGTGCTCCTCCGCAAACTTCTCCAGGGCCCGGCGGTTTCCGTCGATATAGGCCACCGCCTGGTCCAGCCAGTAGCCGCACTTCTCGTAAGCGGTTTCCAGGGCAACGGCCCCGAACAGGTTGTCCAGCCGGGTCTGGTAGCGGCACATGGCCTGGTTGAAGCGCATCCGCAGCTCCTCATCCCCGATGGCCAGGGTAGCCATCTGCAGCCCGCCCAGGTTAAAGGTCTTGTTGGTGGAGGTCAGCAGCACGCTGGCCCGGGCCAGCTTCGGAGAGAGGGAAGGCAGCGGGGTATACCGATACCCGGGCATGGCCAGATCCGCGTGGATATCGTCGCTGAGGATGGTCACGCCATGGGCCAGGCACATCTCTCCCAGCCGTCTCAGCTCCTCCGGCGTCCAGAGCCGCCCGGTGGGGTTGTTGGGATTGGACATGAGCAGCACCTTCGTGCCCGGCCGGGCCAGCTCCCGCTCCAGCCCGTCAAAGTCCAGGGTATACCGCCCGTTCTCCACCTTCAGCGGGTTTTCCGCCAGAATGCGCCCCCCCTCCGTAACGGAGGACATCAGCGCGTCGTAGTTGGGCGTCTGCATCACAATCCGGTCGCCCGGCTTTGTCAGTATGTCGATGAGCACATTGACGGCAAATATGACCCCGGGCGGGGCAAAAGCCAGGTGTTCCTCCGGCACCTCCCAGCCGTGGCGGCTGCGGAACCAGCCCCGCACCGCCTCCAGATACCTGGGCGTGCGGATGGTATAGCCCATGACGCCGTGGCGGATCCGCGCCTCAAAGGCCTCCAGGATTTCCGGGGCGCAGGGAAAGTCCATGTCCGCCACCCACAGCGGAATCACATCTCCCCGGCCAAAGGCGGCCTCCGCGCCGTCCCATTTGAAGGATGCGGTGCCCCGGCGCTCCACAGGGTGATCAAAATCAAGCTGATTCATGGGCATCCCCTTCCTTCAGGTGTCCGTCCAGCCAGGCCAGAATCTCCTCCATGCGGCAAATCCGGTTGGAGGGCTTCCCCGTCCGGCTCAGACCGTGATCCTCGCCGTAGAACATGCACAGTCTCGTCTCCACACCGTGGAGCTTCAGGGCGGCAAACATCTCCAGCCCGTTGGCCAGGGTACAACGGTAGTCCTTGTCTGAGTGAATAAAGAGGGTGGGCGTGCGGACCCGATCCGCATATGTCAGCGGCGAGGCCTCCCACAGCCGCTCCGGATGATCCCACACCGTCCCCAGCTGCTGGTCCGGTACGTAGTAATACCCGATGTCGGAGAGGAGATAATCCCCCACATAGTTGGCGATGCTCCGCTGGGATACGGCGCAGCGGAAGCGGTCCGTATGGCCGATGACCCAGTTGGTCATAAAACCGCCGTAGGAGCCGCCGCACACACCCATCCGCCCGGCGTCCAGATCCGGGTAGCGCCTGATCACCTCGTCGGTGAAATCCATCAGGTCGTTGAAGTCCACGGTGCCGTACTTTCCCTGCAGATCGGCAAAGGCGTTGCCCTTTCCGCAGCTGCCCCGGGGATTGCAGTAGCAGACAAAATATCCCCTGGCCGCCCAGAGCTGCATCTCGTGGTGGAAGCCGGGACCAAAGACCATTTTGGGGCCTCCGTGGATGTGGAGGATCCCGGGATAGGAGCCGCCCGGCCGGTAGCCCACCGGCTTGAGGACGAAGCCGTCCACCTCCACCCCGTCCCGATCCCGGAAGGTAAAGGCCTCCGGCACGGACAGCGTTTTCCCCTCCAGCACCCCGTCGTTCAGATGGGTCAGCCGGCGCATGCCGTCCTCCTGCCAGAGATAGACCTCCGGCAGGCCCAGGCCGGCAGCGGCCACCAGGACGAAGCTTTTGCCGTCCCGGGTGTCAAAATCGATGAGGTAGTCGTCGCCCCCACGCAGGGGGACCACGCCCTCCTCACGGGTCCAGCGGCACAGCTGGACCCCCACGCCGTCAGTGTTCAAAAAGTAGAGCGCTCTGTCCACCATGCGCTGGCCGGTTACCCGGCCGTCAAAGCTGTCGGTCACCACCTCGGAGTTGACCCGCCTGTCATAGCGGCCCAGGTCCACGATCTCCCCGCCGTCCGCCAGGAAGAAGGTGGGGTGCTCATACACGCCGAAATCCTTCATCACCAGGCCCAGGCACAGCACCTGATCCCCATAAAAGCCCGCATAGTCCACGCTGTACTGATCGGGGGGGATGATGGTCTCAGGCTCTCCGCCCGGGGCCCAGCGGTATACCCCCTCGGTCACGGGTTTGACGTCCCGGAAGGGAAACGCGGTGAAAACCACCCTCCCGCCGGACACGTTGACATGGTTTACATCCCAGTGGGGCGGCGTAACAGCCGTCAGGCCGCCGTCCCGCTCCAGGAGAAAAAGAGAATTGCGCATCCGGTTGACAATCCCCACGCCGTTTTCACACAGGGGCAGCTCGGTAAGAACCTGATAGCCCCTGGCATGCAGCCTGCGGGCAATCTCCTGCTCCCGGGCGGCTCCCTCCAGTTCCAGCAGGTTGGGCTCGCCCAGCCTGGTCTCTGCCGTCAGCAGATAGCGGCCGTCCCCCAGGGGCCAGGCCGCCGTCACCGGCAGCGGGACCGCAGCCAGCGCAGTCTTTTCCCCGCTTATGACATCCAGGCGGGAAAGGCGCGTCCGGCTTGCCTCCACGCCCCGCTTCCGCAGTTCCTCGTCCGGCTGCTGCTCCCAGATCAGAAGGTGCCCGTCGTCCTCCCACACCGGCCGGCGCAGTCCCTCGCCGCCCGTCAGCGGGCGGCAGCCGCCCGCCGACAGCTCGCACAGCCACAGGCCCCAGCGGTAACCGTCGGCCTCAGGGTCAACCTCCTTCACCGCAAAGGCCAGGCGCTTTCCGTCCGGGGAGAGCTCCAGGGCGGAGGGATAGCGGTATTTGAAGAAGTCGGTCAGCTGCAGCGTCTCCATTCCCTATTCTCCCTCCATTCCGCGCAGCATTTCATAGAGGAGGCGGACGCCGAAGCCCACGCCGCCTTTGGTATAGATCCCCTCGCAGGCGCGGCTCCAGGCGGTGCCGCCGATGTCCAGATGCACCCAGGGTGTATCCTCCGCAAACTCCTTGATGAACATGGCGCCCACCGTGGCATAGCCGCCCACGCTGGACCCCATGGCGCTGTTTTTCAGGCTGGCCACCCGGGAATCCAGCACACGGCGCAGATTCTCGTCGCAGGGCAGCTCCCAGACCCGCTCGCAGGAGGCCAGGGCGGCCTCCTCCACCCGGCCCGCCAGCGTCCGGCTGTTGGTAAAGAGGCCGCAGCGCCGATCGCCCAGGGCAGTCTGGATCCCGTCGGTCAGGGTGGCAATGTCTACAATCCTGTCCACACCGCAGCACTGTTTGGCATAGGTCACCGCGTCGGCCAGGGTAATCCGCCCCTCGGCGTCGGTGTTGTTCACCTCAATATACCGGCCGGACATGGAGCGAATCACATCTCCCGGCACGTAGGCAGAGGCGGAAAGCTTGTTCTCACAGGCGGCAATGATCCCGGTCACATTGACGGCCAGCCCCCGGGCCTGGGCCGCCCACAGGGCGGCGATAACCGCCGCGCCGCCGCTCATGTCGTGCTGCATGGTCTCCATAAATTCAGAGGACTGGAGCGAATATCCGCCGCTGTCATAGGTCAGGCCCTTGCCGATGAGGCCAAGGCGGCGCTCCGGCCTGGCGGGATCTCCGGTGTATTCCATGACAATGAGCATGGGTTCCTGAAGGGATCCCTTCCCCACTTCCAGGAACGCGGTCAGGCCGATCTGCGCCGTCTCCTCCCGGCCGTAGACCCTGACCTTCACCGGCGTGCCCGCCAGGATTTCCCGGGCGGAGTCGGCCAGGCAGACGGGCGTCATCACGTTGGGCGGCTCATTGATCAGATCCCGGGCCAGACAGACGGCCCGGGCGCCCAGCTCCGCGTCCCGCAGGGCGGTCCGGAATGTCTCTTCGCCGCCGCAGAGGAACGCCGCCTCCTGCACGCCCGGCTTCTCTGGCTCCGGCTTATACTTGTCAAAGCGGTAGGCGGTCAGCAGGGCGGCCTCCGCCGCCTTCTGGAGCAGGGCGGGGGTCAGGGGGGCGCCCAGGCCGGAGAAAACGGCGCACACCCGCTCCAGCCCCAGCTCATGGCACTGGCGCCAGGCCGCCGCGCAGCTCTCCAGCATCTCCTCCAGACCCCACGTCTCTCCCAGGCCCGCCAGGAACCAGCGGCACAGCTTTCCGTCCTGCAGGGTGGTAAACTGATACAGCTCGCCCTGATTACCGGCGAAGGCGCCCTGCCGGCGCACAGCCTCCAGCTCGCCGATCTCCGGTAGAGCAAGGTCCTTCAGCGCCCCCTTCGCCACAGGCAGCACTATGCCGTCCCAGCTTCGGTCCTCCAGGTTTTGGATCAGATCTGCCTTCATGGCTGCTCGCTCCTTTCCTGTGCTTCTCCCGTACCCTGCGTGGCTTTCAGCAGGTGGCAGGCCGCAAAGTGTCCGGGCTCCACCTCCCGCAGCGCCGGAACCTGCTCCGCACACTCCGGCCGGGCCAGGGGGCAGCGGTCGTGGAACAGGCAGCCGGAGGGCAGATGGATGGGGCTGGGGATTTCGCCCTTCAGCTCCTGGGACTCGCTGATGTTGTTTTCATCAATGGTGGGCGCTGCGGAAAACAGCGCCTTGGTGTAGGGGTGCAGGGGGTTGCTGAAAAGCACCCGTTTGGGCGCGCGCTCCACAATGGCCCCCAGGTACATGACTGCCAGGCTGTCGCTGATATGCTTGACCACGCTGAGGTCGTGGGCGATAAACAGATAGGAGAGGTGGAACTCATCCTTCAGATCCATCAGAATATTGAGAATCTGCGCCTGGATGGACACGTCCAGCGCGGAAACCGGCTCGTCGGCAATGATAAACTTCGGCTCCACCGCCAGCGCCCGGGCAATTCCGATGCGCTGCCGCTGTCCGCCGGAGAACTGGTGGGGATAGCGGTTGGCCTGCTCCGCGCTCAGGCCCACACGCTCCAGCAGATAGACAGCCTTGTCCGCCGCCTCTTTGCGGCTGGACGCCAGCCCGTGGAAGAGAATGGGCTCCACCAGTATATCCCGGATTTTCTGCCGGGGGTTCAGGGAGGCGTAGGGATCCTGGAAAATCATCTGAATCTGCCGCCGGATGGGCCGCAGTTCCTTCTGGCTGATGTGGGTAATGTCTTTCCCCTCGAACAGGATCTTCCCGGATCTCGGCTCCTGGAGCCGGATAGCCGTCCGGGCCGTGGTGGATTTGCCGCAGCCCGACTCGCCCACCAGGCTGAACACCTCGCCCGTCTCCACGTCAAAGCTTACGTTATTGACCGCATGGACCACCTGCCGCTCCATGGTAAAGCGGCCCTTTTTGAACTTGATCCGGTCCAGCAGATCCCGCGTCAGGTCAAACTCCTGCACCAGGTTCTCCACCTGAAGAATCTTACTCATGGCCTTCACCTCCCGTCAGGGGGTAGTGGCAGCAGACAATGTGCCCCTCCCCCACCTGCCGGTTCTCCGGCGCCTTGGTCCGGCAGATCTCCCGGCAGTATTTGCAGCGGGGGGCAAAATAGCATCCCTGCGGCAAATCCAGCATGCTGGGCACCATGCCCGGAATGGAGTCCAGCCGGGCCTGCTCCTCCGTCATCCGGGGGATGGAGTTGAGCAGGCCCACCGTATAGGGGTGGGTGGGACGGTGGATGATATCATCCCGGGAGCCGCTCTCCACAATTTTTCCGCAATACATGACCAGGATCCTGTCCGCCATCTGGGAGACCACCGCCAGATCGTGGGTAATCAGGATCAGGGACGCCCCCTGCTCCTTGACCAGCCGATCCATCAGCTTGAGGATCTGGGCCTGAATGGTCACATCCAGGGCGGTGGTGGGCTCGTCGGCAATGATCAGATTGGGGTTGGCGGCCAGGGCAATGGCGATGATCACCCGCTGCCGCATACCGCCGGAGAACTGGTGGGGGTAGCTCTTCAGCCGGCTCTCCGGGTTGGGGATGCCCACCATATGAAGCAGCTCGATGCACCGATCCTTCTTCTGCTTTTTGCTCATGCCCTTCTGATGGAGGTCCAGCATCTCGGTAATCTGTTTTTCAATGGTATAGAGCGGATTGAGGGAGGTCATGGGGTCCTGGAATATCATGGAGATCTCCTTGCCCCGGATCTTCATCATTTCCTTTTCCGTTTTGCCGCTGATGTCCTCGCCCCGGAAATAGATGTGGTCCGACTCAACCACGCCGGGGCTCTCCACCAGCTTGAGTATGGAAAAGCTGGTTACCGACTTGCCGCTGCCCGACTCCCCTACAATGCCCAGCACCTGTCCCTCGTCCAGGGAAAAGCTGATGCCGTCGACCGCCTTGACAACGCCGCGGAAGGTGTGGAAATAGGTACGCAGGTTCTCAACCTGCAAAAGTGTCTTTCCCATGGCTTTCCACTCCTCACTTCAGTTTCGGGTTGAACTCATCCCGCAGGAAGTCGCCCAACAGGTTGATGCCGAACACCAGCAGCATGATATACAGGCCCGGAAGCACTGCAATCCACCAATAGCCGCTGAAAAGCACGTCAAAGCCGTTTTTCACCAGCATGCCCAGGGAGGGCTCCGTCACCGGCACGCCCGCGCCCAGGAAGGACAGCGTGGCCTCCGACAGGACCAGGCCGCCCACCTTCATGGTGGACAGAACGATGATGGTGGTCATAACGTTGGGGAGCACATGCCGGATAATGATCAGCGGGTTGGGCAGGCCAATCACCCGGGCCGCGTCCACATATTCCGTCTGCTTGACGGAGAGGACCTCGGCCCGGACCGTGCGGATGTAGCTGACACACCCCAGGATGGTAAATACAATGAGCAGCTTGTCCACGCCGCGCCCGAACATGGTCATGATAAACAGCGCAATCAGGATGTCGGGGAAGGACAGGAGTATGTCCGCAAAGCGCATGATCACCGCATCCGTCCTGCCGCCGAAATAGCCCGCGATCAGCCCCAGTGTAATTCCCACGGCACAGGAGAGCAGGGTACCCACCACACCGATGAACAGGGAGACCCGGCTGCCGTAGATAAGCAGGCTCAGCATATCCCGGCCCTGGCTGTCCGTGCCGAGGGGGAACCGGGCGTCTCCTCCCTCCTGCCATACGGGCGGCTTATAGGAATCGGCGAGCGAGAGAGACCCCACATCATAGGGGTTCTGGGGCGCGAAGATGGGCCCCAGCAGGGCCACCACCAGAATCAGGGCCACAATGATGCTGCCCACAATGGCGGAAGGGCGGCGGCGGTAGTTGGCGAAGAACTCAGACCGGAGGAATTTCTGCCACGGGCTGACCCGCTCGGCCGCCGTTTGAACCGTTTGTCCATTCATAGCACGTCACCTAAGCTTGATTCTCGGATCGATAATGGTATAGAGAATATCGACCACGAAGTTGATGAATACGAACAGGATCGTCGTCAGGCACAGATAGGCCACGATGACCGGGCGGTCCACCGAGTTAATGGAGTCGATGAGCAGCTTCCCCAGGCCGGGCCAGGAGAAGATGGTCTCAGTCACCGTGGTAAAGGCAATCAGGGAGCCAATCTCCATGCCGAACACCGTCACCACCGGAATCAGCGCATTTTTCAGGGCGTGGCCGAACAGGACGCGACGGGTGGATACCCCTTTGGCGCGGGCGAATTTGATATAGTCCTGCCTCATGTTCTCCATGACGCCCGCCCGGGTGAGACGCACCAGGGAGGCAATATTGGAGATGGAGAGGGTCAGGGCGGGCATTATAATGTACTGAAGGCCTCCCGCCACAAACAGGCTGAACTTCCCTCCCAGGAACGTGGCGGTTGGCCCCCTGCCCGACGAGGGCAGCCAGCCCAGCATGAGGGAAAAGACAAAAATCAGCATGATGCCGATGAAGAACGTAGGCAACGAAATACCCAGAATGGAGCCGCCCATAATCAACGAGCTGCTTTTTCGCTTTGGGAAAGCCCCCGCGTAGACGCCCAGCGGAATGGAAATCACCAGGGCCAGGATCACTGAGACGAACACCAGCTCCAGCGTGGCCGGCGCCCGTTCCAGGATGAGGCCCATGACGTCCTCCTTATAAATGTAAGAGTCGCCAAAGTCTCCCCGGATGGCGTTGGACACAAAGTTTATATACTGCTCCAAGATCGGATCGTTCAGGCCCAGCATCTCCCGCACCTGTTCCTTCACCTCCGGCGGAGCCTTCGGCGAAACCAGCATATTGACCGGATCGCCGATGAAGTTGGCCAGGATGAATACCAGGATGGATGAAATCAGCAGGGTAATCACCATCTGAAAGAGCCGCTTCAAAAGATATTTAATCACGGAATCACCTTTCCTCGCCGGGGCCGCCCCCGCGGGGGCCGTCTCTGGGCGCTAGATAGGAGGGCGGGAGGATGCGTACCTCCTCCCGCCCTTGGGTTATGGCGTGTTAAAACTTGAAATCCCAGGCCAGAATGTGGTCGTCGGAACGGGGGGTGTACTCCAGGCCCTCGCGGACGCCGAAGATATTGTCCTTGAAGAACAGGGGGATGTAGCCCGCATCGTCCCGGGTGATGTCATCCACCTGGCTTACCAGCTCGGCACGCTTGGCCTGATCGCTCTCCACAGAGGCCTGATCCAGAAGGGCGTCCACCTCGGGATTGCTGTAATGGCCGCGGTTGCCCTCGCCAAGGCCCTCCTTGCCGTTGTAGGTATACACCATGTCGTTGAAGATGACCATGCCCTCGCCGGAGCCGTCGCCCCAGCCGGCCATATAGCAGGAGGACTGCAGGTTCTCCGGATCGGTCTTTTCATAGAAGGAAGCCCGGGGAATCAGGTTGACCTCGGTCTTGATGCCCACCCGCTCCAGGTAGGTGGCCACAGCCTGAATCACCTGGTCGGCATTCACGTCGCTCTCGCTGTTGCCGTCAATGCGCAGGTTGAAGCCGTCGGGATAGCCGGCCTCGGCCAGCAGCTCCTTGGCCAGGTCGGGGTCATAGGCGGGCCGCTCCGCATCCGGGTTGTAGCCCACGCAGATGCTGGGCATATAGGAATTGGCCACGGTGGCATAGCCGTTCATCACCACATCAATGATTTCATCGATGTTGATGGCGTGGTAAATGGCCTGGCGGACCTCCTTGATCATCAGGGGGTTGGGATCGTCGGTGCCGTCGGAGCCGGTCTCGTTCAGCAGGTCAAAGCCCAGGTAGTTGCAGGACAGGCTGGGGCTGGTGATGACCTGCACGCCCTCGCTGCTGGAAATGCGATCCGCGTCCATGACGGGGATGTTGCTGATGAAGTCCACCTCGCCGTTGAGCAGGGCGGTGGTACGGGTAGCGTCGTTGGCAATGACCCGGAATTCCACAGTCTCAGCCTCGGGCAGCTCATCGCCCCACCACTCGTCGTTGCGCTCCATCTTGATGCTGGAGCCCTTCACGTGCTCCACCAGGCGGTAGCGGCCGGTACCCACGGGGTTGTCGGCAATTTCCTCATTGCTCAGGCCCTCGCAGGTCTCCTTGTCCAGCATCATAATGTGGGTCAGGCTGCCGGAGAACACGGGATAGGGGACCTTGGTCACCAGCTGGACGGTATAGTCGTCCACCTTCTTGACCTCCTGCAGGCGCATCAGGTACACGCCCATCTCCAGGGTGGGATCATTCAGAATCCGCTCAATGGAATACACCACGTCGTCGGCGGTAAAGTCATTGCCGTTGGAGAACTTCACGCCCTG
>DHCMC07803__coassemble_807_pt1 | contig 26829 bp, 32 predicted proteins | sample DHCMC07803__metabat2_high_PE_053 | metagenome-assembled genome bin DHCMC07803 | reverse complement strand
CACCGGCGTGGGCAAGACCGAGCTGGCCAAGACCCTGGCCGAGGCCCTCTTCGACAGCGAGAAGAACATGGTCCGCATCGACATGTCGGAGTACATGGAGAAGTTCTCGGTCTCCCGGCTCATCGGCGCCCCTCCGGGATATGTGGGCTATGAGGAGGGCGGCCAGCTCACCGAGGCCGTCCGGCGGCAGCCCTACTCCGTGGTCCTCTTCGACGAGGTGGAGAAGGCCCATCCCGACGTCTTTAATATATTACTTCAGGTATTGGATGACGGCCGGATTACAGACAGTCAAGGCCGGACGGTGGATTTCAAGAACACCATCATCATCCTCACCTCCAACCTGGGCTCCCAGTTCCTGCTGGACGGCATCGGCCCCGACGGCGAGATCAGCCAGGAGGCCCGGGACCAGGTCAACGACCTGCTCAAGCATTCCTTCCGGCCCGAGTTCCTCAACCGGCTGGACGAGATCGTCTTCTACAAGCCCCTGACCCGGGACAACATCACCCACATCATCGACCTGATGGTGGGCGAGCTCAACGGGCGCCTGGCCGACAAGCAGCTCACCGTCCGCCTCACCGACGCGGCCAAGAGCCACGTCATCGAAAGCGCCTACGACCCCATCTACGGCGCCCGGCCCCTGCGCCGCTACCTCCAGCACACGGTGGAGACCCTCATCAGCCGGAAGATCATCGCCGGCGAGGTGGAGGGCGGTGACACCCTCACCGTGGACTGCCGGGATGGCGACCTCACGGTCTCGGCCTCCCAGGTCCTCACCGGAGAGGTGGTGGACGGCTGACCGCCGCCCGGCGGGAAAGCCTCCCACCCAAGCTCAGATATCCCCTGCGCCGGCCCCTTTGGGCCGGCGCTTTTTGCGCCTTTTTTGCAGCCGGGAAAGAAACAGATTGCATCATGGGCCGCTTTATCGTATAATAGAAACAGTTTACGAAGCGGCCGTGAAATTCCGGCAAACCCTTGTCGGCATGAGGGGGCGGGGCGTATACCCTGCCCCTTTTTTTCGTAATACGGCCAGCCTTTGAATGAAAGGGAGGAACCGAAACGTGTCAGGACACAAGTTCCAAAAGGTGCTCATCGCCAACCGGGGCGAGATCGCCATCCGCATCTTCCGCGCCTGCTACGACCTGGAGCTGCGCACCGTGGCCATGTACTCCAACGAGGACACCTACAGCCTCTTCCGGACCCGGGCCGACGAGGCATACCTGATCGGCGAGAACCAATCCCCCCTGGGGGCCTACCTGGACATCCCGGCCATCATCGACCTGGCCAAGCGCCGCCAGGTGGACGCCATCCACCCGGGCTACGGCTTCCTCTCGGAAAACGCCGACTTCGCCCGGGCCTGCGAGGAGGCCGGCATCACCTTCATCGGGCCCAATTCCTCCATCCTGGCCCAGATGGGGGACAAGCTGGCGGCCAAGGCCACCGCCATCGCCTGCGGTGTGCCCACCATTCCCGGCTCCACCGAGCCCCTGAAGGATGCCGACGAGGCGGTGGAAAAGGCCCTCTCCTACGGCTTCCCCATCATCCTCAAGGCGGCGGCCGGCGGCGGCGGCCGGGGCATGCGCCGCTGTGACAGTGAGGAGGACGTCCGCCGGGAGTTCGAGCTGGTGAAGAACGAGGCCCGGAAGGCCTTTGGCAACGAGGACATCTTCATTGAGAAGTACCTGGTGGAGCCCAAGCACATCGAGGTCCAGATCCTGGGAGACCAGTACGGCAACGTGGTCCACCTGGGGGAGCGGGACTGCTCCCTCCAGCGCCGCTACCAGAAGGTGGTGGAGTTCGCCCCCGCCTTCTCCGTGCCCGAAGCCACCCGGCAGAAGCTCTACGAGGACGCGGTCAAAGTGGCAAAGCACGTGGGCTACGTCTCCGCCGGTACGGTGGAGTTTCTGGTGGACAAGAATGGGGACCACTACTTCATCGAGATGAACCCCCGCATCCAGGTGGAGCACACCGTCACCGAGATGGTCACCGGCGTGGACCTGGTGCGCTCCCAGATCCTGATCGCCGAGGGCCGGCCCCTGTCCACCCCTGCCATCGGCATCCCCAGCCAAGACGCGGTGCGCATGAACGGCTATGCCCTGCAGTGCCGGGTGACCACCGAGGACCCGGCCAACAACTTCGCCCCCGACACCGGCAAGATCACCGCCTACCGCTCCGGCGGCGGCTGCGGGGTCCGGCTGGACGGCGGCAACGCCTATGCCGGGGCGGTCATCTCCCCCTACTACGACTCCCTGCTGGTGAAGGTCACCACCTGGGACAACACCTTTGAGGGGGCCTGCCGCCGGGCCGCCCGGGCCGTCCGGGAGGAGCACGTCCGGGGCGTCCAGACCAACATCCCCTTCATCACCAACATCCTGACCCACCCCACCTTCCGGGCGGGCAAGTGCCACACCAAGTTCATCGACGAGACCCCGGAGCTCTTCGAGATGCGCTACGGCCAGGACCGGGCCAACAAGGTCCTGCGGTACATCGCCCAGAAGCAGGTGGACAACCCCTCCGCCGAGCGGCGACAGCTGGACATCCCCCGGTTCCCGCCGGTCACCGGACAGCGGGGCCCTGGCCTCAAGCAGCTCCTGGACGAGAAGGGCCCCGAGGCCCTGCGGGACTGGGTGAAGGACCAGAAGAAGCTCCTCATCACCGACACCACCATGCGGGACGCCCACCAGTCCCTCCTCTCCACCCGGGTCCGCACCCGGGACATGGCCCTGGGAGCCCAGGGCACCTCGGAAATTCTGGCCGACGCCTTCTCCCTGGAGATGTGGGGCGGCGCCACCTTCGACGTGGCCTACCGCTTCCTCCACGAGTCCCCCTGGGAGCGGCTGGACCTGATCCGGGAGAAGGCCCCCAACCTGCTGCTGCAGATGCTGCTGCGGGGCGCCAACGCCGTGGGCTACACCAACTACCCCGACAACCTCATCCGCGCCTTCATCCGGGAGGCGGCCAAGGGCGGCATCGATGTGTTCCGCATCTTTGACTCCCTGAACTGGATCCCCGGCATGGAGGTGGCCATGGACGAGGTGCTCAACCAGGGCAGGCTGTGCGAGGCCACCGTGTGCTACACCGGCGACATTCTGGACCCCAAGCGGGACAAATATACCCTGAAATATTACGTGGACATGGCCAAGGAGCTGGAGAAGCGGGGCGCCCACCTTTTGTGCATCAAGGACATGTCCGGCCTGCTGAAGCCCTACGCCGCCAAGAAGCTGGTCTCCGCCCTCAAGCAGGAGATCGGCATCCCCGTCCACCTGCACACCCACGACACCTCGGGCAACCAGGTGGCCGCCTACCTCATGGCCGCCGAGGCGGGGGTGGACATCGTGGACTGCGCCATCGACTCCATGTCCTCCACCACCAGCCAGCCCTCCCTGAACGCGGTGGTCACCGCCCTCCAGGGCCAGGAACGGGACACCGGCCTGGACCCGGAGAAGCTGCAGAAGCTCAGCGACTACTGGGCCGACGTGCGGCAGCGGTACAGCCAGTTCGAGGCGGGCATCAAGAACCCCTCCACCGACATCTACCGCTATGAGATGCCCGGCGGCCAGTACACCAACCTGAAAAGCCAGGTGGAGAGCCTGGGCCTGGGCCACCAGTTCGAGGACGTGAAGGAGATGTACGTCAAGGTCAACCACATGCTGGGGGACATCGTGAAGGTGACCCCCTCCTCCAAGATGGTGGGCGACCTGGCCATCTTCATGGTGCAGAACAACCTGACCCCCGAGAACATCGTGGAGCGGGGCGAGGCCCTCACCTTCCCCGACAGCGTGGTGAGCTACTTCAAGGGCATGATGGGCCAGCCCGCCTGGGGCTTCCCGGAGGACCTCCAGAAGGTGGTCCTCAAGGGGGAGGAGCCCATCACCTGCCGCCCCGGCGAGCTGCTGGAGCCCATCGACTTCGACAAGGCCCGGGAGGAGGTCCGCAGGTTCTACCCCGGCGCCGACGACCACAACGTGATCTCCTGGTGCCTGTACCCCAAGGTGGTGGAGGACTTCTACCGCCACCGGCAGGAGTACGGCTATATCATGCGCATGGGCAGCCATGTGTTCTTCAACGGCATGGCCCTGGGCGAGACCAACAAGATCAACATCGAGGACGGCAAGACCCTGGTCATCAAGTACGTGGGGCTGGGGGACCTGAACGAGGACGGCACCCGCAACGTGCAGTTCGAGCTCAACGGTATGCGCCGGGAGGTGGCGGTGCCCGACAAGGCCGCCCAGGCCCAGGTAAAGCACACCGCCCTGGCCGACCCCTCGGACAAGAGCCAGGTGGGCGCCTCCATCCCCGGCATGGTGTCCAAGGTCAACGTCAAGCCCGGCGACCAGGTGGAGGCCAACCAGGTGCTGGCCGTCATTGAGGCCATGAAGATGGAGACCAGCGTGGTGGCCCGCATGGCGGGCACCGTGGACCAGGTGTTCATCAAGGAGGGCGGCTCCGTCAAGGCCGGCGAGCTGCTGCTGACCATCAAGTAGGGGCGGCCTGCGGTCGCCCGCCCTCCCGATCCCGTGGGGCGCGACGACCCCGGCGCGCCCTCCCCGCATGGGCGGCCACATGGGGCCGCCCCTACATGCATCTGTCATTGCGAGGGCCGCACAGCGGCCCGTGGCAATCCGAATCCCCCGCAGGGGCCGATGCCCACATCGGCCCGCCCCCTCAATGCCGCCCACTCCGTAGGGGCGGATATCATCCGCCCGCGGGCGGGGACGGAGTTCCACCGTAGGGGCGACCCTTGTGGTCGCCCACATCGCCCCACTACTCTCAAACCACCCCGCTTCCCCGCAGGGGCGCACCTGCGTGTGCGTCCCTGCTCCCTATTCTTCACAAAGGAGGCCCCCATGGAAACCATTCTCCACCTGCTCCCCCTGACGGCGGAGCAGCAGGACGCCTTCCGCGCCGCCGCGCCGGAGGATGAGCATCTCTTTCTGCCCACCCACGACCGCCGGGGCGCCGTGGACATCCCCCAGGACTGGCGTGCGCGGGCCACCATCCTCATGGGCTATGTGCCCCCGGCGGACCTGAAGCGCTTTCCCCGTCTGAAGTGGGTACAGAGCTGGAATGCCGGGGTGGACCCCTACCTGGTCCCCGGCGTGCTGCCCCAGGGCGTGGTCCTCACCTGTGCCGCCGGGGCTTACGGCCCCGCCGTGGCTGAGCATATGCTGGCCATGCTGCTGGCCGTCTACAAGCGTCTGCCCGGCTACCGGGACCGGCAGCACCGCCATACCTGGGAGGATCTGGGTCCCGTCCAGTCCCTCCACGGCAAGACCGTTTTGGTGGGCGGGACGGGGGATATCGGCTCCGCCTTTGCCCGGCTGTGCCGGGCCCTGGGCGCGGCCAGGGTCCTGGGCCTGCACCGCTCTGATCGGCCTGCGGAGGGTTTTGACCAGGCCTTTCCCCTTTCCGCCCTGGACGGTCTGCTCCCCCAGGCGGACGTGGTCGCCCTGGTCCTCCCCCACACGGCGGAGACCGCGGGCCTGATGGACCGCCGCCGCCTGCTCTCCCTGCGCCCCGACGCCGTTTTGCTCAACGCCGGCCGGGGCACCGCTGTGGACTGCGCCGCCCTGGCGGAGGTCCTCTCTTCCGGCCGTCTGCTGGGGGCCGCCCTGGATGTGACCGACCCGGAGCCGCTCCCCCCGGATCACCCGCTATGGGACGCCCCCCGGGTCCTCATCACCCCCCACACCGCAGGGGGCTACGACCACATGGCCCTCACCCTCTCCAACCTGTCCGCCCTGTTTCTGGACAACCTGAAGCGCTGGCGGCAGGGGCAGCCGCTCCACGGGCGAATGAAATAGATCTACTGTTGACATACCTCGAATTTCTAGGTATAATACACCTAGAAACTCGAGGTATTATTTTTGAAAGGAGGATCCCAGTTATGAAAGCGGACCGATCCCTGCTCAACGGCAGCGCCTCCCTGCTGGTGCTCTCCCTGCTGGCGTCAGAGGACATGTACGGCTACCAGATGATCGCCCAGCTGGAGGAGCGCAGCGACCACACCTTTTCCATGAAGGAGGGCACCCTCTACCCCATCCTCCACAACCTGGAGAAGGAAAAGGCGGTGACCTCCTACGAAAAGGAGGCCCCCACGGGCCGGATGCGGAAGTACTACCATATCACCAAGGGCGGCCTGCGGCTGCTGGAGGACAAAAAGCAGGAGTGGACCGCCTTTTCCCAGGCGGTCAACGCGGTGCTGGCCGGGACGGCCCCGGCCTTGGCCTGATGGCCGCCCCCGGCTCTCCCATCCGGGACTTCTGCGCCAGGGTGTGCGCCCAGGTGCGCTTCACGCCGGACCGCGCCGCCATTTCCGCCGAGCTGGCCGCCCACCTGGAAGACCGGGCGGACGCCCTGCGGGAGCGGGACCCCGCCCTGACCCCGGAGGAGGCGCAGGCGCGGGCCGTGGCCGCCATGGGGGACCCGGAGGCCATCGGCCGGGCGCTGAACCAAAGCCACAGCCCCCTTCTGGGGTGGTTCCAGGTCTGGTTCCGTCGGGCTGTGTGGTCTCTGGCGGCCATGGTCCTGCTGGTCAGCCTGCCCCAGACCGTTCAAACGCTCACCGCTCTGGTCGCCCCTCCCGTCTTCCAGGAAACGGCCGGGCTGGGCCATCTCCTGGCCCACTATGACGAGTACGACGTAACGGCCGACCTGGCCCCCTGGTGGTGGACCGCACAGACAACGGGCTTATCCTGGTCATCTCCAACGCCTCGGAGATCGTTCGGACAGAGGTTGTCTTCCCCGCCAGCGACGAAGGCGATACCGGCTTTTATCTGCTCTCCGCCGATCAGGTCCGGCGGGCAGAGAATTGTTTTCTGTTTTCCTATTCCATGTCCGGCCTGTGCGCCCACTACCCGGAGGACCTCCAGGTCAGGGGCTACGACGCTGCGGGAGCGCTGGTCTACCAGTCTCCCGTCCCGGAATCCTGGGAGAGCCGCTATGAACTGAGGTGAACCTATGCCGACCATCCGATTTGACACCTTCTGCGCCCAGGTGTGCTCCGCCATTCGCTGGGAGCCCGCCCGGCGCATGGCCCGGGCCGAGCTCACCGCCCACCTGGAAGACCACGCCGAGGCCCTGGCCGCCAAGGGACTGGCCCCCGACCTGGCGGCGGAGCAGGCGGTGGCCGCCATGGGGGACCCCTACGAGCTGGGCCGCGCCCTGGACCGGGCCCATCCCCCCACCCTGCCCCGGCTGTCCAGGGTGCTGGCCCTGGCCGGGTCCCTGGTGCTGGCGGCGGGCCTGTGCCTGGGCATCGTCCGGGGCACCGGCCTTCTCGCCCTCAGCGGGGCGTTCCCCCGGCCTCCCGACCTGTATGAGCATGCCGGCCAGGCCCTGCTCATGGAGGGCATCTCCACCGGCGGCGGAAGTCTGGGCGGCTACACCCTGGCCCCTTCCGGCCAGGCCGGTCTGGTCTCATATGACAGGCCGGACGAAGACCGCCGTGAGATCATGGTGCCGGTCACCATCTCCGCCGACCGGCCCTGGCTCCCCGTCCCCTCCTGCTACCTGGACGGGACCTGGACCGACGGCGCAGGCGGCGCAGGCGCGGCCCGTATCAACTCAGGCTGGCCCTATCTGTTCGGTGCCGAGGGCTGGCTGTATCTCACCGCCCCCACCTCCGGCGCCCGGCAGTTCACCGCCGTCTTTACCGTCGGCGGGGAAGAGGTTTTCTTCACCGTCACCCTGCCGGAGGAGGTGCCGCCCCTATGAGCCGTTTTCGCTTTTACATCCTGCCCCGGATCTGCCTGGGGCTGAGCGTGCTGCTCCTGCTGTTCGGCCTGTGGACGCTGTGGCTCTCCCTGGAGCGGCCCATGCCCGGCCGGGAGCTGGCATGCCGCCAGGCGGAAACCGCCAGCCTGCTCCCCCACGGCGTCACCGTGGCCCAGGCCGGCGTTCCCGGCCCCTATGCCGGCATCGACGCCTGGGCGGTCCGCCGGGCGGGGGATCAGCTCTCGCTGGTGCTCCTCACCCGGTCGTTCGGGCCCCTCTGGCGGTCCGAAAACGTATTCTCCCCCGACCCGGCGGAGGGCATGGTCCTGCTCACCCCAGACGTCACCCCCGTGGACGACTTTCCGTTCACGCACCGCTACTGCGTCACTCCCGTGGCCCTCTACGTCCCGGACGCAGCTGTCCGGGTGGAGGTGGAGGCCGTCTGGCTCGGCGACTGGGAGGATGCCGACCGGGCCCGGGCGGAGCGGGGCGTCACCGCCGCCCTGGAACCCATGGGCGGCGGGGTATGGGCCGCCTCCGCCATTCTGGTATCCGCGCCTGAACAGTATCCGAATCTCGGCGGCGCCTCCCTGGCCGTGCGCTGCCGGGCCTATGACGGGGCCGGCGCCCTGCTGGCTCAGTGCAGCTGAGCCTCTTCGACGGCATTTTTTACCAGTTTATGGTACCCTCCTGTTGAACTTGTCCCAAAGGAGGGTGTCCCATGCGCCTGATCTGCTCCGCCCTGCTGCTTTTCTCTCTGCTCGCCTCCGCCGTCGCGGCGGAGGGCCCCCTCACCCGGGGAGACCTGGCCGCCGCCCTGTGGGAGGCCCAGGGCTGTCCCGCCCCCCAGGGGCACTGCCCCTTTTCCGACGTGCCGCCGGACGACCCCTGCGCCCCCGCCGTGGCCTGGGCCCTGGAGCAGGGCCTGGTGCGCGGCACGGGCGGCGGCGCTTTCGCCCCGGACCGCCCCGCCACCCGGGAGGAGGCCGCCGTCCTCCTCCGCCGGTACGCCCGCTGGCTGGGGCTGGACCCCTTTTACCCCGAGATCGCCCGGTGCAACGACTACGCGGATATCTCCCCCTGGGCGGACGACTCCCTCTACTGGGCCGCCGGCGCCGGGGTGCTCCCCTGGTCCCCCGGCGGCCGCCTGGATCCCCTGGGGTCCGTCGCCCCGGCGGACCTGGCCGCCGCCCTGGACCGCCTGGCCCTTTCTCCGCCTGTCTCCCACTCCTTACCCCGCATCCAGAAAGGAGGCCGCCCGTGACGCGTCTGCGCTTATATGTCCTGCCCCGCCTCTGCCTGGGGCTGAGCGTTCTGTTCTTCCTCTTTGCCCTGTGGGTGCTCTGGCTGTCGCTTGAGCGTCCGCTGCCCACCGTGGCGCTTGCCTGCCGCCAGGCGGAGCGGGCCGGTCTCTCCTCCTCCGGCACGCTCCTGGCCTCCGGGTCTGCGGAGCTGGGGCAGGCCAGCTCCCACCATGACCGCTGGGCGGTCCTTCGGTACGGCGACGGGACCTACGCCCTGGCGGAGCTGGACCGGCGGGCGGGGATCCTGTGGACCCTGCAGCCTGACCATATGCAGTCTCTGTCCCTTCCCAGTCAGGGGCTTCTGGCCTTCCACACCTCCCCCACAGTTGCCTGGGACCCCGGCGAGTTCTGGCGGGACGACTATGATATCAGCGGTACCGGCAATTATCTTCATCTTGTCCCCCTGGCCCTCTGCACCGACCCCTCTGTGGTCCGCCTGGAGGGGGAGTTCCTGGTCCTGGGCAGCCAGGAGGACCAGGAGACGGCATGGGCGGGGCGGGCCGTCCCCATTCTCTGGCGCTCCGCGGGCGGCGGCGTGTGGGCCGGGGACCCGGTCTCCGGCCTGATGCCCGAAACCTCCGATGGCGGCTTCGGCGGCTCCGCCTGCATCCGCTGCCGGGGCTATGACGCTGCCGGAAATCTGGTCTGCTCCTACGATTAGCGCCCCTCCATCGCAAAAAGCCCCGCCGCCGAAGGCCCTCCCTCGGCGGCGGGGCTTTCGTTCCCCCGGCCCTAGTCCGTTTCTTCCTCCACCATCTTTTCCAGCTCCTCCCACGTCGGGGAAAGGGCCTCGATGTCCCCCCAGGTGTCGAACCGGGCCTCCATCAGCGCCCAGGTGATGTACCAGTACACATACTCGATGCCCAGGTGGGCGGGGAGGATGCTCTCGATGATGGCCCGCATCTCCTCAAACCCGTCGGGAATGCCGGGCACGTCGGGGAAGCGCACCGTCACCTGCCCCGCCGTGCCGGTCTCCTCCGCCACGGCGTTGATGCCGCAGCCCTTTAAGTTGTCGTTGATGGCCGCCAGAGTAAAGCTGTCCCCGCCGATGCGCAGCAGGGCGGCCAGGGCCTCCCTGCGCCGCTTCAGGCTGTCGGCCACCGGCTTTCGGGCCAGCAGGGCCTCGATGGCCTCCAGGCCCCGGCCCTCCGCCGTGGACACCAGCATCTCCTTTTGGGTGTCCTCCAGCCGGGCCATGACCGCGTCCAGGGCCGCCCCCTGGGCGTCCAGTTCTCCGCCGTTGGCCGTCCCCTCCAGCCGGTACACCCGCAGGGGGGCCAGCAGCTGCCGCAGATAGTCCCCGTGCCCGCTCATGCGTCCGCCCCCAGTTCCGTCACCGTCACAGAGGTCAGCCGGGGCAGGGTGCCGCTGTCCACCGTCACGTCGGCGGCGGGGGCGTCCAGGACGTAATTTTTGACCCCGTCCACCGAGAAGATGATGTCTCCCAGCTTGGCCCGCAGCACGTCCTGGCCCAGCAGTCTGCCGTCGAACCAGCTCTGGACCGCCTGCTCCGCCGCCTGGCAGACGCTTTCGCAGTCCCGGCCCTCCTCCGGCTGGACGCGGGCGTTCACCGTGATCGGTTCCACCTCCGGCGCCTTCACCTGCACGTCCACGGCGATCTCCCGCCGGGCCTCAAAGTAGTCCTCCACTTCCGTCAGCAGGCTCTGGTCGGGCACCCCCGCCGCCGTGGCGATGACCACATCCACCGACCCCACGCCCCGGGGGCGCGGGATCACCGACGCTGCCGCCACCTGGGGGAAGGACATGGCCCCCTGCTGGTAGAAGGCGGCGTTGGCCCCGTTGGGCATGCGCTGGTAGGTCTCCAGCACCCGGGCCCGCAGGGCCTCGTCCTCCTCCTCGTCGGTGCCGCCGGAGAAGCCCGCCGGATTGGTGCAGCCGCTCACTCCCACCGGGGCCACCGCCATAGCCCGGATGGTCCCCGCCGCCGCATTGCCCGCCGCCCCCGGCTCCACCGCCCGGGCGGGCACATCTACCGCGGTCTCCCCGGCCTCCAGCACCGCCTCCTGGGTGGTCTCGAACCGCACCCCGCCCGCCGTCAGACATATCGTCCCCGCCGGGACGACCAGATCGGTGGCGGCGGCGCTGTCCGTGGAAAAGCGGATGGTCCCCTGGGCCGCCGTGGCCGCCCGCCGCTCCAGCCCCCGGAGCTGGGCGTGCTTGTCCAGAAACTCCCCCGCCGCCGTCTGGGGGAAGCACTGCCGGTCCACCCATTCCGCCTGCACGTACAGCCCGTAGATCTGGGCCGCCACGGCGTACAGCCGCACCGCCATGTCTCCGTCCCCCCGGAGGGCCGTGCCGGTCTCCTCCTCAAAGCACGCCGCCATCTGCTGGTAGATCTCCTCCACCGTCATACGCTCACCATCCCTCTATCTCCATCGTCAGCTCCAGCGTCTCTCCCCGGTGCTCCAGCAGTACCCGAAGGCTGTTCCCCTCCAGCTCGGCCCCCGTTACCGTCAGTTCCGGCTCGTCCGCCAGGGCCTGGGCCGCATACTGCCGGGCCATGCCCGCCCGCTGGGAGGGCTTTTGCCGCCCCAGCAGATGCAGCTCGCTGCCCAGCTCCGGCAGCAGGGGAAAGCTCCCCCGGGGGATGGCCAGCTTCCACAACACCCGCTGCAGCAGCTCCTCGCTCCCCTCCGCCCGGCGGAAATCCCCCCGCTCGTCGGACACATAGTCCCCGTCCCGCACCATCAGTTCCATGCTCACACCGCCGTCATGACCGCCCGGCCGTTCAGGGTCATGTTCCCGGTCACGGCCACTGTCCCGTCCATCCTCAGCCGGATGGATGCCTCTCCGCTGTGGATGAGCACCTCTCCCGGCTCCAGCTGCCACTGCTCCCCGCAGAGCGCGCCGGCCACGCAGGGGGCCTCCCCCTGCTGGCCCGCCTTGATCACGAGCACCTGCTGCCCTGCGGCGGGCCGCCACACATAGCCCCCCGGCCCGAACACCGGCAGGGCCCTGCGCTCTCCGTCCAGGTACGCCCCCGCCGGGTCTCCGCCCAGGGTCGTTTCGCCTACCAGCGCGGCGGCCCGCTCCCGTTCTCTTCTCCTCTGTTCCCGCTCAGAAAGCCACATACCATGCACTTCCTCTCTTCCTGCGCACATCCGCGCGGCCCTTCCGCCCCGCCTGCGTCCGCTCTATTTCAAAACCTCCGGCTCCCCCAGGGAGAGCCGGGTATACCGTCCCTGTTCGTCCAGCCCGCAGGTCATCTCCGCCACCCGCCAGACCCCCCGGCCCGTTCCACGGGGCAGGTCCACCTCCACCAGCTCTCCCGGCCAGGCCAAAAAGCTGCCCGGCAGCTCGATCTCCAGCCGCCGCAGCTCCTCCCGGGCCCTTGTCAGCTGGTACTCCCCGGAGTAGCGCATGGCCTGATAGGTGCTCCGCCCGGGCATGGTGAGCACCCGCCGGCTCATCCCGCCCCGGCGGGCGAAGTCGGCCTCCTCCACCGTCCGCACCGCCTGGGTGGTGCGATCCCGCACCAGCACCTGGGACAGCACGCCGTACCGCTGATCCCGCAGGGTGAGGGCGGTCACCGCCGCCCCCGCCCCCAGGCGCAGCCCCGCCGTCTCCGGCCAGGGCCCCACGTCCAGCCGCCCACGCCGGTCGAACCGGGGGGTCACCCTGCCGTAGTACCGGCAGAACTGGTACACCACCTGCCACTCGCTGCTGCCGGTCTCCACCACGAAGCCGGGCACCGCCGGCAAATTCCCGCCGCCCGGCAGGCACTCCACGCCGTACGGGGCCACGTGGTCCCGCAGGATGTCCTGCCAGGTGGCCACCTGGTACTCCATGCCCAGGGCCTCGTTGTCCAGCAGCCGGGCGGCCATGCTCCTGCCCGACACGGTGAGAAAGCCGCCCCCGCCGTTCCACCCCCGCTCGCACTCGTCCACCACCCCGGTGAACACCGTCTCCCCGTCCTCCGCGGCGGTAAAGGTCACCGCCTCCGCCAGGGGGTCCTCCCCCTCCGGCTCCCACAGGCAGGTGAGCAGAAAGCTGTCGCAGGGGCTTCCCATACCGTACTGGAATTTCCATCCCGTCACGTCCGGCAGGGCGATCCTCCTGCCGTCCCAGCATGTCAGCTCTCCCGTCATCTCACGCCACCCGCACTTTCTCCCCCACCAGGATCAGGTTGGGGTTTTTGATCTGGGGGTTGAGGGCGATGAGGGCGGTCAGGCTCATGCCCTGCCGTCGGGCGATGTCCCACAGGGTGTCCCCCTTCACCACCGTGTACCACCGCTCCCCGGCGGCGGTCCCGGCGGCGCTGCCGCCGCCCCCCGCCGCGCTCCCGCCGGAGACCGCAAGGCCCGTGTCGTGCCCGTCGTATCCCTCCCAGAAGGTGAATCGGTAGGCCACATAGTCCGCCCGCGGCTCCTGGGTGAGGGAGAGCTCCACAAAGTAGGCCCTGGAGGTCTGCCACACCGGGTGGACCAGCAGGCCCGGCCCCTCGTCGTAAAACACGGTGGCCAGCTTTTTGAACTCCCGGTAGGCGTCCTCCCCCACGAACTCCCCTTCCCCGCTCATCACCCGGTGGCCCGGCCCCAGGTCCTGGAGGCAGTAGCGGCCAAAGGGCACCTTGGCCGCCCCCATTTCCCGCTGGAAGGAGATGGCGTATATCCTGGGGTTGTGTGGCCAGATATAGTCCTTATACCGCATGGATGCCAGTTTCACAGCAGTTGAAACCCCCCGTCAAATCGTCTCGCGTCTCGGCGGAACGCCCGGTCCAGCCCCTCCGGGCCCCAGGCCGCCTCTCCGGGCCCGGCCGGCCGGAGGGCCACCACCCGGGTCTCCGCCGGCGGGCGTGCCGGCTGGGCGGCCAGGCTCTCCCGCAGCGCCCGGTCCGCCCAGGCCGCGGCGTCTCCGGCCGCCGCCCGGACAGGGGCAAGCTCCGCCATCCCTGCGGCAGCCGCCTCGCGGAGGAAGAGGGCGGCGGTCTCCCCCGCCCCCTGTGCCGCCTCCGCCCCGCCGGCGTCCAAGTCCGCGCTGCCCAGGGCCTCAATGTCCCCGCCGCCTGCGGCGGTCCTCCCCCCTGCGGGCTGCCCGACGGCCCGGCTCAGGGCGAGGGTCCCCCACCCCCGGGCGGCCGCGGGCCGTCCGCCGGGCCCGGCTGCCGCCGCCCCGCCCGCCGCATCCGCGCCGTCCGCCGCCTCTCCCGGCAGGACAAGGCTCTCCGCCCCGTCCACCCGCCAGGTCAGGTCCTCTGTCTGCGCCGGCTCCTGCTCCCGCAGCAGCGCTTCGATGTAGTCCGTCAAGGCCTCTCCCCCCGCTTCAGCCGCTCATACCGCGCCTCGTCGAAGGCGGCGTTGTGCCCTTCCGTCCGCTCTCCCGCCGGGGCGCCGCACACCGGGCACCGCGCCTCCTCCGCCCGCTGCCGGCACTGGGGGCACAGCCGGTCCAGGGCCTCCTCCCGGTCCAGCATCAGGTTGAGGGCGCACCAGAGATAGTCCCGCGCCTTCATATCCTTCGCCCTGTCCTCCGTGGGAAGGGCGTGGAACGCCCGGAGCACACGCCAGCGAAGGCGCTCATAAGGCGTGTGCTCCAGGCTTTTTTTGCGGGCATAGCCGCCTCCTCCCCGTTTTCAGGGGAGGGATTCTCCCCCCTGTCGAAGGCGGCCCATCTGCCCGCCAGGGCCCCGATCTCCCGGGCGCTCATGCCCGCCAGGGCGGCCCGGCCGCTGTCGAATACCGGCCCTCCATCCCGCTCCAGGGCCCGGGAGAGCAGGCAGGCGTTGGCGCACAGGGCCAGTTCTTCCCCGCCCTGGGCCAGCTCCTCCGCCTCCCGCCGGGCCTGGAGGACTTCCAGGGCGGACAAAAGCCGCAGCGTCCGTCCATCCTCCAGCCTCAGCCGCTCCATCCCCTCCAGCAGCCCCATGCTCACACCGCCGTCTCGATCCGCCTGGCAGCCACGATGGTGATCTTCTCCACCACCATGGCTCCCAGCTGGCCGTTTTCGTCGATGTCGCTCCACTGGCAGCCGGAGTAGATGATCTTTCGGTCCGGCTTGCAGATCACCAGGCTGAAGTCCTCCAGGTCGTGGAAGTTGATGCCGTCCCGGATGGCCTCGTCGGTGGCGTACAGCCGGGTGAGCTCCAGCACATGGCTGCGGGGCCCCGGTATGGTGGCCACCGGCTCGTCCTCGCCAAAGGCCTCCACGCTCCGGCTGGACCGGCTGGTCCTGGCGGCGTAGCTCTGCACCACCGCCACCTTCTTCCCGTCCAGCTCCAGGTAGATGTCGCTGCTGGTGGGGAATCCCGTGATATTCATTTTCCATTCCTCCCATCCAAAACCGCCCGCCGGCGGACCTGCCTGCGGGCGCCGCCGTCCCTGGTCCGTTTACACGGTGATATGGGCGCTCAGCCAGATCTGGTTGAGCCCATGGGCCACCGTGAAGGAAAATTCCACCACGCACACGGTGGGATTATCCGCCTCCGGGCTCACCGTCACGTTCTCATAGCCGGTAATGATCTCCTGCGCCAGCTTGTTTTCCAGCTCCAGGATCACCTGGGAGCGTATGGCCCCCCGGCTCTGTTCGGTGTTCTTGCTCCGGCGGAACCGGCTGCGCAGGGAATTGCGGATGGTGGGGATCACGTCGTCCACGATACGGATGGTGGTCAGTTCCCGCCAGGTGGCGTCCGCCGCCTGGCCTGACTTGGTCCGGGTGGTCACTCCCCTTACCACGCTGACCACGCCCGCCACCCGCTCCACCGGGGTGACGCCGCCCCGCACCAGCGTGTCGATGTCCGTGTCCCCGTACTGGGCCTGGAGCGCGCCGATACCTTTGAGCTGTGCGCCTCCCAGGGGGATGGCCGGGTCGCGCTCCCCGGCGATGGCCCCCGCCACCGCCGCGGCCACCGCAGCGCCGGCGCTCTCATCCAGCGGGGCCGTCAGCACCACCCGTTCACTGTTGAGGCTTTGGGCCTGCGTCACCAGGTTCGCCGCCGTCTCGTTGCTCTTGCCCCGCACCACCGCGATGCGCTCCCGCCGGTTTGCAGAGGCCGCCTCCACACTGTCCCGCAGGGCCTGCTGCACGGTGAGGGTATCGCTGTCGCACACCATCACCGCAATATCTTCCTCCCCCTCCAGCACTGCGAAGGCGTCCTCATACCCCTCCGCATTTTCCACCGGCACGGCCTTTACCTGGGCCGCTCCGTTAAGCAGCAGCAGCCGGATCAGTTCCGTCAGCTCCTCCTCCGCGCCAAAGGCGGCCGAGGCGTCCTCATACCGGGTGAAGGTATATAGCGTCCCGGCGGTCCCCTCCTCGCACAGGGCGGCAATGCCCACCGTCTGCCCGCCGCCGCTGCTGCTGACCACGGTGGAGGCGTCATACTGGGAGTATACCCCCGGCCGCTCATGGGTCGTGATGCTCATAACCTGCTCTCTCCTCTCACGATAAAGTCCGAAAAGCTGCCGCCCTCCTCCGCCACAGCATAGAGGTAGCCCTGGCACCGGGCTTCCACCGCCCGGCGGCAGAGCCCGGCCTCCCGGTCGAACTGGGTCTCCCCGCAGGAGAGCTCCAGCAGCTTCAGTCCCGGCGGCCCGCCCTGCCGGAGGGCCTGGGCCAGCTTGTCAAAGGCGGTCTGGATGGCCTGTGCTCCGCCTGCCCCGGGGGCGTAGAGATCCAGGCCGAAAGTGAGCTCGATGCGCTTGCCATACAGCTCCTGCCACACGCCGCGCGTCTCGTCGAACCGTTCCCCCAGGTAATCCTGGAAGCCCCCCGGCCCACCCTGGCAGGCCCGCACCGATACGGCACACACCGCCCCCGTTCTCTGCGGGCGCTCCTGGGCGGGGTAGGCGCAAACCGCCTCCACCCCGTTCTGGATCAAGTGCTCCGCCATCCGCTCCCGCACCGCCTGCAATTCCATCTCTCTTCCTCCTGTAAAGCCTTCCCCTTGGGGGAAGGCGGCGCGAAGGGCCGGATGAGAGGGCGATCCCCGCCCCCTCACGTCTCTCCGTCGCCCCCCGTCTCCTCCCGCGCCCTGGGGGCCAGCAGGCCCCACCAGTACACGGTCTCCTCCCCCACGCACACCGGCTGGGCCGCCCGCAGATCAAAGCGAAACCCGGCCCACGCCACATAGCCGTCCTTGAAGTCGGTGAGCACCACGTCCGCCGGGCCCAGGTAGAGCCACCTGTCCCTTCGGGTCTCGCCCAGCGGGGTGGGCAGGTTCTGGAACCAGTCGGTCCCCGTCTCCAGCGCCGGCTGGAGAAAGGCCATGCAGGCGGTCTGCCTGCCGTCCTGCACTACGGTCACACTCTGTCCATACCGCTCCAGGATCCAGCTCCATTCCCCGCTCATCCCGGCACCCCCCGGAAGGAGAATCCGCCGTCGGCCAGCCAGGGGGCCAGGATCTCCTCCGCCTGCTCCCGGAGGGCGGCGGCCCGCGCCCCGCCGCCCCCGGTCTGGATGCTCACGCTGCCGGCGGTGAAGCGCTCCACCCCGCCGCCTGCCTCCAGCCCCGCCAGGGCCGTCCAGGCGCAGGCCAGGGAGAAGGCCTCGCCGCAGTCCTCCGGCGAGACCCCCTCCCGCAGCCGCCCGGCCAGCCGGGTCCAGGCCGCCTGGCACAGGGCCTCCAGTGCCTCCTCCTGCCCCTGTGGCACCCGCCCCAGGGCCTTGGCCAGCGCCACGATCTCCTCCATCAGGCCGCCTCTCCCAGTTCCAGCACCTTGGCCGCGTCGGCAAACAGCTTGGCAAAGCCGGATATGCTGGTGATGGCCGCCCGCTCCAGCTGCCGGTCGATGAGCTTGTCGTACTCCACCAGCACGTCGGAGCCCTGCACCATCTCCAGGGCATACCGCTTGTCCAGGCCGATCATGGTGCCGTCGTCCAGGGCGGAGGTGCGCAGCAGGGTGGCGCCCAGGGGGGTGGTCAGCTTGCCGGTGCCCTGGAAGTTGAGCCCCGTCATGGGATCCTGGAACTCATCCATTTTCAGCAGCTGCCGCATCATGTCCCCGCTGACCAGCAGGGTATTCATCTCATAGGGGTCAAACTGCCCCCAGAAGTCCACCAGCTCGTCATAGGTCAGCTTGCCGGCGGTGCCCCCGATGGGGGCGGTCCCCACAGTAAAGGCCTCGGCGGGATTCTCGTTGCCGTCCCCGTCCAGCAGCACGCCGATGGCGTCCTCCAGGTGCATCCGGTTGATGTGGGCGCCGATCTGCCGCAGGGTGACGGAGAACAGGTCCAGCTTCTGATAGCGGATGGCCTCGTAGGAGGCCACCAGCATCCGTCCACGCTTGTGGAGCTTCACCAGGTTCTCCTGGGTGACCACCTGGGTCTGGGGAATGGCCGCCCCCTCCTCCACCCGGCGCAGGGCCTTCTGGTCGTCGCCGGGTATGGAGGTGATAGAGCGGTAGTCCATGCCGTCGAACCGGGTCACCGCGGCAGTGATGTGGGGGAGCAGATTACTCTCCTCCATACCCTGCCGCACCGTCCGGGCGATATACTCGGGGAAGAGCACAGCGGACTGGCTGGTGGCGAAGAACTTCTCCACCGGGTCGCTGCCCGCCCCCTTCACCTTGATGTCAAAGCGCTTGAGCTGCCGCTGATAGGCGTCCAGCCCCTCCAGCGCGGTGCCCTTGTACTGCTCCGAGGGGTCCTCCCGCTCCAGCACCTGGGTAAAGGACCGCCCCGCCTCGTTGTACATACCCTTTTCCAGCCTGAGATTGTCGAACCGATAGCTCATCCTCTCATCCTCCCTTTCTTACAGCCGTACCACGGCGCCGTCGCTGTCCACCGAGATCACCAGGTGCTCCCGCCCGGTGGGGGCGGAGGCGCTGTCCTTCTTCACGCCGCCGCTGCCGTCGGCCAGCAGGTGGTTCCACCCGGCGGTCACGCCGTGGCTGGCCGCCAGCTTCACCTTCACCAGGCCCTCCAGCTGCACCGTCCCGTAGCCGCCGTCCACCGTCAGGGCCACGCCGCCGAATTTCTCGCCGGCGGCGCAGGCGCCCACGGTCCCGTTGGCCGTGACCTTCACCACCTCGCCGGCCTCCACGCCCTCGCCGCACACGAAGGTAGCCGCCACCTCGCCGATGCCCTCAAAGGAAATCTTGCTCATCCCGTCCGCTCCTTTCCATATCTGCCGTCCTCAACTTCCCGGGGCCAATATCCGCCCCTCTCTCGCCTCTCAGATCAGGAACGCCCCATCCCGGTCCTCCTCCTTCCCTTCGCCGCCGCGGCTAAGCTGGCATTCCGCCCCCCAGGCTCTGTCCGCCTGCTTCTCGAAGGCCGCCCGCAGCTCATCCAGTTCCGGCTCCTCCAGCTTTTTGACGATGGCCTCCAGCACGGCGTGCTCCAGGCCCAGCCCCGCCAGGCCCCCCAGCCGCACCACCTCGCCTTTCAGCCGCTCCAGGTACTTCCGCCCCAGGGCGGCCTCCCGCTCCAGCTTTTCCATGTCCTGCCTCATGCTCTTCATCACCCCCGCGTCTCTCTGGGCCGGCACCGCTACGAAGGACCACTCATAGGCGTCAGTGGCGCGGACCAGCTCCGCCCAGCACAGCTTCCCCTCATAGCGCTCTCCCTTCTCATGGGGGCAGGTGTGGATGTCCTGCCCGCAGACGGAACATACCGCCCGCTCCACGCTGCACCCCACGCTGACCTCCTTCTTGATGCCGCCCTCGATCTCGGCAATCAGATCCCGGTTGCCCTCCGTGCGCAGCAGGTAGGCGTACCCCTTCAAATACGCGTAAGGCTCCCCCGCCTCGGTGAGTTCTCCCTCCCGCACCACTTCCGTGCGGTAAATGCGGGCCGTCTGCCCCCGGGCGCTCCACTGGTGGTCAAAGATCCCGCTCTTCCCCACAAAGAGCTCCGCCAGCTCCTCCAGAGTAGCCACCGGGAACCGCTCCCCGTCCCGGTCCACCCGGTTGTCGCACAGCTTCACCGCAAAGGCGTACACCTCCTCCGCCGTCAGGGTCTTCCTGCTCATGGCGTTGATGCCGGCCAGCTCCTTCTCGTCGACCTCCAGTCCGCAGTCCACGCCCGCTTCCTTCCGAATCTTCATCCCATCCGCTCCCTTCTCTTCTTTTGATTTCTCCGTCGCCCCCCGGCTCCCCCTTTGGGGGAGTTGTCAGCTGCAGGCTGACGAAAGGGGCGCCCCGTCGACCTCCCCCGTCGGGGCAGTCTTTATGATCGCCCGCTGCCCTTCCTCGCTCCTTATTTCTCTGTAGGGGCGGATATCATCCGCCCGCCCCGCTCTGTCTGTCATTGCAAGCCAGCCCGCAGGCTGGCGTGGCAATCCGTTTTCTCGCTTCGCTCCTGCCGCAGCCTCTCCGCTTGCTCCCGGTACAGCTCTGCCCGGGCCTCCTCCACCTCGGCGTCACATGCTTCATATCCCTCGTCCCGCCGCTTGCGGCGAGGCTCACTCATTCCGCTGCTCCGCCTCTCCCCGGAAAAGGGCTTCGCCCTTCCCCGGGGGCCCCGACCTGGCGGAGCAGTCCCGGGCGCGCTGCGGCTCAGCTTTTCCCACCTTCCCGCTCCTGCCGCAGCCCCTCCGCCTGCTCCCGGTACAGCTCCGCCCGGGCCTCCTCCACCTCGGCGTCACATGCTTCATATCCCTCGCCCCGCCATTTGCGGCGGGGCTCACTCATTCCGCTGCTCCGCCTCTCCCCGGAAAAGGGCTTCGCCCTTCCCCGGGGGCCCCGACCTGGCGGAGCAGTCCCGGGCGCGCTGCGGCTCAGCTTTTCCCACCTTCCCGCTCCTGCCGCAGCCCCTCCGCCTGCTCCCGGTACAGCTCCGCCCGGGCCTCCTCCACCAGGTCCTGGAGGTTGATATCCACCCAGTCCACGTCCACCCGGCTGCCGTAGCCGTGCAGCCGCAGCCACAGCTCGCATATCCGCTCCACCACCGGCGTCAGGCTCCGCCGGATGGCGGTGATCTCGCTGGTCATCATGTCCGCCTGCTGGGTGCTCATCCGCTCGGTGGAGGACCAGGACAGCCCCAGCAGGAAGGGCGGGATCCCCGTCCGGGCCACCAGCTGCTCCAGGATCTGCCGCACCGGCACCTCGCTGTCCAGCACCTGGTTGTCCGCCCCGATGACCTTGATGTCCACGTCCCCCACGGCCACGAAGTCCCGGACGGAGCCCTCCTTCCCCGCCTGCATGGCCGCCGACCACTCCCGGGCGATCTGCTCTCCCCGCTCTCGGGCCGTGCTCTGGTCCATGAGCCCCTCGCCCGGCTTGTACACCACCGCGAAGCGCACGTTGCCCATCCGCTCCCAGTTCATGCCCACCGCCTGGTAGATCTTCAGCAAGACCCCCGTCAGGAAGGGCATGGAGCGCAGCAGGCTCACCCCGTAGGGCGCGTCGGTCTCAGGCTGGAAGGGGGTAAAGAGCAGCAAGTCCTGCCGGGGCAGCTGCCGCAGGGTTCCGTTTTCGTCTCTTCCCCAGATGGCAAAGTCCAGCGGGTTGTCCCCCTCCCTCACCTCAATGTCGTCCACATTGCCGCACAGCAGGGCCGCGATGTCCCTGCGCCGCCTGTCCGGGACGATCTCGCCCACCGCCCGGCCGCAGGTGAGCATGGAGTCCAGATAGCAGTCCAGGAAGGACTGCAACCCCCGCTGCCCCCGCCCGGTATTCACGTGCCCCAGGAACCAGTCCAGCCCCTCCTGCCCCCGCCTGTCCCGGCAGGTGACGATGGCCCCGCCGCACAGCCGCACCAGCTTCCAGATAGCCGCGTCCACAATGGGCACCGCCTCCCGGATGCTGCGGTAGAGGGCGGTCTCCCCCCGCCCCAGGGGCACATATCCGTCCAGCACCCCGAAGGGGTGCCGCCCCCCTTCCCGGATCTGCACGGCCACCCCGCCGCCTGCGTCGCATTTTTTCTGAAACAGCCCCATCTCTCTCCTCCTCATTTTCCTTTCTTGCGGGAAAGACGGCTGGCCGAAGGCGGGCGGCCGGGGGCCTCCCCCCTGCCTCCGCCCGCTCAAAACCGGCCCCGCTCCACCCACGTCCCGCTGAAAACCGCACCCTTCTCCTCTCCCGCTGCCGAAACGGCGAAATATCGGATGTCGTCCATGGCGTGGTCATGGACTTTCTTCACCCTGTCCCCCTCCGCCCGCTCGTCCCAGCAGTAGAGGGCGAACTCCCGGATGGCGTCCGCGCAGGGATCGCAGATCACCAGCTTCCCCTTCCGCAGCAGCTCCGCCGTGGTGCGGATGCCGGCCAGCACGTCGTTGTCCGCCTTCTCCACGTTCCACCCCTCCCGCCGGAGCAGCTCAATAAAGCTGGCGGCGGAGGGGTCCACGATCACCTTTCGGACGGGCCGCCCTCCCGCCAGCTCCGCCAGGGCTGCGGCATACTCCCCGTCGGTTTTCTGGGCGCCGCAGCGCCGGGAGTCGTAGTAGTACTCCTTCACCCGGTACCATACGCCCTCCCGCAGCCCCCACAGCCCGAAGGAGGCCGGATTGGCCGTGCCGTAGTCGCAGGAGATGCGCCACTGCTCCATCTCCCCCTCCGGCGCCGGCCGCACCCAGCTCTCGTCGAAGAAGTCGTACACCCTCCCCTGGGCCGCCGCCCACTCTCCCAGCACGAACCTTCGGTAGAAGGTGCCGCTGAACCCCCGCTCGTACCGGGCCCGCACCGCGGGGGACAGGGCCGGGTTGTCCGCCATGGTGAAGCGGAGGTAAAGGGCCCGCCGCTGCTCCGCCTTCTGGATCCACTCCCGGTAAAACCAGTGCTCGGGCCCCTCCGGGTTGCAGGAGAACCACAGCCGGCTCCCCTCCACCGAGCACCGGGCCACCGCCTGCTCCACAAAGGAGCGGGGCATAAGGGCCGCCTCGTCCAGCAGCACCCCCGCCAGGGTGACGCCCTGGATCAGGGCCGCGCTGCCCTCGTCCCTGCCCCCGAAGAGGTAAAAGGTGTTCTCCCACCCCCCGAAGCGCACCTTCACCTGGTTGCGGCTGACCCGCTCCTCCCAGCGGAACCCCAGCTCCTCCAGCGCCGGCCGCACCGTCTCCAGCAGGTTGCGCCGCAGGGAGACGGCGGTCTTGCCGCACAGTCCGAACCGCTGCCCCCGGAAGGTGCCCATGGCCCAGCAGAAAAAGGACAGCCCCAGGCACAGGGTCTTGCCGCTGCGCACCGCCCCGTCGCAGATGATGGCCTCCCTGTCCCGGGTCTCCGGGCCGCACCACCAGGTGAGCACCTGCCGCTGCCTGAGGGAAAACCGCCGGAACCTCATGCCTCCTCCTTTTCCTCTGCCTTCTGCTCCCAGGCCCGGAAGAAGGCCTCCGCCTTCTCCTCCTCCGTGCCCGAGAGCTCTACCAGCAGCTTGAGCAGCGCCACCCGGTCCACCAGCCGGATCTCCACTCCGCCGTTCCCGCTGCGCCTGAACTCCGTGAGAGCCGCCAGGTTCAGCTCCTCCAGAGCCTCCAGGTTTTCCCCGTCCAGGAAGGCCAGCTTCACCGCGTCGTTCCCCCGGCTCCGCGCCAGCTTCTCCATCTGCCTGAGCAGCCTCGCCCGTTCATTCCTCAATCCACTCACTCCTCACCCCCGCCCATCCCCGCCCAAAGATTGCCCGTTTGCGTACACCCAACAAAATAAAAAAACTCCCCCTCCCGGGGGGGCGGTCAGCCGCAGGCTGACTGAGGGGCGCCAAATGCCCGCCGCTTTTCCAAATCGTAAGAAAAAAGAAAACACTCTTCCTCCCCCGGGTGATAAAATGGGCCCGGATACCGCGGGGCGGCGTGCCGCCCCGCATACCGACAGAAAAGGGGGTGCGGCCCATGCGGCGGTTCCTGCTGCATGTGGCGCTGAACACCCTGGGCGGCTGAGCGCGGCCGCAGGGCCGGCCTGCGCTCTCCCGCCCCATTCACGGCAAAAAGAGCGCGCGGCCTGCGTACAGGCCGCGCGCTGAGACTGTCGAAAAAGTGGCCACTTTTTCGAGCAGGAAGCAGTCCGCCGCGCGCAGGATTCGTCCGCCTGAGGCGGACGAATCCCACACTTGCGGCCTGAGAAGTGTTTTCCCCGAGGCACATGTCCCCGGGGAAAACAGATCTCAATTTTTTCGCGCCTGCGGGCGCGAACTCTGCGAGGCTTTCTCGACACGCTGAAGCGCGCGGCCTGCGTACAGGCCGCGCGCTCTTTTCCTCTTATACCTCCATGATGACCGGCAGGATCATGGGGTTGCGCTTGGTTTTCTTGTAGAGGAAGTTGGAGATATCGTTCTTGATCTCCCCCTTGATGGAGGTCCAGTCGGTCATGTTGTCCCGCTGGCAGTTCTCCAGGGCGGTGACCGCCACATGCCTCAGCTCCTCCAGCAGCCCCTCGGACTCCTTGACATATACGAAGCCCCGGGTAATGATGTCCGGCCCGGAGACCACGCTGCCGTCCTCCCCGGACATGGAGACCACCACCACGATCATGCCGTCCTCGGCCAGGTGCTTGCGGTCCCGCAGCACCACGCTGCCCACGTCGCCCACGCCGTAGCCGTCCACGAACACCCGCCCGGCGGGCACAGTGCCGTTGATCTTGGCGGAGTTGGCGGTCAGCTCGATGACCTTTCCGATGTCGCTGATGATGATGTTCCTGGGATCCATACCCATCTGCTGGGCCAGCTTGGCGTGGGTCTTGAGCATCCGCTGCTCCCCGTGGACGGGGATAAAGAATTTGGGCTTTACCAGGGCATGGATGATCTTCAGTTCCTCCTGGCAGGCGTGGCCCGACACGTGCAGCGCACCCAGCCGCTCGTTGACCACCTCGGCGTCTTTGCGGTAGAGCTCGTTGATGACGTTGCCGATGGAGTTCTCGTTGCCCGGGATGGCGGAGGCGGAGATAATGACCCGGTCCCCTGCCTGAATGTCCACCTGGCGGTGGGTGTTGAAGGCCATCCGGGTCAGGGCGGACATAGTCTCCCCCTGGCTGCCGGTGGTGATGATGCACACCTTGTTCTTAGGCAGGCTCTTGATGTGGGCCAGATCCACCAGCACCCCGTCCGGCACCTTCATATACCCCAGCTCGGTGGACACCTTCATGGCGTTCTCCATGGAGCGCCCGGTGACCGCTACCTTCCGCCCATACCGGGCGGCCACGTCGATGATCTGCTGGATGCGGTCCACATTGGAGGCGAAGGTGGTGACGATGATCCGCTGCTCGCACCCCCGGAACAGGGCGTCGAAGGAATCCCCCACGCTCCGCTCGCTCTTGGTAAAGCCCGGCCGCTCCACATTGGTGGAGTCGGCCAGCAGGGCCAGCACGCCCTCCTTGCCCAGCTGTCCCAGCCGGCCCAGGTCGATCATTCCGCCCTGGATGGGGGTGGCGTCGATCTTGAAGTCGCCGGTGTGGACCACCGTGCCCACCGGGCAGGTGATGGCAAAGCCGCAGGCGTCGGCGATGGAGTGGTTCACATGGATGAACTCCACGGTGAACTTCCCTGCCTTCACCACTTCGCCGGCCTCGCAGGTGATGAGCTTGGTGGCCTTGAGCAGCCGGTGCTCCTCCAGCTTGAGCTTCACCAGCCCCGCGGTCATGCGGGTGGCATAGATGGGCGCCTGCACGTCCCGGAGCAGATAGGGCAGCGAGCCGATGTGGTCCTCATGCCCGTGGGTGAGAAAAATGCCCCGGATGCGGTCCTTGTTTTTGATGAGGTAGGTAAAGTCGGGGATAACCACGTCGATGCCGTACATGTCGTCGTCGGGGAAACCCATGCCCACGTCGATGATGATGATGTCCCCGCCGTACTCATACACGGTCAGGTTCTTCCCGATCTCGTTGAGGCCGCCCAGAGAAATAATCTTCAGTTTTTCAGCCATAAATGTGCTTAAACACTCCTTTTTGATCGAAACCGTTTGTTGGATGGGTAAGGGCACGGCATTTTCCGGGCGCACAAAAGCAAGGCGGCACGGCCCCGCCCGTTCCGGCCCTGCCTCGCCGGAAAAGGGGGCGCCGCTCCACCGCTGGCCCTGGTCGTTTTTGCTGTGTCCTGCCTTATATCAGTGCGCGAACCGCACAGAAAGCCATGATAGATACCTGTAGTATAGCACACTTTTTGGCAAAAGTATACCCATTTTTTCTCTCCCAGCTGCCCAAATTTCCCCTCATGTGGTATACTGTTGTCATCTATTTGACAAAAGGAGCAGCTTATGAACATTCAGATCTTCGGAAAGAGCAAGTGCTTTGACACCAAAAAGGCCCAGCGCTGGTTCAAGGAGCGGCGGATCAAATTCCAGTCCATCGACCTGGCCAGGGTCGGCATCAGCCCCGGGGAGCTGAAAAGCGTACTGAACGCCGTGGGGCTGGAGGCCCTCATCGACCCCAAGCACCCCGACGCCCCTCTGCTGAACTACCTGGCCTACGACGCGGACAAGGTGGAAAAGCTGCTGGAGGACCCCCGTCTTCTCAGGACCCCCATCGTCCGCAACGGCCGCCAGGCCACCGTGGGCTACCGCCCCGAGGTGTGGCAGACCTGGTCCTAGGCCGGGCTTGACAAGCCGCTGCACCCGTGCTATGGTAGTGCCGCGGCAGATGCCGGCCGCATCCAATGACCAATAAAAGCAGCGTGTACACATTGAAGCTGGAATGTGATTCGGTGGTTGGCGCCTAGCCGGGAGGCTGGCGCGCAATATGACTGACCGCCGCCCTCCCGGAAGTAACCCATCACCATTACTTTCAGGAGGAACCTTCCCATGAACCGGGACAACAAACGCAAACGATATGAGCGCGGATATTACCAGACCCACCCCTGCACCGACAGCTTTACCTGCAAACACTGCGGCCGCCTTGTGGTCTCCGCCGGCGCGGGGACGGACCACCGCAACCACTGCCCCAACTGCCTGACCAGCCTCCACCTGGACGTGGAGCCCGGCGACCGCTCCGCC
>DHCMC07803__coassemble_787_pt1 | contig 28378 bp, 19 predicted proteins | sample DHCMC07803__metabat2_high_PE_053 | metagenome-assembled genome bin DHCMC07803 | reverse complement strand
TCCTCCGGCGGGTCCTCCTGGGTGGACGTACAAGCGGACAGGGAAAAAGCCAATGCAAGGGACAGTGCGAAAACTAAGATCCTTTTCATATTGAAAACTCCCATCTTGTCAACTGGCGTCTGATTTGATTATATCAGCGCAGGAACATTTTTCAAGTAGATTTGTCGCTGAGCTGTAAGAGAATCACCCAAGGGGGCGGGGGTGTCCCCCGACATCGGCGGCAGGGGCGGCAGATCGCCGGAGCGGCGAGCGGAGGCGGCTGCGCTCCGCCGCCGTGGGCGATTCCCCCTGCAGGGGTGCAGGGGCATAGCTCCTGTATCTAGCAGGAGCTATGTTGTGAACTTTAGGACGTGATTACTATAAATACCAATCGCAGGCGCTTTCTCACTTCTGCACGCGCAAAGTAAAACGGCGCAGCCTGTTCGACTACGCCGTTCTGCCGGGATAAAATTACTTCCTTATGGCCCCCGCGCCATGCCGCGGGGCCCTTTCCGCGTCATTTCTGGATGACGCCGGTATTCAGGTAATCGGTGACGCCCTGGGTGATCCCCTGGGCCAGCTTCCACTGGTAGTCGTCGCTCTTGAGCCGCTCCAGCTCCTCCACGTTGGACATGAACCCGCACTCCACCAGCACGGCGGCCATATTGGTCTCCCGCAGGACCACGAAGTCCGCCGAGGCGATGCCCCGGTCGATGGCGCCGGTGGCCGCGCACACGGCGCTCTGCACCATCTGGGCAAAGGTCTTGCTGCGGTTGCTGGAAGGGTGGTGGTATGTATATAGGCCCTGGAAGGTGGGCACCGTGCCTGAGGCGTTGATGTGGACGCTGACAAACAGGTCTGCCCCCACGGCGTTGGCCAGCTCGCTGCGCTCGTAGAGGTCCCCGGCGGTCTCCCCGGTGCGGGTCATGACCACGTTGTAGCCCGCCGCCTCCAGGGTCTCCTGCAGCTTGAGGGAGATGGCGAGGGTCAGGTCCTTTTCATAGATATTCGTGCCGCTGGCGTCGGGGTACACCGCCCCAAGGGTCGTGCCGTCGTGGCCCGGGTCCACCACAATGGTGTACTTGTTGGGGTCCAGGTCGAAGTCCGGGGTCTCGGTCTCCTCCGGCGGGTACAGGGACACCCGGATAGAGCCCTCCCCCGCCTCCACGGTGAGATTGGCGGAATAGGTGACCCCCGCGGCCAGGTCCAGCACCACCCGCAGGGTGTGGGGATAGCCGTAGCCCAGGTCGTCATCATGCTGGAGATAGCGCACCGAGGTCAGCACGATCCCGTCCGCCTCCAGGGTGACCGTGTCCTCCAGCGCCTGGGGACACACCGCCCCCAGGATGTCGATGGCAACCCGGTCCCCAAGGTCGATGACCCGGTACTCCGGGTGGTGGTCGGCGGTGATGGTGACCGTCTGGCTCTCCCCGTCAAAGGACACATCGCTCACCGTACCCCTGTCCTCATAAATGGGCTCCGGGGCGGGCGTAGGCTCGGGGCTGGGCTCCGGGGCGGGCGACGGGCTGGGCTCCGGCGTAGGGGTAGGCTCCGGCTGGGACTGGCTGGTGATCACGGCGGTAAAGGTGGCGCCGTCCCAGTCCACCTCCGCCCCCAGCTGCTCGGAGACAAAGCGCAGGGGCACCATGGTGCTCTCCTTCCCCTCCCACTTCACCACGCCGGCGGGGATGCCGTCGGGAAGCGGGACTTCCTGCCCGTCCACCAGGGCGGTGGCCGAGCCAAGGGTCAGGACCATGAGCCGCTCCCCCTGCATGAGTATGGCCTGCCGGGTCTCGGGCACCCAAGTCACGTCGGCCCCCAGGGCCTCGGCGATCAGGCGCACGGGCACCAGAGTGCGGCCATTGCCCGTCTCCGGGTACTGCACCAGGGCGGGCACGTCCACCGGGTCCAGGGCGGCGCCGTTGAGGGTCATATCCACCCGGTCGGTGGGGGTGATGGTCCCGTACCGGCCGGCGGACTCATCATAAAAATAAACAGCCAGCGACCCCGCCGGCCCCTGGGCAAAGGCGGGCAGCAGCGCGGCGAGCAGCGCCGCCAGCAGCAAAAATGAAAGGGCCTTCTTCATATCGGAACTCCTCACCAAAAACTGCCCTTATTCTATAATATTCCCCTATGGTACGTCAAGGCAGGCGGGGCAAAAAGTTGACATAAATTTTTTACAGTCCCTTCTGCAAGTCCGCCTGAAACAGCTTGCACTTCCGCTGAAAAGTTGGTATGATAAGGGCAACCTGAAATACATCGGAGGGATATCCATGCTGAAGATCACCACCGGCGGCGTATACTATAAAAACGGCGGCTTTCTCCCCGCCCGGGAGGGCCCGGCGGCCGGCCTGGCCGCGCCGGAGCAGGCAAAAACGGGCACTATGGCCTACCGCATCCTGAAGGCCCACAACACCGGGGAGAACATGGACGAGCTGGCCATCCGATTCGACGCCATGGCCTCCCACGACATCACCTACGTGGGCATCATCCAGACCGCCCGGGCCTCCGGCATGACGCAGTTCCCCCTGCCCTACGTGCTCACCAACTGCCACAACTCCCTGTGCGCCGTGGGGGGCACCATCAATGAGGACGACCACGTCTTCGGCCTGTCGGCGGCCAGGAAGTACGGCGGCGAGTTCGTCCCCGCCCACCAGAGCGTCATCCACTCCTACATGCGGGAGCGGTACGCCGCCCCGGGGAAGATGATCCTGGGCTCCGACTCCCACACCCGCTACGGCGCCTACGGCACCATGGCCATCGGCGAGGGCGGCCCCGAGCTGGCCCGCCAGCTGCTTCGGAAGACCTACAACATCTCCTATCCCAAGGTCATCGCCATCTACCTCACCGGCGCGCCCATCCCCGGGGTGGGCCCCCAGGACGTGGCGCTGGAGCTTATCCGCTCCACCTTCAAGGACGGCGTGGTGAAGAACGCCGTCATGGAGTTCTTCGGCCCCGGCGTGGCCAATCTGTCCATGGACTACCGCTCCGGCATCGACGTGATGACCACCGAGACCACCTGCCTGTCCTCCGTGTGGTGCGCCGACGACACCCTGAAGGACCACCTGGCGGTGCTGGGCCGGGGAGCGGAGTTTAAGCCCCAGGCCCCCGCCGACGGGGCGTACTACGACGGCCTCATCGAGGTGGAGCTGGACAAGATCCGCCCCATGATCGCCCTGCCCTTCCACCCCTCCAACGCCTACACCATCAAAGAGTTCAAGGAGAACATGGACGAGCTGCTCCACCAGGTGGACGAGGACACGGTGCGCCAGCTCAAGCTGAAGGACAAGCCCGCCTCCCTGCGGGAGAAGATCGTGGACGGCAAGTTCATGGCGGACCAGGGCGTCATCGCCGGCTGCTCCGGCGGCACCTACCAGAACATCGTCCGGGCGGCCCAGATCCTCTCCGGCCACGCCACCGGCTCCGGGGAGTTCTGGCTGTCGGTGTACCCCACCAGCCAGCCGGTGAACCTGGAGCTGACCCGGAAGGGCTATATCGCCTCCCTCATGGCCGCCGGGGCCTCCATCCGCTCCTGCTTCTGCGGACCCTGCTTCGGCGCGGGCGACGTACCCGCCAACGGCGGCTTCTCCATCCGCCACTCCACCCGCAACTTCCCCAACCGGGAGGGGAGCAAGCCTTCCGACGGACAGGTGTCCTACGTGGCCCTGATGGACGCCCGGAGCATTGCCGCCACCGCCCTCAACGGCGGCGCCCTCACCGGGGCGGACGAGCTGCCCGATCCCCCCGCCGACCCGGCGGTGGAGCCCTTCACCTATGACGACACCCCCTACAAGGCCCGGGTGTACTTTGGCGTGGGCAAGGCCGACCCCAGCCAGGAGCTGGTGTTCGGCCCCAACATCGCCGACTGGCCGGAGCAGGTGGCTCTGCCGGAGAACCTGCTGCTCACCGTGTGCTCCGCCATCTACGACCCGGTGACCACCACCGACGAGCTCATCCCCTCCGGGGAGACCTCCTCCTACCGCTCCAACCCCATCAAGCTCTCCGACTTCGCCCTGAGCCGGAAGGACCCCCAGTACGTCCCCCGGGCCAAGGAGGTGCTGGCGGTGGAGAAGCTGCGCCGCACAAACCCCGACGCCCCCGAGGTCAGGGCGGCCCTCATGGGCCACGACGGGAGGACCACCGGCCTGGGCTCCATGATCATGGCCCTCAAGCCCGGCGACGGCTCCGCCCGGGAGCAGGCCGCCTCCTGCCAGCGGGTGCTGGGGGGCGTGGCCAACCTGTGCGCGGAGTTCGCCACCAAGCGCTACCGCTCCAACGTGGTCAACTGGGGCATGCTGCCCTTCGTCAACGAGGCCGTGAAGGACTGGAACATCCAGCCGGGAGATAAGCTCTACATCCCCGGCGTCCGCGCCGCCGTCTCCTCCGGGGCGGAGGAGGTGCCCGCCGTCCTGATCCAGAACGGGGCGGAGCGGCCCGTCACCCTCAAGCTGCCCGGCATGACGGCGGAGGAGCGGGACATCGTCCTGGCCGGGTGCCTCATCAACTACTATGCCAAGTAAGGGAGGGCTCCATATGGCAGACCGTCCGCTGTCCTGCGCCGACTGCGGGAGCAAAGGCTGTATCAACAGCACCGGCAATTATCCCCCCTTCTGCACCACCGCCCAGCTGGAGGAGGGGGAGCTGGAGGAGGCCCTGGCCCTGGCCGAACAGCCGGAAAACCGGCGGATCCTCCAGACCGCCGCGGTGGTGGAATACGAGGGCTACTGCCGCCTCACCCGGGTGGAGGAGACGGTGGACTTCGCCCGGCGCATGGGGTATCATAAAATCGGCATCGCCACCTGCGTGGGCCTGCTGCGGGAGTCCAACGCCCTGGCCCGCATCCTCCGGGCCAACGGGTTTGAGGTGTGCTCCGTGGCCTGCAAGGCGGGCATGGCGGACAAGGCCCTGCTGGGGGTGCCCGAGGCGTGCCGGTCCATCGGGACCAACATGTGCAACCCCATCCTCCAGGCCAGGCATCTCAATAAGCTGGGCACCGACTTCAATATCACCGTGGGCCTGTGCGTGGGCCACGACAGCATGTTCTACAGGTACTCCCACGCCCCGGTGACCACCCTGGTGGCCAAGGACCGGGTCACCGGCCACAATCCCGCCGCCGTGCTCTATCAGGTGGACAGCTATTACAAGCGGCTCCTCCAGCCCAAGAGCGGAACATAACGGAAAGGGCGTGCGCTCCGGCGCACGCCCTTTTGTGATATTTTGTCACCAGATCGTCACCCTTTCCCCCCGGTTTTGTGTTACGATGGTCCCAAGGAAGGAGGATGTTCCATGAAACGCCGTCTGCTGCGCATGGCCGCCTGCCTGCTGCTCTGCCTGGCGGCCCTCCCCCTGTCCGCCTCGGCGGATTCGGGGCCCAAGCCCGCCGTGTCCATCACGGTGGTCAACGCCCCGGAGGGGGCATACTACCTGGACCTGCTCATCACCGGCCCCGGCGACTACCCCAACGTCGACCCGGAGGACTACGACCCCGCCCTCATCCAGGGGCTGAAAAGCTGGGAGGACGAGGGGTGGTGGCCCGCCCTGGTGGAGGGCACCAACGTGCCCCTGTTCGGCGACCTGGTGCCCGACGAGGACGGGACCCACCGCTTCAGCTACTACGGCCTGCCGGACACCTTCCGCGTCGCCGTGTCCGGCCCGGACGGGGCCCAGGCCACGGAGGAGCCCTTCACCCGCACGGTATTCTATACCCATCTGACCTACGACTGGCAGACCAACTCCATCACCCGGGCCACCTCCCCCGCCGGCTTCTACGCCGCCCAGTTTCTGTCCACCCTCCTGCCTACCCTGATCGTGGAGGGGCTGCTGCTCTTTGCCTTCGGCTTCCGGGCCCGGCGGGACTGGCTGGTGTTCCTGCTCACCAACCTGGCCACCCAGTTCTTCCTCCACCTGTGGGTGGGCACCGGGGGCATCCTGGCGGCCGGGGTGCACCCCCTGTGGTACGCCGTCCTTCTCATCGCGGAGGTCCCCATCCTGCTGGCGGAGCTGCTGGTCTATCTCTTCCTGCTGAAGGAGCACGGCAGGGGCCGCCGGGCCCTGTACGCCCTGTGCGCCAACGCGGCCAGCTATGCCGTGGGCTATCTTCCCCTCCACCTGGCGGTGGAATGGCTGGCGCTTTGACTGCGGAACATACATAAGGAGGCGGCGCAGACGCGCCGCCTCCTTATGTTTCGCCGGCCAGGACGGACAGGGCCGACGCAAGGTCGCCGTCCGCCAGGATGGCCCGGTCTCCCAGTGCCCCGGGCGCCCACGCCTCCCCGGCATTGATGCAGGCGTACACCGCCTGCGGCTCCCGGGCAGTCAGCTGCCAGAAGGGGTATTTGATGACGGCCGGGGTGTTGTAGCCCACCCCCAGTTCCAGATAGAGCACCCTTCCACGGCGATGCCGCGCCAGAAAATCGCGGTACCGCCCGGCGGCGGCATCCCAGCCCCGGTCCTGGACAAAGGTATCGTCCGCCCGCAGATTCATGGCCGCGGGCCTGCCGCAGACGGGGCACCGGGGGAGCAGACACGAGGGAACGCGCATATCCCGCTCCGCCGCCGCCATGGCACGGACCTGCCCCTCGTTGTCCCAGGTGTGCCGGCCGCAGGGCCCGGAGCACTGGAACAGGCCGTAATCCCCCTGGGTATAGAACAGCCGCGTCTTGTCAAAGCCCGCCTTCTGGAACTGGTGGTCCACATTGGTGGTAAGAACAAAATAGTCCCTGCCCTCCAGCAGGCGGAGCAGGTCGGCATAGGGCCGCCCCACCCCGGCCTCGTAGCGGTTGAGCAGGATGTTCCTGCTCCAGAAGGCCCAGCGCTCCTCCACGGTCTCATAGGGATAGAAACCGCCGGTATACATGTCGTGAAAGCCGTATTTCTCTTCAAAATCCGCAAAATGCGCCCGGAACCGCGCTCCGCCGTAGTCAAACCCCGCCGCGGCAGACATTCCGGCCCCCGCCCCCACCACCACGGCCTCAGCCCTTGCCAGGGCGGCCTGCAGGCGGTCAAGCGCCGCCCAGAAGCTCCCGGTAGACGTCCCGGTCCGTGTCTTTGAATACATTGAATATCACCCTTTGGATGGAAGTCTGTCCGGCCAGAAAGCTGGTCACAGTATCTACGGCGATCTCTGCCGCCGCGCGGTTCGGGAAGCGGTATTCCCCGGTGGAGATGCAGCAGAAAGCCACGGTGGAAAGCCCGCGCTCCGCCGCCAGAGCCAGGCAGGAGGCATAGCAGCCGGCCAGGGCGCGCCGGTCCTCCGGCCGCACCGCGCCGGAGATGACCGGGCCCACCGTGTGGAGGACATACCGGGCCGGCAGGTTGAATCCCGGCGTGAGCTTGGCCGACCCCGCCGGCTCATCCCGGCCCTGCGCCTGCATGATCCTGGCACAGGCCGCCCGGAGCTGGAGGCCGGCGGCAGAGTGGATGGCGTTGTCGATGCACCCGTGGCAGGGGATGAAGCACCCCAACAGAGTCGGATTGGCGGCATTCACGATGGCGTCCGCCGCCAGGCGGGTGATGTCCCCCTGCCACAGGGTCAGCCGGGGCTCCCCGGGCACCGGCGTCAGCTCCTCCGCCCTCACGATCCCCTTTTTCTCCCGTTCCGCCGCCAGGAGGGCGTCCTGGAGCCGGAGGAATTCCGGCTCCAGCGGCATGGGAGGGCGCAGGTTCATCAGCGCCCGGAGGAGGCGGCGCTCCCCCTCCCGCGCCGCCAGCCGCGCCGCCCATGCGCCGTATTCCGGCATCTCCGCCAGCAGGCGGGCGTTCAGGGCAGCAACGAGCCCGCTGTCCTGAACGCCGCCCGCGCCCCTGTCCGGCCCCATCAGGGGAAGAAGAAGCCCGCGGTCATGTCCAGATAGTTCTCCCCGCTGTAGTCCGGGTATCTGGCCTGTACCGCCGCCTTGAATTGCTCCCGGTCCCCGCTGGCGGCGGCCAGGGCTTTCAGCTGCTCCAGGTAGGCGATCTTGGTGCCGGCGTCCTTCAGGTCCTCGGGGGTGTAATGGGAGGTGAGGATCAGGTCGTACCCCCTGGCGATATAGCCCTCCAGCTGGGCGATCATGGCGTCGGCATGGCCCGCCCCCGCCACGATGGAGTGGCAGTCGTGGCCCAGCATGTGGGTATACACGGCGTTGAACTCGGGCAGTTCCACGTCAAAGGCTTCGGCGGTAGGATGGATGACCAGTTCGATGCCGCCGATGGTCACCGGCCCCTCCTCCAGGAAGTGGTCCGGCTGATGGACGGCATGGTCGAAGGCCGGACCAAAGGCGGCGGCGAAGCCGTCGATCAGGGCCTTTCCGCCGCCGGCCGCGGAGTACTCCGCAGCGCCGCGCGTGGCGTATTTGGGCACCCCGGGCAGGAAGGACGCCCCGGCCGCGTGATAGGACACCAGTATTCCCGCCGGCTCCAGGCCGCGCTCCTCCAGGTAGGCGGTGAGCTCGGCGATGTTGTCGAAGAAGCAGGGGCTCTCCAGGACCAGCACCTTGCCGTCCTTTTCCAGCAGAAAGACCTCGTCGTCGATGAGGTCGTGGGTCTGATAGGCATGGAGCCTGACCCCGCCGAAGTCATAGATGTGCATCTCGCCCTTGCCCAGCTGGATGCTCTTGCAGGTATTCTTGTTCATGGTCTGTTCCTCCTTGGAATGTCCGGGCGGCTCTCCCGCCTCTGTGTCCCTATCATAGCGCGGAAATTCCTGCTTGAAAAGTACGCACAATATTGTGGTATGGGCACTTTTTTGTAACCATTGGCCGGGCACTTGACAGCTTTGGCGGATGTACCGTAAAATAGGAGCGTACCGGCAAAAAGGAAACCATGACCAGGAGGGATCCGATATGGCGACAGAAGAGAAGGCGCTCCCCGCCTGCCCGGTGGAGACCACCCTGACCCTGATCAGCAGCAAGTGGAAGGTGCTCATACTCCGGGATCTGCTGGCCGGGACCAAGCGGTTCGGGGAACTGCGCCGGTCGGTGGGGAACGTGAGCCAGAAAGTGCTCACTGCCCAGCTGCGGGAGATGGAGGACAGCGGGCTTGTCACCCGCACGGTATACCCGGAGGTCCCCCCCAGGGTGGAGTACGCCCTGACAGAACTGGGGCAGAGCCTGCGGCCCATCCTGGACGCCATGTGGAACTGGGGCGAGGCCTATCAGGCCGACGTCCGCGCCCGGGAGGCCAGAGCATGAGGCGGCTGCTCTGCCTGGCCTGCGCCCTGCTCCTGGCGCTGTCCGGCTGCGCCGCGCCTCCCCGTGCGGAGGACGGCGCCCTCCACGTCCTGGCCACCACCTACCCGGTATATCTGTTCACCACGGCGGTCACCGCAGGCGTGGAGGGTGTGGAGGTGGAACTGCTGGTGAATCAGCCCACCTCCTGCCTCCATGACTATACGCTCACGGTCACCGACATGAAGGCCGTCCAGCGGGCGGACGTGATCGTCATGAACGGCGCGGGGCTGGAGGATTTCCTGGACGACGCCCTGTCCGGGGCGCAGGCCGCCGTCATCGACTGTTCCGCCGGGCTGGAGCTCCTGCCCGCCCAGGGACATGAGGGCCACCACCACGATACGGTCTACGACCCCCACTTCTGGATGGACCCCGGCTATGCCTCCGACATGGTGGAGCATATCGTCCAGGGCCTGTCGGCGGCGGACGCCGCCGGGGCGGACCTGTTCCGTCTCAATGGGGACCTGGCCCGGCAGACCCTGGACGGGGCGGCGGCGGACTGGACCGGGCGGCTGGAGCCCTGGCAGGGCCGCTCCATCATCACCTTCCACGACGGTTTTCAGTACTTTGCATCTCTCTTCCAGCTGGACATTTACAAGGCCATCGAGGAGGAGGAGGGGGCCACCGTCAGCGCCGGGGAACTCAAGGAGATCATCAGCTTTCTCCGGCTCAACGAGCAGAACGGCCTGGACCCCATTCCCGTCTTTACGGAGGTCAACGGCTCCGCCGCCTCCGCCGGCGTCATCGCCCGGGAGACCGGCTGTCCCCTGGGCCAGCTCACCATGGTCATGAGCGGAGAGGGCACGGGCATCCAGCCCTACCTGGACGCCATGGAGCAGAACATCCAAGCGATCACGGAGGCATTTTCATGAGCGTGCACAGACATGGACAGACCGGCCCCGGCTGCGCCGGGAGCTGCTGTTTAAAAGTAGATGGGCTGGGGGTGAACTTCGGCCATGAGGAGGTGCTGCGGGACGTCTCCTTCCACCTCCACTGCGGGGAGATCGTGGCCCTCATCGGCCCCAACGGGGCGGGCAAGAGCTCCCTGTTCCGCACCATTCTGGGCCAGATCCCCCACACGGGGAGCATCGAGTTCCAGCGGGCGGGGGGCGGCCACGCCAGGCCCCTCATCGGCTACGTGCCCCAGTCCCCGGTGTTCGACCGGGGGGACCCGGTGAGCGTATACGACTTCTTTTCCGCCGCCATCTCCCGCTACCCGGTGTTCCTCCCCGCACCCAAAAGGCTGCGGGAGCGGGTGGCCGCCTGCCTGAGGCGGGTCCACGGGGAGGGGCTGCTGGACAAGCGGATGGGCGCCCTGTCCGGGGGGGAGCTGCAGCGGGTGCTGCTGGCCCTGGCACTGGAGCCCGTGCCCCACATTCTGGTGCTGGACGAGCCCCTGTCCGGGGTAGACATCGACGGGGAGCGGCAGCTGATGGACATGCTGGACGAGGTGCGCACCACCTTTGACCTGTCCATCCTCCTGTCCACCCACGACTTCGCCACCCTGGGGCAGTTTGCCGACAAGGTGATCCTGCTGAAAAACCAGGTGCTCCGGGTGGGCACGCCGGACGAGGTGCTCTCCTCGCCCGAGTTCCAGGCCGTGTTCCATCTGGACCTGGGGAAAGGGGGCCGGGCGTGATGGAGCTTCTGTTTGCCGCGCTGCTGGAGCCCTTCCAGTGGCAGTTCATGCGCGCCGCCCTGCTGGCGGTGCTGGTGATCTCCCCCCTGTTCGGCCTGCTCTCCACCATGGTGGTCACCAGCCGCATGTCCTTCTTCTCCGACGCTCTGGGGCACTCCGCCTTTACCGGCATCGCCATCGGCACCCTGTGCGGCCTGGCCCGGCCCATGTGGATGGCGGCCGTCCTGGCGGCGGCCTTCGCCCTGCTCTTCACCTACGTGCGCCGCAGGTCCAACATGGCCAGCGACACGGTCATCGGCGTGTTCTCCTCCACCGCCGTGGCCCTGGGCATTTTCATCGCCACCTTCGGCGGCGGCAGCTTCACCCAGTACAACAGCCTGCTCATCGGCGACATACTCAGCGTGGCCCCGGGGGAGATCGCTCTGCTGGCCCTCATCCTGCTGGGTGTGGTCCTGCTGTGGCTGGGCAGCTTCAACCCGCTCATGCTCTCCGCCATCCACCCCGCCCTGGCAGACAGCCGGGGGATCCGGGTGTTCTGGCGGGAGGCGGCCTTCTCCGTGGCGGTGGCGGTGGTGGTCACCGTGTCCATGACCTGGGTGGGCCTGCTGGTCATCAACTCCCTGCTGGTGCTGCCGGCGGCCGCCGGGCGCAACGTGGCGAAAAATATGCGGCAGTACCACCTGTCCTCCGTGCTGGCCGCCCTGCTGGCCGGGCTCGGGGGGCTGATGGCCTCCTACCACCTGGGGGCCTCCGCCGGCGCGGCCATCACGCTCTGCCTGGCGGCCTGGTTCGCTGTCAGCTTCCTTTTTCGCCGGAGAGGAGCGTAAATGCAGGATACGCCCCTGCAAAATTCATGAATTTTGCAGTTTCTTCCTGTGAGATTTCCGGCGGCTGCTCCAATTGACGGCAGCCTGGGCCGGTGCTATACTGTTTGTAAAGAGGACAACGGCGTTCAGTTCGACGCCGTTGTCCTCTTTCCTTTTGCCGGTTTTCCTGCGCGCGGAGTAACACAGAAAACTCTTGTTTGGGAGGGAAGAGAAATGACATTTTCCATCGCGGACAGCCTTTGGGTCTTTCTGGCGGCGATTCTGGTGTTCTTTATGAATCTCGGCTTCGCCTGCGTGGAGGCCGGCTTTGCCCGGGCGAAAAACACCGTCAATATCCTGTCCAAAAACTTCATCGTCTTTGCCGTCTCGTCCCTGGGCTTTCTGCTGCTGGGCTGGGGGCTGATGTTCGGGGGCGACGGGCCGGTCCTCGGGACCGGGCATCTGTTCATCCTGGGCAGCCAGGACCTCTCCTTTTATGACGACACCCTGACCGCGTCCGTCCCCTTCTGGGGCAAGTTCTTTTTCCAGCTGGTCTTCTGCGGCACCGCCGCCACCATCGTCTCGGGCGCTGTGGCTGAGCGTGTGAAGTATATCTCCTTTATCCTCTTTTCCTTTGTCCTGACGCTGGTGATCTACCCCATCGTGGGCCATTGGATCTGGGGCGGCGGCTGGCTGGCCGGCCTGGGCTTTCTGGACTTTGCCGGGGATACCGCCGTCCACTCCCTGGGCGGCTGGGCCGCGCTGGCGGGCGCCGTCATCCTGGGGCCCCGGATCGGCAAGTACGGCCGGGACGGCAGGCCCCAGGCGATCCCCGGCCACAGCATGTCCCTGGCCGTCATCGGCCTGTTCGTCCTCTGGCTGGGCTGGTTCGGCTTCAACCCCGGCTCCACCATGAGCTTCCAGTCCCCGGAGGACGTGTTCCACATCCTGATGACCACCAACACCGCCGCCATCGCGGCCGTCCTCACCTCCACGGCCGCGTCCTGGGCGGTGATGGGCAAGCCCGACCTGGGCATGACCGTCAACGGCTGCCTGGCCGGCCTGGTGGGCATCACCGGCGGCTGCGCCTACGTCAGCGTGGCCTCCTCCCTGCTCATCGGGGCCCTGGCCGGCGTATTGGTGGTCTTTGCCGTGCTGTTTTTTGACCGCATCCACGTGGACGACCCGGTGGGCGCCACCTCGGTCCACCTGTGCTGCGGGGTGTTCGGCACCCTGTGTATCGGCCTGTTTGCCCAGGAGGGGGTCACCACGCTCTCTGTCCGAAACGGCCTTTTCTTCGGCGGCGGGACCTCCCTGCTGCTCACCCAGCTGATCGGCTTGCTGGCTGTGGGGGCCTTTGCCATGGGCGCCTCGGCGCTGGTCTGGCTGGTCCTCAAGCACACCGTCGGCATCCGGGTCACCGCCCAGGAGGAGATCCGCGGGCTGGACATCGGAGAGCACGGCAACGTCGCATACCCGGACTTCTCCCCCGCCGCCGTCTCCCTCTCCGCCTCCGAGGGCACGGCCGCCCCCGCCGTCTCCGCCGTCTCCAGGGATGCGGCCGTGCCGGTGGTCCACTGCGAAAGCCCCCGGGCCAAGATCACCAAGGTCACCATCCTGGCCAACCAGAGCCGCTTCGGCCAGCTTCAGGACGCCCTGGAGGGCCTTGGCATCACCGGCATCACCGTGACCAACGTGTTCGGCTACGGCGCACAGAAGGGCCACGAAATCTATTTCCGCGGCAGCCCCGTCAGCTCCCGCCTGCTCCCCAAGCTGAAGATCGACATCGTGATCTGCAAGATCCCCACGGAGATCCTGGTCAAGACCGTGCAGGATACCCTGTACACCGGGCATGTCGGGGACGGGAAGATCTTTCTCTACGACGTGGAGGACGTGGTCAAGATCCGTACCGGCGAGCGCGGCTATGACGCGCTTCAGGACGAGGACACAGGCGCGGGCTGAATCCCCGCCCCGCAAAGAGCGCAGGCCCCGGAGATGTGCGAAACTCCCCCGCAGGGAGAGCCGCGCGGAGTTCCCGCGGCCGCAGCCGCAGGGATCAAATGAAAAATCGGTTTGACACGATGACGGCCCCGGGAGCGGCAAATGCCGCTCCCGGGGCCGTTTCCTCAGCCGCTGAAGCCCATCAGAAAGCCGTCGATCTCCCGGGCGGCCTCCTGCCCTTCCCGGATGGCCCAGACCACAAGGGACTGGCCCCGGCGCATATCGCCGGCGGCGAACACGCCGGGCAAGGCGGTGGCATATCCTCCCTGCTCCGTCTGCACAGTGGAGCGGGCGGTCCGCGCCAGGCCGAAGGCCTCGGGCACATAGGCCTGGGGACCCAAAAAGCCGGCGGCGATGAGCAGCATCTGGCAGGGCAGCGTCTCCTCCGTACCGGCCAGCGGCCCCTCCGCCCCCAGGCGGACGGTCTCCACGCCGGTGAGCTTCCCCGCCCCGTCCCGTACCAGCCGGGAGACGGTGGTCTCATAGAGCCTGGGGTCGCGCCCGAAGAGGGCGATGGCCTCCTGCTGGCCGTAGTCGGTCTTGCACACCCGGGGCCACTCGGGCCAGGGGTTCCCGTCGGCGCGGCGGTCTGGCGCCTTGGGCATCATCTCCAGCTGGACGACGCTCTTGCAGCCCTGGCGGATGCAGGTGCCCACGCAGTCGTTGCCCGTGTCTCCGCCCCCGACGATGACCACGCTTTTGCCACGGGCGGAGGGGCGGCCGTCCTGCTCCGGGCCGCCGTCCAGCAGGGTGCGGGTGCTCTCTTTCAGAAAGTCCACCGCGAACCAGACCCCCTCCCCCGCGCGGCCCGGTACGTCCAGGTCGCGGGGCTGGGCCGCGCCGCAGCAGAGGGCCACCGCGTCAAACCTGCCCCGCAGCTCCTCCGCGGTCAGGTCCCGGCCCACGTCCACGCCGGCGCAGAATTCGACGCCCTCCGCCTCCATCAGCGCCAGGCGCCGCTGGAGCACGGATTTTTCCAGCTTCATGTTGGGGATGCCGTACATGAGCAGGCCGCCGGGGCGGTCCGCCCGTTCAAAGACGGTGACGCTGTGCCCCCGGCGGTTGAGCCGCTGGGCGCAGGCGAGGCCCGCAGGGCCGGAGCCCACCACCGCCACCCGCTTCCCGCTGCGGGTCCTGGGGGGGTGCGGGCTCATAAGTCCGCTGGCCCAGGCATCCTCGATGATGCCCAGCTCATTGTCCCGGATGGTGACCGCCTCCCCGTTCAGACCGCAGGTACAGGCCGCCTCGCACAGGGCCGGGCACACCCGGCCGGTGAATTCAGGGAAGCTGTTGGTCTTGAGCAGCCGCTCCAGGGCATGGCTGAACCGCCCCCGGTACACCAGGTCGTTCCACTCCGGCACCAGGTTGTGCAGCGGGCAGCCGGACACCATGCCCCCCAGCACCGCCCCAGACTGGCAGAAGGGCACCCCGCAGGCCATGCACCGCGCCCCCTGCCGCTGACGCTCCTCCCGGCTCAGGGGCGGATGGAACTCATGGTAGTGCTTCACCCGCTCCTGCGGGGGCTGGCAGGGGTTTCCCCGGCGGGCGTATTCCAAAAATCCAGTGGGCTTTCCCATGGTCAATCCCCCTTTCCCCGGGCGTTTGCGGAAAAGGCCTCCGCCTCCGCCCGCGCGCGGTCCATGCCCTGGGCCTCATACCTGGCGATGGTGCGCAGCATGCGGTCGTAGTCGTGGGGCAGGATCTTTTTGAATTTCGGCAGCCAGCACGCAAACTCCGCCAGGATGCGCGCGGCCTTGGGCGAGCCCGTGGCCTCCACATGGGCCTGAAGGAGGGCCTTCAGCTCGCCGATGTCGGCCTCCTCCGTAACGGGGAGCATGGACACCAGCTCCTTGTTCAGCCGGAGATAGAGCTCCCGGCTCTCGTCCAGCACATAGGCCACACCGCCGCTCATGCCGGCGGCGAAGTTGCGGCCCGTGGGGCCCAGGACCACCACCCGGCCGCCGGTCATATACTCGCAGCCGTGGTCCCCCACCCCCTCCACCACCGCGCAGGCGCCGGAGTTGCGCACGCAGAAGCGCTCGCCGGCCACGCCGTTGAGGAATGCCTTTCCGCTGGTGGCGCCGTAGAGGGCCACGTTGCCCACCAGGATGTTCTCTGCAGCATCGCAGGGGCTGGCCTGCGGGGGGCGGACCACGATGGTCCCGCCGGACAGGCCCTTGCCCAGATAGTCGTTGGCGTCCCCTTCCAGCAGCAGCGTGATCCCCCGGGGCAGGAACGCCCCGAAGGACTGGCCTCCGCCGCCGGTACACCTGACGGTGAAGGTCCCCTCCGGCAGCCCGTCCCCGTGCAGGCGGGTGACGTCGGAGCCCAGGATGGTGCCCACGGCCCGGTCGGTGGAGGTCACCGCCAGCTCCAGTGTGCGGGCCTCTCCCTTTGAAAGGGCGCGGCCCAGCTTCTTTTCCAGGACCCGCAGGTCCACCGTGTCCTCCAGGCGGAAATCGTAGGCGTCCGCCGGATCAAAGTGGGACTTGGGCGCGCCGGCATACCGGCTGTCCAGCACGGCGGACAGGTCAACGGTGGCGGCCCGCTCGTTTACCGCCGGCCGGCGCACGGAGAGGAGGTCGGTGCGCCCCACCAGCTCGTCCACCGTGCGCACGCCCAGGCGGGCCATGTGCTCCCGCAGCTCCCGGGCGATGAAGCGCATAAAGTTCACCACGTACTCCGGCCTGCCGGAAAAGCGCTTGCGCAGCTCCGGGTTCTGGGTGGCCACCCCCACAGGGCAGGTGTCCAGGTTGCACACCCGCATCATGACGCAGCCCAGGGTGACCAGGGGCGCGGTGGCAAAGCCGAACTCCTCCGCCCCCAGCATGCAGGCGATGGCCACGTCCCGGCCGCTCATGAGCTTGCCGTCGGTCTCCAGCACCACCCGGGAACGCAGGCCGTTCTGAATCAGGGTCTGGTGGGCCTCCGCCAGGCCCAGCTCCCAGGGCAGGCCGGCGTGGTGAATGGAAGTGCGGGGCGCCGCGCCGGTGCCGCCGTCGTGGCCGGAGATGAGCACCACCTGGGCCCCCGCCTTAGCCACGCCGGCGGCGATGGTGCCCACCCCCGCCTCGCTGACCAGCTTCACGGAGATCCGGGCCTGCCGGTTGGCGCACTTCAGGTCGTAGATAAGCTGGGACAGATCCTCGATGGAATAGATATCGTGATGGGGCGGCGGGGAGATGAGGGTGACGCCGGGCGTGGCGTGGCGGCACCTGGCGATCCAGGGATAGACCTTGCCGGCGGGCAGATGGCCCCCCTCCCCCGGCTTGGCCCCCTGGGCCATTTTGATCTGGAGCTCCCGGGCGCTGACCAGGTACTGGCTGGTGACGCCAAAGCGGCCGGAGGCCACCTGCTTGATGGCCGAGCAGCGGGCCGGGTCGCGGAGCCGGTCCGGCTCCTCGCCCCCCTCGCCGGAGTTGGATTTTCCCCCCAGCAGGTTCATGGCCCGGGCCAGGCACTCGTGGGCCTCCCGGGAGATGGAGCCGTAGCTCATGGCCCCGGTCTTGAAGCGCCGGACGATGGACTCCTCGCTCTCCACCTCCTCCAGGGGGATGGGCTCGTCCAGGTACTTCATCTCCAGCAGGCCCCGGAGGGTGTGGGGGCGGGTCTCGTCGTCCACCAGGGCGGTATACTGCTTGAACAGGTCGTAGTCCCCCCGGCGGGCGGCCTGCTGGAGCAGGTGGATGGTCCGGGGGTCGTACAGGTGGTCCTCCCCGCCGGAGCGGGCCTTGTGCTCCCCCAGGCTGTCCAGCTCCAGGTCGGTCTCCAGGCCCAGGGGATCAAAGGCACGGTCGTGCCTGCGCTCCACCATGGCGGCGATCTCCTGCAGGCCGATGCCGCCCACCCGGGAGACGGTATTGGTGAAATAACGGTCGATCACGTCCCGGTCGATGCCCACGGCCTCGAAGATCTGGGCGGACTGATAGGACTGGAGGGTGGAAATACCCATTTTGGAGGCGATCTTCACGACGCCGTGGAGCACAGCGTCGTTGTAGTCCGCCACCGCGGTGTGGAAGTCCTTGTCCAGCAGGCCCTCCTCAATGAGCTCCACGATGGTCTCCTCCGCCAGGTAGGGGTTCACCGCCCGGGCGCCGTAGCCCAGCAGGGCGGCGAAGTGGTGCACGTCCCGGGGCTCGGCGGACTCCAGCAGGATGGACACCGCCGTGCGCTTCTTGGTGCGGATGAGGTGCTGCTCCATGGCGGACACCGCCAGCAGGGACGGAATGGCCACGTGGTTCTCGTCCACCCCCCGGTCGGAGAGGATGATGATGTTGGCCCCCTCCCGATACGCGCGGTCCACCGCCACCGCCAGCCGGTCCAGGGCCCGGTCCAGCGGGGTGTTCTTGTAATACAGGATGGACACGGTGGCCGTGCGGAAGCCCGGGGCATCCATGGCGCGGATCTTCATCAGGTCGGTGGAGGTGAGGATGGGATTTCGGATCTCCAGCACCCGGCAGTTCTCCGGCCGCTCCTGGAGCAGGTTCCCGTCATCGGCCACATAGACGGCGGTATCGGTGACGATCTCCTCCCGAATGGCGTCGATGGGCGGGTTGGTCACCTGAGCGAAGAGCTGCTTGAAATAGTGGGACAGGGGCCGGTCCTTATCGTCCAGCACCGCCAGCGGGATGTCCACCCCCATGGCGGCGGTGGGCTCGGCCCCGGTGGCGGCCATGGGGAGGATGGTGTCCCGCACGTCCTCATAGGTGTAGCCGAAGGCCTTCTGCAGGCGGCGCAGCTCCTGCCTGCCGTGCCGCTCCACCCGCTTGTTGGGAATGGGCAGCTCCCGCAGGCGCACCAGGCCCTGGTCCAGCCACTCGCCGTACGGCTGCCGGGCGGCGTAGCCCTCCTTGAGCTCGTCGTCCCCAATGACGCGGCCCTGCTTCAGGTCCACCAGCAGCATCCGCCCCGGCCGCAGGCGGGAGCGCTCCACGATATGGGCCGGGTCGATATCCAGAACCCCCACCTCCGAGGCGAGGATGAGCCGGCCGTCGTCGGTGAGATAGTAGCGGGCCGGGCGCAGGCCGTTGCGGTCCAGCACCGCCCCCACCACGTCTCCGTCGGAGAAGAGGATGGCCGCGGGGCCGTCCCAGGGCTCCATCAGGGTGGAGTAGTAGTGATAGAGGTCCCGGCGGGCCCGGGAGATGGACCTGTCGTTGCGCCAGGGCTCCGGGATACAGGCCATGACCGCCAGGGGCAGATCCATCCCCGCCATCATGAGGAACTCCAGGGTGTTGTCCAGCATGGCCGAGTCGGAACCGGCGGCGTTCACCACCGGGAGCACCTTGTCCATATCTCCCGCCAGCAGAGGGGAGAACATGGTCTCCTCCCGGGCCAGCATGCGGTCGGCGTTGCCCCGGATGGTGTTGATCTCCCCGTTGTGGGCCATGAGGCGGTTGGGGTGGGCCCGCTCCCAGGAGGGGTCGGTGTTGGTGGAGAAGCGGGAGTGGACGATGGCCAGGGCGGACTGGTAATCCCCGCTTTGCAGGTCGGGGTAGAAGGCCCGGAGCTGGCGGACCAGGAACATGCCCTTGTAAACGATGGTTCGGCTGGACAGGGAGACCACATAGGTGTCGCCGCCGGACTGCTCGAACACCCGCCGGGCCACATAGAGCCTGCGGTCGAAATCCAGCCCGGGCTCCGTCCCCTCAGGCTTGGCCACAAAGGCCTGGAAGATGCAGGGCATCCTGTCCCGGGCCCGCTGGCCCAGGATCTCCGGGCACACCGGCACCTGCCGCCAGCCCAGAAAGGCCATGCCCTCCTTCTCCGCCACGATCTCGAAGCGCTTTTGCGCCTGACGGCGCTGGAGGGCGCTCTGAGGGAAGAAGAACATGCCCACGCCGTAGGCGCGCGCGCCGGGCAGGGCGATCCCCGCCTCCGCCGCCGCCTTGGAGAAAAAGGCGTGGGAGATCTGCAGGAGGATGCCCACGCCGTCGCCGGTCTTGCCCTCGGCGTCCTTCCCCGCCCGATGTTCCAGCTTTTCCACGATCTTCAGCGCGTCGTCCACCGTCTGATGACTGGCCCGGCCCTGTATGTCCACCACAGCGCCGATGCCGCAGGCGTCATGTTCAAATTCCGGGCGATAGAGCCCCTGTTCCCGTGCTGTCATGGCTTCTTCCCCTTTCCAGGCAGAACGGCGGCAGCCGCGCTCCCGACTGCCGCCGCGAGACCGCCTTGTCTCCCGTCCTTATTCCAGCTCTCCGCCGTCCAGGATCAGCCGGGCCGTCTGAACCAATTTTGCCCCGCTGTCCATGCTTTTTTTCTGGAGATAGTAGTGGGCCTGCTCTTCCGTCATGCCGCGGCGCTCCATCAGCAGGGCCTTGGCCTGGTCGATGAGCTCCCGCTCCTCCCCGCTGCGGCCGGGCCGCCCATACCGCTCCAGCCGGCGGCCGATCTGCAGCAGCATCCGCACCGAGGCCGCCAGGTCCCCTCTGGAGGCCGGGGCGCACAGGCGGAAGATGTCGTCGTTGCCCATCAGCTCCAGCCGGTTCTTGGGGGCCAGCACCAGCATGGCGCAGGAGGCGGGCAGATCGTCGAAGAGCATCTCCGCAGTCTGATCTCCCAGCTTCCAGCCGCACACCACCGCCGGTATGCGGAGCTTGTGGATGGTCCGCCGGACCTGGTCGGCGGTGCGGCACACCAGGCAGGACGCCGCGCCGCAGGCCTCCAGCAGCTCCTTCACCCGCTGGGCGGTCCTTTCGTTTTCAAATGCTACGATGATCTTTTCCATATGCGCTCACTCCCATGCCGGGCGGCGGCGCTCAATAGTTGATGATGTACTTCTCCCGCTCCCAGGAACTGACGCGGGTGCGGTACTCCTCCCACTCCCGGCGCTTGCCGGCCAGGTAGTTGGCCACCACGTGCTCCCCCAGGGTGTCCAGCACCAGCGGGTCGGCCTCCAGCGCCTGGATGGCCTCCTCCAGGGAGCCGGGCAGGCTGTCGATGCCGTGGGCCTTCCGGGTCTGCGCATCCATGGCAAAGATGTTCTCAGTGACCTCCGGCGGCGGGGTCATGCCCTTCTCGATGCCGTCCAGCCCCGCAGCCAGGCAGACCGCCAGCTCCAGGTAGGGGTTGCAGGACGGGTCGGGAGAGCGCAGCTCCACCCGGGTGGACTGCCCCCGGGCCGCGGGGATGCGCACCAGGGCGGAGCGGTTGGAGGCCGACCAGGCTACATAGCAGGGGGCCTCGTACCCCGGCACCAGGCGCTTGTAGGAGTTCACCAGGGGATTGGTGATAGCGGCAAAGCCCCGAACATGGGCCAGCAGGCCGGCGATGAAGCTGTAGGCCTCTTTGGACAGGCCCCGGGGATCCGCCGGGTCGTAGAACACGTTCTTCCCGTCCCGGAACAGGGACATGTTGGTGTGCATGCCCGAGCCGTTGATGCCGAAGATGGGCTTGGGCATGAAGGTGGCGTGCAGGCCGTTTTTCTGGGCCAGGGTCTTGACGGCCAGCTTGAAGGTCATGATATTGTCGGCGGTGCGCAGGGCGTCGGCGTATTTGAAGTCGATCTCATGCTGGCCCTGAGCCACTTCATGGTGGCTGGCCTCGATCTCAAAGCCCATCTGCTCCAGGGCCATGCAGATCTCCCGCCGGGTCCCCTCCCCATGGTCCAGAGGACCCAGGTCGAAGTAGCCCGCCTCGTCGTTGGTCCTGGTGGTGGGCTTGCCGTCGTCATCGGTCTGGAAGAGGAAAAACTCCGCCTCAGGGCCCACGTTGAAGGCGTCATAGCCCATGTCCTCCGCCTTTTTCAGGGCCCGCTTGAGCACATTGCGGGGGTCTCCCACAAAGGGGGCGCCGTCCGGGTCGTGTACGTCGCAGATCAGGCGGGCCACCTTGCCGTGGCTGGGCCGCCAGGGGAAGATGGCAAAGGAGTCCAGGTCAGGGTAGAGGTACTGGTCCGACTCGTCGATGCGCACGAAGCCCTCGATGGAGGAGCCGTCGAACATGATCTGGTTATTTACCGCTTTTTCGATCTGGGACGCGGTGATGGCCACGTTCTTCAGCTGGCCGAAAATGTCGGTGAACTGGAGGCGGATAAACTCCACGTCCTCCTCCCTGACCATGCGGATGATGTCTTCCTTGCTGTACGACATTGCAAGACACTCCCTTCATTCTTTCAAATAAAAGAAGGACAAAGGCAAGCCGACCCACTGGTTCGGAACACCTTTGTCCTAAACTATGGTTGAAGTATACCCATATATCCGGGCTTTGTCAATCATTTTCTTGCAAGTTCTGCTCATTTTGGTTTCGTCTCCAAGGTGTCCCCGCGGAAGAACGCCCCTCTTTGTGCAAGAAATATAAATATCACTTTCATGTTCTGTACCTTCAGCCCTTCTGCCCGTCCCGCGCTGAAATTTTGAAAAAAGGGGCTTGACAGGGCACGCCCCTTCAGGTATACTGTACCAAACTAAACAGGTAAACCAATGAAGAAGACGAGTAGTTCGGATACGGTGCCTTACAGAGAGCCGCGGCAGGTGGGAGCGCGGCAGGCAGCGGCCGGGCGAATGGACTTCCGAGGGCACAGCGAACGGCCTTGGGCCCAGTAGCGCGACGGGGACTCCGCCCGTTATCAGGGGAGCGTATGCTGGCTGGCATGCGAAAGCGAGTGGGCGTATGTCCGGCATACGTCAATCCGGGTGGCACCGCAGAGGTTACGGCCTTTGTCCCAGAGCAAGAAGATGGGACGAGGGCCTTTTTGCTGCGCAAAAAGCACAGCATAAAACGGCCAGGTACCGCTGAAAGCGGCACGGCCGTAAAATCATGCCCTCCTCCCCAATCCAACGCCGAGAAAAAGGAGTGTGCGACATGAAAAGGACCCCCCACAAAGTCATCCTCACCGAAGACCAGATGCCCCAGCGGTGGTTCAACCTGCGCGCGGCCATGCCCGAGCAGCCCGACCCCATGCTCCGGCCCGACACCCTCCAGCCGGTGACCGAGGCCGACCTGGCCCCCATCTTCTGTGAGGAGCTGGCCCGGCAGGAGCTGGACGCCGAGCACGAGTTCACCGACATTCCGGAGGGCGTGCTGGAGATCTACAAGATGTACCGCCCCGCTCCCCTGATCCGGGCCTACGACCTGGAGCGCGCCCTGGGCACCCCCGCCCGGATCTACTTCAAATACGAGGGCAACAACACCTCCGGCTCCCACAAGCTCAACTCCGCCGTGCCCCAGGCGTATTATGCCAAGCAGCAGGGCCTGGCCGGCGTCACCACCGAGACCGGGGCCGGCCAGTGGGGCACCGCCCTCAGCGTGGCCTGCGCCTACTTCGATCTGAGCTGCCAGGTGTACATGGTCAAGTGCTCCTACGAGCAGAAGCCCTTCCGCAAGGCCATGATGAACGTGTTCGGCGCCGGCGTGACCCCCTCCCCCTCCATGACCACCGAGGCCGGGCGGAAGATCCTGGCGGCCGACCCGGACACCACTGGCTCCCTGGGCTGCGCCATTTCCGAGGCGGTGGAGGCCGCGGCGGCAAGCCAGGGCGGCAAGCGGTACGTGCTGGGCAGCGTGCTCAACCAGGTGCTGCTGCACCAGTCCATCATCGGCCTGGAGAGCAAGCTGGCCCTGGAGCAGCTGGGGGAGTACCCCGACGTGGTGGTGGGCTGCGCCGGCGGCGGGTCCAACCTGGGCGGGCTCATCGCCCCCTTCATGGCGGATAAGCTCCGGGGGGTGAAGGACCCCCGCATCGTGGCGGTGGAGCCCGCCTCCTGCCCCTCCCTCACCCGGGGCAGGTACGCCTACGACTTCTGCGACACCGGCAGGGTCACCCCCCTGGCCCGGATGTACACCCTGGGCTGCGGCTTCATCCCCTCCGCCAACCACGCCGGCGGCCTGCGCTACCACGGCATGAGCCCCATCCTCTCCAAGCTGTACCACGACGGGTATATGGAGGCGGTGAGCTACGAGCAGTCCAGGGTGTTCGAGGCGGCGGTGTTCTTTGCCAAGCACGAGACCATCCTCCCCGCCCCCGAGTCCGCCCACGCCATCCGTGGGGCCATGGACGAGGCCCTGAGGTGTAAGGAGACCGGGGAGGAGAAGGTGATCCTCTTCGGCCTCACGGGCACCGGCTTCTTCGACATGACCGCCTACGAGAGCTATCTTAGCGGGCGCATGACCGACTACGTCCCCACCGACGCCGATCTGCAGAAGGGCTTCGACTCCCTGCCCGACATCCCCCAGAACCGCGGGCTGTGAATTTCCCTCTTGACAGACGGCGCCGGGGCCGCTATAATACCCACAACAGCAAGGGCGCTGTGGCATCGGCCACAGCGCCCTTGCCTGTTTTTGCAGGAAGATACCGTCAAACGCCATGATGAAGAGGAGTACCGCGCAAACTCGGTCACAGAGAGCGGGGGCAGGTGAGAGCCCTGTACAGGAGCGCGCGGGAAAAACCCTTCGGAGCGGGAACCCGAACGCCGCCGGCCAGTAGGGGGAACGGGCCGCGACCGTTACATCGCGCCAGCTTGTCAGAGCTGAAGAGAGGCCGCAGAAAAGCGGCAAATTAGGTGGCACCGCGGAGCGCAGCATTCGTCCTAACATCAGGAGAAGAGCTGCGCACGTTTTTTGGAGGTGCTTTTTATGTGTGTCATCGTCGGTTTTACCAGCAAGAGCGTTTCCCGGGAGCAGGTCCTGGCCTGCCTGGACCGGGCCTGTACCCGGGGCCCCGACCTGGCCCGGACGGAGGAGACGCCCTCCGGCTGGCTGGGCTTCCGCCGCCTGTCCATCATGGGGCTGGATGAGCGGGGGATGCAGCCCTTCGCCCTGGGGGCGGACAGAGTGGTCTGCAACGGGGAGCTTTACGGCTGGCGCAAGCAGCGGGCGGAGCTGGAGGCGCGGGGCTATACCTTCCGCAGCGGCAGCGACTGCGAGATCCTGCTGCCCATGTACCGGGAGTACGGGCTGGATATGTTCGCCCGGCTGGACGCAGAGTTTGCCCTCATACTCTACGACGGGCAGGCGGACGAGTACATCGCCGCCCGGGACCCCATCGGCATCCGCCCCCTGTTCTACGGCCGGGGCGCCGACGGCGGGCTGATCTTCGCCAGCGAGGCCAAGCAGCTGGTGGGGCTGTGCGGGGAGATCCTCCCCTTCCCGCCCGGGCACTATTACAGCCGCGGGCGGTTCGTGCGCTACGCTGACCCCGCCCATCCCAGGGCGTACCGCTCCGACGATGTGGAGACCGTCTGCCGGAACATCCGCGATAAGCTCATCGCCGCCGTGGAAAAGCGGCTGGACGCCGACGCCCCCCTGGGCTTTCTCCTCTCCGGCGGGCTGGACTCCAGCCTGGTGTGCGCCATCGCCGCCCGCCTGCTGAAACGGCCCATCCGCACCTTTGCCATCGGCATGGACGTGGACGCCATCGACCTGAAATACGCCCGGCAGGCCGCGGACTTCATCGGCGCGGACCACACCGAGGTCATCATCAGCCGGGACGACGTGATCGGCGCGCTGCCGGAGGTGGCGGCCGCCCTGGGCACCTGGGACATCACCACCGTCCGGGCCAGCATGGGCATGTACCTGTGCTGCAAGGCCATCCGCGCGCGCACCGATATCCGGGTGCTGCTCACCGGGGAGATCTCCGACGAGCTGTTCGGCTATAAGTACACCGACTTTGCCCCCTCCCCCGCCGCCTTCCAGGCCGAGGCGGAAAAGCGGGTGGAGGAGCTGCACATGTACGACGTGCTCCGGGCCGACCGCTGCATCAGCGTCCACTCCATGGAGGCCCGGGTGCCCTTCGGAGATCTGGACTTTGTGGAGTACGTCATGTCGGTGGATCCGGCGCTCAAAGTCAACACCTACGGCAAGGGCAAGTACCTTCTGCGCCGGGCCTTTGCGGAGGACCGCCTGCTGCCGGAGGACATCCTCTGGCGGGAGAAGGCCGCCTTTTCCGACGCCGTGGGCCACTCCATGGTGGATGACCTGAAAGAGTACGCCGGAGAACAGTACAGCGACGCCGCCTTCTGGAAGGGCTGCGCCCGTTACCGCTACCGGCCGCCTTTCACCCGGGAGAGCCTGCTCTACCGCGACCTGTTCGAGCGCTACTACCCCGGCCAGGCCCGGATGATCCGCGATTTCTGGATGCCCAACCGGGCGTGGGAGGGCTGCGACGTGGACGACCCCTCCGCCCGTGTCCTGAAAAACTACGGCGCCAGCGGCTTCTGAGCCGGCGGCACACACAATGGAAACGGGGGATGCGGCATGGCAAAGTACCTATTTGTGACCGGGGGCGTGGTATCCGGCCTGGGAAAGGGGATCGCGGCGGCCTCCCTGGGGCGGCTGCTGAAGGCCCGGGGGCTGGGGGTGGCCCTTCAGAAATTCGACCCTTACCTCAACCTGGACCCGGGCACCATGAACCCCTACCAGCACGGGGAGGTGTTCGTCACGGAGGACGGGGCGGAGACCGACCTGGACCTGGGGCACTATGAGCGCTTCACCGACGAGGATCTGACGGTGGACTCCTCCGTCACCTCGGGCAAGGTCTACTGGTCGGTGCTCAGCCGGGAGCGGCAGGGCGCCTTCCTGGGGGGCACGGTGCAGGTCATCCCCCATATCACCGGCGAGATCAAAGAGCGCATCTACCGGGTGGGCCGCCGCCCGGGCGTGGACGTGGTCATCACGGAGATCGGCGGCACGGTGGGCGATATCGAGTCCCAGCCCTTTCTGGAGGCCATCCGCCAGGTGGCGGCGGAGGCGGGGAGGCAGAACGTGCTCTACCTCCATGTCTCCCTGGTGGTCTCCATCCCCGGCACCGGGGAGCTCAAGAGCAAGCCCACCCAGCACTCCGTGAAGGAGCTGCTGGGGCTGGGCATCCAGCCCGACGTGATCCTCTGCCGCTGCGACGGACCCGTCCCCCGGGAGGTGCGGGACAAGATCGCCCTGTTCTGCAACGTCCCGCCGGAGCGGGTCATCTCCAACGAGACCGCCCCCATCCTCTACGAGGTCCCCCTGCTGCTGGAGCAGGCGGGGCTGGCCCGGGCGGTGTGCGGAGCGCTGTCTCTGCCGGCGCCGGAGCCCAACCTGGAAGATTGGCGGACCATGGTGGAGCGGGCAAAGCGCCCTCAGGGCCGGGTGGAGATCGCCCTGGTTGGCAAGTATGTGGCCCTCCACGACGCCTACCTCTCCGTGGCCGAGGCGCTGACCCACGGCGGCATCGAAAACGGCGTGGGGGTGGACATCCGCTGGGTGGACTCCGAGCGGCTGACCGATGACAATGCCCCCCAGCTTCTGGACGGGTGCGACGGTGTCCTGGTGCCCGGCGGCTTCGGCAGCCGGGGGGTAGAGGGGATGATCTCCGCCATCCGCTGGGCCAGGGAGAAGCAGGTCCCCTATTTCGGCATCTGTCTGGGAATGCAGATGGCGGTAGTGGAATTCGCCCGCCACGCCGCCGGCCTGGCGGACGCCCACTCCAGCGAACTGGCCGACACCCCCCACCCGGTCATCGACCTGATGCCCGAGCAGCGGGACGTGGCCGGCAAGGGCGGCACCATGCGCCTGGGGGCCTATCCCTGCCGCATCACAGGGCCGGACACCCGGGCCTTCCAGGCCTACGGCAGACAGGACATCTCCGAGCGGCACCGGCACCGCTATGAGTTCAACAACGACTTCCGCGACCTGCTCACCGAAAAGGGGCTGGTCCTCTCCGGCCTCTCCCCCGACGGCCGGCTGGTGGAGATGGTGGAGCTGCCCGGGCACCCCTGGTTCGTGGCCGTGCAATTCCACCCGGAGTTCAAGTCCCGCCCCAACAGGGCCCACCCTCTCTTCCGGGCGTTCATCGCCGCGGCAAAGGCCTTCCGCAGCCGGCAGTAACGTCCCTCCCCTCTCCGGGCGGGACACCCGAACAAAAAAATGACCACACCCTTCGGTGTGGTCATTTTTCTGAAGCTGGACTTCGATCTGGATATTTACATCTTAGAAAATCCGGCCTTCTGGCCGGCGGCGCTTTTGCGCCGTACAAGTGTTTTCGCCAAAGGCGAAAACCTTGGCGCAGGGCGAATTCATTTCGCCCGAGCAGTTGAAAGAAACGGGTGGAGCCGCCCATAGGCGGCGGAACCCAAACAAAAAGACACGCTTTTCAGCGTGTCTTTTTGTTTGTCTTTGGACTCCAATCTGGATATTTGAAGCGGTCGTCTCCTATCCTGCTACTTGGTAGTGGCCGGTCTCGGTATTAGAGCTTCTTTGGAGACAAAATTGCAGCGCCGGGGCAACGTTTTTCTTGCCATCATGTAAAATTTTCTCCAAATTTTCATAGTTGTTCTTTGGTATTTAGATAATAAAAACCAGCTTTTATGCATACATAGAGCTCTTCTGTAGATGTAATATTTCTAAAATCAATAATATGGCCCAGGCATGCCTCAAACTCGCTCATGTTGACCAATTGTATCGGCCCGTAGGAATACACAGCATCAACTAATTTTGAAAATGTATACCGACATTGGGGTGGACAATGGTCATTGATCTTTTGCGTGCTCTCGAGAGTTATAAGTTTCATTTCTTGGAGTGCTCTGAACAATTCATCCACTTTACACAAAAGCGCCTCTCTATACTGGCTTACAATTTTTAAATTTTGAGAGCTAGTGATTTGAGTGAAAAAAATTATTTTAAGTTGGTTTAATTCATAATCATAGTAGTCGCTATTAAAGCGGCGCCTAGCTTCCTTTATCAAAACTAATATCTGATCATCAACAGAGCCTGTTCGTTCGGATCGGCTTTGATCTTTGAAAATCACTTTTCTGACGTTTCTTGTTGTGGTA
>DHCMC07803__coassemble_784_pt1 | contig 28457 bp, 26 predicted proteins | sample DHCMC07803__metabat2_high_PE_053 | metagenome-assembled genome bin DHCMC07803 | reverse complement strand
GAGGCCATCAAGCACTGCACCCACGGCATCGGCATCTGGCAGTGGGCCTCCAACGACCAGGGCTCCGAGCCCGACGTGGTGCTGGCCTGCTGCGGCGACACCCCCACCCTGGAGACCCTGGCGGCGGTGACCATCCTGCGGCGGTACCTGCCCGAGGTAAAGCTGCGGGTGGTGAACGTGGTGGACCTGATGAAGCTCCAGCCCCATACCGAGCACCCCCACGGCCTTACCGACGAGGATTACGACGTCCTGTTCACCAAGGACAAGCCCATCATCTTTGCCTTCCACGGCTACCCCTCCCTGGTCCACGAGCTGACCTACCGCCGGCATAACAAGGACCTCCATGTCCGCGGCTATAAGGAGGAGGGCACCATCACCACCCCCTTCGACATGCGGGTGCAGAACGCCATCGACCGCTTCGACCTGGTCATCGACACGGTGAAGCGTCTGCCCCAGCTGGGCAACCGGGGGGCATTCCTCATCCAGCTGATGAAGGACAAGCTGGTGGAGCATCACCAGTACGTCACCGCCCACGGCCAGGACATGCCGGAGATCCGGGCCTGGAAGTGGAACGGCGGCCTTGGGGACTGAGCGTCCCGCTGACAGCGCCGGGGGCGCGCCGCGTGATGCGGCGCGCCCCCGGCGCTGTGTCCTCGTTCAGGTGTCCCGGTCCACGGTCTTGAACTGCTTCAGGTTGCCGATCTTGCGGCTGCGGCGCTCCAGCTCGGTGAGCACATCCTCCAGGGGGATGTCCTGGGCGGCCAGGAGGACCATCAGGTGGTAGATGAGGTCGGAGACCTCCCCCACCGTCTGCTCCGCCGCGCCGTTCTTGGCGGCGATGATGGTCTCGGCGCTCTCCTCCCCCACCTTCTTGCAGATCTTGTCGATGCCCTGCTGGAAGAGATAGCAGGTGTAGGAGCCCTCCTGGGGCTCCTTTTTCCGGCCCAGCACCACCTGGTACAGGTCGGTCAATACGGTATCGCTCATGGCGTTTCCTCCCAGATCGTATTGAAAAAGCAGCTGGGGGCCCCGGTGTGGCAGGTGGGGCCGTCGGGCAGGCAGAGGTAGAGCAGGGTGTCGGTGTCGCAGTCGGTGACCACCTTTTTCACGTGGAGGAAGTGGCCGGAGGTCTCCCCCTTGTTCCACAGCTTCTGCCGGCTGCGGGACCAGAACCAGGCGGTCCTGGTCTGTAAGGTCAGCTCCGCCGCCTCCCGGTTGGTGAAGCCCAGCATCAGCACCGCCCCGCTCTCCGCGTGCTGGATGATAACGGGGATCAGATCCGATTTCTGAAAGAGCAGGTCCAGATCAAAGTCCATAGTCTACCTCACAGGGATGTTTTTTTCGCGGAGGTACTCCTTCACCCGGGGGACGGTGAGCTCCCCGAAGTGGAAGAGGGAGGCGGCCAGGGCCGCGTCGCAGCCGGTCTCCTCAAAGACCCGGGCGAAGTGCTCCAGGGCCCCGGCGCCGCCGGAGGCGATCACCGGGATGGACACCGCCTGCGTCACCGCCCTTGTCATGGCCAGATCGAAGCCGGCCTTGGTGCCGTCGGCGTCCATGGAGGTGAGCAGGATCTCCCCCGCCCCCAGCTGCTCCGCCTGCTTCACCCATTGGATGAGGTCCATGCCCGTGGGCTTACGGCCCCCGGCCACCACCACCTCCCAGGTGCCGTCCCCCCGGGCCCGGCCGTCAGCGGCCAGCACCACGCACTGGGAGCCGAACCGCTCCGCCGCCCTGGCAATGAGGGTGGGGTCGGCCACGGCGGCGGAGTTCACCGAGATCTTGTCCGCCCCCGCCCGCAGGAGCCGCCGGAAGTCCTCCAGGGTGCGGATGCCGCCCCCCACCGTCAGGGGGACGAACACCTGCTCCGCCGTGCGCTCCACCACGTCGGCCACGGTGTCCCGGGCGTCGCTGGTGGCGGTGATGTCCAGGAACACGATCTCGTCGGCCCCCTGGTCGGAGTAGTACCTGGCCAGCTCCACCGGGTCGCCGGCGTCCCGGATGTTGACGAAGTTGACCCCCTTCACCACCCGGCCGTCCCGCACGTCCAGGCAGGGGATGATGCGCTTAGCCAGCATCCTGGTCACCCGCCTCTCTCACGGCCTGGGCCAGGTCCAGGGTGCCGGCGTAGTAGGCCTTGCCGATGATGGCCCCGTAGAGGCCCATGTCCCGCAGGCGCTTCACGTCGTCCAGGGTGGTCACCCCGCCGCTGGCCACGATGTTGCAGGACACGGTCCTCTGCAGGGCGGCCAGCTGGTCGAAGGAGGGGCCGGAGAGCATCCCGTCGGTGGCGATGTCGGTGAAAACAAGGGTCTTGACACCCTTTTCCTCCATCTGCCGGGCAAAGGTCAGGCCGTCCAGACCGGAGTCGGCCTCCCAGCCGGCGGTGCGCACCCTGCCCCCCAGGCAGTCGATGCCCACCGCCACCTTATCGCCGTAGAGGCCCACGGCGTAGTCCACCAGGGCGGGGTTAGAAACGGCGGCGGAGCCGATCACCAGCCGGGCCGCCCCCGACTCCCCCACCGTCACTACGTCCAGCTCGGTCTTGATGCCGCCCCCCAGCTCCACGCGGAGGCCGGAGGCCTGGATCACCTCGTAGATATGGGGAAAGTTCCTCCGCACCCCGTCCCGGGCCCCGTCCAGGTCCACCATGTGGACCCATTTTGCCCCGGCGGCGGCGAAGGCCCCGGCGGTCTCCAGGGCGCTGTTGGCCACCTGGTGGACGGTGGCGAAGTCCCCCTTTTTCAGACGGACGCAGCGGCCGTCCTTCATGTCGATGGCAGGTAAGAGTATCATTTGTTCAGCTCCCCAAAATTCCGCAGGATCTGCAGGCCCGTCTCGCCGCTCTTCTCCGGGTGGAACTGGCAGCCGTATACGTTCCCCCGGCCCACCGCCGCCGTCACGGGCCCGCCGTAATCGGTGACGGCCAGCACGTCCGCCGGGTGGGCGGGCAGGGCGCAGAAGGTGTGGACAAAGTAGACATAACTCCCCGGCTCCACCCCCTTGAACAGGGGGGAGGGGTTGGGAAAGGTCAGGCTGTTCCAGCCGATGTGGGGCAGCTTCAGCTCCGTGGCGATCCTTCGGACCGTTCCGCTGACAAGGCCAAGGCCTTGACAGGGCCGAACCTCCTCCCCCTCATCAAAGAGCAGCTGCATCCCCAGGCAGATGCCCAGCACGGGCTTTTTCGCCGCCTGGGCCAGGACGGCTTTGTCCAGGCCGGTCTGGCGCAGCTTGTCCGCCGCGTCGGGGAAGGCCCCCACGCCGGGGAGGATGAGGGCGTCGGCCCTCTCCAGCCCGTCAGACTGTCCAGTGATCTCACTTGACAGGCCCAGGTAGCCCAGGGCGTTGGCAATGCTCTTCAGATTGCCCACGCCGTAGTCCACAATGGCGGTGTATCCCATCACAGGACCCCCTTGGTGGAGGTGACGCCCGTGCCGGTGACGGCCACGGCCTCCCGGGCGGCGGCCCCCAGGGACTTGAACAGGGCCTCGGTGATGTGGTGGGCGTTTTTGCCGTACAAACACTTCATGTGCAGGGTCAGCCCGGCGTTTGTGGCGAAGGCCCGCATAAACTCCTCCGTCAGGCAGGAGTCGTAGGCCCCGATCATGGGCTGGGGCATGGGGGCGTCAAAGACCAGGAAGGGCCGGTTGGAGAAGTCCAGGGCGGTAAAGCACAGCGCCTCGTCCATGGGGATGCAGGCGGAGGCGAACCGGCGGATGCCCTTTCGGTCCCCCAGGGCCCGGCTCACCGCCTGGCCCAGGACGATGCCGGCGTCCTCCACCGTGTGGTGGCCGTCCACCTCCAGGTCCCCCTTGGCCTCCAGCTCCAGGCCCCAGCCGGCGTAGAAGGCCAGGGCGGTGAGCATGTGGTCGAAGAAGCCGATGCCGGTGGACACCTTCACCTCGCCCCCCTCCAGGCAAAGGCTGGCGGAGATATCGGTCTCCTTGGTCTTGCGGGAGAGGACATAGCCCCGGATCGGGGCCTCCCCCTTTTGGTACACAGGGACGTCCATGGGATTTCCTCCTTTTTCGTGGCGGGGCGGAATACGGGCCGATGTGGGCGTCGGCCCCTGCGGGCGGGCTCATTACGCCTCGAAGCGCACCCGGATGGAGTTGGCGTGGGCGGTGAGCTTCTCGCTCTCGGCCAGGGTGATGATCTGGTCCTTCACCGGGGAGAGGCTCTCCCTGTCGTACTGGATCACGCTCATGGTCTTGAGGAAGCTGTCCACGCTGAGGGGGGAGAAGAACCGGGCGGTGCCGCTGGTAGGCAGCACGTGGTCCGGTCCGGCCAGGTAGTCCCCCAGGGGTTCCGGCGACCAGGCCCCCAAAAATACCGCCCCGGCGTTTTTGACGGCGGGCAGCAGGGCCCGGGGGTCCGCCGTGACGATCTCCAGGTGCTCCGGGGCGATCTCGTTGGCCAGATCCGCGCAGGCCCCCAGGCTGGGGCACACGATGGCGCAGCCGAAGTCCCGCAGGGAGGCCTCCATGATCTCGCTGCGGCTCAGGTACCCGGTCTGGCGGACGATCTCGCCGTCCACAGCCCGGGCCAGGGCCATCGAGTCGGTGAGCAGCACGGCGGAGGCCAGCCTGTCGTGCTCGGCCTGGCTCAGCAGGTCGGCGGCCACGAATTTGGGGTCTGCCGTGCCGTCGGCGATCACCAGCACCTCGGAGGGCCCGGCGATCATATCGATGTCCAGCCGGCCGTAGGCCAGCCGCTTGGCGGCCGCCACGTAAGCGTTGCCGGGGCCCACCAGCTTATCCACCCGGGGGATGAAGCCCGCCCCGTAGGTGAGGGCGGCCACCGCCTGGGCGCCCCCCACGGCGATGACCCGGTCCACCCCGGCGATCTGAGCCGCGGCCAGCACCGCGTCGCTGAGGTTCTCGGTGGGAGGCGTCACCATGACGATCTCCTCCACCCCCGCCACCTTGGCGGGGACGGCGTTCATGAGCACGCTGCTGGGGTAGGCCGCCGTGCCGCCGGGCACGTAGATGCCCACCCGGGCGAGCCCCCGCACCACCCGGCCCACAAGCCCCCCGTCAGGGGAGGTCCACTCCTGGGTGCGGGTGAGCAGCTTTTCGTTGTAGTCCCGGATATTGGCCGCCGCGTGCTCCAGGGCGGCGATGAGCGCCGCCGGGCAGCGGCTCCGGGCCGCCTCCAGCTCGGCGGGGTCCAGCTCCCGGGGCTCCGCCCCGTCAAAGCGCAGGGAGTACTCCCGCACCGCCTCGAACCCCCGCTCCCGCACGGCCTCCATGATCTCCGCCGCCGCCTTGTCCACGGCCGCGCCGGCCCGGGCCGCCCTGGCCCGCATGGCCTCCAATACCGCCCGCTCGGCGGCGCCGTCCGCTTGTACGATGTTTATCATGTCTCATTCTCCAGTCCCGCCTGGCAGCGGGTGATAAAGTCCTCGATCTGGTCCTTGTACAGCTTCATGCTGGCGGTGTTGACGATGAGCCGGGCGGACACGGGGGCCACGTCCTCAATGGGGATCAGGCCGTTGGCCTTCAGGGTGGCCCCGGTCTCCACGATGTCCACGATGGCGTCGGCCAGGCCCAGGATGGGGGCCAGTTCCACGCTGCCCTCAATTTTGATGATGTCTACGTCCATGCCCTTGCCGGCGAAGAAGCGGCGGGTGACCTCCGGGTACTTGGAGGCGACGCGCCGGGTCTTGTAGGTATCGAAGAAGCCGCTCCCGGCGGGGGCCGCCAGGGCGAAGCGGCACCGGCCGAAGCCCAGGTCCAGCACCTCGTAGAAGGACCCGCCCTTTTCCAGAATGGTGTCCTTGCCCACGATCCCCAGGTCGCACACCCCGTGCTCCACGTAGGTGATGACATCGGGGGCCTTGGCCAGCACCGCGTCCAGGGGGTAGTTGGGCAGGCTGTGCACCAGCCGGCGGCCCGGGTCCCGGACGGGGGCGCAGTCCAGCCCCGCCCGCTCGAAGAGGGCCATGCTCTGCTCCAGCAGGCGGCCCTTGGTAATGGCGATCCGCAGCCGCCCGCTCATACCTCCACCGTCCTCTCTCCGTCCTTGTCCAGCACCAGCACTACCTCCGCCCCCTTGTCCCGGGCCAGGTTCAGGCTGGACTCCAGGGTACGGCAGGGGGAGAGCTCGCAGGTGCCGGCGGGCCGGCCGTCCACCGCCTCCAGGGCCTGGGCCAGGTAGCCCGGCCCGTAGTGGACCACCGTGCGCAGCACCGGCGGGGCCAGCTGGGGCAGGGTGCGGGCCACCGCGTCCACGTCCACGGCAAAGCCGGTGGCCTGGGCCTCCCGGCCGAACACCCCCACCAGATCGTCGTACCGCCCGCCGGAAAGGACGGCCTCCCCCGCCCCCTCCACATAGCCACGGAACACCACGCCGGTATAGTAGTCGATCTGGTGGACCATGCCCAGATCGAAGCGGACGTAGGGGCCGTAGCCCGCGGCGGACAGCTCGTCGTACAGCCCCGCCAGGTAGTCCACCGCCGGGGTCTTGCCCGCCAGCTGCTCGGCCTGGGCCAGCACCTCCCGCCCGCCGAACAGGCGGCCCAGCCGCTCCAGGGCGGCGCAGGCCGGGTGGTCCCGCCAGGGGGCCAGAAAGGCGGTGAGGGCGGCGAAGTTCTTCCCCTCGATGAGGGCGCGCATCTCCTCGGTCTCCCCCTCCCCCAGGCCCAGGCGGCCGGCCAGCTCCCGGAAGTAGCCGGCGTGGCCCAGCTCCACGTGGAACTTGGGGGCCCCGCACACCCGCAGAGAATCGATGGCGGCGGCGATGATCTCCACGTCGGCCTTCTTCCCCGCCGCGCCGATGAGCTCCACCCCGCACTGGGGGATCTCCCGGCTGCCGCCGTTGTGGGCGGGATTGGCCCGGTATACCGTCTGGCTGTAGTAGAGCCGCTGGGGCAGGGGCACCGCCTTGAGCTTGGTGGCCGCCACCCGGGCGATGGGGGTGGTGGAGTCGGGCCGCATGACGCAGAACTTCCCCTCCCCGTCCCACACCTTGATCATCCGCTCCTGGCCGATGGCGCTGCCCGACAGGGCGAACAGGTCGTAATATTCCGTCTCCGGGGTGGAGACCTCCAGAAAGCCCCGCTGCCGGAACAGGCGGGTGAGCCGGTCCTGGACCTGCCGCCGCTCCTGGCACTCGGCAAACAGCCGGTCCCGGGTCCCCTCCGGGGTATTGACGATGACGCGCATGGGAGCCCTCCTCACTTTATCACGCTACCACGCTAATATACTATATTTTTCTTCCCTTGTCAACTCCCCTACAGCATACCACACCCTGCCCCCGGCGGCAAGGCGCAGCGCACATAAAGCACCCCCGGAACCCGAGGGCTCCGGGGGTGCTTGCTGCTTTTTATTCCGCGGGGACAAACGCCTCCACAAACCGCATGAGGATGGTGGCGATCTCCGCCCGGGTGGCGGAGCCCTGGGGGTTCAGGGTGTTGTTGCCCACGCCGGAGATGAGCCCGGCGTCCACCGCCCAGGCCACGGCGTACTGAGCCCAGGAGGAGACGCTGTCCGCGTCGGCATAGCCGCTCAGGTCGGCGCTGCCCGTCACGTCATAGTCCTTGTACTGGGCGTAGCGGTAGAGCATCACCGCCATCTGCTCCCGGGTGATGGCCCCGGTGGGGGCGAAGCTGCTGCCGTCCCCCACGCCGGTGACCACGCCCTCGCTGGCCGCCCAGCGGACGGCCTCGGAGTACCACAGGCCCTCGGCCACGTCGTCAAAGCCCATCAGGTAGTCCACCGAGGGGCTCCCCTCCAGCCGCCACAGCAGGGTGGCCAGCATGGCCCGGTCGGTGGTCATGCCGGGGGCGAAGGTGGCGGCGGAGGTGCCGGTCATCAGGTCGTTCTCCCAGGCGTACACAACCGCGTCGTAGTACCAGGCGTTCTCGGCCACGTCGGTGAAGGGGAAATCGGAGGGCTGGGGCTCCTCCTCCACGGCCTTGAAGCTGGCCGCGACGCTCACCGCGCCCCGGGGCATGGTGAAGGTGTACTTGCCGTCGCCCTTGTCGGTGAGGGTAAGGGCGTTGCCGTCGGAATCGGTGACGGTGAGGGTATCCAGCTCATACCCCTCGTCGGGGGTGACCGTGACGGTCACAGTGCTGCCCCGGCTGGCCCGGCTGGGGGACACGGTAACCTTACCGTTCTCCACATCGGACGGCACGGAGACCGTGTACCGGGTCACGCTGGAGCCGCCGGAACCACCCTGGCTGGGCGTATACACAGTCCCGTTTCCGTCAATGGCTTTACCGTCGGCCAGGTAGTCCGCGATATCGACCGCGCCCTCCTCGCTGCCTCCGGCGAAAGTGCCGCCGAAAACGACCATTTTTTCGTTCTCTTTATAAGTATTCGCATCAATGCTGTCGCCCAGGACGACGTCCTTGAAGCTGCCGCCCTGGATCTCAACCGTGGGATCCGCGGGCTTGGTCGCATCGGCTGAGGTATTCTCGATCTTGACGGAATTGCTTTCGCTGATGTCCGCATCCTCAATGGTCAGGCTGGCCGCGCCAGACTTGCTGTCCACATTGACGCCGCCCCAGCCGTTATTCTCGGTGGTCAGGCCGTCAACGGTCACGTCCGCGCCGTTGGCCACGATAGCATAGCCGTTGCCGTTTCTGATCTGGACATTCTCCACGGTGACGGTGGTGCCGTCGCCATAGATGTTCAGACCGTGCTTGGTGTTGTCTGTAGCAGCGTTCTCATCGTTGCCTTTGCCGTCGATGATCAGATCCCGGACGGTGACATTGGCGCCGTCTTTAATGGTAATCATGCTGGGACCGGCGGCAGTGGTTTCGTCAGCGTCGACATTTTCCGCGGTGATGGTCTTGCCGTTGCCGTCCAGGGTGATGTTCTTGGTAATTTCCACGATGCCCTGGTTGTTGGTCTTACCTTTGCCGTCCAAGGTCACATTATTCAGCAAGGTGACCACATCGCCGTCCTTGGCGGCTGAGATTGCTTCTTCCAGCGTCCCATAAGTCGTGCCACCGATCATGGCTTCTTTACCTGTGACAGTGGTGTTCTTTATCTCGTTTTTCACCGTGGTGTTGACATAAACGACATTGTTGCCACCAGTATCTTCAGGTGCTTCACCCTGAATTTTACTGTTCACAAAGCCCAGTGAGCCGGAGTTGTTGTCGCCCTTGGTGACATTGCCGCTGATGGTGCTTTCGGTGATACCCATGTTGCCGGTGCCGGTCTTCTCCACGCTGCCATCGATGGTGGTGTTGTCCGCACTCACATCGCCAAAGCCTGCACTTTTCAGATCGCCGGTCAGCGTGGCGTCCTTGATGGTAACGCTGACGCTGTTTTCAGTGCCTTCCTCGTTGTTCTCCGGGTTGCTCTCATACACCGCCGCACCGCCGGAAATGGTGCCGCCGGTGATGGTGACGGTGATGGGCTTCTTGGTGGTGTGCTGGGCAATAGCAATGCCGGTATTGCTGGTGGTAGTACCGTTGCCATTGTCACTAACTGTAGGCTCACCGTTTCTGCCGGAAATGGTACCGCCGGTGACCGTCAGGCTGCCGGAGCGGATCTCGATGCCGGTGTTGCCGGTGATGCTGCCGCCGTTGACGGTCAGGGAACCGTCCTGGGGATGGTAGATGCCGGTACCATTGTCAGACGCAGTCTTAATGGTACCGCCATTGATGGTGATCTCGGTGTTGTGGCGGGTACCGTTGCCGGAGATCCCGTACGTCTCCCCCTGAATGGTGCCGCCGTCGACGGTCAGCTTGGCGGCCGTTGCGTCATCATCCTCACCCGAGATGGTCATTTTCACGCCGCACAGGATGGTGTCCGAAGTGATCGCGCCAGTCTTTCCGCTGCTGCTGTCTTGAATGGTCAGGTCGCCGCCGCGCTTCACGGACACGAGGTAGTCGGCAGTATAGCTTTCCGCCGCATTCGTGATTTGATGGCCGTTCAAATCCAGCGTAACCTGCTTACCCACGTCGACAGCCGCGGTAAGCGTCACATCCCGGTTCAGGATGATGGCGCTCTCCTCGTCGGCATAAGCGACAGCGTCTTTCAAGGAACCCTGAACCTTGGTCCCATCCTGGGTATAGGTGACTTCCTCCTGCTCAGTGGTAATCTCACGGCTGGAGAAGTGGGTCACGTTCCAGGTGACGGTCTTGTCCTCGGCCACAGTCTGGGTATCTTCCAGCGTCCGGGTGTCGCCGTCGATGTAGTAAATATAGACGGTATCATTTTTACTCGCACCCCTGGGAGCGTCCACGGTCACGGTGATGGTGGCATCCTTCGAAGCGGTCGTGCCAAACACCTCCGCGCCGCGGGCATCGGTGGCGGTGAAATCGTAGGTGACGCTGTGCTCATCAGAGTCGCTTACCTTGATGCTCAGGGTCACGTCGGAGACGCTGCTGCCGACGGTGGCGCTGGCGATGATGGTATCCAGCGCCGCGTCGCTGATGGTCAGAGTGCCCACGTTGGTCTCGATGGCCAGGTTGGAGACATTGGCTGCCTCCTTCACCGCGGTCAGCGCCCCGCCGCCCACGGTGACGTTGGCGGTGGTAACGGTGGTACCCTCCGCAGCATCCACAGTAGCGTCCACGGTGACGGTCTGGCCGCTGGCGACGACATCGCCCGCGCTATCAGTGGGGACTCTCACGCCGCCCACGGTGGCGGAGACGGTACCGTCACTTACGGAAGTCGGCTTGTCCACCGTGATGGTTTGATTCTTGGTCACAGTGTAAGTAGTAACTCCTTCGTTGGTGCTTGCGTCACTCTTGCAGTCCGCCGATATAAAGGAGGTGCCCGCACCTTCCGCCTGGCAGTTGTTGGGGTTGAAGTTTTCAAATGTGCCGCCGGTGACGAGGATCGACGCGGAACCGTTCCTGTAATGATCGTCATAGCAGTTCAGAACGAATTCGTTCGCCTTGGAAGGATCAGTGTATTTCTGCTGAACAGAGAATGCACCGCCGTTTACCACAAGCATTCCTTCCAGAACATAGACGGCATGGATGTTGCCAACGAAGGTGCCGTTTTCGATGGTGCAGATACCTCCGTCCATCACATCCACTGCGTAGCAGTCATTTTCTTTTGCCTGGAGCATACCGTTGCCTGTGATGGTGAGGTCGCCGCCTGCTCTCACGCTGATCAGCGACCAGTCATATTCCGCTTCATTCCAGATATCCCCGGAATTTAAGATCGTTTTGCCGTTCAGGTCCAATGTGAGTTCCTTGGTGATGATGATCGGCTCTGTCACATCGACATTGCCGGTCAGTGTTACAGTACCGCCTGGAGAGGCAGCGTTGATCGCCTCCATCAGGTCTGTTTGCAACATGCTGCCCTCAGTCTCTTCTGCCGCCAGTGCGCTCACTGGCAGTAAGGACAGCGCCAGGGTCAGCGCCATCAGGACGGATAGGAACCGTTTTTTCATAGATGATCCTCTCCTTTTAAAAATATACATAACGGGCATTGCTAACGATATTATAGTGGATATATCCAGTATAGTCAATACGTCCAGTATGATAGGCTTGTTCAGGGTGAAAAAATTGATCAGCTATCGTCCGTTTTATCAGACCCTCCTGCGGAAAGGGATCACGGAGTACAACCTGATCTATAAGCAGGGGATCGACGCCAACTTAATCCACCGCATGAAGCACGGCAAGCCTATGACTACTACCACACTGAACACGCTGTGTGAAATTCTGGACTGCCGGGTGGAAGATATCCTGGAATACATCCCTGACGAGGCGTAAAAAGAGCGCTTTCACAGCATGATTATGCCATGAAAGCGCTCTTTTTTCTGTCGAATTTGGGCAAAACAAGCGGGCAGGAAATTATATTCCCCTCCTACTGTGCTGTGCTATGCTGTCAACCCTATCCTGGAAAATTCAATTTTTCAACAGAACACATCGTTTCCTGTTTGGAAAGGGGGGTTTTGTAAAATTTAAATCAGCCCCCGTGGATCGCTCGGTCACTCCGCCGCCATTTTTTCAATCGCCGCCTTGGCGGCCATCTGCTCGGCCTCTTTTTTGCTGCGGCCCTGGCCCTGGCCGATGGGGGCGCCGTTCAGGTCCACCTCCACGGAGAACACCTTGGCGTGGTCCGGGCCCCAGGAGCCGATGAGCTTGTACCCCAGCACCCGGCCGCTCTCCCGCTGGACCAGCTCCTGGAGGGCGGTCTTGTAGTCCCGGCTGGCGCTCTTCTCCTCCTCCTTGTCCAGGATGAAGCGCTGGATGAGCTTGCGGGCCGAGCCGATGCCCCCGTCCAGGTACACGGCGGCCAGCACCGCCTCCACCGCGTCGGCCACGATGGAGGGCCGCTCCCGGCCGCCGCCGGCCTCTTCCCCCCGGCCCAGCTTCAGGTAGGCCCCCAGGTCCAGCCGCTGGGCCACCTCCACCAGGCTGCTCTCACACACCAGGGCCGCCCGGGTACGGGTCAGGTCCCCCTCCGGCAGGTCCGGATGGGTGCGGTAGAGATAGTCCGCCGTCACCATGCCCAGCACCGAATCACCCAAAAACTCCAGCCGCTCGTTGCTCTGGGCCCCCCGGCCCCTGTTCTCGTTGGCGTAGGAGCTGTGGGTCAGGGCGTTGGCCAGCAGCGCCCGGTCGGTGAAGCGGTAGCCCAGCTTTTCTTCCAGCGCTTCCATCTCTATCCTCCCCTTCCTTCATAAGCAGGAGCCCCGCCGGCGGCGGGGCTCCTCAGCCACGTCTTTTTGATTCAGTCCTCCAGTTTGGACTTCAGGTAGTTGACCAGGTCGCCCACCACGGCGATGCCGGACAGGTCGTCCTCATCCATGTTCTCCAGGCCGAACTCCTCTTCCACCGCCATGGTCAGCTCCACGATATCCAGCGAGTCGGCGCCCAGCTCTTCAAACGTGGTCTCCATGGTGATAGTGTCCGCATCCACGCTGAACTGCTCAGCCAGCAGGGCGGCGATCTTCTCAAAAATCATGTCCATCTACTCCTGTATGTCCGTCCCGGGACGGTTATTGCACTATGATAATAGGCAAGTTTTTCCCGCCTGTCAATAGGTAAATCAAATTTTTTCCTCCTGCTGGGCAGGCAGGCGCATATGGTCGATGTTCTCGGTGATATCGTCGATCAGGCCGGAGGCGGCAAAGTCCCGGGCCTGGCGGATGGCGTTCCTGATGGCATAGGCGTCGGAGGAGCCGTGGGCCTTCACCACCGGCCGGGAGATGCCGATGAGGGCGGTGCCGCCCACCTCCCCGGCGTCCATGGACTTCTTCAGCTGCCGGATGCCGTCGGCCACCAGGGCGGCGGCGATCTTGGTGGTCAGGCTCTTGGTGAACATGGCCTTGAGCTGCTTGGCCATGTAGCCGCCGGTGCCCTCCATGGTCTTGAGGAAGATGTTGCCGGAGTAGCCGTCGGTCACAATGACGTCGGCCTGGCCGTACACCGCCTCCCGGGCCTCCACATTGCCGATGAAGCGGATGCGGCCGGCCTTGTCCGCCTGGGTGAGCAGCTGGTGGGCCGTGCGCTGCAGGTCGGTGCCCTTGGAGGGCTCGGCCCCGATGTTCAGCAGGCCCACCTTGGGCTCGGGCCGCTTCAGGACCCGCTCGGCATAGTAGGAGCCCATAAAGGCGAACTGGAGCAGATACTCCGGGGTGCACTCAGCGGTGGCCCCGCAGTCGATGAGCACCGCGCCTCCTCCCCCCGTGGGCACCACCGGGGCCAGGGCCGCCCGGCGGATGCCCTTGATGCGCTTGACCATCAGGGTGGCGGCGGAGAGCAGGGCCCCGGTGCTGCCGGCGGAGACAAAGGCGTCCCCGTCGCCGTTTTTCAGCAGGTTCAGGCCCACGGTGAGGGAGGAGTCCTTCTTCTCCCGGAAGGCAGTGGCCGGATTGTCGCACATCTCTACCACCTCGGAGGCGTGGGCGATCTCCAGGCCGTGGGGCAGATCGGAGACCCCCTCCGCCTTCAGGACGCCGAGGATGTCCTCCCCCCGGCCCACCAGGATGACCTCCACACCCAGCTCCCGGACGGCGTCCAGCGCACCCTTTACGTTGGAGGCAGGGGCGTTGTCCCCGCCCATGGCGTCTACGATGATCTTCATACGGTTCTCCTCTACTTTCTCTGTTCGTTCTTCGGAAAAAAGGACGGCGGGCGCTCGATCCTCGCCCCTGCGGAAAATCAGGAGCCGTTCGCGCCCTCTCTGTAGGGGCGGCTATCAGCCGCCCGTCCCCTCGTCTCTCCGCAGCGGCCGGGGCTCGTCGGTCAGGCCCAGCAGATAGTCGGCGGAAACCTCAAATGTCACGCAAAGTGTATACAGCCGTTCCAGAGATGTGGCCGCTTTTCCATTGGCCATATCGCTGATCTGAGCGGTGGACACACCCAGGATCTCCGCCATTTGAGCGTAGGTCATGCCGCTTCCCTGGATCAGCGTCTTCAACCGGGCGGAAAAAATATCTCGCTCAAACATACGATCTCTCCTTGACATACTAGATATAATCTAGTATCTTATTATTAGATTATATCTAATGAGGTGTGTTCTTATGGATCAACTTTTACCCGACCTGCTCTCCCTGGCTGAAGATTACTTTCCTGTCGCTCCCGCCGGCGAGGCGCAGGCCTGCCGGCAGCTGCTGGAGCGGCACCTCTCCGCCGTCCGGGCCGGCATGGGCGCGGATGCGGCGGAAAAGCTCCGAAATGCCGGAGCGGAGCTGGGCCAATGGGAGAGAGAGGCCGCCTTTCTCCAGGGGCTGCGCCTGGGGCTGGCCCTCCACCGCATGTAGGGGCGCTCACCGCCCCGCCACGTCCAGGGTCTCCAAAATCTCCAGCGCCCGGTTGGAAAGCTCCGCGTTTTTGTTCCGCTTGTACCCCACGGGGCATGGCCCCGCGGGGGCCCCTTTCCTTTTACATCCTCGGCGGAAGTGAATTCCGCCTGCGGCAAGGTTTTGCCGCCCGGCAAAACGCTTGGACGCGCCTGACGGCGCGGCTCGCTCCCGCTCGCGGGGCAAGCGGAGGCTCCCTATTGCCAGTCCAGGCCGGCCAGGATGTCCAGGGCGCGTTTGCTTAATTCCGCGTTTTTGTTCCGCTTGTACCCCACGGGGCATGGCCCCGCGGGGGCCCCTTTCCTTTTACATCCTCGGCGGAAGTGAATTCCGCCTGCGGCAAGGTTTTGCCGCCCGGCAAAACGCTTGGACGCGCCTGACGGCGCGGCTCGCTCCCGCTCGCAGGGCAAGCGGAGACTCCCTATTGCCAGTCCAGGCCGGCCAGGATGTCCAGGGCGCGTTTGGACAACTCGGCGTTCTTGTTCCGCTTGCCCTTGACCTTGTAGCCCAGGGGCGGGATGAGGCCGAAGTTGATGTTCATGGGCTGGAAGTCGGCCACGCTCTCGTCGCTGATGTAGAGGGCCAGGGCGCCCACGGCGGTCTCCCGGGGGAAATCCACGGGGGGCCGCCCCGCCAGCCGGCGGGCGAGCTCCACGGCGGCCAGGAAGCCGGAGGCGGCGGACTCCACATAGCCCTCCACCCCGGTCATCTGGCCGGCAAAGCAGATCCTGGGCTGGGCCTTCAGCCGGTAGTAGCGGTCCAGCAGCCGGGGGGAGTCCAGGTAGGTGTTGCGGTGCATGACGCCGTAGCGGACGAACTGGGCCTCCCGCAGGGCGGGGATCAGGGAGAACACCCGCTTCTGCTCCGGCCACTTCAGGTGGGTCTGGAAGCCCACCAGGTTGTAGATGCTGCCCTGGGCGTTGTCCCGGCGCAGCTGCACCACGGCGTAGGGCTCCTTCCCCGTCCTGGGGTCCCGCAGGCCCCGGGGCTTCAGGGGGCCGTAGCGCAGGGTGTCCCGCCCACGGCGGGCCATGACCTCCACGGGCATGCAGCCCTCGAACACCCGCTTATCCTCAAAGCCGTGGACCTCCGCCTCCCGGGCCGAGCACAGTTCGGTCCAGAAGGTCTGGTACTCCTCCTCGGTCAGGGGGCAGTTGACATAGTCCGGGGTGCCCTTGTCGTAGCGGGAGGCGAAGAAGGCCGAGTCCATGTCCACGCTCTCGAAGGTCACCAGGGGGGCGGCGGCGTCAAAGAAGTTCAGGGGGCGGCTGCCGGGGAACAGGGCCTGGATGTCCGCCGCCAGGGCGTCGGAGGTCAGGGGGCCGGAGGCCACGATGACCTCCCCCGCCTCCGGCAGGCGGGTGACCTCCCCCTCGGTCACGGTGATGAGGGGGTGGCCTTTGACCTGCTCCGTCACCGCGCCGGAGAATCCGAAGCGGTCCACCGCCAGGGCGCCGCCGGCCTCCACCCGGTGGGCGTCGGCGCAGGCGAGGATCAGGGAGCCCATGCGGCGCAGCTCTTCCTTCAGCAGGCCCACCGCGTTCTCCAGGCCGGCCCCCCGCAGGGAGTTGGAGCACACCAGCTCGGCAAAGTCCCCGCTGTGGTGGGCTGGGGTCATCTTCTCCGGCTTCATCTCCCGCAGGTCCACGGGGACGCCCCGCTGGGCCAGCTGCCAGGCCGCCTCGCACCCGGCCAGGCCCGCGCCGATAACAGTGACCGGCTCCATCAGCGGATGAAGTTGGTGGCCTGCCGCTCCTCCAGCGCCGGCATGCCGTACTTCTCGCGGCCCAGGGCGATGCTCTTCACCAGGAAGGACATGTTGCGGGCCAGAGTGCGCATGGTCTGCAGGCCCTCGGCGTCGCCGGCGGCCTCGCCGGGCAGGCGGCCGTGGATGCTGTTCCAGTACTGGCTGGAGGCCACGGGCATGCCGCTGATGGTGAAGAACTTGTTCAGCTCATCAAAGGTGGCGGACAGGCCGCCCCGCCGGGCGGCCACCACCGCCGCCCCCACCTTCATGGTCTTGTCGAAGGGAGTGGAGTAGAACAGCCGGGTGAGCAGAGCCACCAGGGTGGCGTTGGCGGAGGCGTAATACACCGGGCTGCCCACCACCAGGCCGTCGCAGGCCTCAAATTTAGGGGCAAGCTGGTTGACCAGGTCGTCAAAGACGCAGCGGCCCAGCTGGGCGCAGCGGCCGCAGGCGATGCAGCCCCGGACGTCCCGGTTCCCCACCTGGATCAGTTCGGTCTCCAGCCCTTCGGCGGCAAAGACCTTTTCCATCTCCCCCAGGGCCATGGCGGTGTTGCCGTTGGGGCGGGGACTTCCGTTGAGCATCAGGATCTTCATGGATACGCTCCCTTTCGTTTTGGGGTTTGGGTGGGGCTCGTGGATGTCTGCAAGCGTCGAATGGGCGATGTGCCGCCCACTCCTGTTCTTACGGAACACAGGCGGTGCGCCACCCCCTCCGGCCCTGCGGGCCACCTCCCCCGTGAAGGGGGAGGTATTTTAGCTCCCCCCTTGCAGGAGAACTGCCGCGCAGCGGGCTGAGGGGAGCGGTCCTTTTGTCGGAGCGAGGCGGTGCGCCACCCCCTCCGGCCCTGCGGGCCACCTCCCCCGTGAAGGGGGAGGTATTTTAGCTCCCCCCTTGCGGGGGAGCTGTCCGCGCAGCGGACTGAGGGGAGCGGTCCTTTTGTCGGAGCGAGGCGGTGCGCCACCCCTCCGGCCCTGCGGGCCACCTCCCCCGTGAAGGGGGAAGTATTTTAGCTCCCCCCCTTGCGGGGGAGCTGTCCGCGCAGCGGGCTGAGGGGGATGAGGCCGGGGCGGCGGCCGCCCTTATGAGCCCTTGCGGGCGGCGGGCTTTTTGGCGGCGGGTTTCTTGGCGGCGGGTTTTTTGGCCGCCGTCTTTTTGGCGGGGGCCTTCTTAGCAGGAGCCTTCTTGGCCGGCTCCTTCTTCCCTTCGCTCTCCCCCTCGCCGGTCTTGGCGGCCTTTTTGGGGTAGCCCCGCTGGTCCTCGGGCAGGAAGTTGGGGCAGTCGGGGTTGATGCAGAAGGGGCGCTTAAAGCCCCGGCCGGACTTCTTGAACATGGTGTGGCCGCAGGAGGGGCAGTTGTCCTTTACGGGCACGTCCCAGGTCATGAAGTCGCAGCGGCGGGCCTCATCCTTGTTGGTGTTGTTCTCGCAGCCGTAGTAGGTGAAGCCCCGCTTGGAGGTCTTTTTCAGGATCTTCCCGCCGCACTTGGGGCAGCGGCCGGGCATCTCCACCACAATGGGCTGGGTGTGGTCGCACTCCGGCCAGCCGGGGCAGGCCAGAAACCGGCCGAACCGGCCGGACTTGTACACCAGGTTGCGCCCGCACTTGGGGCAGATCACGTCGGACACCTCGTCGGGGACCTTGATGCGCTCGGTGTCCTGCTCGGCCTGGCGGAGCTCCTGCTCAAAGCCGCCGTAGAACTGGCTGAGGAGCTTCTTCCAGTCCACCTTGCCCTCCTCCACCTCGTCCAGCTGCTCCTCCATGTTGGCGGTAAAGGCGGGGTCCACGATGTCGGTGAACTTCTCCTTCATCAGGCCGTTGACCACCTCCCCCAGGGGGGTGGGGCGCAGGTTCTTGCCCTCCTTCACCACGTACTCCCGGTCCAGGATGGTGGAAATGGTGGGGGCGTAGGTGGAGGGGCGGCCGATGCCCTTCTCCTCCAGGGCCTTGATGAGGGTGGCCTCGGTGTAGCGGCTGGGGGGCTGGGTGAAGTGCTGGTCGGGCTGGATGCCCTTCAGGTCCAGCTTCTCCCCCTCCTTCAGGTCGGGCAGGGGGGAGCGGCTGACCTCCTCCTCCTCGTCCTTCCCCTCCACGTAGACGGCGGTGTAGCCGGAGAACTTCAGGGCGGAGTGGGTGGCCCGGAAGGTATACCCGGCAGACTGGGCGTCGATGGACACGCTGTCGTATACGGCGGCGGACATCTGGCAGGCCAGGAAACGGCTCCAGATCAGCTTGTAGAGCTTGTACTGCTCCGCCGTCAGATCCTTTTTCACGTCCTCCGGGGTCAGGTCCACGTTGGAGGGGCGGATGGCCTCGTGGGCGTCCTGGGCGCCGGACTTGGTCTTGTAGACCCGGGTCTTCCCGGGGTAGTAGTCCTGCCCGTACCGGGCCAGGATGAACCGCCGGGCGGCGGCGGTGGCCTCGTCGGACAGGCGCAGGGAGTCGGTACGCATATAGGTGATGAGACCCACGGTGCCCTCCCCGGCGATGTCCACGCCCTCATAGAGCTGCTGGGCGATGGACATGGTGCGGCGGGGGGTCATGTTCAGCTTGCGGCTGGCCTCCTGCTGGAGGGTGGAGGTGGTAAAGGGGGGCGCGGGGTTGCGCTGCTTGTCCTGGCGCTTGACCCCGGTTACTGTAAAAGCATCTCCCTTTACAGCGTCTATCACCGCCTGGGCCTCCTCCTGGCTGTGGAGCTCCAGCTTTTTCTCCCGGCCGTAGAAGTCGGCCTTGAAGCGGCCCTGGTTGGGGGCCACCCGGGCCAGGTCGGCCTCGATGGTCCAGTATTCCTGGGGCACGAAGGCGCGGATCTCCTCCTCCCGCTCGCACACCAGGCGGGCGGCCACCGACTGTACCCGGCCGGCGGACAGGCCCCGGCGGATCTTCTTCCACAGCAGGGGGGAGATCTGGTAGCCCACGATGCGGTCCAGCACCCGCCGGGCCTGCTGGGCGTTCACCAGGTCCATGTCAATGGCCCGGGGATTGGCAATGGAGTCGTTGACCACCTTTTTGGTGATCTCGTTGAAGGTCACCCGGTAGGTCTTGTCGTCGGGCAGGTCCAGCAGCTCCTTCAGGTGCCAGGAGATGGCCTCCCCCTCCCGGTCCGGGTCGGTGGCCAGGTAGACCTTGCCGCTCTTTTTGGCGGCTTTTTTCAGTTCGCCGATGATCTCTTCCTTGCCCTTGATGGGCTGGTAGTCCAGGGCGAAGCCGTGGTCCACGTCCACGCCGATCTTGCTCTTGGGCAGATCGCGGACATGGCCCATGGAGGCCTTCACCTCGTAGCCGGGGCCCAGATACTTGCCGATGGTCTTGGCCTTGGCCGGAGACTCGACGATCACCAGATCAGATTTTGCCACAGTGTCATAACTCCTTTTATCGGTCTTGGTCCAAACGGACGGCGGCGCGGAAACGCCGGCCGGGAAGTTCTTCCAAATAGCCCTGGGCCTGGAGGATGGTCAGGGCGGTGTTCACCCGCCGGGCGGGGATCTCCGTCCGGCCCACCAGCTCGTCGGCGGTGAGCTTGTGCTCTGCCAGCAGCTGGAGGATGTCCCGCTGCTCGTCCCCCAGGCGGGCCAGGTCCGCGGCGCTCAGCAGGGGCAGCCGCCCCTCCTGCTCCTCCGAAGGGGCCTGTTCCGTCCGGGGCTCCTGCAAAGCCCCCTCGTCCTCCGCCCGCGGCTCCGGCTGCGGGGCCAGGCGGGCGGCAGCCGCTTCCGCCGGCAGGGGCGGCGGGCTGGAGAGCTTGTGCGGGAACCGGCCGGCATACTCCTCCAACACATCCCAGGCGGAGCGGACCAGCTTGGCCTCTCCTCTGGAGATGAGCAGGTTGGTGCCCCCGCTCATGGGGGCGTCCGCCGGGCCGGGGACGGCGAATACGTCCCGTCCCTGGTCCAGGGCCTTCCGGGCGGTGATCAAAGATCCGCTGCGCGTTTCGGCGGCCTCCGCCACCACGACGCCCAGGGACAGGCCGCTGATGATGCGGTTGCGGATGGGAAAGCGCCAGCTGTCATGCCGGGTGCCCGGCGGGTTCTCCGAGATCACCGCCCCGGCGGCCAGCACGTCCTGGTAGAGCCAGCGGTTGCAGGCGGGGTAGACCACGTCCACGCCCCCGGCCAGTACGGAGATCACGCGCCCGCCGCCCTGGAGGGCTCCCTTCAGGGACGCGGCGTCGATCCCCTCCGCCAGGCCGGAGACCACCACCGCCCCGCTGCGGGCCAGATCCATGGCGATGCGGCCGGCCATCATCTCCCCGTAAGGGGTGCACCGCCGGCTGCCCACCATGCCCAGGACCACTTCTTCATCCGTCCGGGGCAGGGCGCCCTTCACGTAGAGCACCAGCGGGTGATCGTTCAGCTGGAGCAGCCGCTCGGGGTAGGCCGCGTCCAGGCAGGTGAGCAGGGAGACCTCCTTTTGGTCGCAGGCCTCCAGTACCCGCTGCGTCCCGTCCAGATCCTTATCCAAAAGGGACTGGCGCAGGCGGCCGGGCAGCTCCAGCAGCTCCAGCTCGCCCCGGTCGGCATAGTAGGCCGCTTCCGCCGTGCCGAACCGGCGCAGCAGCTCCACAGCCAGGTCGGGCCGCAGCCCCTCCCGGGTGGACAGCCAGATGAGATAGGTCAGGGCGGCCACGGCTCTGCCTCCTTCCGTTCTATTCCTGCCGCCAGCCCTCCCACAACAGGACGGCGGCGGCCACGGCGGCGTTGAGGGACTCGCACCGGGGGCTCATGGGGATGCGGACGGTCTGCCCGCAGGCGGCCAGGGCCGCGGGGCTCAGGCCCCGGCCCTCGCTGCCGATCAGCAGGACGCAGCGGTCCAGCCGCGCCTGGCGGGCGTCCACTGTGTCCGCGCGCAGGGCGGCCCCCAACAGGGGCAGGCCGGCCCCCTCCGCCAGCCCGCCGAGCTCCTCCAGGCCGCACTGCCACACCGCCCGGCGGAACACCGCGCCCATGGAGGCCCGCAGGGTCTTGGGGCCGTACGGGTCGGCGCAGCCGGGCAGGAGGAACAGCCCGTCGGCCTCAAAGGCGTCGGCGGTGCGCAGGATCGTGCCCACATTGCCCGGGTCCTGGACGCCCTCCAGGGCCAGGTAGCGCCGGCCGGCCAGACGCTCCGGCAGGGCGCACGGCGGCCGGCGGGCGGAAAAGAGCACGCCCTGGGGCGCCTCCATGGGGCTGATATAGGCCATCAGCTCCTCCGGCACCTCCACTGTCCGCACGCCCTCCGGCAGGGCGGGCAGTGCAAAATCAGGGGTGCAGACCACCGTTTTCAGCTCCGCCCCCCAGCGCAGGGCCTCCTCCAGCAGCTTGCCCCCGTCCCCCAGGTATTCCCCCGTTTTGGCCCGGTAGCTGTGGGAGGACCCCAGCTTCCGCAGGTGGGCCATCAGGGGATTGGTCCGGCTGGTGATGCGTTCCATACCGCCTCCGCTCACAGGTCCTGCAGGCGATTGATGTCCTCGGTGCGGCCCACGGCCACCACCGTGTCCCCCGGCTCGATGCGGGTGTCGGGGCCGGGGGTCACGTTGAAGTCCTCCGCCCCCTCCTTGCGCACGGCGATGAGGTTGACCTTGTACTTGGCCCGCACATTCAGCTCCTGAATGGTCCTGCCCCGCCAGGAGGCGGGGGGCTCGGTCTCCACGATGCCATAGTCCTCGCTGAGTTCGATAAAATTGAGCACGCTGGAGCTGGACAGGCCCTGGGCCACCTTCAGGCCCATATCGTACTCGGGGAAGACCACCCGGTCGGCCCCGATCTTCATGAGCATCTTCTGGTGGACGTCGCTCTGGGCCTTGCAGATGACCCGCTTGACCCCCTGCTCTTTCAGGTTCAGGGTGATGAGGGCCGACCCGCCGATGTCGCCGCCTACGGCCACCACGGCACAGTCGTAGTTGCGCACGCCCAGGGCCCGCAGGACGGCGGGGTCCCGGGCGTCGCCGGTGACGGCGTGGGTCACCTCGTCGGCGATCTCCTGCACCGCGTCCTCATGCTCGTCCAGCGCCAGCACCTCGTGGCCCAGGCGGCTGAGCTCCAGGGCCACGGCGGTACCGAACTGCCCCAGGCCGATTACAACGAAGGTCTTCAATTCAGACACGTCCTTCCGTTTATCCGATCATCACATTCATCTCAGGGTATCTGAGTTTGGCCGGCCGGCCATGGCGGACGGCCAGGGCAATGGAGAAGGAGAGCAGCCCGATCCGCCCGGTATACATGAGCAGAATGAGCAGGCTCTGGGAAAACATGCTCAGGGTGGGGGTAATGCCGGTGGTCAGGCCCACCGTGCCCATGGCGGAGGCCACCTCGAAGGCGCAGTCCACATAGGGCAGGCCCTCCAGGGTGGAGATGACCATGGAGCTCACCAGGAAAATGAGCCCCATCACCAGCACCAGGGTCATGGCGTTGAGCACCTGGGCATAGGGTACGGCGCGGCCCCGGAAGGTCACCTGCTCCCTGCCGGTGAGCCGGGCGCGCAGGGTGAGCAGCAGCACCGCCGCCGTCACCGTTTTCAGGCCGCCGGCCGTGGAGCCGGAGGAGCCGCCGATGAGCATCCAGATGGAGGAAAAAGCCTTGCTGCTGTCGCTCAGGTTGCCCTGGCCGATGGCGTCAAACCCCGCGGTGCGCAGGGTCACCGACTGGAATATGGAGTTATAGATCTTCTGGCCCAGGGGCATTTCTCCAAAGACAGCGGGGTTTGCATACTCCTCCACGAAGAAAAACACCGCTCCGAAGAAGATCAGCGCCGCCGTCATGGCCAGCACCAGCTTGCTGTATGGGGACAGGCGGTGAAAGCTCCTGGTCCGCAGGATATCTTCCCACACGAAAAAACCCAGGCCCCCGATGGCGATGAGGGCGGCGATGGTGAGCAGGACCACCGGGTCGTCGTTATACCCCGCCACGCTGGAAAAGGCCCCGAAGCGCCCGCCCAGCAGGTCAAAGCCCGCGTTGCAGAAGGCGGACACGGAGTGGAAGATCCCCCGCCAGACGCCCCCCAGGACGCCGAATTCCGGGATCATGCGCCAGGCCAGGACGACCGCCCCGATCCCCTCCAGCAGGAAGGTGCCCATCAGGGCATGGCGGACCACCCGGACCACGCCGTCCAGGTCGTTGAGGTTGAAGGTGGACACCATCACCAGCCGTTCCGACAGGCCGATGCGCCGGTGCAGGGCAAAGGAGACCAGGGTGAGCACCGTCATGAAGCCCAGTCCGCCCAGCTGGATCATGGCCAGGACCACCACCTGGCCGAAAAAGGACCACTGGATCCAGGTGTCGGCCAGGATCAGCCCGGTGACGCAGGTGGCGGAGGTGGCGGTGAACAGCCCGGTGAAAAAGCCCGCGCTCTCCCCGTCCCGGGACGCGACAGGCAGGGTGAGCAGCAGCGCCCCCGCCAGAATGATAAGAGCAAAGGAAATGGCCACCACCCGGGTGGCGTTGAGCCCCCGGCGGCGGAGCAGGCCCTCCAGCAGGAGGGCGATCTTCTTGCGCACAGTTGGACCTCCCGGCGCCCTCCGGCAGCGGCCGGAGGCGCATATTCATACGCAGAAAGGCATACCGAAGGCAGAGCGCCCTTCGGTATGCCAGGTCTGCTGTTTAGTCCAGAGGCTTCATGGTGGGGAAGAGGATCACGTCCCGGATGGAGTCGGAATTGGTGAGCATCATCACGCAGCGGTCGATGCCGATGCCCATGCCGCCCGTGGGGGGCAGGCCGTACTCCAGGGCGTTGATGAAGTCCTCGTCCATCATGCCGGCCTCGTCGTTGCCCATATCCCGCAGGGCCAGCTCGTGCTCGAAGCGGCCGCGCTGGTCGATGGGGTCGTTGAGCTCGGAGAAGGCGTTGGCAAACTCACAGTGGTTGATGAACAGCTCGAAGCGCTCGGTGAGGCGGGGATCCTTGGGAGAGCGCTTGGTCAGCGGGGAGACCTCCACCGGGTACATGGTGATGAAGGTGGGCTGCACCAGCTTCTCCTCCACCCGCTGGTCAAAGGCCTCATACAGGGCGGTGCCCCAGGTGCGCTCGCAGCCCTCCATGTCGATGCCCTTGGCCTCCACGGCCTTGCAGGCCTCCTCGTCGTCGGAGATGGCGTCAAAGTCCACGCCCACGTACTGCTTGACCGCGTCGATCATGGTCAGGCGGGGCCAGCCGGGGGTCAGGTCGATGTCCACCCCCAGCCAGTTGACGTGATAGGACCCCAGGATCTCCTGGGCGGCGGTGGACAGGATGCCCTCGGCGATGTCCATCATGTCGTGGAAGTCGGCGTAGGCCTCGTAGAGCTCGATGGTGGTGAACTCCGGGTTGTGCTTGGGATCCATGCCCTCGTTGCGGAAGATGCGGCCGATCTCATACACCCGCTCAAAGCCGCCCACGGTGAGCCGCTTCAGGTTCAGCTCGGTGGCGATGCGCATATACATGTCGATGTCCAGGGTGTTGTGGTGGGTGATGAAGGGCCGGGCGGTGGCGCCGCCGGAGATGGTGTTGAGGACGGGGGTCTCCACCTCCAGGTAGTCCCGGTCGTCCAAATACTTGCGCACATGCTTGATGAAGGCGGTGCGGATCTGGAAGGTGCGGCGCACGTCCTCGTTCATGATGAGGTCCACGTACCGCTGGCGGTAGCGCATCTCCTTGTCGGTCAGGCCGTGGAACTTCTCAGGCAGGGGCTGGAGAGACTTGGAGAGGAGCGTCACGCTGTGGGCCTTCACGGAGATCTCGCCCCGCTTGGTCTTGAAGACCTCCCCTTCCACGCCCACGATGTCGCCGATGTCCAGCTTCTTGAACTTGTTGAAGGCCTCCTCGCCCAGCTCGTCGATGCGGACGTAGATCTGGATGCGGCCCTTCACGTCCTGCAGGTCGCAGAACACGGCCTTGCCCATGCCCCGCTTGGACATGAGCCGGCCGGCCACGGAGGTCATGGTGCCCTCCAGGGCGTCAAAGTTCTCCTTGATGTCGGCGGAGTGGTGCTTCACCACATACTTGGTGATCTGGAAGGGGTCCTGTCCCGCGTCCTGAAGCTCCTTGAGCTTGGCGCGGCGGATGAGCCGCTGCTCGGACAGGGTGGGCTGCTGCTCCTGGCTGACGTTTCTCTCTTCAGTACTCATGGTTCCAGCTCCTTACTCTACAACTCTACTTTTGGATCTCTGCAATGCGATATCGTAATACGCCCGCGGGCGCCTCCACCTGGACCTCGTCTCCCACGGCCCGGCCCAGCAGGGCCCTGCCGAAGGGGGAGTCCTCGGAGATGCGTCCGTTCATGGGGTCGGCCTCCTGAGAGCCCACCACCTGGTAGCTCTCCTCCTCGTTGAACTCCAGGTCCACCACCTTCACGGTGGAGCCCAGGCGGACGGAGTTGGGATCGGTCTCATGCTCCTCGATGACCACATAGTTGGACAGGATGTTCTCCACCTCCGCGATGCGGGAGTAGAGCTTGCCCTGCTCGTTCTTGGCCTCGTCATACTCGCTGTTCTCGCTCAGGTCGCCGAAGGAGCGGGCCTCCTTGATCTGGTCGGCCACCTCTTTTTCCCGAACTGTCTTCAGATAGGTCAGCTCCTGCTTGAGCTCCTCCAGGCGCTCGGCACTGAGCTTAAATTCCTTCGCCATTTCGTCGCTGCACACCTTTCCTTATATTGCTCTTGCTGGGGCAGATCAGCAGGGCCTCTCACAAGCCCCGCCATGCACACCTACAGATACAATCCGCCACGTTAATACGATATTATAGGTAGTTTGCCCCCCGCTGTCAAGTCTGACCGATGGAAGAAAATGCGATTTTCTCTCTCTGCAGCCGTCCGGCCTCCCATAAAAGGGCCGCGGCGGGCAGCGGGTCCAACCCCGTCTCAGCCACGGCGGGCGGCAGCATCGGGGCCAGCCCCGCCAGATCCGGGGCGGGGCCGTACAGCCGGAGCACCGTCCTCCCCTCCCCGCCGCCGGGGCCGAACCAGACGGCCGCGTCCGCCTGCAGCCCCGGGCCCGGGGCCGCCGCCCCGAACTCCCGCCAGAGCCAGCGGGCCACCCTCTCCCCCTCCCCCGGCACCTCCACCCCGAGGAAGCGCACCCGGGGGCAGAGCGCCTCCGCCGCCCGCAGCAGGGCAGCGGAGACCGCCGGCGCCCACAGGCAGACCGTCCCGCGCTCCGGCGCTGTCCCCTGCCGGACCAGGGCCGCCAGGGCCAGGGGGGCGGCAGCGTCCTGGCAAAAGGGGGCGGTATCCACCGGCTCCAGGCCCCGCCGGGCCAAGATCTCCCAGTGGGGAAAGCCCGCCGCCGTCAGGACCCGCCGCACACCCGCCCGGGCCAGGACCTTAGCGCCCCGGTCCACCCGGCGGGCCAGGCGCTTCCCGCTGAGCTTGTCCGGCGCCGGCACCCGCACCCGCAGCAGCTCCAGCCCCTGCAGGCCCACGCGTTCCGTCTCCGGCCTTCCCCGCCCCTCTGCCAGTTCCAGGATGCCCACCATCTCCGTTTCACCTCGGCAACAGGGTATGCAGCGCGGGCGGGTTTATGCCGGGATCCGGGTCCCGGCGTCATGCCTGCGCGGCCTGCTCCAAACCGCTTTTTTACAGAAGCTTACAGAGACTTTTCCCGATTTTACCGGCGGCTGGTAGAGGGACGGGGCGGGATGGGGTATGATGCATTTGTCCGTGTGTGACAAAAATGACCAACATTTGGAGGAATCAAGCATGAATTGGAAGCGTCCCCTGGCCCTCTCCCTGGCAGCCCTTACCCTGGGCGGCACCCTGGCCGCCTGCGGCAGCCAGCCCTCGGCCTCCACGCCCACCCCGTCCGCCGTTCCCGCTGCGGAGTCCCCCCTTGTCAGCAGCAGCGAGCTCAAAGCCCCCAAATACGTCTTTCTCTTCATCGGCGACGGCATGAGCTACCCCCAGATCCAGTCCACCAGCGACTACCTGGGCGCCCTCAACGACGCCGACTACTGGCAGGCCCAGCCCAGCCTGGACGACAACGCCGGCGCCACTCTGGACGGCCCGGAGTACCTGAACTTCATGAACTTTGAGGCCGCCGGCTCCGCCGTCACCTATGACTCCAACTCCTTCGCCCCCGACTCGGCCTCCACCGCCACCTCCCTGGCCACCGGGTACAAGACCTATTCCGGCTCCATCAATGTGGACGAGACCGGCACCGTGGAGTATGAGACCATCGCCGAAAAGCTCCATGCCCAGAAGGGCTACTCCGTGGGCGTCATCACCTCGGTGAACCTGAACCACGCCACCCCCGCCGCCTTCTACGCCCACCAGGCCAGCCGCAACGACTACTACGACATCGGCCTGGAGCTGGTGGAGTCCGGCTTTGAGTACTTCGCCGGCGGCGGGCTTCTGGATCCCGACGGCGCCGAGGGGGACCAGGAGAACCTCTACGACCTGGCCGAGGCGGCCGGCTATCAGGTGGTGAACACCCAGGCCGAGGCCGAGGCGGTCACCGGCGGCCCCGTGGTCATCATCGACGAGCACCTGGCCGACTCCGACGCCATGGCCTACGAGATCGACCGCACCGACGACATGTGGGCCCTGTCCGACTATGTGTCCAAGGGCATCGAGGTGCTGAGCCAGGATGAGGACGGCTTCTTCATGATGTGCGAGGGCGGCAAGATCGACTGGGCCTGCCACGCCAACGACGCCGCCTCCACCATCCACGACACCCAGGCCCTGGCCGACGCGGTGCAGGTGGCCATCGACTTCGCCGCCGAGCACCCGGAGGAGACCCTGATCCTGGTCACCGGCGACCACGAGACCGGCGGCCTGACCATCGGCTTTGCCGGCACCGACTACGACACCTATCTGGACCTGCTGGAGAGCCAGAAGATCTCCTTCGCCAAGTATGACAGCGACTACGTGGCCGGCTACAAGGAGAACAAGACCCCCTTCGAGGATGTGCTCAAGGACGTGGAGGAGCTCTTCGGCCTGAAGGTCCAGGGCGAGGAGGGCGACAAGCTGGTGCTCACCGACTACGAGCTGGAGCAGCTGCGGGCCGCCTACGAGAAGAGCGTCAACGGCACCGCCGCCAGCCAGTA
>DHCMC07803__coassemble_759_pt1 | contig 30348 bp, 28 predicted proteins | sample DHCMC07803__metabat2_high_PE_053 | metagenome-assembled genome bin DHCMC07803 | reverse complement strand
TTCCTACATCAGGGGGCCTTTTGTCACTGTCCGTTTTTACTGGATCGGTGCAGAGCGGACCCGGACCGGGTCCGCTCTTTTTATATGCGTCCGCCGGCTGCGCCGTTGGTCGCATCGGCCTGTCATAAACTGGGACGTGCCCTCATAGTATGGGGACAGACACGGCAAAGGAAGTGGAACAGATGGACGAGAGAAGCGCGGCGGCGCGCTATCTGGAAGGAGCGGCCCTGCTGCCGCCCAGGCTGCGGGGGCCGGCGGAAGGCCTGGCCCGGACGGATATGGCCAGGGCGGAGGAGCTGCGGCTGCGGGTCGGCCGGCCCATGACCGCCGTATATCCTGAGGGGGAGGCCCCGGTCCCCGGGGCGGAAGAGGCGGTGACGGCGGAGGAGGTGGAGCGGGTGCTGGAGATCGCCACCCGGGCCTCCGCCCACACCGCGCAGGCCCAGATCGTCAACGGTTTTTTCACTGTGGCCGGCGGACACCGCATCGGCGTGTGCGGGAGCGCCGTGATGGAGGGCGGGCAGATGCGCAGCGTACGCCATATCTCCTCCCTGGCCATCCGGGTGGCCAGGGCCGTCCCCGGCGCGGCCGCCCGGGTGCTGGACAAGCTGTGGGAGGGGGGCATGTTCCAGAGCACCCTGCTGGTCTCCCCGCCGGGGGTGGGCAAGACCACCCTGCTGCGGGACCTGATCCGGGCCATCTCTGACGGGGACGGCTGCCCGCCACTGCGGGTCGGCGCGGCGGACGAGCGGGGGGAGCTGGCCGCGCTTCGGGGCGGCGCGCCCCAGTTCGATATCGGCGCCCGCACCGATGTGATGGACGGCTGCCCCAAGGAGAAGGCCCTGCTCATGCTCCTGAGGGGGATGAATCCCCAGGTACTGGCGGCGGACGAGATCACCGCCCCGGCCGACTGCGCGGCACTGGAGCTGGCGGCCAACTGCGGGGTGGCGCTGCTGTGTTCCGCCCACGGCGCGGGCATGGAGGACCTGGAGCGCCGCCCTTTGTATCGGGACCTGCTGGCGCGGAAGATATTCCGCCGGCTGGTGGTCATCCGCCGGACGGGAGAGGGACGGGCCTACCGGGTGAGCAGGCTATGCTGAGGCTGACAGGGGCGTTTCTGCTGGCGGCAGGGCCCGCGCTGGCAGGCTTTTATGCGGCCGCCCGGCTGGGCCGCCGGCCCCGGATGCTCCGGGAGCTGGCCGGCGCCCTGGAGCAGATGGAGCGGGAGGTGGCCTTCCGGCTGACCCCGCTGCCGGAGCTTTTTGCAGGTCTGGCGGCGGAGCACAGCGGGGCGGTGGGGGCGGTGTTCTCCGCCTGCGCCGCCGGCACGGAGGGGCTGGAGCGGCGCCCGATAGGCCAGGTGTGGCGCAGGGCCCTGGAGGAGGCCGGACTGGACCTGGACGCGCGGAGCGCCAGGGTCCTGGAGGAGCTGGGAGACGTGCTGGGCCGGTATGATGCCGAGGGGCTGCGCGCTGCGCTGTGCGGGGCGGCGGAGGAGCTGCGGGCCGCCGCCGGGCAGGCCGAGAGGGAGCTGGAACAAAAGGGGCGGATGGAGCGGGTCCTGGGCCTGACGGCGGGGGCCATGCTGGCCATCCTCCTGTGGTAAGGAGCGGAACTATGAATGTGGATTTGATCTTTCGGATCGCGGCCATCGGCATCCTCATCTCCGTACTCAACCAGGTGCTCACCCGGTCCGGCCGGGAGGAGCAGGCCACCATGACCACCCTGGCGGGGCTGGTGGTGGTGCTCATGATGGTGGTGCAGGAGATCAGCGACCTGTTCGACCTGGTCAAAAACCTTTTTGGCCTGTGAGAGATGGGGAGCATGGGGGAGATCGCCGCCCTGGCGGTGGCGGCGGCGCTGTGCGCCCTGGTGGTGAAGCGGGAGGCCGGAGGGGCGGCGCTGGTCCTGGGCCTGGCGGCGGGCGCCGTCATCCTGGGCCAGGTCCTGGGGGCGGCGGAAGCCGTCCGGGCCCTGATGGACGAGCTGGGGGAGCGTGCGGGGCTGTCTCCGGCGGTGCTGGACCCGGTGATCAAGACCGTGGGCATCGCCATCCTCACCCGCATATCCTCCGAGGTGTGCCGGGACGCGGGGGAGAGCGGGATCGCCGCCGCCGTGGAGACGGCGGGGGCCGTGCTGGCCCTGTGGATCGCGCTGCCCCTTCTGCGGGCGGTGCTGGATACGGTGACGAGCCTGCTGTGAGCGTTAGGAAGGGGAAATACATATGAGAAAAGGGCTGATGGCCCTGCTTCTGGTCCTGGCGGCCCTGACCGGGACGGCGGCCGCCGCCATGCCGCCGGTCCAGTCGGAGGCCCTGGACCTGGACGGCCTCCAGGCGGCGGGAGAGCAGTGGGCGCCGGGGGTGGATCTGGAGGAGGGCCTGGACCTGGAGGCAGGCCTGCAGTCCATCCTGGACACGGGCAGCGGCCAGGTGTTCGGCGTAGTGCGCAAGGCAGTGCGCAGCGCCGTGCTGCTGCTGACGGTGGTGATGCTGTGCGGGCTGGCCGAGAGCTTTCAGGATGCGGCAGGCGGGGAGGAGACAGGCGGCCTGGCCGCCGTGGTGGGGGCCATGGCGGTGGCGGCCATCGCAATCACCGACGCAAACTCCCTCATCGGCATGGGACGGGAGGCCCTGGAGCATATGCAGGCCTTTTCCAAGCTGCTGCTGCCGGCGGTGGCGGCGGCAGCGGCGGCGGCCGGCTCCCCGGGCGGGGCGGCGGCCCGGCACCTGGCCACCATGCTCTTCTCTGACGTGCTCATCACCGTCATCACCAGCCTGCTGCTCCCGCTGCTCTATCTGTATATGGCCGCCTGTGTGGGTCATGCCGCCCTGGGTAACGAGGGGCTCAAGCGGGTGGCCTCCGCCATCAAGTGGGCGGTGACAGCAGCCCTGTGCGCCATCCTGCTGATTTTTGTGGGCTATCTGACAGTGAGCGGCGCGGTGGCGGGGACGGCGGACGCGGCGGCGGTAAAGGCGGCCAAGTTCGCCATGTCCAGCGTGGTGCCTGTGGTGGGCGGGATCCTGTCCGACGCGGCCGAGACCGTGCTGGCCGGGGCGGGTATTCTGAAAAACGTGGTGGGCGTGTTCGGGATGCTGGTGGTGCTGGGGATCTGCCTGGTCCCCTTCCTCCAGCTGGGGATCCACTACCTGGCGTATAAATTCACCGCCGCGCTCAGTGCCGCCGGCTCCGGCGGCCGGGTGGCGGGGCTGATCGACCAGATCGGCGGGGCGTTCGGCCTGGTGCTCGGGATGACAGGCTCATGCGCTTTACTGCTGCTCATTTCCATGGTGTCTGCCGTAACGGCAGCGGCAGGGGGGTGAGGATCATGCTGGAGGCGATCGGCCAGTGGCTGACGGGCATCACCTGCGCGGCGTTGGTGGCCGCCCTGGCAGAGCGGCTGACGCCGCCCGGGCCGGTGCGCCGGGTGGGGCGGTTCACGACGGGCCTTGTGCTGCTGCTGGCCATGCTTTCCCCGCTGCTCCCCCTGCGGGGGGAGACCCTGGCCAGGGCGCTGAGCCAGTACCGGCTGGAGCTGGACGGCTATCGCCAGGAGCTGGCCGGGGAGAGCCGGGAGGCGATGAAAAGCATCATAGAGGAGCAGTGCGCTGCATATATTCAGGACAAGGCGGAGACCCTGGGCGCCGAGTGTTCCGTGGAAGTGGACGCGGAAGAGTCCGGCGGCTGGCCGGTGCCCAGGCGCGTGACGGTGTCCGGCCCGCTCACCGAGGAGCAGCAGGCGGAGCTGACCGCCCTGATCGAGGCGGAACTGGCGGTGCCGGCGGAAGAACAGAACTATCAAATACAGGAGGAGCCATGAGCGGAACAGGGGCAGGATCGTGGAAAAGACAGGTGTTCTCCGTGTTGGGACGGTATAAATACGCCCTGATCGTCGCGGCGGCGGGGGCTGCCCTTCTGCTGCTGCCCCCGCTGTGGAGCGGCGGGGCGGAGCCCTTGGAGCCGGCCGAGGCCGAAACGGCCTGGTCCCGGGAGATGGAACTGGAGGACCGGCTGGAGCAGGCCCTGTCCCAGATCAGCGGGGCGGGGGAGGTGGAGGTGGTGCTCACGCTGAAAAGCGGACCCCAGCAGGTGCTGGCCCAGGATGTGGACACCACCGTGGACGACCGGGGCACCCAGTCCGTCCTCTCCTCCGTGGTGGTGTCCCACGGAGGAGGGGAGGAAGAAGCGGTGGTGATCCAGCAGCTTTCGCCCCAATATCAGGGGGCGCTTGTGGTATGCTCAGGGGGAGACGACCCCCAGGTCCGGCTCCGTCTGGTGGAGGCGGTATCCGCCCTGACGGGGCTGGGCGCGGACCAGATCTCAGTATGTAAGGGAAAGTGAGGCAGTCAGGTATGAAAGTATGGAAGCGCAACGCAGTGATCGTGGCCGTGGTGCTCTTTGTGGGGGCGGCGGTCTATCTCAACTGGAACTACCAGGAGTCGGAGGACACGGGAAAGACCCTGGGCCAGGCGGAACTGGTCAGCGGCCAGACCGGCGACCCCCTGCTGGCGTCCACCGCGTCGCCGGCCCCCTCGGCCACTCCCGCCTCGGCGGAGGACGCATCTTCGGGCTATTTTGCCTCCGCCCGGCTTAACCGCCAGCAGGCCCGGGACAGCGCCCTGTCCATCCTTCAGGACGCGGCGGCGGATGAGACGGCCGACGAGACCATCAAGGCGGAGACCGCCATGGCCATCCAGACTCTGGCCGACGACACCGTATCCGAGGCCCAGATCGAAAACCTGGTCACCGCCAAGGGCTACGCCGACTGCATCGCCTTTATCAGCGACGACAGCGTCAGCGTGGTGGTGTCTGCCGGCGGAGCGGAGCTCACCGACGCCGATGTGGCCCGCATCACTGAGATCGTCACCGGAGAGACCGGCTGCACGGCCGACCAGGTGAAGATCATCCAGGCGGAAAATTAGCCCGGGGCGGATAGGCAGTTGAAGGTTGTAATTTCTCTTTTTTGTGATATAATAGCGGCATCAGGCCCGTGTACGGGCCGCCGTTATCGCACACAAAAGGAGGGAGTCGGGCATGGCAGAGAGCAGGGAATATATCTCCCGCCCTGACGAATTGGGAAATATCAACATATCTGAGGAAGTCCTGTCGGTGATCGCCGCCGCCGCGGCCACAGAGGTGGAAGGGGTCGGCGGTCTGGCCGCCAACCTTGGCAGCGATATTGCCGAGCTGCTGGGCGGCAAGAAGAACCTCTCCAAGGGCATCCGCATCACCGTGGAGGAGGAGAGCATCCGGGTGGACCTGTCCATCCTGATCAAGTATGGCTATACCATCCTGGACGTGGCCAAGAAGGTGCAGTCCGCGGTGTTCACCGCCGTGGAGAACACCAGCGGCCTGACGGTGGAGAGCGTCAACGTCCACGTGGCGGGCGTCTGCTTTGAGCGGACGGGCGAAAAGTAAAAGAGCTGACGCAAAGCTCATGCATCTGGAAAATGGCCGCCGGCGGCGGCCATTTTTCATGCTGCCGTGCCTCCGCGCGGCCCGGGTAGGGGGCCTGGAACGGCGTCTTCCCCGTGCGCGGGCCCTGCGAAACGGCGATTTTGCGGCGGGTCAGCCTTCTTTTTTGGAATATGCCTTTTCTTTTATGCAGTTGTGTTGTATAATAATGACCGCATAATTGGAAATACAAATACAGAAATCCCGCGGGCCAGGCCCGCCATGGAGGAAAGACGATGACCAGAACAGCAGCCCGCGAGATCGCGGTCCACTTTGTATTCGAGCTGGGCTTTACGGATCAGACCGCCGAGGAATTGCTCGGCCAGGCGCTCAACCGCAAGACCTTCGAGGCCATTGGCGAGGAGGAGCCTCTCTATGCCGAGTTTCCGAACGCCGCGCAGAGGGAGTATATCACCAAGCTGGTGAAGGGCGTGTACGACCACGCCCCTGAGCTGGACGGCTATATTTCCAAGTACGCCATCGGCTGGAAGTTTGACCGGCTCAACCGGGTGGCCGTGGCCATCCTGCGGGTATGCATGTATGAAGTGCTGTATATGCAGGACATCCCCAACGCCGCCGCCATCAACGAGGCGGTGGAGCTCATGAAGCACTATGAGGAGCCGGAGGTGGTCTCCTTCGTCAACGGGATCCTGGGCTCCTTCGTGCGCGGGGAGGACCTGCCAGACCCGGTGGGCCTGGGGAAGGCCCAGGCGTCGGCGGAGGAATGAGTATGCGCGCCCTCGGCATCGACACCAGCAATTACACCACCTCCGCCGCCGTCTTTGACGGGGCGGAGGGCTTCAACGCGGGGAAGCTGCTCTCCGTTCGGCCGGGGGAGCTGGGCCTGCGGCAGAGCGACGCCCTCTTTCAGCATGTGAAGGCCCTGCCCGGCCGCCTGGCCGAGCTGCGGCAGGCGGGCTGGCTGGAGAGACTTGCGGCGGTGGGCGTGTCCACCCGCCCCAGGGCGGTGGAGGGATCCTACATGCCCTGCTTCCTGGCCGGGGAAAGTGCGGCCAGGTCCGTCGCCCTGGCCCTGGATCTGCCCTGTTATCCCTTTTCCCACCAGCAGGGCCATCTGGCGGCGGCGGCCTGGTCCGCCGGCCGGACCGGCCTGCTGGACCGGCCCCTGCTGGCCTGGCACCTGTCCGGCGGCACCACGGAGCTGCTGTATGTGGAGCCGGACGGGGCGGCGGTGCGTGCCGAGGCCATCGGCGGCTCCAGCGATATCTCTGCCGGCCAGCTCATCGATCGGACAGGCATGCTGCTGGGACTGGATTTTCCGGCGGGAAAGGCCCTGGACGAGCTGTCGGAGGCGCAGGGACCAGTGCGCGGCTTTAATGTAAAGCTAAACGGCCTTACGTTCTCTCTCTCCGGGATGGAGAATCAGGTGAAGGCCCGGGCAGAGCAGGGCGCGTCCCAGGGGGAGATCGCCCGGTTCGTACTGGAGACGGTGGCTGACGTGGTGCGGCGGGCTACGCTGGCGGCCTTGGAGCGCCATCCGGGCCTGCCGGTGCTGTGCTCCGGCGGCGTGGCTTCCAGCCGGCGCCTGCGGGCGGTGCTGGAGCCGACCTGCGGAGCGGTGTTCGCCCGGCCGGCCTATTCCACGGACAATGCCATGGGAACGGCCATCCTGGCCCTGCGCCGATGGGAAAGAGAGGCTGACGCATGACCCAGACGCCGGTGTACACAGTCACCCAGGTCAATCAGTATATCAAGACCCTGCTGGACCGGGACCGGGCGCTGGCCGGCCTCTGTGTCCGGGGGGAGCTCTCCAACTACAAGGTCTACCCCTCAGGGCACCACTACTTTTCTCTGAAAGACGAGGCGGGGGCCATCCGATGCGTCATGTTCCGGCGGGAGGCCGCGGGCCTTCGCTTTCGGCCGGAAAACGGCATGAAGGTCATCGCGGCGGGCAGGGTCACCGTGTTCCCCCGGGACGGGCAATATCAGCTCTACTGCGCCTCCCTCACCCCCGACGGGGTGGGGGACCTGCATGTGGCCTTCGAGCAGCTCAAGGAGAAGCTGTGGCGGGAGGGCCTGTTTGATCAGGCCCGCAAAAAGCCCATCCCGCGCTATCCGGGGCGCATCGCTCTGGTGACCTCCCCCGCCGGCGCCGCCGTGCGGGACATGCTCCGCATCCTGCGGGCCCGTTGGCCGCTGGCGCAGGTGCTGGTGGTGCCGGTGCGGGTGCAGGGGGCCGAAGCGGCGGGGGAGATCTCCGCCGCCATCGCCTGGGTGAACCGGGCCGGGGCGGCAGACCTTATCATTACCGGCCGGGGCGGCGGCTCCATGGAGGACCTGTGGGCCTTCAACGAGGAGGCAGTGGCCCGGGCCATTTTCGCCTCCCGCATCCCGGTCATCTCCGCTGTAGGGCATGAGCCGGACGTGACCATTTCCGATTTTGTCGCCGACCTGCGGGCAGCCACGCCCTCCAATGCCGCCGAGCTGGCGGTGCCGGACCGGCATGAGCTCCTGGCGGCCCTGGCCCAGACCCAGGCCAGGCTGACCCAGGGGATGGGCCGCCGGCTGGAGCGGGCCAGAAAGGCGCTGGAACGGGCGCAGGACTGCCGGGCCCTGCGGGATCCGGCGGGCAGCCTCAACGACCGGCGGCTGCTGCTGGACTTTCAGCGGCAGAAGCTGGCCGCCGGACTGTCCGCCGCCGCCGGACGGGAGCGGGAGCGCTTTGCCCGTCTGGCCGCCGGGCTGGACGCCATGAGTCCGCTGAAGGTGCTGGGCCGGGGCTATGCCATTGCCCGGCGCAGCGGGGGCGCGCTGGTACGCTCTGCGGCGGATGTTGCGGAGGGAGATCAGATGAGTATCCGTGTGGCCGACGGCGAGATCGGCTGCCGGGTGGAGCGGACGGAATACAGGAAGGACGTTTTGCGCAATGGCGGAAAGTAAAATGAGCTTTGAACAGGCCATGGCCCGGCTGGAAGAGATCGTCCGCCGGCTGGAGCAGGGCGACGTGCCCCTGGAGGAGGCGCTGGGCCTCTTTGAGGAGGGCAGCCGCCTGGTGAAGAAGTGCTCGGCGCAGCTGGACAAGGCCGAGCAGAAGGTGAGTAAGCTCCTGGCGGGTCCCGGCGGGGAGCCGCGGGAGGTGCCGTTTACGGAGGAGGGACAGGCGTGAGCGGAGACAGACAGAGGCTGGAGGAGCACCGGGCCCTGGTCGAGGGCTGGCTGCGGGACTGTTTCCGGGAGCGGGAGCCCCGGGGGGATTTGTATGACGCCATGTCCTACAGCCTGATGGCCGGGGGCAAGCGCATCCGGCCGGTGCTGCTGCTGGAGTGCTGCCGCATGTGCGGCGGCGATGTGGAAAGCGCCCTGCCGTTTGCCGGTGCGGTGGAGATGATCCATACCTATTCTCTCATCCACGACGATCTGCCCTGCATGGATGACGACGACCTGCGCCGGGGCCGGCCCACCAACCACAAGGTGTACGGCGAGGCCACGGCGGTCCTGGCGGGGGACGCCCTGCTCACCGCGGCGTTCGAGTTCATGCTGGCTCCCCCGGCCGCGATCCCGGCGGAGCGCGCGCTGGAGGCGGCGGGCATCCTGGCCCGGGCCGCCGGAGGCCGGGGCATGGTGGGCGGACAGGTGCTGGACATGTCCGGCGAGGGCCATGCCCTGGGCCTGAGCGAGGTGGAGGAGCTCCAGCGGCTCAAAACAGGGGCGCTCATCGCTGCCGCGGCGGAGATGGGCTGTGTCCTGGCCGGCGCTTCGGAAGAGCAGCGGCGGGGAGCCGTGCGCTACGCCCAGTGCCTGGGGCTGGCCTTCCAGATCCAGGATGATATCCTGGATGTGGTGGGGGACGAGACCACCCTGGGAAAGCCGGTGGGTTCCGACGCCAAGCGGGAAAAGACCACCTTCGTCACCCTGAAGGGGCTGGAGGCCTGCCGGGAGTTAGTGGACCGCCTGACGGCAGAGGCGGTAGAGGCGCTGGCGTGCTTCGGCGCGGAGGGCGAGGGGCTGGCCTGGCTGGCCGGGACCCTGGCCGCCCGGGAGAAGTGAGGGGCCGCCGATGAAAAATGCAGTGGATTTCCTGACCGGCAATCTGGTCCTGAACCTGTCCATTCTGGCCTGGGCCATGGCCCAGATCATCAAATTTATCATCACCCTGATCACCAAACGCAAGCTGGACTGGCGTCATATCCTGTCCAGCGGAGGGATGCCCAGTTCCCACTCCGCCTTTGTGTGCGCCTGCGCCGCCGCCATGGGCTATATGTACGGCTGGGCCTCGCCGGCCTTTACCGTGGCCGCCGTGCTGGCCATCGTGGTCATGTACGACGCGTCCAATGTCCGCCGGGCGGCGGGGGAGCAGGCCAAGATCCTGAACTATATCATGGACCACTGGACGGAGATGAAGCCCGCGCTCTTTGGAAAGGAGCTCAAGGAATTCCTGGGACACACGCCCTTCCAGGTGTTCATGGGGGGCCTGCTGGGCATTGCGGTGGGCCTGGCGGGCGCGTATCTGTGCGCCTGAGGCAGGTTCTGGGCCCAAAGGGGGCCGGGAGGTGTTACCCATTCTCGATATCAACCAAATTCCCCGGGATCTGAGCGGCTTGAGCGACAGCGAGGCCGTCGCCCTGTGCGAGTTGCTGCGGGCCCGGATCATAGATGCGGTCTCCCGTACCGGCGGCCACCTGGCCTCCAGTCTGGGAGCGGTGGAGCTCATCGTGGCCATCCACCGGGTATTCCGCACGGAGCGGGACCGATTGGTCTTTGACGTGGGCCATCAGTGCTACGCCCACAAGCTTCTGACCGGCCGGGCCGGGGCCATGGATACTCTGCGTGCCCTGGGCGGGCTGTCCGGCTTCCCCAAGCCATCGGAGAGCGTTCACGACGCCTTTGTGGCCGGCCACGCGTCCAACTCTGTGTCTGTGGCCATCGGAATGGCAAGGGCAAGGACTTTACAGAAAGGGGATTACCATGTACTGGCCCTGATCGGCGACGGGGCCCTCACCGGCGGCATGGCCTATGAGGGACTGTCCGACGCCGGGGGCAGCGGAGAACCGCTCATCGTCATTCTCAATGACAACGGCATGTCCATCACCAAAAACGTGGGGGGCGTGGCGGAGCACCTGGCCCGGCAGCGGCTCAAGCCCCAGTATCTAAATTTCAAAAAGGGCTACCGCAAGGCAATGAGCATCCTCCCTCTGGGGGGGCATATCTATAACGTTACCCACAAGATCAAGACCGCCGTGAAAGAGAGCCTGCTGCCCTGCAGTATGTTCGAGGATATGGGCTTTACCTATCTGGGGCCGGTGGACGGCCACGACGTCAAAGGGCTCACCCGGCTGCTGAGCTATGCCAAGGACCTGCAGGGCCCTGTGCTGCTCCATGTCAGAACTGTAAAGGGAAAAGGCTATCCACCGGCGGAGCGCAACCCGGACAAGTTTCACGGGGTGGGCCGCTTCTGTGTGGAGACCGGGGAACTGGTCCAGCCGGCAGGGGAGGACTTCTCCCAGGTATTTGGAGAGACCCTCTGCCGCCTGGCGGAGGAGGACCCGGCTGTGTGCGCCGTGACGGCGGCCATGCAGGGGGGCACCAAGCTGGACGGATTCGCCCGCCGCTTCCCGGAGCGGTTTTTTGACGTAGGCATCGCGGAAGGCCACGCCGCCGCCATGGCGGCCGGCATGGCCAAGCAGGGCATGAAGCCGGTGTTCGCGGTGTACTCCACATTCCTCCAGCGGGCTTATGACGCGCTGATCCACGATGTGGCGCTCCAGGGGCTGCATGTGGTGCTGGCGGTGGACCGGGCCGGCCTGGCGGGGGAGGACGGCGAGACCCATCAGGGCGTGTTTGACGCGGCCTTTCTGGATACGGTACCCGGCATGACCGTTCTGTGCCCTTCCAGCTTTCAGGAACTGCGCTCCATGCTGCGCCGTGCGGTGCTGGAGCTCACCGGGCCGGTGGCCATCCGCTACCCCAAAGGGGGGGAGGGGAGCTTTCGGGGGGACACCGGGCCGGCGGCGAGCTGTGTGCTCCGGCCGGGGCGGGACATCACGCTGCTGGGCTATGGCGGCATGATCGACCAGCTCCTGGACTGCGCCGCCCGGCTGGAGGCCGACGGTATCGATGCGGAGATCGTAAAGCTCAATACCATTACACCTATAGATATGGGGCCTGTTTTGGCCTCGGTGAAAAAGACCGGCCGCCTGCTCTGCGCTGAGGAGGCGGCCCGGGCGGGCTCTGTGGGCCAGCGGGTGGCCGCCGCCCTGCTGGAGCAGGGAGCCGCCCTGCAGGGACTGGCGCTGGCCGATCTGGGCGAGGGGATCGTGCCCCATGGCGCGGTCGGCCAGCTCCGGGCGCTGTGCGGGCTGGACGGGGCCCATTTACATCAGAAAGCGCGGGAGGTGTGCGGCCATGGCGGATAAAATGCGGCTGGATCTGCTTCTGGTGGAGCGGGGACTGGCTGAGAGCCGCCAAAGGGCCCAGGCCATCATTATGAGCGGCCAGGTCTATGTGCGGGAGCAAAAGGTGGACAAGGCCGGCGCCCAGGTGGAGGCAGACGCCCCTGTGGAAGTGCGGGGCCAGGGCCTGCGCTACGTCAGCCGGGGCGGGCTGAAGCTGGAGAAGGCCATGGAGACCTTCTCCGGCCTGGGCCTGTCCGGCGCGGTGTGCGCCGACATCGGGGCCTCCACCGGCGGCTTTACCGACTGTATGCTCCAAAACGGGGCCCGCAAGGTATACGCCGTGGATGTGGGCTATGGCCAGCTGGCCTGGAGCCTGCGTCAGGATCCCCGGGTAGTCTGCCTGGAGCGGACCAACGCCCGCTATCTGACCCGGGAGCAGGTGCCCGACCCCCTGGACTTTGCCAGTGTGGACGTCTCCTTTATCTCCCTGCGGCTCATCCTCCCCGCCCTGGCCGGTCTGCTGAAGCCGGAGGGGCAGGCGGTGTGCCTGGTGAAGCCCCAGTTCGAGGCCGGCCGGGAAAAGGTGGGCAAGAAAGGGGTCGTCCGGGAACCCAAGGTCCACCTGGAGGTGGTGGAGCGCTTTCTGGACAACGCCCGGGAGGCTGGATTTACTGTAAAGGGAATGACCTTTTCGCCAATAAAAGGCCCGGAGGGGAACATCGAATACCTTGCCCACCTGGGACTGGGGGAGTGGCCGGCCTGGTCCGGCGATCCGGCCCAGCTGGTGGAGCAGTCCCACCGGGCGCTGGAGGGGGGCGGCGCATGAAGGTCGTATTGAGTCCGAACCCATACAGGGATAAGGGCCTGAAGGCGGCGCAGGCCGCAGAGCGGGTCCTTCGCAGCTCCGGGGTCGAGACGGTGATGTGCCTGCCCTTTGCCCTGGGCGGAGGCGGGGTGGAGGTGCCCCGTCATATCCGCTTCAAGGACGCCGCTGAGGAGCTCAAGACCGCCGACATGCTCATCTGCTTTGGCGGCGACGGCACCATCCTCCACGCGGCCAAGGACGCCAACGTCCACCATGTGCCGGTGCTGGGGGTCAACCTGGGCAGCGTGGGCTTTATGGCCGAGCTGGAGCAGGGTGAGCTGTCCATGCTGTCCCGGCTGGCGGCCGGAAAGTACACGGTCGAGGCCCGTATGATGCTGGATGTGACGGTGCGCCGGGAGGGGAAGGTCATTTACAGCGACCTGGCCCTGAACGACGCGGCGGTGACCAAGGGCGCCGTGGCCCGGGTGGTGGATCTGGAGGTCTACGGGGACAAGGTGCTCATCTCCAGCTTTTCCGCCGACGGCGTGGTGGTGAGCACGCCCACTGGCTCCACGGCCTACGCCATGTCCGCCGGAGGGCCCATCGTGGAGCCTACGGCGGAGAACATCATCGTCACTCCCATCTGTCCCCATGCGCTGTCCGCCCGGTCCTTTGTGCTCAGCCGCGGCCGGACGGTCTCGGTAAAGCTGGGGAAAATGGCCCGCAAGACCGCCTACCTTTCAGTAGACGGCGGTAAGGCCCTCCGGCTGAACAGCAGCGATACGGTGGAGCTGCGGGAATCCCAGTCCAAGACCCGGCTGGTGCGGGTGACGGGGCGCAGCTTCTATGAGATCCTCAATCATAAATTGGGCGGTGTTTGAAATGAAAGCAAAGCGTCAGCAGGAGATCCTGCGCATCATCGAGGAACAGGACATCGACACCCAGGATCAGCTCCTTACCGAGCTGAAGGCCCGGGGGGTCCAGTCTACTCAGGCCACCATTTCCCGGGACATCAAGGAACTGCACCTGGTGAAAGAGCTCACCGGCTATGGGACTTACCGCTACGCGGTTTCGGAGCGGAAGGCCTCCCTCAATTTCGCTGGGCGCCTGCGCACCATTTTCAAGGAGGGGGTCACCTCCTTTGACGTGGCCCAGAACATTGTGGTGCTCAAGACCATGCCGGGGCTGGCCTCTGCGGCCTGCGCCGCCATCGATGGCATGGAGATCGCCAACCTGGTGGGCTCCCTGGCCGGGGACGATACCGCCGTGCTCATTATGCGCACCAACGAGGACGCGGCGGAATTCTGCAACGAGATACACCTGATGCTGAAGTGATTCCGGGCGGCTTTGTCCCCCGGACGCAGCGCCGCCCGCAGAGGCGCGGCGGAATTGTGCAAGGCGGTGAATTTGATGCTCTCCCTGCTGCACATTGAGAATATCGCGGTCATCCAGGCGGCGGACATTCGGTTTGACAGGGGCTTCAACGCCCTCACCGGCGAGACCGGCGCGGGCAAGTCCATCGTGGTGGACGCCATCGGGGCCATCACCGGGGAGCGCACCAGCCGGGAGCTCATCCGCACCGGGGCCAGATCGGCCCAGGTCAGCGCAGTGTTCACCGGCCTGCCGGAGCTGGACTGGTTTTCGGAGAACGGCATGGGCCCCGACGAGAACGGGGAGCTGCTCCTCCAGCGGGAGATCCAGCCCGACGGGAAGAACGTCTGCCGGCTCAACGGCCGGCTCATCACCGTCTCCCAGCTGCGGCAGCTGGGCCGGCAGCTGCTGAACATCCACGGCCAGCACGACGGCCAGCAGCTGCTGGACGAGCGCTGCCACCTGGATTACCTGGACGGCTTCGGCGGCACCGGGACGCAGCTGGAGGCATTCCGGGCCGCCTACGGGGCCCTGTCCGCCCTCCGGCACGAGCTGGGGGCCCTCCAAATGGACGAGGCGGAGAAGGCCCGGCGGATTGACACACTCCAGTTCCAGATCGGGGAGCTGGAGCGGGCGGAGCTCCAGGCCGGGGAGGAGGAGGCCCTCCTCCAGCGGCGGGACCTGCTGCGCAGCGCCGGCAAGCTGATGGACGCGGTGGAGGGGGCCTGCCTGGCCCTGTCCGGCGATGAGGAGCGCTCCGGCGCCGCCGCCCTGCTGGCGGAGGGGGAGGACGCCCTCCGCCCCGCCGCCCGCCTCAGCGACGGGGCCCAGACCCTGCTGGAGCGGCTCACCGAGCTTCGCTGCGGGGCGGAGGACCTGGCGGAGGAGCTGCGGGACCTGCGGGAGAGCTTCGACTTCCGGCCCGGGGAGCTGGATCAAGTGGAGAGCCGGCTGGACGCCCTCCACCGGCTGAAAAAGAAGTACGGCGGATCGGTGGAGGAGATGCTGGACTACCTGGAGCGCTGCCGTAAGGAACTGGACGACATCCAGTTTGCCGGCGACAGGGCGGCCCGGCTGGAGCGGGAGCTGGCCGCCGCCCTGGAGGAGGCCCGCCGGCGCGGCGAGGCCCTCCGGGCCGCCCGGCAGAAGGCCGCCGCCGCTTTGGAGGCCCGGATCCAGGAGGAGCTGGCCCAGCTGGACATGCCTAAGGTGCGCTTCCGGGTGGAGTTTGCTCCCAAGCCGGGGGAGTGGGCCATGGACGAGACCGGCATGGACCAGGTGCAGTTCCTCATGTCCGCCAACGTGGGGGAGGATCTCAAGCCCATCCAGAAGATCGCCTCCGGCGGCGAGCTGGCCCGGATCATGCTGGCCCTGAAAAATGTGCTGGCGGAGAACGACCAGGTGGGCACCATGGTGTTCGACGAGGTGGACACCGGGGTCTCCGGCCGGGCGGCCCAGAAAGTGGCCGAAAAACTGGCCCAGGTGGCCCGGGCCAAGCAGGTGCTCTGCGTCACCCATCTGCCCCAGCTGGCCGCCATGGCGGACGTGCACTTTTCGGTGGAGAAGGGGGAGCAGGACGGCCGCACCTTCACCCGGGTGGAGCGGCTGGACCGGGACCGCCGCACCCGGGAGCTGGCCCGGCTCACCTCCGGCGACCACCTCACCGGCGCCGCCCTGGCCGCCGCCGGCGAGCTGCTGGACAGCGATGAGCGGTTCAAGCGGGAGAGAGACTGACTTCGCAAAAGCTAGGTTTTGTTGAGTTGGATGTGCAGCAGTTGGGGGACGTTATGGACTATGTTTGGGTCGTTATTCTGCTTGCCCTTGGCCTGGCCATGCTGTTCAAGCCAAAACTTCTCTGGAAAATCGAGCAGCTTTTTGCGGTCAGAGGCGGGGAGCCGACGGAGCTGTATCTGGCACTTATGAGAATCGGCGGGCTCTTTTTTACCGCGGCCGGTGTCATCGTTTTTCTCGTCAGCCTGATGTAAGAGCCGCCCGATTCATCGCCTCAGAGATCCCCACGCTTCCGGCCCGTGAGGATGTGCCGATTTTCCTTGACAAACGCCGCGGGATGGCCTATAATCCAACACGATATGTCACTGCGATGACAGGGAGGAGTACCTGCCTTCGTCCCGCTCAGAGAGCCCCCGGCTGGTGGAAGGGGGAGGGGACGGGCCGGGAAATACGCCCTGGAGCAGCCGCCTGAACCGCCTGCGGGCGCAGTAGGGCCGCGTCGGGTACGCCCGTTACCGCGCCGGAGTGTGCTGGCACTCCATGAGGCCGCGTCCCGTGAGGGGCCGGCGAACCAGAGGTGGTACCGCGTTGACCTGACGCCCTCTGTCCATGTGGACAGGGGGTGTTTTTTTACGGAAACGGAATATGAGCGGCGGGCGGCCCGGAGGGGGGCCCTGTGCGTGTTCGGGGCGGCCCTGCTGTACAGCCTGGGCGGGCTGTGCATCAAGGTCATTCCCTGGGGCGGCATGGCCATCAACGGCGGGCGCAATCTGATCGCCCTGCTGGTCATCGGGGCCTACCTGCTGCTGGCCCGCCACAGGCTGCGGCTGAACCGCTGGATCCTGCTGGGCGGCCTGTGCGTGTGCGGCACCAACGTGCTCTTCTCGGTGGCCAACAAGATGACCACGGCGGCCAACGTCATCGTCCTGCAGTTCACCGCCCCCATCTTCGTGCTGCTGCTGGCGGCCCTGTTCTGGCGGCGGCGGCCGGGGAAGATGGACGTGATCGCCTGCATGGTGGTGCTGGCCGGGGTGCTGTGCTTCTTCGTGGAGAGCCTGGAGGCGGGGGACATGGCGGGCAACGTGCTGGCCCTTTTGTCGGGGCTGAGCTACGCCGGGGTGTTCCTGCTGAAGGAACTGCCCGACTCCGACCCCATCTCCTCGGTGTTCTGGGGGGATGTGCTCAGCGCGGTGATCGGCCTGCCCGCCCTGCTGGGGGAGCAGGCCCTGGGCCCCGGACCTTTGTTCAGCCTGGTGGTGCTGGGCGCCCTCCAGGTGGGCCTGGCCTATATCCTGCTCACCATCGGCCTGCGCACCACCCCGCCGGTGGCCGCCAGCCTCATCTCCGGCATCGAGCCGGTGCTCAACCCCATCCTGGTGGCGGTGTTCTACCACGAGACCATCGGCCCCCTCTCCCTGGCGGGGGCGGTGATCGTGGTGGGGGCCATCGTGGTCTATCAGGTAATGAAAGGAAAAGCCCAGGGACAGCCTGAAGGATAAGAAGGAGAATGGATATGACCTGCTATGAAGAACTGAAGGCCCGGGGTCTCATCGCCCAGGTGACCAACGAGGAAGAGATTTCAAAGATGATCAACGAGGGCAAGGCGGTGTTCTACATCGGCTTCGACCCCACCGCCGACTCCCTCCACGTGGGCCACTTCATGGCCCTGTGCCTGATGAAGCGGCTGCAGATGGCGGGCAACCGGCCCATCGCCCTCATCGGCGGCGGCACGGGCTATATCGGCGACCCCTCCGGCCGCACCGATATGCGCAACATGATGACCCCCGAGACCATCCAGCACAACTGCGACTGCTTCAAAAAGCAGATGGAGCGCTTCATCGAGTTCGGCGAGGGCAAGGCCCAGATGGTGAACAACGCCGACTGGCTGCTCAAGCTCAACTACATTGAGCTGCTGCGGGAGGTGGGGGCCTGCTTCTCCGTGAACAACATGCTGCGGGCCGAGTGCTACAAGCAGCGCATGGAGAAGGGCCTGAGCTTCCTGGAGTTCAACTATATGATCATGCAGTCCTACGACTTCTACTACCTGTTCCAGCACTACGGCTGCAACATGCAGTTCGGCGGCGACGACCAGTGGTCCAACATGCTGGGGGGCACCGAGCTCATCCGCCGCAAGCTGGGCAAGGACGCCCACGCCATGACCATCACCCTGCTGCTCAACTCCGAGGGCAAAAAGATGGGCAAGACCGCCTCCGGCGCGGTGTGGCTGGACCCCAACAAGACCAGCCCCTACGAGTTCTACCAGTACTGGCGCAACATCGGCGACGCCGACGTGCTCAAGTGCCTGCGGATGCTCACCTTCCTGCCCATCGAGCAGATCGACGAGATGGACAAATGGGAGGGGGCCCAGCTCAACACCGCCAAGGAGATCCTGGCCTTCGAGCTGACCCAGCTGGTCCACGGCACCGAGGAGGCCCAGAAGGCCCAGGACGCCGCCCGGGCCCTCTTCTCCACCGGCGGGGACAAGAGCAACATGCCCTCCACCACGCTGTCGGCGGAGGATCTGACTGACGGCTCCATCGGCATCCTGGACCTGATGCTCAAGTGCGGCCTGGTGCCATCCAAGAAGGAGGCCCGCCGGCTCATCGAGCAGGGGGGCGTGGAGCTGGACGGCCAGAAGGTCGCCGACGTGTCCGCCGCCGTCACCGCCGATCAGCTCGCCGGCGAGGGCGTTACCATCAAGAAGGGCAAGAAGGTCTTTCACCGGGCGTCGCTGGGATAAGCGGCGCGGCGGTCTTATTTCCAAAATGTGCAGAAACACGCCCGGGCAGGCCAGCGGCCTGCCCGGGCGTGTCGTGCCTGTATGGACGTTCAGCCGTTTCCGTCCAAAGCCTGTTGGATGCGGGCGTATACGGTGGGCGCATAGTGAGACATATTTTCTGCGGCCAGCGTGCCCTCCTGGTATCCCTGCTGCTCAGAGATACGGCCGCGGACATCGCGGGAATACTGGGTCACGCCATGGAAGAATGCCCACATTCCCCGCACCTCCGTCCGCTCCGCCGAGGACAGGGAGGCAAATAGCGGGTGCCGCATCAGGGTCCTGGCCCGGGTGGCCAGGGCCTGGCTCTTACCGTGGATCTGCTGACAGGCCGGGTAGGCGGCCAGATAGTTTTCCGGCCTGAGAAAAATATTGTCGAAGACCTCCGGCCTGTCGCGCATGAAACGGTTCATTTCCGCCATGGCGTCCCGCTGCAGTTGAATTTCATGCGAAAAGGCATCTTCGATCTGGTCCATAGCGGGACTGCCGTCCAGATGGGCGCCTACTTCCAAGACGTGGTAGGCGTCGCAGGCGGCATGGAGTTGTTGGTCGGTAATCTCGTGGGCGTGGCCCAGAGGCATGATATGCTGGGCCATGTCCCGGTAGGCGGCGGAATTGGGAATGGTATAGGTCTGGCCATTGGCCCCGGTGTGCGTGGAATTCATCAGCCGGTGGACGATCATATTGCGCCGGATATTTTCCTCCTGGGCGGCGATAAGAGCCTCTTCCAGGTCGCCCACATGGGTGCTGTTCAGGTTGCGGCTCAGCCGATCAAAGGTACGCCTGGCGACCTCGTTTCCGGGGTCGGCCTCGTGGGCGCGTTTGGCCTTAACGTAGGTGTCGATGTATTGGACGCGGACGGCGTTGTACTGCAGCTCCAAATCATAGGCGGTGCGGTCGCTTTGGCTGTTTTGCAGCTTGAAGACGGGCCAGTTCTTGGCGACGGCCTCCTGGTCCTTGAGGTGCTGGCGCTGTTGGGTGACGATGCCACAGTGCTGTTCCAGGAAGAGCAGGTCGGCCATATCGTCCGGCTCCCTGCCTTCCAACAGGTAGCGCAGGGCGGTTTCCAGGCGGGCGGCCCGCTGCTTGAGGGGAATGCTGCGCTGTAAGGAGACGTCATCCACCAGTGCGTGCGCGGCGGCCGCGCCCTGGGATGCATAAGTAGTTCCGAACTTGTTGTTCAAAAGCCGGTTAAGAACCAAAGTCTCCCGGTAGAGCTCTCCCCCCGCCTTGGCGCAGGAGAGATACTCCCCGTACAGTTTATCCACCAGCTTCTTGTTTGCGGCGTATGCTTTGCCGTTGTTTCCGATCCATTGGCGCAGTTTGTCGATCCCGCTGAGGTAGTCGGAAGTGGTGTCCAGTTCGACCTCCCGGTTGCGGTGCGACTCACGGAGCTGCTCGTACTGGGCCGACTCATCTTTCTTGAGTTGGTCCAGCAGGTTTTTTCCCAGCCGGTGTGTCAGCGTCTTTTGGTCCATGGCCTCCCGGTAACGCTCCATGGCCAGGGCCAGGTGCCGCTGGGCGGCCTTTTGCTGGCGATTGCTTACAAGCTCTCCCGTGTCGCAGTTCACCCCATTGGCCGCGCAGTAGGTCTTGGCTGCGTCGTCTAGGAGCTTGAGCAGCTGCGTATTGGTTTCCAGGCTTGCCTGAACCTCTATCGGAATTGTCTGCCCGGCCTTTTTGGCGAGTTTGTACTGCTCGGCCTGGTGCTGCAAACGGCGGCGCTTTTCCAGCATGGCGCCAATGTCCACGCCGTTGGTTTGAGGATTTGGGGTAAACTCATTGCCGTCCAGGATCGTACCGCTGATGCGGTAGGTGGAGGGCAGGTTTTCGTGGCGTTCATTTCGATATGCCTGCACCGCGTTGGACATGGACTGCGTCAGGCCGATCGGGTAAACGATCCCCTTTTGCTGAGCCCGCAGGGCAGCGTCCTTCTCCTGCTCCGACTGCTTCTTCTTTCGAAACTCGTACTGCTGGATCTCCTGTGCATAGGGAAGGGGGGCGTTCCGACGCACCGCCATTGCGCCGCCGGCGCTCAGCTGATCCATGCACAGCAGCTGCCGGGTCTGTACGATTGCGCTGGCAGTCTGGAATTCATCCTTTTGGAGATGATAAAGGTCCTCCATGCTCATCGTGGCGGCATTTTTCTGGCTGACTGATCTGTCCAGGCGCTTCAGCGTCGTATCCCTTTTCTGCTGCTGCAGCTGTTCCGATGCTGGATTAGCCATCTGTCTCAACCTCCAATTCCATGAGTGAGGGGGCGGTTTGGTAAAAGGGGAGCCGGGCCTGGGTGAGCTTCATGGCGGCCGCGCCGGGGATCAGCCTTTCTGCGATCTGGGCAGAGACCTCTGTCACCGTGGGGATGACCACCCGGGTCTCCGGCGGGCAGCTCCGGGCGGCTGCCTGGGCCGCGTGGGCCAGCAGGGGGGCCGCCGCCAGCTTGTGGGCGGCCCACAGCAGTTCCAGGGTGAGGCTGTCCTCCGACCGGGAGACGAGGCACAGGCCGCAGGGGTTGCCCTCCCGAACATAGATGGCGCTCATTTCCGGGTCATAGGCGGTCCAGTCCACCGGCTGAGAAAGGGGGACCGGGCGGCTGTCCTGGCGGATGGCCTGCAGCACGTCCGCCTGCAGCTGCCTGTCTGCCTGGGACAGGGGGATCAGGGCCTGCTGGTCCTTTGCCGGGCGGCCCAGGGCCTCCACGCCGCTCAGCGCCCCCACGGTGGTCTGATAGACCGGCTGCTCCACCTCGGTCAGGGTGAAGCCACGGCGCTTGAGGATATGCTCCACAGCGGGCCTGGCCTCCCCCTGGGGCAGATCGGCAAAGGCGCCCCAGACTTTTCTGCCCAGCCGTGCGGCGGAAAGTCGGCCATCCAGCAGCCAGCCCGCCGCGTCGATCCCCCGATAGGCCGGATCGGCGGCCAGCCACACGATCTCCATCCAGTCATGCCGCACCCGGCACAGCAGCACGGCCATGGGGGCGTCCTCCGGCCCGTCCAGGTCTACCCCGCCTGCGCCGATCAGCTCCCCCTGCTCTGCCTCGCGGTACAAATAGGGGGGGATGAGGTGGGCAAAGCCGGGCAGACTGTCGGCAGTCAACAGTATCTCCTGCATGCGATGACCTCCTGTCTGTTTTTTGCTTGGCTTTTCTGCCTGCATTATATCATAAAACTGGGTGCAGAACCTAAAGAAACGCTAAAATCTTCGGACCTCCATCCGCTCTGTGGGAACCGCCCGCTGCCTGCCGCCGGGCCGGCGGGGCTGGCCGCTGAGAATCTAAAGATTTGCTAAGATATCGTCAAATTCTGAGCAGGCTGCTTTACAGGAGAGGGTTCTGTTTATATAATTGAGTGGAGCAAAACCGATCGAGCGGGCTGGCTTTGCGCGGCATGAGTTCATCGGTCGACCATGGGATGAGAAGGGAGCGGCGGGCAGCCGCTCCGCCGAAGGAAGGTGCCGGCAGCGTGCATACATTTATAAATCGCAGAAACGGTGAGCGCTTGCGGTGTGAGTTCCGCGCAGCTTCCGCCGGACATGAGGACCCTTCTGTGCTGGAGGCGCTGGCGCTCTGCGTGCGGGAGGAGTACCAGGGCACATATTCCGATCCGCGGGTGTGTGACGTGGGCGCCCTGACCGACATGATGCGGGAAGGCAGGCTCATCACCTGCGCGGCCCTGCGGGAGGATGGGGAGCCGGTGGCGGTCATCAACCTCAAGGAATGCCCTCCCATGGAGGGGATCGGCGACTTGTCCATGCATGTGGTGCGCCGCCCTTTTCGGGGATATGGGGTGGGTACCCCCCTGGTGCAGTACATCATGCAGCTGCCGGAGAGCAGGCGGCTGCTCGGCGTGGTGTCCCACTCGGCCACCTATCACGCCATCGCACAGTATGAGTCCTATCGGGCGGGCCTGCGCCCCTGCGGGGCGCTCTACTCAGTCCATATCAACGAACTGCTCACACATTCTTTTGAAAAGGTCGGGGTGAAGCAGAGCTTTCTGGTGGCCGCCTGCCCTCAGGAGAAGCGGGATGTGGGCGCGATCTATGTGCCGGAGGAGCACCGCGGCTTTGTGGAGGACTGCTACCGGCGCATGGATACAGCCTGCACCCTGGCGGAAGCGGCGCCGCCGCCCCCGGCGCGCACGCTGGCGTGTGCCTGGCAGGATGGTGCCCACCAGACGATGACGGTTCGGATCGACGCCTGCGGGGCGGACCTGCAGGGGGAAATGGAGCGGTGGCTGGTCCGGGCGCGCACAGGCGGCCCGCTGCAGACGGTCACCTGCTTTCTCAACTGCAGCAGCCCTTCCGCTCCGGCCGGGTATCGGGTGCTGCGGGCGCTGGGTTTCCGATTCGCCGGGCTGCATCCCTTCAGCTGCGGCGGAGAATATCTGCTGCTCCACCATCCGATGGAAGTGGCGGTGGAATTTGAGGGGATGAAGGTGGCCGCAGAGTACCAGGCGGTGTTCGACTATCTCAGGCTGCACTACTACGACAAGCGATAGGGGAGGGACTTGTATGCATTCCATCCGTGCAAAGATCATGGCGACGGTGCTGGCGGTCTCGCTGTGCTCCCTGGGGATCCTGGCGGTGTTTTCCCTGGCCAGCCTGCGTACGCTGCGGGCGAACCTGGTGGACATGAGCAGCGAGCTGGGCACCACTGCCGGCGCGGACAGCGCTGACGCCGTGGAGCGGCAGGTGATCAGCAGCCTGTCCCAAATGGCGGGCGCCAAATCCGGCCTGGCCGACGAAAAGCTGGGCAAGCAGCAAAACTATGTGCAGATGACGGCGGACTATCTCACCGGGCTGTACGCCAATGCGGACCAGTATGCGCCCATCGTCGTGGATCCGCCGGATCCCTCCCGTGCCGGGGAATTCACCGCGCAGATGGTCCTCTCCGAATCGGCGCTGGAGCATGTGGACGCCCTGGCGGACGAGATCGGGCTGGTGGGCAATGCCGCGTCCTTGTTCCTGACGATCCCGGTCCACGATTCTGACATCGAGTCCAGCAACTTCAGCACGGTCAGCGGCATCAATATCCTGATCGACACAGTGTCTGACCGCAAGCCGGACACCCTGGACGCCACGACCCGGGACTGGTATCAGGCCGCTGTGGCGGCCGACGGGCTCATCTGGACGGATGTGTTCGAGGACACCATGGGCCGCGGCCTGTCCATCTCCTGCGCCGCCCCGTTCTATAACGGCCCCGGCGGCGAGATCATGGGCGTGGTGGGGTTTGGTTCCCTCATCAACACCCTCAGCGAGGACGTGATCGGCAATGAGATCGGCGAGACCGGATACCTGATGGTGGTGGACGAAACCGGCCAGATCCTGCTCAGCCCTGAGGAGGGCGAGATCCGGGAAGACCTGGATTTTTGGCAGGCCCTGGTGGCGGATGAGAGCGAGGATGCCCAGGCCATCGTGGCGCAGGCGCTGAGCGGAGAATCCGGGGTATACAACCTGCCCGCCCGGGATGGGGGGAATTCCGAGCTCTTCTTTGCCTATTCGCCTTTGGAGGTCGTTCCCTGGACGGTCATCGCCGTGCAGGGGGCCGACGAGGTGCGGGCGGCAGCCGTGGCGTCCCAGAACAGCATCAACGACATGGCGGACAGGACCGTTCAGGAGGTCAACGGCGCGCTGCAGCGGGCGAATGTGGCGATCATCCTGGTGATCCTGGCCGCGGTCCTGGCGGTGGTCCTTTTCTCCTTCCTGGTGGCCGGGCGCATCACCCGCCCCCTGCGCCAGCTCACTGAGGGCGTGGGGAAGGTCAGCGCCGGTGAGCTGGACACCCAGATCCATGTGTCCACCAGGGACGAGGTCGGCGGCCTGGCGGACGCCTTCAACCACATGACCGGAAGCCTGCGGCAGTACATCAGCGACCTGACCGCCGTAACGGCGGAAAAGGAGCGCATCGGGGCCGAGCTGGGGGTGGCCACCCAGATCCAGGCCAGCATGCTCCCCTGCATTTTCCCGCCCTTCCCGGAGCACGAGGAATTCGATATCTATGCCACCATGGAGCCGGCTAAGGAGGTCGGCGGCGATTTCTACGACTTTTTCCTGGTGGATGACCGGCATCTTGGCATCGTGGTGGCGGATGTGTCCGGCAAGGGCGTGCCCGCGGCCCTGTTCATGGTCATTGCCAAGACCCTTATCAAGAACCACGCCCAGAACGGGGAGGGGCCTGCCCAGGTGCTCTCCAATGTAAACAATCAGCTGTGCGAGAGCAACGAGGCCGGTATGTTCGTCACCTGCTGGATCGGTCTGCTGGACATCCAGACCGGCCGGCTCACCTATGCCAATGCCGGCCACAACGCCCCTCTGCTGCGGCAGAGCGGCGGCTTCCAGTATCTGCACATGGATCCCGGCTTCGTGCTGGCCGGACTGGAGGGCATACAATACAGCGAGACCACCCTGCAGCTGCGGCCGGGCGACATGCTCTATCTCTACACAGACGGCGTCACCGAGGCCACAGACCTGTCGGAGGAGCTCTACGGCGAAGAGCGGCTGAAGCGGGTCCTGGATGAGAGCGCCGGCCTGTCCCTGTCCGAGCTGCTGGCGGCGGTGAAGGCGGACATCGGCCGCTTTGTGGGCCAGGCTCCTCAGTTTGACGACATCACCATGCTGGCCCTCCGATTTCGGGGGCTTGAGGGGGAGGCCCCGAAGGAGGAGAAATGAGCCGTCCTGTGCGTGTTTTGTCCCTGCTCCTGGTCCTGGCCCTGCTGGCCGGCCTGATGCCGGCGGGGGCAGCTCAGGGGGAGAGCCTGACCCTGGCCCGGGGAACGGCGGCGGGAGAACTGGAGACCGACGGCTACCGATGGGACGGCTGCCGGCTCATACTGTCCGGCCTGCAGGCCGCCTCCCTGCGCTTTACCGGCTTCCATCAGCAGGACACCATCCCGGTCTCACTGGACGGGCGCAGCTCGGTGGATTCCCTGAATGCCGGCTGCACTCTGGCGGTGTACGGCGGCGGCACGCTGGACCTGGCCCAGGGCAGCATGGGCGGGCTGTATGTGGCCCGGGAGACCTCCGTGGAAGTGAGCGGCGCCCTCTCCTCCGAGGGGACGGTGGTGGCGGCGGGAACGCTGGGCGGCGCGGGCGGCCTGACCATCCGCGACGGCGTGCTCTTCTGCCCGGAAGGCGGCACGGCTTCCCTGCAGTATGCGGGCAGCCGCCCCGCCCAGAGCGAGGGGCCGGGGGACCTGAGCCTGTCTGACGGCCTTTCCCTGCGCACCGGCGCCGGCTGGGTGTGGGACCCTGTAAGCCGCACCCTCACACTCTCTGACGGATGCGTACTCTGCACGGCGGGAGATGCCGCCCTTACCATTCCCCAGGGCGCCACCCTGGTCGTCCAGGGGAGGGCGCTGGTGGCGGCGGCGGACAGCGGTGCGGACGGCATCGTCCTGGAGAGCGGCGCGTCCATGTCGCTGGCCGACGGAGCGGAGCTGACGGTGTGCGCCCCGGGTACGGCCCTTATCCTGCCCGACGCCCTGGAACTCTCCGGCGGCCAGTCTGTCCGGCTGATAGGCGGGACCGGCGGTTTAAAGGCGGGGGGCAGCGTGACTATCCCCTCCGGCGGGCGCCTTTTCTGCACCGGCGCGCTGGCGGCGGAGATACCTGGCGGCCTGACGGTTCAGGGCGCCCTGTGCTCCGAAGGCAGGGTGCAGGCGGATACGGTCCAGGTGTCTGACGGCGGGGCGCTGGCGGCCTTTTCCGCCGCGGATGGACCGGCCCTGGAGGCGGACAGCCTGACCTGTGCCGGCGGCCTCTCCCTGGAGGGCGCGGAGGCGGGGGCTGTGCTTTCGGGTGCGGTACAGCTGGAATCCGGCGCCCTGGCGTCTGTGGAGGCCGGCGGTGACGGCGTGGCGGCAGGAGATACGCTGACTGTTGAGTCCGGCGCCAGCGCGTTTGTCACCGCGGGCGGAGACGGCTTGCGCGCCGCCGCCCGCCTGCGCCTGGACGGCGAGGTGGAGGTGGATGCCGGCGGTGACGCGGCGGTCTCCACCGATGGCAGCCTTACCATAGATGGGATCCTTCGGGCGACGGCAGGCGGCGCCGCGCTCCGGGCCTCCGGGCTGCTGACCTCCGGCGAAACGGCGGTCCTTGCCCTGGAAGCCGGAGAGGACGGCGTGGTTTCCGGCGGTACCCTTACCCTGAACTGCGACCCGGGTCAGGTATCTGAGATCACGGCTGCCGGGGCGGCCTTGCGCTCGGAGGGGGAGGTCGTTTTGGCTCACCCGGGGGACGTGGCCCTGACTGCCGGCACCTATGGGATCTATGCGCAGGGAAACGTAACGGTGGGAGGCAGCGAAAACGATCAGAGCCATGTCACCATTGATTGTGAAGCATACAGCATCTATTCCGCCGGAGGCAATGTGCTTCTGCAGGCCAGCCGGGATGCCTACTTTTTCGGCGGCGGGATCTTTGCAGACCTCGAGCTGCGCAAGACGGTCAGTGTGGCGGACGGCGCAGCCCTTTTCTACGGCATGGACCGGGGGCGGGGCGTGGCCATCGTGCGCAAGGACTATACCCTTACCGGGGAACATACCGACGGAATGTTGGTCCTTTCCACTATACAGGTCGGCAAGGGATATACCTTTACGATTGCCGGCGACGCCCAGGTGATGACCGGCTCGGTGATCGCGGGCAGCGGATCCCGGATAGAGGCCCAGCCGGGGAGCACGGTCATGTTCAATGATATCCTGGGCCTGGTGGACGGCGAGACGGTCAGCTATACAGACGAGAGCTTGGATCTGACCCAGCCCCAGGAGGCTCTGCCCCAGCTGGAGGGGGTGAGCTGGGAAAACGGGGTGCTCACCCTCTCCGGCGCGGTGCTCAGCGCTGCGGAGGGCCCTGCCCTGGTGCTGCCCGCGGGAAGTACGGTAAAACTGGAAGGGGACGCCTCCCGGGTGATCGCCGGTGCAGACGGAGAGGCGGCCATCCTGTGCGCCGGGGACCTGACCCTTTCAGGCGGCGCCCTCGACCTCTCCGGCGGCCTGTCCGGCCTCTCCGTGGGCGGCAGCCTGCGGATAGAGGGTACGCAGCTTCAGGTCACCGGGACGGAGGAGTCCGGCCTGTCTGTGGGCGGCGGGCTGCTGATGGCGGATGCCCAGCTGACCGTCCGTCAGGCTGCCGGGGACGGCGTCTCCGCCGGGGGGCGGATCTCCGCGGCCAGCTCCCGGCTGGACATCCAGGCCGATGGGACGGCCCTGCGGGCGGGGACGGACCTGCTTACGGACCGAACTGTACTCGCCCTGCGGGGCGGGGCCCAGGCGGTCTCCGCGGGCGGGAGCATCAGCATCGACGGCTTGCCTGAGGGATTGGCCATCGGCGGTGGGAGCATTACCAGCGGCGGCGTCCCGGTACAGGTTTTGGAGGGCGGCGCCGGGCAGACCGGCGGGGACGGGGAAGAGCCCCTGGTGGAGACCAGCACCCAGCCGGACGGCACAGTGGTGACGGATATCACCTATCCGAGCGGCGCATCCGTGCGCCTGCGGGAGACTTCGGATGGGACCATCACCGCCGAGATCACCCTGCCGGAAGGCGTGGAGCAGGCTGCCCTGACCATCCCCCTGGAAGGGGCGGGACCGGACACGGTGGCCCTGCTGACGGGGGCGGACGGCACAGAACAGCTCCTGCCCAAGAGCGCCCCGGGAGAGGACTCCGTCGCCCTGGTGGCGGAGGGGAGCGGAACGGTCCGCTTTGAGACCCGCGCGGTCTCCTTCCGGGACCTGCCGGCGGACAGCTGGTACGCCGACGGCGTGGCCTTCGCTGCGGCCCGGGGCCTGTTGAAGGGCGTGGCAGAGGGCGTCTTTGACCCGGCGGGAGACACCACCCGGGCCATGCTGGCCTGTATCCTCCACCGGCTGGAGGGTGAGCCGAAGGCGGGGGAGACGTCCTTCGATGACGTACCGGCGGACAGCTGGTATGCCGGGGCCGTGGCCTGGGCGGCAGATGCCGGCATTGTCACCGGCGGGGACGGCGGCTTTGCCCCGGAGGAGCCTGTGACCCGGGAAGCCCTGGCCGCCATGCTTTACCGCTATGCCCGGACTCAGGGGCTCGACACCTCCGGCAGGGCCGATCTGGCGGTGTACTCCGACGGCGGCACAGTCAGCCCCTGGGCGGAGGACGCGGTCAGCTGGGCGGTGCACGCCGGGCTGCTCAACGGCTCGGGCGGCGCCCTGCGGCCGGGCGGGACGGCCAGCCGGTGTGAGGTGGCAGTGCTGATGCAGCGCATGGCAGGCCTGCTGTGTCAGGGTATATAACGACGGCTCGGACCGCCGGTCGGGACGGCCCCGCCCTTTCAAGCTCAAGCTGGAAGGGCGGGGCCGTCCATTTCATATGCCGGACGGATCTGGCATATCCTTTGGGGAAGGGCATCATTTCTAAAGTTTCCCTAAAAAAGACGAATTTTTGCTAGAATGAAAGTCGAGTTATGATATAATTTCACCAAAGAGGCCGGCGAGCCAACGGGCTGCCGGCGAGCGATGCGCATATGAAGGGGGAAGAGCCATGGAAAAGGCGCGGAGGTCAAAGCGGCAGACGTCGGCTCCCGGGGGCGGGGCGGGGAAGCAGCAGGTCCGCCGCCCCCCAATGATGGCGGCGGACCTGGGCAATACCCAGGCCATCGATGCCATGCGGGCCGCGGCCCGGGAGGGGGAGCGGCCCCTGGCTATGCCCGCAGATGTGCAGGCACGCATGGAGGCCTCCTTCGGCATGGAACTGGGGGGTGTGCGGCTGCGGGAGCAGCCTGGCCTGACAGGGCTGGGGGTGGACGCATACGCCCACGGAGCGGAGATCGGCTTTGCCCCCGGGGTGTTCCGGCCGGATACCCAGAGCGGGCTGCAGGCCCTGGGCCACGAGCTCAGCCACGTGGCCGCCCAGGCCAGGGGCGAGGGTCCGGGCCTGGGCGGAAGCCTCCGCGTGGCGGACAGCCCTTCCCTGGAGGCCCGGGCCGACCGGGAAGGGGCCATGGCCGCCCGGGGGGAGACCATCGGTCCCATGAGCGAGGGGCGCATGGCCTCGGTGACGCCCATGAGCGCCGGCCTTTCCGGCGGCGGGGGCGGCGTACAGCTGCTGGGGGGCAAGCGGGAGCACAACCGCCGCCTGGCCCGGCAGAAGGCCGCCCTGGATGCAGAGGACGCCAAGTATGCCCGCTGGGAGGCGGAGGGCCGGGCCCATATGCAGGACATTCTGGAAAACGGCGTTCCCAAGAACGCGGAGCAGCCCGAGGGAGAGGAAGTGCCGATCGACATCGCGGCTCTCACCGCTGAGGCCCAGGCATCCGGCTGGCGCGACGTCAATGGCAATGCGTTCAACACCAATATCACGGAGAACTTCTTCCGGGAGATCAGCGGCCGAGCAGTGGAGCACACCTTGGATGAGAACGGGCAGGACCGCCAGTCCATATCTACCGCTTTCCGCTCGCAGCAGGACATGATGGACCTTTTCCGCAACCACGACGAGGCCACCACCCTGCGGGTGCTCCGGCCCCTGATGGAACTGGATGTGAACGCCTTTACCCAGCAGTTCCCCCTGGACAAGATGACGCCCCAGGAGCGGCGGGCGGCCTTTCCACAGATCGACGCTATTTTGCAGCCCATGGTGGGCCTGAAGCAGTGGGCGGAGAAATACGGGATCACCACCCTCTCCCAGGCCAATCAGGACCGGCTTGTGGAGCAGATCGACAAGTTTGAGAACATCAGCAAGTGGGCCTATAACGAGCGCGTCCCCAGCACGTACTCCTTTGAACAGATCCGTGAAATGCAGGTGGACCAGTGGCGTGATGCCAATCAGGGCCGGCTCCACACCGCCCAGATGCAGCGGCGCATGACCCAGGCCACGGACGATCTGGGGGCGGCCGGCAGCACC
>DHCMC07803__coassemble_748_pt1 | contig 31193 bp, 25 predicted proteins | sample DHCMC07803__metabat2_high_PE_053 | metagenome-assembled genome bin DHCMC07803 | reverse complement strand
AGGGCCAGGTCTCTTGTCCGCGCCATATCAGCCCTCCTCCGCCAGCCAGGGGTCCAGCCAGTCGGTGAACCAGGGGGACCCCACGTCATAATTCAAATGCCCGGTGTCGAAGAAGTACTCCTCCGGCACCACCCGGGTGGCGTCCAGCACCTCGATGCCCAGCGCCGCCATCCGCTCATCCGCCGCGTCCATGATAGATTGGGCGGCGGGGTAAATCTCCAGCTTGCCGTTCCAGGGCATCCACACCGCCCGCAGGCGGACGCCGTGGTTCCCGCACCAGGCCGCCAGCCGGTCCAGGGCGGCCAGATTCTCCTCACAGTCCGCCGGGCCCGTGTCCCCGAACCGCTCCACCAAGCTGTCCCAGCTCTCCAAGAGGGCCTGGTCGGACAGGGCCCCCCGGTACACTACCCGCTGCTGGACGCTGGTGTCCCGCAGGATGAAGGGCCCGCCGTGGAGCACGCTGTCCACCCCCTCGGTAATCAGGGCGTACAGCCGGTCCCGCTGAAAGTACAGGTAGGGCTGGTACCACTCCCGGTGCCAGGGGTAGGTCTCGTTGGTGGGCAGGCTGTCCAGGAAGGACAGGTTGTTCAGGCCCAGCACCAGCTCATCAGTGACGGTGACCAGGCCCTTTTCCAGCATCTCGGTGATGTCCTTCACCGTGCCGTAGTCCACGCCGAGGTTGACATAACCTGTATCATTCCGCCCCGCGATATAGGAGGCGGTGACGGCGGAGGAGCCGAAGATGGCCCTTTCAAAGGTCATATCCGGGTAGTCCCGGCGGATGATCTCATAGTCGCTGCGGGGGATGCACGTCATGTGCCCCACCGGGTCGGCGGCGCGCATCCAGGCCTCGCCCCCCAGCAGCGCCGCCGCCAGCAGCAGGAGAAAGCCCCCCCGCTTCAAAAAATCCAGCGTCTTTCTCATAGCCGCACCAGTCCTTTGACCACGTCCCACATCTGCCCCAGATCCATGGAGAAGGACAGGGCGTTAATGCCGAAGGCAAAGTTCACCAGGGCGCACCGCAGCCAGAAGATCCCCTTGGGGGTCCTGCGCCGGTCGGCGGTGGTGAGGCCCAGCAGGTTCTCCAGGGCCAGCAGGCCGCCCATGAAGGCCCCGCAGGCCAGGTTCTCCCAGGTGAAGCCGTGCCACATGCTCATGACCAGCATGGTGCCCATGCCGATGGCGGCGGAGGCCGGGCGGCCCAGCCGCTTGCCGCTGACCACCACGAAGATGTGCTCCCGGATCCAGTCGCTGAGGGTGACGTGCCACTTCCGCCAGAACTGGGTGAAGCTGGCGGCGGTGAGGGGATTTTTGAAGTTCTCCGCCACGGTGAAGCCGGTGAGGGAGGACACGGCGATGGCGATGTCGCTGTACCCCGACAAATCAAAGTAGAGAGTGGCCCAGCACACGATGATGAGAGCCAGGCTCACCGGCAGGCACAGCCGCGCCTCCAGCAGCCGCGCCAGCACCTGCCCCAGCAGGGCCACCAGCACCATCTTCTTGAACATCCCCCGGATGAACCGCTTGGCCGCCGCCGTCCCCACCTGGAGGGTGAGGGGCCTGGGGGAGAGGTAGTCCCGCTCGAAGTCCCGGTAGCGCAGGATGGGCCCCGAGGTGAACACGGGGAAAAAGAGCAGGAAGTTGGCGTAGGCGATCAGTGGGATGTCCTTGTCGGCGTAGTAGACATAAAACACCGCGTCAATGGCCTTGAGCATGTTGTAGGCAAAACCCACCAGGGTGAACACCGCCGGCAGGGCAGGGAGCAGCAGGGCAAACCGGGCATAGAAAAAGGGCAGGGCGCAGGCTGCGCAGAACAGCACGAAAAGGCCCCGCCGCAGGGCCGGGCCCTTCACCCCCTTCAGGATGCGCAAAAAGGCGTAGGTCACCAGAGTATACCCGATGTAAAAGGCCGCCAGGGCCGGGGAGACGAAGCACAGCACCCCCAGGTCAAAGAGCAGCAGAAAGGGGGTCAGCCTCACCTGGGGGCTGACCCTCCGCGCAGCGGCGGCCGCCAGGGCATAGATCAGCGCGGCCCCCAGGAGGAACACCAGGGTGTCCGCCTGCAAGTACCACATGCTCTTACCGCTCCGCCAGCTTCCGCTCCACCACCTCGGCGATCTCGTTGACCGTATTCATGGGGTAGAGGATGATGTCCTTCTGGCCGATCTCCACGTGATAGGTGTCCTCCAGGAACATGATAATCTCCGTGGCCCCCAGGGAGTCCACAAAGCCGTAGTCGAACAGGTGCACGTCGTCCCCGAAGTCCGGGTCGTCCGCCGGGATATCGAAGTGCTCCATAATATAGGCGCGCAGGGTGTCCTTCACAGACTGTTCCATGTCAGGTTCCTTCTTTCTCCAGATTCTTGTCGTACAGGGTACCCACCGGGCGCATACCCACACCCTCCCAGTAGGCCCGGGCGGCGGGATTGCCCCGGAGGACCTGCAGCTGCATGGTGGGCACGCCCTGCTCCCGCAGCCACTCCTCCGCCCGCGCCGTCAGGGCCCGGGCCGCCCCCCGCCGCCGGAGAGCGGGGGAGACATACAGGTCGTTGAGGTAGCCCACGCTGGCGCTGCCCTGGCAGAGGTACTCGTTACCGAGGCGCAGGATGGAGCAGAACACGAAGCCCGCCGGGGCCCCGTCCCCGTCCAGGGCCAGCTCCGTCAGGATCAGGCGGGAGCGGATACGCAGCCGGAGCACCCGCTCCAGCTCCTCCTCCCGCAGGGCGTAGGGCATGCCGAAGCTCTCCAGCTCCCTGTGGTAGTCCCGGTAGAGCGCCAGCAGGGCGGGCAGATCCCCCTCCTGCGCCGGGCGCAGGGTAAAGCCGCTCACGGCGTCCCCCTCCCCCCGATGAGGGCGCGGTTCAGGGCCACCCGATCGATCTTCCGGTTGGGGGTGAGGGGCAGGGCCTCCATGACCTCCAGCCGCCTGGGGAGCATGTATTTGGGGATGAGCCGCCCCAGGGCCAGGTTCACCTTCCGCAGCTGGAGGGGCATTTTGCTCTCCACCGCCAGGATGATCTCCTGGTTGGCCTCGTCAAAGAGGGCGCACACCTTGTCCACCCCCTCCAGGGTGGCGGCGGCGGTCTCAATGTCCCCCAGCTCGATGCGGTTGCCCCGCAGCTTGAACTGGTGGTCCCGCCGGCCGCAGAAGAGGATGTTGCCGTCGGCGTCCCACTTCCCCAAATCGCCGGTGCGGTACATGATCTCCGGGTAGGCCGGGTTCAGAGGGTTGGGCACGAAGGCCTTGGCGGTCTGCTCCGGCGCGTTCCAGTAGCCCAGGGCCACCCCGCTGCCCAGCACGCAAATCTCCCCCTCCTCTCCGGGATCGGCGGGGGTGTTGTCCTCCCTCAGCAGCAGGACGCGGGCCCCCCGCCAGGGCCTGCCGATGGGCAGGGGGTCGGCGTCGTCAAAGTCCCGGTCCACGATATAGCAGGTGCAGTCCACCGTGATCTCCGTGGGGCCGTAGAGGTTGGCGTAGACGCAGTTCGGCAGGGCCCGCCGCCAGACGTTCAGCTGCCGGTTGGGCATGACCTCCCCGGCGAACACCACAGTCTTTAGATCCGGCAGCGTCCGCCCCTCCAGGGCCCCGGAATTGGCCACCGAGATCATCACCGTGGGCACCCAGAAGATGCAGGTGACCCCCTTCTCCCCCACCAGGTCCATGAGCTTGGGCGGGTACATGAACAGGATCTCCGGGATGATCACCAGCTTTGCCCCGGTGAGCAGGCAGGCATACAGGTCGAACACGCTGTTGTCAAAGTGGAAGCCGGACTGGAGGCCCAGCACAGAGCGCTCGTCGATGCCGAAGGTGTCCGCCACCGCCCGGGCGTACTCCAGCACCCCCCGGTGGGGCACCGCCACCCCCTTGGGCACCCCGGTGGAGCCGGAGGTGTACATGATGTAGCAGGGGTCGGTGTCGATGACCTGGTCCAGGGCGGCCATCACCCGGTCCCGGTCGGGCTCCGTTGCCGCCAGGTCGGTATAGAGCGCCGCCTGGGCGCCGCACAGGTCCAGGGCGCTCAGGTGCGCCAGCCCCTCTTGGTCAGTGATGACGAAGGCGGGGCGCAGGTTCTCCAGGGTGCGGGCCAGCCGCTCCGGGGGAATGGCGTAGTCCACCGGGGCGTAGGGGCAGCCGGCGTACAGGGCGGCCAGGAAGCTCACCATGCTCTCCCGGCTCTTGGGCAGGTAGACCAGCACGGGCCGGCCGGCCTCCAGCCCTCGCGCCAGCAGGGCGGAGGCCGACCGCACCACAGTCTCCTCCAGCTCCCGCCAGGTAAATGCGCCCTGGTCGTCCTCCACCGCCACCTTCTCCGGGAAGCGGGCGGCAGTGGGGGCCAGAAATCGGGCGGCGGAATTCAGCATGGCTCCTCCTCCTTCAGCGTGCCCCGAAGGGTCACCCGGTCGATCTTGTCGTTGGCGGTGTGGGGCAGCCTGTCCATACACACCAGCTTCCCCGGCAGCATGTACTGGGGGATATACTTTTTCAGCTCCAGGTTCATCTTCCGCAGGCTCAGCCCGCCGCCCCCCTCCACGAAGAGGACGATGCGCTCATGCGGCTCGTCAAACAGGGCGCAGGCGTTTTCCACTCCGGGCACGCACATGGCCGCCGCCTCGATCTCCCCCAGCTCGATGCGGTTGCCCTTGAGCTTGATCTGGCTGTCCTTCCGGCCCAGGAAGTAGATCAGCCCGTCCTCCCCCCACCGGGCCAGATCCCCGGTGCGGTACATCCGCTCCGGCCAGGGGCTCAGAGGGTTGGGAACAAAGGCCTTGGCGGTCTGCTCCGGGTTGTTCCAGTAGCCCAGGGCCACCCCGCTGCCCAGCACGCACAGCTCCCCGGTCTCCCCCACGGCCGCCTCCCGGCCGCCGTCGGTGAGGATGCGCACCCGCATGTTCCCGCAGGCCTTCCCGATGGGCAGGCTCTCGTGGTCGGCAAAGGGCCGGTCCACCTTGTAATAGCAGCACACGTCGGTGATCTCGGTGGGGCCGTAGAGGTTGGCGTATTGGCAGTGGGGCAGGGCCCGCCGCCAGAGGTTCAGCTGGGTGTTGGGCATGACCTCCCCGCAGAAGGCCACGTTCTTCAGCTTAGGCAGGGCGCGCCCCTCCAGGGCCCCGGCGTTGGCCACATTGATCATCACCGTGGGCACCCAGAAGATGGAGGTCACCCCGTGCTCCTCCAGGTACTCGGGCAGCTTCAGGGGGAAGAGGAACAGCGTCTCCGGGGTGAGCAGCAGCTTCCCCCCGCAGCGCAGGGTACCGTAGATGTCGAAGGTGGAGTTGTCAAAGTAGAAGGGGGCCTGGTTGGCCATGACGGTGTCCGTGTCAAAGGCAAAGGTGTCCGCCACCCAGTCGGCGTAGTCCAGAATACCCCGGTGGGGGATGGTGACCCCCTTGGGGGTGCCGGTGGAGCCGGAGGTGTACATGACGTAGATGGGGTCGGTGTCGATGACCGCCCCGATGGCGGCGTCCACCCCGGCCTCGTCGGGGGCGGCCCTCTCCAGCGCGGAAAGGAGCACCGGCTCCGCCGCCCCCAGGTCCGCCCCCGCCAGATTGGGCAGCAGGGCCTCGCAGGTGACGATATAGGCCGGCTCCAGGCTGGCGGCGATCTTCTCCAGCCGGGCCACGGGGATGTGGGCGTCCACCGGGGCGTAGGGCCGGCCGGCGCACATGGCCCCGAAGAACACGGCCAGGGCGTCGATGCTCTTGGGCAGGTAGACCACCACCGGCCGCCGGTCCCCCAGCAGGGCGGCGCCGATGGTCCGGGCCCGGGCCAGGAGGGCGGCGTAGGTGGCGCTCCCCCCCTCCTCCTCCACGTAGACCCGCTCCGGCCAGAGGCAGGCGGCCCGCTCCAGCAGGCGGATGGCAGAATTGCTCATAGTTTCGCTCCTCGCGTTTTGTTGGTGATGACAGGGGTGGGGCGGGCGCGGGCGGGCGAACACAGTTCGCCCCTACGGAAAACGGCCCATCCACCGGATTCCCCTGTGCCCGGCGGCGGGCCGATGTGGGCATCGGCCCCTACGGACGGGGTGCGGGCGGGCGCGCACTGCGCGCCCCTACGGTATGGTGGAACTTCATTTTGTGGGGCGCGACGACCTCGGCGCGCCCTTTTCGGGGCGGGCGGCCACAAGGGCCGCCCCTACGACCGCCAACGGTCCGTATCCCTCGTAGGGGCGCACCTCTGTGTGCGCCCGCCGGGCCGGGAAACGGGCACGGCCCCGGTTGAACGCACCCCATAGGGCGGGGGCTTGCCCCCGCCGCCGTATCGGCGGCAAACTTCTCACTCCCAGAAGTGCAGCACCAGCTCCGCCGGGTCCCCCCAGCGGGTGAACTTGGTGCGCTCCCCGGTGCGGGTCATGGTCCAGCCCTCGGAGGGGGTGGAGACCGTCCCCTCCACCTCCACCTCCATCAGGCCCCCGTCGGCGAAGTCCACCGTCAGGGTGTCCCCCTCCCAGGTGAGGGCGGCGGGCAGATTGACCTTGCGCAGGTAGCTCTCCTGCCGCTCCCCCTGCCAGACGGCGGCGTCCCTGTCCAGGGAGAGGTAGAGGCAGTTGCCCTCCTGCCGCCAGACGGAGGCGCTGGTGGCGTAATCGGCGGCCTGCACGCCGTCGGCGAAGGTGAGCTTTACCCCCACGGCGCTCTGGTAGTCCGCGTCGTAGAGGGCCAGGTCCTCCCGCACCGGCGCGGCGGAGAGGCGCACCGCCCCGGTCTCCGGGTCCACGGCGGCGGTGACGGCGGTGTTCAAAGCGGCGGCGGAGGCCACGGCCAGCTGGTCCTCCCGGATGCAGGTGTAGCCGTAGGTCTCCATGAAATCGCTCATGGCCTGCACCGCCCGGCGGGCCTCGGCGTCGTCCTTGTATACCCAGTCGCAGTGGTAGTAGAGCAGGGTGGGCACCCCGTACCGGGCGGCGATGGCGTTCCACTCCTCCCCCTTGTAGAAGAGGGTGGAGGCGTTGAGCATCAGCATGGTGGGCTGGCCCCCGTCCTCCAGGAAGAAGGGCAGGGAGAGCACGTTCTCCGCCGACACCTGGGGGGTGGCGGCGGAATGGGGGGCCTCCGCCCCGGAATTCCAAAGCATCCCGCTGCCGTACTGGGCCAGGAAGGTCTGGGCGTCCCCCAGGGTGCTGGTGTGCCAGGTGTGCTGGTTGGTGCCCACCCGGCTCAGGTCCACGCCGTAGGAGGCCAGGGCCTCCATCTGGCGGGCAAACTCCCGGTCCTCATACCCCTCTGAGGCGTACCAGTGGGTGAGGGTGTGGGGGCCCAGGTAGTAGTTCTTCTCCTGCATCCAGTCCACCTGCGCCTGGAGCTGCTCCCGGAAGGGGAAGTACTCCGAGTCGATGGGCACGGGCAGGCCGTACTCCAGCTGCCCGCAGACCAGGTCCAGCGCCCCGTCGCCGGTGACGTCATAGAAGGCCGGCTTGCTGAAGTTGCCGAATTTCAGGTGGGTGTTGCCCTTGTAGTTGGCCTCGCCCCCCTCGAAGTAGCCGGTGAAGGCATAGTCCGTCCCCCGCCGCTCTAGCCTGGCCACGTAGCCGTGGAAGGTGCCCAGGGCGATGTCCAGCCGGCCGTCCCCGTCCAGGTCCACGGCGCAGGGGGCGGCCCAGTCGGCCAGCTCGTCGGGCAGGTCCACGGACACCGGGTCCCGGAAGGTCAGCCCGCCCTCCGCGGTCTGCCGGCCGTAGTAGATGTCCAAACCGCCGCCGGCAGAGCCCAGGAGCAGGTCGTCCGTCCCGTCCCCGTCCATATCGGCGGCGGCAGGGAGGATCTGCACCTGGCCCATGCCCGGGTTCAGCAGCAGCTCCGGCGCCGCGAAGGTCAGGCCCCCCAGGCCCCGGAGCCAGTAGAGCCCCCCGTCCCCCGCGCCGGAGACGATATCGTTCACCCCGTCCCCGTCCACGTCCAGCACGGCGGGGGCGGAGTGCCCGTCGGGCACGGCCAGGGCCTGGCCGTCCGCCCCGGAGAGCAGCACCGCCGCCTCCACGGTAAAGCGGCCGGCCCCCGGCACGATCTCATAGCAGTAAAACTGCCCGTCCCCGCTGCCGCAGAGCAGCTCGTCCGCCCCGTCCCCGTCCACGTCGCCGAAGGTGGGGTAGGCCCGCTGGGTATAGCCGCCGTCGTCGCTGAAATAGCTGATGGTGTTCTCCACCCACACCTGGCTGAGCCAGTCCCCATCGCACACCACGTGGGTGCCCGAGGAGTAGATGCCCTCGTTCTCATCCAGCTCATAGGCCAGGCCGTCGGCGCTGACGTTGGCCAGGTAGGTGACGCTCTCCGCCCGCAGGAGCCACCAGTAGGGATCCCGCACCAGGGTGTAGGAGGGGATCTGCCCCGCCTCCTCCGCCAGGGCGGCGAATATGCCGGCGGAGTCCTCCCGGATGGCGGTGATCTCCTCATAGTGGAGCTCCCAGGCGGCGGGGTTGGTGGCGAAGGGGCCGTACACCCGCTCCGCCGCCCAGCCGTACTCCTCCAGGGAGCGGTAGGCCAGCAGCTTGCCGTAGAAGAGCCGGCTGGCGCTGTTGGTGGCGTTGGCAAAGGGCTCCTGCCCCTCCGCCGTGGCGGTGAGGGAGGGCCCGGAGATGGAGTAGTCGTTGGGCAGCATGGGGTTGGTCAGCAGCACCTGCCCCTCCCCCACGTCGTTGAGGGCGTAGAGGGCCAGCTCCCCCGCCTGGGCCAGGGGGGCGGCGGTGGTGAGGGTGAAGCCGTAGCCGTAGTCCATGGCCGCCAGCTCCTCCGCGTTATGGTAGCTGGGGTAGAGGGCGGCGAAGTCCTTCAGAAGGGTCTGGAACTCCCCCAGGTTGGCCGGCGCCTCCGGCCAGGTCCACTCCGCGGGCAGGCCCTCCAGGGCCGTGCCGCCGGATATGCCCAGAAAGTCCGCTGGGAACTGGTCCCAGAACACGTTGTCCAGCACCAGCAGGCCGCCGGCCTGCACATAGTCCATCAGCTCCTGCCGGGTGGACGCCCAGTCCTCCCCCTCCAGCAGGTCCGGGTCGGCCACCACCAGGTCATAGCCCGTCAGGTCCTCCCCCGGCTCCGCCTCCGCCGCCGCGGCATTGGCCAGGGTGGTGTATTCCAGGTGGCTCAGGGTGTCCTGCCAGGGCCCCTCCGCCCCGCTGTGCAAGACGGCGGCGGACAGGTCAGCCTCCTGGGTGAAGGACAGCCCCGCCGGCGCCCCCTCGGGCGTCTCCGCCGTCCGCCGGCAGCCTGCGGCGCTTACCGCCAGCACCGCCGCCAGGGTCCCGGCGGCCAGCCGCCGGAACAGGGTCATGCGCGCCATGGCTCCGCCCCCTCTCCTCTTTTTGTGGTATTGTCGCTCCTAAAGAGTTAAAATATCACAAAACGCCGCTTTTTTCAATACCGGGTTGGTCGGCTGCGGGGGCGGCGCTTCGGGCCGGAGGCGGGCGCTCCCGCAAAAATTTCGACCGCCCCCGCAGCATTTTCCCGTCCAAAAGCGTATTTAGGGTGAAAGGGGGAGGAGAGATGAATGACCCTGACCGGTTGGAGGAACTGATCCGCACACATCAGGACACGCTGTACCGCGCCGCCCTGGCCATCCTTGGGGACGCCCAGGAGGCGGAGGACGCGGTGCAGGACGCCTTCCTGCGCTGCTGGGAAAAGGCCCCGGACTTTGAAAGCGGGGAGCACGCCAAGGCCTGGCTGCTGCGGGTGACGGTAAACGGCTGCAAAAGCCGCCTGCGCGCCCCCTGGCGGCGGCGCACCGCCCCCCTCACCGACGCCTACCCCGCCGACGGCCCGGAGGAGCGAGAGACCCTGGAGGCCGTCCGGGCCCTCCCCGCCGCCGACCGGGCGGTGATCCACCTCTACTACTACGAGGGCTACCAGACCGCCGAGATCGCCGCCATAACCGGCCAGCGGGAGGGCACCGTCCGCTCCCGCCTGTCCCGGGCCCGCTCCCGCCTGCGGGACCTGCTGAAAGGAGAATGGGAATGAACCGCTACCGCACCTATATGGACCGCATCCATGCCCCCGCCCGCCTGCGGACCCGCGTCCTGGAGGACGTCTCCGCCGGGGGCCGCCCCCGCCGGGCACCCCGGCGGGCCCTGACGGGGGCCCTGGCCGCCGCCTGCTTCGCCCTGGCCTTTTTCGGCGCCTGGCAGTACTGGCGCGCCGCCGAGACCTCCCCCAGCCCCACCGCCGGCGTGGCCGCCACCCCCGCCCCGGCGGAGACCGAACCGGCGCTGGACAGCAGGGGCTATACCCTGATGGTGGAGGATCCCTTTGAGGGGCAGACCCACAGTTTTTTCAATGTGGCGGGGCTCACCTTCCCCGACTGCACCGGCGGCTATGCCGTCTCCGGCTCCATCGTGCCCCCGGCGGGCTACTTCGCCGAATATCTGACGGCGGAGGAGATCATCGCCGTCCTGGGAGGCACGGACGAGGTCCCCTGGCCTCTGCTGTGGAGCGGCTTCGGCCTCAGCGGCGAGGCGGTCTACGACGGGGAGGGGAATGTCTGGCGGGCCGTGATTTACGGCGTCAACGGGGAGACCAGCTTCACCCTGATCCTGGCCCCCGGAGCCATTCCCGTCAGCGACATGATGTACGAGGACGCCGTCACCGAGGAATACGGGGACACCGGGGTGCCCGTCACCTCCTGGCGCACCGCCGGGGTGGACAGGGAGACCTACGGCGTGGAGTTCATGAGCGGGGACACCGGGGTGTCCTTCACCTGCACCGGGCCGGATGGGGATTCCCTCTCCTGGCTGACCTGCGTGCTGGTGCGCTACGGCACCCTGGCGGAGCCCCCCCTCACCACCGCCCCCCTCACCCCCGACGCCATCCCGGAGTGGCGCAGCGAGACCCTCACCCTGGCGCAGGCCCGGCGGGAGGAGCTGGGGGGCTGGCTCCCCCTGGAGGGGACCATCCCCGGCGGCTTCGGCTTTGAGAGCGCCCGGGTGGAGCTGGGCCAGAGCAGGGACTATCTCTCTGCCTACTGGTACCGCGGCTACGACTACATCGACGTGACGGTGTACCGCCGGACGGAGGGGGGGTATTTCCCCGAGGCCGATCTGACCGACGGGGAGGTCACCGCCCAGGCCCTGGAGGCCCTGGGCAGCTATGTGGATGACGACGCCGGCGACACCCCCGGCTGGCGCTGGCTGTCCCTGACGGTGGCCTTTACCGACGACGTGCGGGTGAACTATTCCCTGAAGGGGGTCACCCCGGAGCAGGCGGCGGAGCTCATCACCGGCGGCGGGCTGATCCGGGAATACACCGCCTACACGCAGCCCGTGGAGCCCACCCCCACCCCCTGGCAGGTCTACCCCCTGGAATGACCGCCGCGCCCCCGTTCCAAACAGGCGGCCGGCCCGCGAGCTGCGGGCCGGCCGCCTGTTTCCTGTGAAAAATTTTCCAGGCGGTATTGACATCGTGTCAGGACCGTGCTATGATGCAGACGCTGACACAGCGTCAGAATATACCCACGGACGAAAGGAGCGCCTGATATGAGCAAACATGTCCTGGTCGCCTATTTTTCCGCCACCGGGGTCACCGAGCGGACCGCCCGGGAACTGGCCCAGGCGGTGGGAGGGGATCTCTACGAGATCGCCCCCGCCCAGCCCTACACCCCCGCCGACCTGAACTGGATGGACAAGGGCAGCCGGTCCACCCTGGAGATGAAGGATCCGGCCTGCCGGCCCGCCATCGCCGCGCCGGCCGGGAACATGGATCAGTATGACACCGTATTCATCGGCTTCCCGGTCTGGTGGTACGTGGAGCCCCGGATCGTGGACACCTTCCTGGAACAATGCGACTTTTCCGGCAAGACGGTGATCCCCTTCGCCACTTCCGGCGGCAGCGGCATTGCCGGGGCGGAGGAGCGCATGAAGCAGCTGTGTCCCGAGGCCCACTGGCTGCCGGGCCGGCTGCTCAACGGCGCCGGCGGGGCCTCCTGGGCCAAGAGCCTGGTACACGACTGATATTTCATCCTGCAAAGGAGGACTGAACGATGAAAGCAACGGTTTATTTCACCCGCGCCATCACGCCGGAAAAGGTGGTGGAGGCCTATCAAAAGCTGGGCGTCCGGCTGCCCGGCAGGGTGGCGGTGAAGGTCCACTCCGGGGAGCAGGGCAACCAGAACTTCCTGCGCCCTGAGTTCTGGCGGCCCATGGTGGAGGAAGTCCACGGCACCATTGTGGAGTGCAACACCGCCTATGGCGACGCCGCCGGCGGCGTGCGGGACCATACGGAGAGCCATCGGAAGCTGTTGGAGGAGCACGGCTGGACCAAGTATTTCGACGTAGACCTGATGGACGCCGAGGGGCCCGACGTAGTGTGGCCCATCCCGGGTGGCAAGATGCTCCAGGAGGACCACCTGGGCAAAAACATCCTTAACTACGACTCCATGCTGGTGCTGGCCCACTTCAAGGGCCACCCCGCCGGCGGCTACGGCGGGGCGCTCAAGCAGCTGTCCATCGGCTGCGCCTCCCGGGCGGGCAAGGCCCTCATCCACTCCGCCGGCAAGACTGACGACCGCTTCAAGACCTGGGAGCTGCACGCCGACAACGTGGCCTTCCCCGAGGCCATGGCGGACGCCGCCTTCTGCGTGGCCGAACACTTCCGCGGAAAGATCGCCTACATCAACGTGATGAAGAACCTCTCTGTGGACTGCGACTGCTGCACCGTGGCGGAGGACCCGTGCATGAAGGACATCGGCATACTGGCCAGCCTGGATCCGGTGGCCATCGACCAGGCCTGTATGGACCTGGTGCTCGCCTCCGACGACCCGGGAAAGGAGCACTTTATGGAGCGGGTGAACAGCCGCAACGGCATCCACACCATCGAGGCCGCCGCCGCGCTGGGCGCGGGCAGCCGGGAATATGAACTCGTCGAGTTCTAAGCGCCGGAGCGTTCCATATCCCCACTCTTATGAAAGGCGGTGGCAGTCATGCCCGCGGCTTCGGAGGAGCTGACCCGCGCACGGAAGGACGAGATCGTCAACGCCTGCGCCCAGCTCTATGAGACTATGAGCTTCAAGGACATCACTCTCCGGGACATCGGAGCGCGGACCTCCTTTACCCGCACCTCCATCTACAACTACTTCCAGACCAAGGAGGAGATCTTCCTGGCCCTCATGCAGCGGGAGTACGAGGCGTGGGCAGGCGATCTGGAGGCCATCCTTCGGACGCACGAGGTCCTGTCGGCGGAGGGATTCGCCGACCAGCTGGCCCGTACGCTGGCGCGGCGGTCGCGCCTGCTCAAGCTCATGGCCATGAATCTCTATGATATGGAGGCCAACAGCCGCCTGGAAAACCTGGTGGACCTCAAGCGGGCCTACGGCGCCTCCCTCCAGGCGGTGCGGCGCTGCCTGGAGCACTATTTCCCCGCCATGACGCAGGCGGACGTACAGGCCTTCCTCTATGCCTTCTTCCCCTTCCTCTTCGGCGTGTACCCCTATTCGGAGGCCACCGAAAAGCAGAAGCAGGCCATGGAGACGGTAGGCATCGATTATCCGAATTACTCCATTTACGAGCTGGTAAAGCCGCTGGCGGCACGGCTGCTGGCCTCTGCCGGCGGGAAAGGAGGACGCCCATATGAAGATCGTGGTCCTTGAGGGCAGCCCTAACCGGCGCGGCTCCTCCAATCTGCTGGCCGATGCGTTCATCCAGGGCGCAGAGCAGGCCGGCCATACCGTGGCCGTCATCGACGCGGCCCACGCGGACATACATCCCTGCACCGGCTGCGTCCGCTGCGGATACGAGGGCCCCTGCGTCCAGAAGGACGACATGGAGCGCTTCCGCAGGCAGATCCTGGACGCGGACATGCTGGTGTTCGTCACGCCCCTCTACTACTACGGCATGTCCGCCCAGCTCAAGACCCTTGTGGACCGTTTCTGCGCCATCAACAGCTCCATCACCCGCAAACATATGAAGTCCGCCCTGCTCTCCGCCGCCTGGAACGCGGACAGCTGGACCTTTGAGGCCCTGGAGGCCCACTATCGCACCCTGGTTCGTTATCTGCAGCTGGAGGATGTGGGCATGGTGCTGGGCCGCGGCTGCGGCACGCCGGCCATGACGGCCCGCTCCCCCTATCCCGACCAGGCCCGCGCGCTGGGCCGGAGCCTGGGCCGGGCATGAGCGCAGCCCGGCGGGCTGCCGTCAAACTCTGCTCTCAGGAGGACAGACCCATGGAATACCGCACCCACCCCGGGACCGGTGATCGGATCGGAGTCATCGGCCTGGGTACCGGCCCCATTTCTGAAGCTACGTGGCAGCAGGCCGACGCCGTGCTGACCTATGCCTATGAGCACGGGGTCAACTTTCTGGACCTGGCCACCGCCGGAGCCAAGACCTTTCCCTACGTCGGGGCGGCCCTCGGCTCCGTGCGGAAGGAGCTGTTCTATCAGATCCACTTCGGCGCCAACTACGAGACCGGCGAATACGGCTGGACCACGGATCTGGACACCGTCAAGCGACAGGTGGACTGGCAGCTGAAGCAGCTGAAAACCGACTACATCGATTTCGGCATGATCCACTGCCTGGACGAGGAGAAGGACTGGAGCGCCTACCAGGAAAACGGCGTGCTGAACTACCTGCTGGAGATGAAAAAGGCCGGCGTGGTGCGCCGCATCGGCCTCTCCTCCCACACGCCGGAGCTGGCCCGGAAGATATTGGATACCGGCCTGGTGGAGCAGCTGATGTTCTCCATCAACCCCGCCTACGACTACCAGCACGGGGAGTTCGCCAACGGCAGCGCGCCGGAGCGGCTGGAGCTCTATCAGCGCTGTGCGGCGGAGGGGATCGGCATCTCCGTCATGAAGCCCTATTCCGCCGGCCAGCTGCTGGGCGATAAAACCTCCCCCTTCGGCCGGGCGCTGACCAAGGTCCAGTGCCTCCAGTACGCCCTGGACAAGCCGGGGGTCCTGACGGTGCTGCCCGGCATCCGAGACCTGGAGGATATGCGGCAGGCCCTGGCCTGGCTGGACGCATCCCCGGAGGAGCGGGACTACTCGCTCCTGGGCTCCTTCACGCCCAGGGACGCCGCCGGCACCTGCGTCTACTGCAACCACTGCGCCCCCTGCCCGGCGGGGCTGAACATCGGCCTGATCAACAAGTACTATGACCTGGCCAGGATCGGCGACGCCATGGCGGCCGACCACTATGGAAAGCTGTCCAAGCACGCCTCCGACTGCATCTCCTGCGGCCACTGCGAGGGCCGCTGTCCCTTCCGCGTGCCCCAGCAGGCCCGCATGAAAGAGATCGCCGCCCACTTCGGCCTGTGATCCTCCCCCGCCGGGGCTGAACGCTCCGGCGGGGTTTTTGCGCAGGTGAGGGTTGCGGCCCGGTCCGGCGCGCATTATAATAGTGGGCAGACAGACCGTTTCGGCAGGGAGGAGAGATGGGCGTGAACGATCGGATCGAACGCGACTCCATGGGGGAGGTGCGGGTCCCCGCGGACCGCTATTGGGGGGCTCAGACCCAGCGGAGCTATGAAAACTTCAAGATCGGCACGGAGAAGATGCCGGCGGAGATCATCCGTGCCTTCGCCGTTCTGAAAAAGGCGGCGGCCCTGGCCAACCACCGGCTGGGCAAGCTGGACGGGCGGCGGCTGGACTGCATCGCCCGGGCCTGCGACGAGATCCTGGCCGGGGAGCTGGACGGCCACTTCCCCCTGGTGGTGTGGCAGACGGGCAGCGGCACCCAGTCCAACATGAACGTCAACGAGGTCATTGCCAACCGGGGCAACGAAATCGCCGGAGAGAAGCTCCTCCACCCCAACGACCACGTGAACATGTCCCAGTCTTCCAACGACACCTTCCCCACCGCCATGCACATCGCCGCGGCGGTGGCAATGGAGGACAAGCTTCTCCCCGCCGTCGACGCGCTGGCGGCCACCTTCCGCCGGCTGGAGGGGGAGAACGGCGACGTGGTGAAGAGCGGGCGCACCCACATGCAGGACGCGGTGCCCATCACCCTGGCCCAGGAGATCAGCGGCTGGCGGACCAGCCTGGAGCGGGACCGCGCCCTGCTGGTCTCCGCCCTGCCCCCCCTGCGGGAACTGGCCCTGGGCGGCACTGCCGTGGGCACGGGCCTCAACGCCCCCAAGGGGTTTGATACGGCGGTGGCGGAGGCCGTGGCGGAGCTGACGGGCAAGAGCTTTGTCACCGCCCCCAACAAGTTCCACGCCCTCACCAGCAAGGACGAGCTGGTCTTCGCCCACGGGGCCCTCAAAGCCCTGGCGGCGGATCTGATGAAGATCGCCAACGACGTGCGCTGGCTGGCCTCCGGCCCCCGGTGCGGCCTGGGGGAGATCGCCATACCCGCCAACGAGCCCGGCTCCTCCATCATGCCCGGCAAGGTCAACCCCACCCAATGCGAGGCGGTGACCATGGTCGCGGTGCAGGTGATGGCCAACGACGTGGCGGTGGGCCTGGCGGCCTCCCAGGGGAACTTTGAGCTCAACGTGTTCATGCCGGTGTGCATATACAACTTCCTGCAGTCCGTGCGGCTGCTGGGCGACTGCATCCGTTCTTTCAACGATCACTGCGCCGCGGGCATCACCGCCAACCGGGAGAAGTGCCGGCAGAACCTGCACAACTCCCTGATGCTGGTCACCGCCCTCAACCCCTACATCGGCTACGACAACGCCGCCAAAACCGCCAAGAAGGCCTATGCGGAGAACATCTCCCTGAAGGAGGCCTGCGTGGCCCTGGGCTTCCTGACGGCGGAGGAGTTTGACAAGGTGTTCCGCCCGGAAGAGATGGTATAGGCCAACGGACCTTGTTCCGTATACATGAGTAGGGGCGGCCCCATGTGGCCGCCCACCCCCCGGCGGGGCCGGAAAATCCGATCAGGAGAGGATAATACTATGGACGTCAATCAGGAAGCGCTGAAGCTGCACTATGCCCTGAAGGGCAAGATCGAGGTGGTGGCCCGGAAGCATATTGAGACCCGGGAGGACCTGTCCCTGCTGTACACGCCCGGGGTGGCGGAGCCCTGCCGGGCGATCCAGCGGGACTATGAGCAGTCCTTCGCCCTCACCCGCCGGGGGAACCTGGTGGCGGTGATCACCGACGGCTCCGCCGTGCTGGGCCTGGGCGATATCGGCCCCGCCGCCGGCATGCCGGTGATGGAGGGCAAGTGCGCCCTGTTCAAGGAGTTCGCCGGGGTTGACGCCTTCCCCATCTGCGTGGACACCCAGGACGTGGACAAGCTGGTGGAGACCATCGCCCTCATCTCCAAGAGCTTCGGGGGCATCAACCTGGAGGACATCGCCGCCCCCCGCTGCTTCGAGGTGGAGCGGCGGCTGAAGGAGGTGTGCGACATCCCCGTGTTCCACGACGACCAGCACGGCACTGCCATCGTGGTGGCCGCCGCCCTGCTCAACGCCGCCAAGGTCACCGGCAAGGAGCTGGGGAAGCTGAAGATCGTCATCAACGGCGCGGGCGCCGCCGGAATTGCCATCGGCAATCTGCTCATCTCCATGGGCTTCGGCAACGTGGTCATGTGCGACATCCACGGCGTCATCTGCCAGGGGGACGAGGGCCTCAACCCTGGGCAGGAGGCCATTTCCCGCATCTCCAACCTGGAGCACGAACACGGCACCCTGGCCGACGCCCTGCGGGGGGCGGACGCCTTTGTAGGCGTGTCCCGGCCCAATCTGGTCACCGCCGAGATGGTGTCCACCATGAAGGACGGCATCGTGTTCGCCATGGCCAATCCCACCCCAGAGATCATGCCCGACGAGGCCAAACAGGGCGGCGCGGCGGTGGTGGGCACCGGCCGCAGTGACTTCCCCAACCAGATCAACAACGTGCTGGTGTTCCCCGGGGTGTTCAAGGGAGCCCTGGCCGTGCGGGCCCGGGAGATCACCGAGGAGATGAAGGTGGCCGCCGCCCATGCCCTGGCCGCCCTGGTGCCGCCGGACAAGCTGGGCCCGGAGTTCATTCTCCCCTCCGCCCTGGACAAGTCCGTGGCCGACGCCGTGGCCCAGGCCGTGGCCCACACCGCCCGGGAGCAGGGCGTGGCGAGGGCCTAGCCCCCTGCCGCCGCACCCCCCGTAGGGGCGCGCAGTGCGCGCCCGCCCGGCGCGTCGCCGGACACGGCCCGGCGGGGGCAAGCCCCCGCCCTACGGGGGAACGGCGCGTCCGGGAGGCCGCGCCCTACGGGATGCGTTCATTGGGGACCATATCCGTCCCCGGCCCGGCGGGCGGCCACGCGGGGCCGCCCCTACGAATGAAAACGGAGATCCCCCGTAGGGGCGGATATCATCCGCCCGCCCCGGCGCGACGCCCTACCTCTGCTACAAAAAATTCCCGGAGCCCAAAGGGCTCCGGGAATTTTATATGCTCTTATCCGCTTACTCCGCCGGCGCGAAGGTCTCCACGAACCGCATGAGGATCGTGGCGATCTCCGCCCGGGTGGCGGAGCCCTGGGGGCTGAGGGTGTCGGCGCTGGTGCCGGAGATCAGCCCCGTGCTCACCGCCCAGTCCACGGCGTACTGCGCCCAGCTGGAGACACTGGCATAGTCCGCGTACTCCCGGGCCGCCATGCCGCCCTGGGTCACGTCGTAGCCCTTGTACTGGGCATAGCGGTACAGCATCACCGCCATCTGCTCCCGGGTGATGTCCCCGTCGGGGTCAAATATCTCGGCGGTGATCCCGGTGACCACACCGTTGAGCCGGGCCCAGTACACCCCGTCGCCGTACCAGCTCTCCGCGTCCACGTCGGCGTAGGGATAGCCCAGGATCTCATTAGACAGGTCCGGGCTGCCCTCCAGCCGGTAGAGCAGGGTAGCCAGCATGGCCCGGCTGGTGGTGGTGCCGGGGGCGAAGAGGGTGGCGGAGGTGCCGGTCATCAGGCCGTTCTCATAGGCGTAGGCCACCGCGTCGTAGTACCACTCGCCCTCGGCCACATCGGTGAAGGGCAGCTCCACCGGCTCCGGCTGGGGCTCCTCCACGGCCTTGAAGCTGGCGTCGATGCTCACCTTGCCCCGGGGCATCTGGAAGGTGAACTTCCCGTCCCCCTTGTCGGTGAGCGCCACGGCCTTGCCGTCGGCACCGGTGACGGTGAGGGCGTCCAGCTCATACCCCTCGTCGGGGGTGACTGTGATCGTCACGGTGCTCCCGGCGCTGGCCCGGGTGGAGGACACCTTCACCGTTCCGTTCTCCACGTTGGAGGGGGCGGAGACCTCATACCGGGTCACAGACCCGCCGCCGGTGGAGGTGCCGGAGGAGGTATAGGTGTAGGTAAAGGTGTGCTCGGCGCCGTTGTCAAGGGTCTGTGTATCGCCGTTGATGGTGACGGTGATCTTGCCGCCGGTACCGTTCTCCACCTTGACGCTCTTGCTGGCGCTGCCGGAGATCGTGGCGTTAAAGGTCTCGCCTTCTGCCGCCTTGGTCACGGTGATGGTGTCTCCGCTCTTGGCGGCGTCCACGGCGGCCTGGAAGTCGGTGTAGACCGTGCCGTCCGCGCCGGTGACCACGCCCTGGCTCACCGTGGTGATGGTGAACTCGCTGAACCCGTGGGGGTTGGTGAAGGTGATGGTGAAGCCATTGGTATCATCACCGCTCACCGTGGTGGTGTACTCGTAGCCCTTGTGCTGGACGTAGACAGGGGTGGTGGCGCCAGTCACAAAGCCGTCCGGCAGGGTGATGGAGATGGTCATGTTTTGGATGGTGGTCAGCTCCCGCTGGGAGGCCGCCAGCACCACGGCGTTGGGGGTCTCGTGCTCCCCGGCTTCACCGACGACCTTGATATCGTCAGCGCTGGCTGCTGTGGTGGCCACCACCCGGTACATGGGCTGAATGTCCAGGGTAAGGCTCTTTTCCCCTTCCGCATCGCTGTATGCGGTGGGGGTGATGCTCAGGTAGGTCTGGGCGTAGACGGATACGGTTTCATCATCACCGACCACGACCCCACTATCACTTTCTTCGATCGCGGCTTTAGCGTCCGTCACCTGCTGCTCCGTGATCTGCTCCAGCACCGTGTTGGCCGCGGCGGCCAGCTCACCGTTGTCCTTCACGCTCTGGGCGGCCTTCTTCACGGCCTCCTTATCATCATCCTCGATCGTCTCGGGCACCTCAACGACCGGCGCACCGGCGGCAGGGTCGATCTCTACCCCAGTATCAACGGCGTCGCCCACCATAAAGCCATAGGCGGGATTGTCGCTGGGCAGAACAGCCTTGTTTTCCGCCAGATATCCACTCTCAGGCGCAACGGTAAAGTAGCCGCCGGAGATCGAATAGTCAGCTTCCTTGAAATCAGGATACTTATCTTTCCCGATCAGGCTGCCCAGCCCAATCGCTCCGGCGTAGGTCCCGCTTTTGATTGTAATGGTCCCCTCGGGCTTCGGGCTGGTATCTCCTTTTGCATTATCAGAGGCGACCACCGCAAACCCAAGCGCCGTCGCGCCGTTGTCGTTCTGAACATAGCTGGGGGCTCCGGCAGTTGCGGTTACGGAGCACTTTTCCAGCGTCACGTCCGTGTACTTTACTTCAACTGCCGTTCCACCGGAGATCGTGCAGTTTGTCAGCGTCACGGTGTGGTGAGCCCCATAATCGGCAGAGCCCGAAACATAGACCCCGGTTTTATCGTTGGCAGTGGAGATCTCTGTGTCGGTCACAGTCAGCTTCAAGCCGGAATTCCCGCCGTTGTGGTAGATCCCGCAGCCCGTGCCGTTCACCTCGCTGCCGCTGATGGTCACGGTGCAGTTGTCCGCAAAGGTGGCGACAGCATAGTTGCCGGTAATAACAGAGCCCTTGATGGTGAGCGTACCGCCACCCGCCTGATCGGCAACGCTGACCAGGCCGTTGCAGGAAACGGTCACACCATCCAGAGTCAAATTGCCGGAGTACCGGGCGATACCCCTGGAAGACGCGCCGGTGCTGTCGTAAGTACCATTCTTTATCGTGACATCGCCCTTGGTGATCAGGGAGTATTCGATTTTTCCAGAGTTCGTGTCATATGTGTTTGTGAGCTTCAGGTCGTTTAGGTCAAGCGTAATGTTTTTCTCAATGGTGAGAGCCGTTGAAACGCTGGCATCACCCAGCAGCTTCACCGTCGCGCCTTCTTTCGCGGCCCTGATGGCACTGCTGAGAGAAGTATACTGGTTCCCCCCTTCGATTTCAGCCACGTAGTCTGTCCATTTGGCATAAAGGTTCAGAACATAGTTATCATCAGATTCAGAAGCAATATAATAAGCAGAGATCTCACCTTTGCTGTAACTAGCCGCCTTATCGCTACAGTCCTGGTCATAGTACCAGCCATCAAACTGGCTGTTCGTCTTTGTGATCTGATTTTCTCCCGTCCTTGTCGGAAGGATGACCTTAGCGGTGCTGACATAAGGAAACTCGGTCGTTTCGGAAAAACCATCCGGCAGCGTGCCGCCATTGGGGTGAAGAATAATTTGATAGGTGATCGGCTGATACTCATACCAGGCGTTATCAGCGCTCAGAACGAGCTGATAGCCGTTTAATTTCGGGAGCTGCCCCACATCGGGATACGAAGTCGCGCTGAACTTGATACTGGCACTGGGAGAAAACTCTCCTTCGATCTTGCCGGAGTAAGAACCGCCGTTCAGAAGCAGCTTAGACGCAACGCCGCTTTCATTTTTCAAAGCGCAGGAGGCCTCGCCGCTGCCCCGGATCGTCAGACCAGAAGCAGACTCAGGCACGGTAATGGTGCTCCCGCTCAGTTCAAAGCCGTTCAAATCGATCGTACATCTTTGACTTATAGCTGTATCTTCAACAGTAACGTCGTCCAGCAGTTTCAAGACGTTCTTGGTGAACGCATCCATTTCCCCAGAGTCCAGCGCATCTTTAATTGAAGCAAACTTTTGAATCGGAGCACCAAAGGCATCTTCCAGCTGGATCACTTTTGTAGGATCGACCTTTACCTGATAGCTGTATCCCTCACCGGAAATACTCTCTTTCAGATATCCGTCTGCCAGATACTGCGTGGGATCTGCCGTATATTTCCCGCCGGAAAGCTCGATCTTTGCCTTGCTTGCACCTACGTTGATCGCGCCGGTGAAGCTGCCATCCGCGACCGTAATCACGGAATCCTTTGTCGTCGTGCTTTGGTCCGCCTGCAGGACGGCGGTCGTGCCGGTAAAGGTCCCGTTTTTGACGTCGATGGTGGCGCCGCTGTTGTACACATACAGGCCATAGACGCCCGTATAGGTCCCGCTGTTGATGGTGGCCGTTCCGCCGAAGGAGGCCGCTACAGCGGTGAAGGGGTGGCCGGTTTTCTCGGTCGTTGTTTCAAAGGTGCAGTTGTCGAAGGTAGCCTTGCCGCTCCTGGATACCTCCACGCATCCCGCGTCTGTGGCGTTGATTTCCACGTCTTTGAATGTAGAGGCGGACGCGCCGGCGGAAATGGCCATGCACTGCTCGCCCTTGCCGGTGTAATTGATGGTAAGGTCCTCCATATGGAGGCTGCCGGTATTGGTGGAATAGATCAGATGGCCATAAGACGACCCCGCAAGCGTACCATTTTTTACAGTGATAGTTGCATCACTGGCGACCACGGCGCTCGTCTGGTTTGGGTCCCGCGAATCACTGTTGATCGTCAGTGTATGATCGCCTAAGTCAAAAGTAATGTTGTAATTGGAAAGAGTTAGGATGGAGTCCCCCAACTCCAGAGTATAGTCCCGCAGCAGTTCCACGGTGCTCCCGTCTTTACCCGCCGCTTCAATGGCCTGCTGAAACTCCGCCGGCTGGTACTCCGTTCCATTTACTTTGGCTACAGGAGCCTCAGGATCGTCTCCCGCCGCCAGCGCTGTCGACGGCAGAAGGGACAGCGCCAGGGCCAGGGCCATTAGGGTGGATAGGAACCGTTTTCTCATAGATGATCCGCTCCTTTTGAATCAAATCTGTATGTGATGCAAAACTTTGCTTAGTATACAAGAGAAACGTCCGGCGTCATTATACCGCATATATGAAGTATAGTCAATATATCCAGTATGTTACTCTTTAATCGGTGAATGACATGATCAGCTACCAACCTTTTTATCAGACGCTCTTTCGAAAGGGCATAACCGAATACCACCTGATTTTCAAGCAGGGCGTGGACGCCAGCCTTCTCCACCGCATGAAGCACGGCAAGCCTATGACCACCACCACGCTGAACACGCTGTGCGAGGTGCTGGACTGCCGGGTGGAGGATATCCTGGAATACGTCCCCGACGAGGGATAAAACGGCGCTTTTATGGCAGTATCCCGCCATAAAAGCGCCGTTGCTTTGTCAGATCCGGGCATAAAAAGGGGGGGCGGGAGTTTACATACGCCCGCCTGCGCCGCGCTGTCAGTATCTGGCATCTGACCATGAGCTGCCGACCCCGTTTCCGAATATTTCGACTTTAGTTTAACATATCTTTTCCGGTTTGGGAAGATCCCCGGGCGATTTTTTCAGGGCGGACATAACAAAGCCCGGGGAGGGCGGCGTGGGCCGCCCTCCCCGGGCTGCTGAGCGTTTACTCCGCGGGCTTGAACATGCCCTTGTCCACCCCGCACAGGGGGCAGGACCAGGAGGCGGGCACCTGCTCCCAGGGGGTGCCGGGGGCCACGCCGTGGGCGGGGTCGCCCTCGGCGGGGTCGTAGATGTAGCCGCACAGGGCGCACACCCACTTGCCGCCGGCGCTCTTCTCCTCCGGGGCGTCCACCGGCACAGTGCACAGGGCGGCCACGCTCCGAGCGTAGTCGGCCATGGCGTCCAGGTCGGCCTGGCCGGGGGTGAAGAGCACCCGGAAGGGCTCCTCGGGCGCGGCGTAGCGCAGGCCCTTGAGGAAGGTGTGGAGCATGGGGGCGGCCTCGCCGCTCCAGCCGTAGGCGCCGAAGGCGCCGGCGGCCTTCCCCTTCAGGTTGATGGGGTCGATGGAGGTCAGCACGTCCCACACCGCCTTGGGGGCGGCCCGGTTGATGGTGGGGGAGCCCACCAGCAGCACGTCGGCCTCGTTGGCCTTTTCAGCGCACTCAGCCAGGGGCTCCTTCGTCACGTCGGCGGAGGAGACCTCGTACCCCTCCTCCTCCAGGGCCTTGACCGCGGCGTCCGCCAGGGCCTTGGTGCAGCCGTAGGCGGAGGCGTACACCACGAAGGCGGCGCGCTTTGTCTTGGGGGCGGGGGTGGCCCAGGCGCGGTAGTTCTCTTTCGCCCAGGCAATGGTCTCGGTGAGGCAGGGGCCGTGGCTGGTGCAGACCAGCTCCGCGTCGGCGGGCATCTTGTCCAGGCCGGAGAGCACATGGGGCTTGAAGGGTCCGAAAATGCCCTGGAAGTAGTAGGCGAATTCCCCCTCGTAGGCCGCCCGGTCGTGGATGCCGGTGTCCATCATGGTGGGCTCGCAGAAGTGGCAGCCCAGGAAATCGCAGGTGAACAGGGTCTTGCCCCTGCTGTCCCAGGTAAACATGGAGTCGGCCCAGTGGAGCATGGGGGCGGGGATGAACTCCAGCACCCGGTCCCCCAGGTCCAGAGTGTCCCCGGCGGCCACGGCGCGGCAGGGCAGATCCAGGTTGGTGATGTCCTTCAGGTGCTTTACCCCCGCCTTGGTGGCGATGACCTGCAGCCTGGGGCACAGCTCCAGCAGCCTGGCCACGCTGCCGGAGTGGTCGGGCTCGTTGTGGTTCATGATGAGGTAGTCCACCTGCTCCAGGGGGAGCACCTGGCGGATGTTGTCTATGTATTCCCCGAAATAGTCGGCGTGGACCGTCTCGATGAGGACGTTCTTCTCCCCGGTGAGAAGGTAGGCGTTGTAGGAGGTGCCGTACCTGGCCTCCATCACGATATCGAACACCCGCAGAGAGGGATTGAGCACTCCCACGGACCAGAGGTTTTCCTTCAGCTTGATGGCGCTCATGGCGTGATCTTCCTTTCTTTTACGTCAAATCATTTCCTAGCAGGACACAGTATATTATTCCAGGCCGCCCTTGTCAAGGGGATGCGGAAAAACCGCCCGGTCGGTTTTCTGCCGCCGGCCCGCCTTGACTTTCCTCCCGCCGGGGCATACAATGAATGTCACGAAAAAATGGTGTTTTTGAGGTGCAAGCTATGCCGATCTATCTGGATAACGCAGCCACGACCCCTGTCTGTCCCCAGGCGGCCCAGGCGGCTTTCGAGGTCATGACCGAGGGGTACGGCAACCCCTCCTCCGGCTATGAGCTGGGGCGGCAGGCCGCCCGGCGGCTGGAGGCGGACCGGGCCGCCGTGGCCCAAAGGCTGGGGTGCGGCCCGGAGGAGCTCACCTTTGTCTCCTGCGGCACCGAGGGGGACAACTGGTCCGTCCTGGCGGCGGCGGAGCGGGGGAAGCGGCTGGGGAAGCACATCGTCGCCACCGCCATCGAGCACGCCGCCGTGCTGGAGCCGGTGAAGGCCCTGGCCGCCCGGGGCTATGAGGTGACCTGGCTCAGGCCGGACCGAACGGGCCATGTGTCCGCGGACAGCCTGCGGGCCGCCCTGCGGACGGACACGGTGCTGGTGAGCATGATGCTGGTGAACAACGAGCTGGGTACCCTCCAGCCCGTGGCAGACGCCGCCCAGGCCATCCGGGAGGCCGGCTGCCCCGCCCTGCTCCACTGCGACGCGGTGCAGGGCTTTTTAAAGGTACCCTTCACCCCGGCCCGGCTGGGGGTGGACCTGCTCACCCTCAGCGGCCATAAAATCCGCGCCCCCAAGGGCGTCGGCGTGCAGTATATCCGAAAGGGCCTGGACATCAAGCCCCTGCTGCGGGGGGGCGGGCAGGAAAACGGCCTGCGCTCGGGCACCGAGCCCACCGCCCAGGCGGCAGCCCTGGCCGCCGCCTGTGCCGCCTGGCAGGATTCCTATCCATCTCGTATTCTGGAGATAAAAGAATACGCTTTGGAATTGCTCTCCACCCTGCCGGGGCTGGAGATCATCAGCCGGGGGGACGCCCCACACATCTGCGCCGTGGCCCTGCCGGGCTACCCCAGCGAGATGCTGGTGCGGGAGCTGTCCGACCGGGGGATCTGCGTGTCCTCCGGCTCGGCCTGCCACAAGGGCAGGCCCAGCCATGTGTTCGCCGCCCTGGGCCTGCCCAAGCGCACCCTGATGGGCGTGCTGCGCCTCTCCTTCGGCCCGGACAACACCAGGGCCGACGCGGACGTCCTGGCGGAGGCGCTGGGGGAGATCACAAAAAAACGGATCGCGATGAGGTGAGCGGTTGTTTTCCTACATGAACCAGGGCCGGGCCTTTTACCGCAATGCGGCGCAGCTGGCCCTGCCCATTATTCTGCAGAATCTGTGCACCACCATGCTGGGGCTGATGGACACCTTCATGGTGGGGGCCCTGGGGGAGGCGCCCCTGGCGGCGGTGCTGGTGGCCAACACCCCCGTGTTTGTCATCCAGCTTGTCATCTTCGGGCTGCAGAGCGGCTCCTCCGTGCTCATCAGCCAGTTCTGGGGCAAAGGGGACACCGACTCCATCAACCGGGTCCTGGGCCTTGGATGGTATGTGGCCGGGGCCATCGCCCTGCTCTTCGCCGGGGTGATGACCTTTTTCCCCGTACCCCTTATGAGCCTGCTCACCGACAACCAGGAACTGGTGCCCCTGGCGGCCGGCTACGCCCGCATCGTCGGCCCCTCCTACATCTTTAACAGCCTTACCGGCGTGTACGTGGGGGCCCACCGCTCCATGGAAAATCCCAAGCTGGGTATGATCATCTTCGCGGTGTCCATGTGCACCAACGTGTTTCTCAACTGGGTATTCATTTTCGGCAATCTGGGGGCTCCCGCTCTGGGGGTGGAGGGGGCGGCCATCGCCACGCTGATCTCCCGGGTGGTGGAGTTTGCCATTATGGCGGTGCATATCTGCCTTGACCGCCGCTTCCGCGTCCGCCCCGCCCTGCTGCTGCGGCCCGGCGGGGCGCTGATCCGCAAATTCCTGCGCTACTCCGGCCCCGTGGTATTCAACGAGACCATGTGGGGCCTTGGCACTTCCTTATATAAGGTAGTTATGGGCCACATGGACGGCTCCACCGAGATCCTGGCCGCCCGGGCCCTGGCGGGGAATATCGAGGACCTGTGCACCGTGGTGGTCTTTGCCATCGGCGGCACCACGTCCATCATCATCGGCCGGGAGATCGGGGCCGGCCGGCAGCAGGGGGTGTACGAGAAGGGGGCCGCCCTGGACACCCTGGCCTTTCTCTGCGGGGCGGTCATCGGCCTGCCCCTGGTGCTGCTGGCCTGGTTCGTGTTCCCCTGGCTGGTCTACCCCTTCTTCCACCTGTCCGGCCACGCCGGGGACATCACCACCATGATGCTCACCTTCATCGGGGTGTTCCTCCCCCTGCGGTCCTTCGACTCGGTAAACACCGTGGGGGTGCTCCGGGGCGGCGGCGACGTGCGGGCCGCCATGGTCATCGACATCACGCCTTTGTGGCTGGTGGCCCTGCCCCTGTCCGCCCTGTTCGGGCTGGCCCTGCGGTGGGGCATCTTCTGGGTGTACGTAGGCATCATGAGCGAGCAGTTCGTCAAGTTCGGCGTGGGCCTGCGGCGGCTGCGCTCCCGGGCCTGGATCAACGACGTGACGCAGCTCTCCTATCAAAAGGATAAGGGGGTCCTCTCATGAAAGTCACGGTGCTCATCGAAAATTCCGCCCCCGAGGGGCTCATCCGGGAGCACGGGCTGTCCTTCCTCATCGAATACCGGGGCGGGCGGTACCTGCTGGACGCGGGGGAGTCAGGCGTCTTTCTCCTCAACGCCCGGGATCTGGGGGCGGACCTGGCGTCGGTGGACGCCGCCTTCCTCTCCCACGGCCATTACGACCACGGGGACGGCTTTTCCGCCTTCTTTCGGGTCAATCGGGCCGCCCGGGTATATGCCCGGCCCGCCGTGGCGGAGGACGACGTGCTGGACGGGAGTTCGGTGGGGCTGGACCCCGGCCTGTTCCGGCGGCATGGCCGCCGCTTCGACCTGGCCGACGGACCCCGGGAACCGTTCCCCGGGATACATCTGCTCCCCGACGCCGTCCCTCACGAGCAGTCCCTGGTGCTGGAGACGGCAGAGGGCCTGGTGGTGTTCAATTCCTGCTGCCACGCAGGGGTGGACGCTATCCTCTCCGACCTGCGCCCGCGCTTTCCCGGCCGCCCGTTCCGGGCGGTGCTGGGGGGCTTCCACCTGATGGGCCCGGGCGGCACCGCCACCCTGGGCCCCGCGCCGGAGGCCGTGCGCGCCCTGGCCCGGCGACTGCGGGACGAACTGGACGTGCGGGAGGTCTTTACCGGCCACTGCACCGGCGCTCCCGCCTGCGCCCTGCTGGCGGAGGAGCTGGGGGAGCGCCTGCATCCCCTCACCACCGGGGCGGTGTTCACCTTTCCCGACTGACCGCCCGCCCGCTGTGCAAAACGGCCCCGCCGCAGCTGCGGCGGGGCCGTTTTTCTGTTTTTCCCTCGGCAGCGTTCCCGCCGGGTCACACCGGCCGCTCCATCCGCACATCGGAGAGCTGGAACCACTTGTCGGAATATTCCACGTATTCAAAGCCGAACTTCTCATACAGCCGCAGGGCGGCCTTGAGCTTGTGGTTGGATGTGACCACAATGGTCTTCTGCCCGGCGTCCCGGGCGGCCTGGAGCACTGCCTTCATCAGGGCGGTCCCCACCCCGTGCTCCCGGTACTCCTCCTTCACGCCGAACTTCAGGGCCTCGCACACGCCCTCCCCCTGCAGCTCCAGCATGACCATGCCCACGATCTCATCCTCCCAGCGGGCCAGCAGCACCCGCCCCCCGTCGGCAATGAAGCGATGGGGGTCGGCCAGCATCTCCAGGTCTACCGGCTCCAGCAGGTCGTACTCCAGCAGCCAGGGCAGGGAAATATCTTCCAGGGCCTGCTTGTAGCGATCCTCGTAGTCAATGATCTCAAAGGCGCTCTGCTCGCTCATGGCTCCTGCCTCCTCCAGGCTTTTTATTTATCATACCATTCCCGCCTCCTCCCCGTCAACCGCACATTGTTCGCAGTCGCTCCCCGCCTCTGCCATATTTGTTCCGTTCACATTTAATTTACAACCGCACCCCTTGACATTTTTGCGGGACGGTGCTACATTATGGTTAGCACTCAGAGAGTTTGAGTGCTAAAATCTTTGAGAGGTGGCCGCAATGGATTTAACAGAACGGAAAAAGCGGATCCTTCGCGCCATCATCGAAAACTATATCCAGTCGGCCGAGCCGGTGGGCTCCAAGACCATCGCCCAGTCCATCGGCATGGAGGTCTCCTCCGCCACCATCCGCAACGAGATGGCGGATCTGGAGGCCATGGGCCTGCTGGAAAAGCCCCACACCTCCGCCGGACGCATCCCGTCCTCCAAGGGCTATCGTTTTTATGTCAACGAGCTGATGGAGGAGCACAAGCTCTCTCTCCAGGAGACCGAGCGGATGAACCAGGCCCTGCGGATGAAGATGCAGGAGCTTGACCGGGTGCTGGACCAGGCGGGCCGCATGGTGGCCCAGCTGACCAGCTACCCCGCCTTCGCCCTCTCCGCCGGCACGGAGCGGATGACCATCCGCCGGTTCGACCTGCTGATGGTGGAGCGAAACGCCTTTATTATCGTGGTGATGACCGATTCCAACATCGTGCGCAACCGGCTCATCCGCCTGCCCAGCGACCTGAGCGAGGCGCAGCTTCAGATGCTCAACACCCTGCTCAACACCACCTTCACCGGCCTGACGCTGGAGGAGATCACCCCGGAGCTCATGCGGGTGGCCCAGCACGCGGCGGGGGACGCCTACGGGCTTATCTCCCTGGTGGTCTCCTTCGCCATGGAGGTGCTGGAGAGCCTGGAGCAGCGCCGCGTCCACACCTCGGGCCTGGCCCATCTGCTGGAGCTGCCCGAATACCAGAGCCTGGAACGGGCCCAGCCCCTGATGAGCTATCTCTCCGAGGACAGCGACCCCGCCCGCTTCCCGGTCCCCAAAGACGACCCCATGAAGATCCTCATCGGCCCGGAGAACGTAGCCGACGCCCTGAAGGATACCAGCGTGGTGGTGGCCAGCTATGACATCGGGGACGGGATGCGGGGCGTCATCGGCGTGGTGGGCCCCACCCGTATGGATTACGCCAAGATCACCGCCCGCCTGTCCTACCTGGCGGAGGGCCTGAGCCGCCTGTTCGGCCAGGGCGAACTGCCCCAGGGCAGAGACGAGGAAAAATAGGAGATGATGACATCCCATGAGCAAAGATAAGAAAAAGCCGGAGGATCTGGCAGCCGAAGAGCAGGCCCCCCAGTCCCAGCCCGCCGACGAGGCGGCGGAGCAGTCCGTCCAGCCCGAGGGCGCGGCCGAGAGCCCCAACCCCCTGCTGGAGGAGTTGGAGGCCCTGAAAAAGGACCTGTCCGACCAGGAGGACAAATTCCTCCGCCTGGCCGCCGAGTATGACAACTACCGCCGCCGCAGCCAGAAGGAAAAGGAGTCCGCCTGGGCCGACGCCAAGGCGGAGACCGCCGCGGCCTTCCTGCCGGTGTACGACAATCTGGAGCGGGCCCTGAAGCAGGACACCGCCGACGAGGCCTATAAAAAGGGCGTGGAGATGACCATGAACCAGCTCAAGGACGTGCTGAGCAAGCTGGGCATGGAGGAGATCCCCGCCCTGGGCGAGACCTTTGACCCCAACCTCCACAACGCGGTCATGCACGTGGAGGACGACTCCGTGGGCGAAAACATCATCGTGGATGTTTTCCAGGCCGGCTTCAAGGCCGGGGACAAGGTGGTCCGCTTCGCCATGGTGAAGGTGGCAAACTGACGCGGGCGGGCGCGCAATGCGCGCCCCTACACCCCCCTCTTTTGTAGGGGGCGCGCATTGCGCGCCCGACCCTGATTTTGTTAAAAAGAATTTTCGATATATTTGGAGGAATTGCATTATGTCTAAGATTATCGGCATCGACCTGGGCACGACCAACAGCTGCGTGGCCGTTATGGAGGGCGGCGAGGCCGTCGTTATCCCCAACGCGGAGGGCAACCGCACCACCCCGTCCGTCGTCGCCTTTTCCAAGGATGGCGAGCGCATGGTGGGCCAGGTGGCCAAGCGCCAGGCCATCACCAACCCCGACCGCACCATCAGCTCCATCAAGCGTGAGATGGGCTCCAACTACAAGGTAACCATCGATGGCAAGGCCTATACGCCTCAGGAGATCTCCGCCATGATCCTCCAGAAGCTGAAGGCCGACGCCGAGGCCTATCTGGGCCAGAGCGTCACCGAGGCGGTCATCACCGTGCCCGCCTACTTCACCGACGCCCAGCGCCAGGCCAC
>DHCMC07803__coassemble_724_pt1 | contig 32982 bp, 24 predicted proteins | sample DHCMC07803__metabat2_high_PE_053 | metagenome-assembled genome bin DHCMC07803 | reverse complement strand
AGCACCGTGATGATGCCGCACACCGTGGAGGGGGCCAGCGCCGGTTCCCCATCGGTCCCGGCGGATTTTTCCGCCAGGAAATCCGCCAGCCGCTCCGCCGTGAGTCCGGACACCGGGTATGGCCCCAGCGCCGGGCGGATGTGCCGCTCGGCGACCCGCTCGTATGCGGCGTGGGTGGAGCGCTTGTGCCGCGCGGCGGTGGCCGCCAGATAGCCGTCCACCGCCCGATCCACCGTCATGTCCGGCGCCCCCGGCCCCCGGCGGGCAGCCGGCTTGCCGTACGGATACAGGACCACCGCAAACCCTTTTCTTGCGCTCAAATGAGACATGATATCCTCCCAACCGTGGCGTCGCCGGAATATTACAGTTTTGTTACAGGCGAGAATCCTCTTGACTGTTGGCTGTTTCTGAGAAAAAATGACTTCCATCAGGCAGGCAGTCGCAAATTTTGTAATTTGCGACCGCTTCTTTTTTTACCTCTCCTTTTAGCATAGCAGTCGGGCCTGAAAATGGCCTGAAAAGCAGGGCGCAAGGCGCAAAAAGCCCCCGGACCGCCGCGGCAGCGGCGGTCCGGGGGCTTTTGCATATGGGGTCATGGGCGGGACGCGCGCTTGTCCCGCAGGAACACATAGGTGCTCTCGTCAGAGTATTCAGGGGCGTATCGGTGCCCCAGGCGGTCGAAGTCCCTGGCCCCCTCCGGCCGGGTGATCTGGTTCTCCGCCAGGAAGCGAACCATCTCCCCCCGGGCCATCTTGCACAGGGTGCCCTTCTCCAGGATCCTGCCGTCCTTCTCCTCCCCGAACACGCAGGTGATGAAGCGGACGGAAGGGGGTATGTACCGGGACAGGCAGAGGCTGTACTCCCTGGAGGCCAGATCCAGGACGCAGTCCGTCTCCCCGAACAGATGCCGGGCCAGGCTGTCCCCCCAGAAGGCGTAGAGATCCGCCGCCCCGTCGGCCGCCAGCCTGGCCTGCATCTCCAGACGGTAGGGCGTCACCCCATCAAAGGGCCGCAGCAGGCCGTAAAAGCCGGACAGGATGCGCAGGTGCTCCTGGACATAGTCGTATTCCCGGCCGGTAAAGACGCCGGGGGCCATGTGCTGGTACTGGATGCCCTCATAGGAGAGAAGGGCCGGGGTGAGCCCGCGCCGCAGGTCCATGGTCTCCAGCCGCCGCAGGTTCAGCCCGGCCAGCTGGTCGCTGCACTTCCAAAGCTTTTTCAGCCCGGCGGCGTCCATGGACCGCAGGGCGGAGAGCAGCCGCTCGGTGCGGGGGAGAAAGGCGGGCAGATCCCTCCAGGGCAGGCTGTCCGTGTCCACGCGCATCTTTTTGGCGGGGGAGATGATCAGACGCATACCGGCCGCCTTACCCCTGCGCCCCGAGGTGGGCCAGGAGCTCTGCCGCGTTCTCCTCCGGCTTCACCTTGGGCATCACCTGCTCGATGACGCCCTGCTCGTCGATGAGATAGGTGCAGCGCACCGTGCCCATGCTGACTTTGCCGTAAAGCTTTTTCTCCTGCCAGGCGCCGTAGGCCTCGATGACCTGGTGCTCCGGGTCGGCCAGCAGCAGGAAGGGCAGCTGGTATTTCTCGGCAAACTTCAGGTGGGAGGCCGCGGAGTCCTTGCTGATGCCGACCACCACGGTGTTTTTCTCCTCGAACGCCCCGTAGTTCCGGGCAAAGGCGCAGGCCTGCCGGGTGCAGCCGGGGGTGTTGTCCCTGGGGTAGAAATAGAGCACGACCTTTTTGCCCAGAAAATCGGACAGGCGGACGGGGGCGCCGTTTTTGTCAGGGAGGGTAAAATCCGGGGCTTTGGTCCCAACTTGCAGCATATCCATTCTCCTTTACATCGTTATGGCGACCTTCATGACGCCGTCCCTGCGGTTTTCAAAGAGGTCGTAGGCGGCCCCGATCTCCCGCAGGGGGAAGGTGTGGGTGATAAGGGGCGCGGCGTCCAGCTTTCCGGCGGCGATGAGCGCCAGGATCTCATCACACCGGCAGCCGTCCACACCGCCGGTCCGAAAGGTCAGGTTTTTGCCGTACATCTCGGGCAGGGGCAGGGTCTGCGGCCCGTCATACAGGGCCACCACCGTCACGGCGGCGTTGGGCCGGGCGCACTGCCAGGCCATGCGGAAGGTCTCCGGCGTGCCGGCCACCTCCAGCACCACGTCCGCGCCGCCATGGGCGCCGTATGCCCGCGCCGCCTCCAGCACCCGCTCCGGCCCGACGGCGATCACCTCCGGCCAGTGCCGGCGCACAAAGTCCAGCCGGGCCGGATCCGCGTCGCAGACGATGACCCTGCCGGGGTCCTTCAGCCGCACGCACTGCAGGGTGCAGACGCCCGTGGGCCCCGCCCCGAGGATCAAAACGGTGTCCCCCTGCCGGATCTCCGAGATGTCCGCCGCCCAGTAGCCGGTGGCCAGCAGATCCCCCACCAGGAGGGCCTGCAGGTCGGAAACGCCGTCGGGGATCCGGCTCAGGCCCTGGTCGGCGTAGGGCACCCGGACGTACTCCGCCTGCCCGCCGTCGATGCGGCAGCCCAGCGCCCAGCCGCCCTCCGGGTCGGTGCAGTTGTTGACCCAGCCGTTCCTGCAGAAAAAGCACTCCCCGCAGAAGGTCTCCACATTCACCGCCACCCGGTCGCCGGGCCGCACGGCGGAAACCCCTCTGCCCACCGACTCCACAACGCCCACCATCTCGTGGCCCACGGTAACGCCGGGCACGGCCCGGGGCACCGAGCCGTGCTTGATGTGCACGTCGCTGGTGCAGATGCTCCCCAGCGTCACCCTGACGATGGCGTCGCGGTCGTGGATCAGGGTGGGCACGGGCTTGTCCAGCAGCGCAAATCTGCCCGGCTCCACATAAGTACAGGCAAGCATACCATTCACCTCGGGGCCTATTATATCGGCGCGGCGGCGGAAAAGCAATCGTTTTGGCCGGCGGAGGGCCATTTCCGTCTTGCCTGCGTGAAAGCGGAAAGACAGAAAGATGTTTTGTCATGACAAAAGACTCTTGCGTATGAAAAAAGTCAGTGCTATAATCTGCCTTGTTGGAAATGACAGAAAGCGCCGGGCCGCAGAGGCGGTTTTCGGCGAAAACGTTGGTTTTGCCCGGCCGGCACGCGGGCGGAACTGCTGCTGCGAGGATCCCGGGGCATCGGCACGGAGAGTCTGGAGGAGAAGGGAGGCGGAGTGGAAGCACAGGGGAAATGATCGGCTGCCGAGCCGCGGGATGACAAGATAAGCAAATAAAAAGGAGGCACCGCAAACATGCAACACCCCCGGAAACGAGTCCTTTCCATTCTGCTGTCAGTTTCCCTGCTCCTGTCTTTGACCGTTCTGCCCGCGGCGGCGTCGGAGCCTGCCAAGGCGACACTGGAGCTGGACGACGACCTGCTGTCCCTGGACATGAGCCAGGAGACCTTTACCGCCACCCTGACCGTCCCCGTCACCGGGGAACAGGCGTCCTGGGACGACGGGGACTGGGCCTCCTGGGCCGAGGGCCTCACCTGGAGCCTGACCCGCGGTGAGACCGACGTCCAGGACCCGGAGCTCTACCCCAACATCTACACCGGCGACGAGCTGGAGAACTGGATGAGCTGGGGCACCAACGGACAGCACGGCTCGGACGGCGAAAAGTACTTCACCCTGGCCGAGCCGGTGGTGGAGGTGGCCGACGGCACCGCCACGGTGACCCAGGTATTTACCCACGGCATCTTCTTCAATATGGAGGATGAGACGCTGCCCGAGGTGACCAACTCCCTGCAGGCCATCGGCAGCAACACCTTCCGCTACGCCCGCAACGTGTGGCCCAGCTTCATCGGCAACTACGAGCTCTCCGCGGCGGACGGCGGGAGAGTTCTGGCCAGCACCGATATGGAGATCAACGTCTATGAGAGCAACACCCGCCAGGACGAGATCTATGACGAGCTGATGGAGATCAAGGCCCTGGCTGAGGCGAAGGGCCGCTATTTCGACGTGCAGTCCTTCGGCACCAGCACCGACGGCTACGAGCAGTGGTACGCGGTGGTGTCCGACAGCGCCCAGTCCGTGGCGGACTTCAAGGAGATGAACGCCCTGGCCCAGACCGACCCGGAGGCCGTTCTGGCGGAGATCGAGGCCGGCAAGGACTACCGCATCCCCATCATGATGAACAACGTCCACTCCGACGAGGCCGGCGCCGTGGACGCCCACATGAATCTGCTGCGCACCCTGGCCACCGAGGACACGGTCACCTGGAACACCATCACCGGCCTGACCGAGGGCGAGGTGGACATGAGCCAGTATGACCCCAAGATCGTGGACTTTGCCATTGAGAGCGACGACGGGGAGACCGAGTACGGCTTCACCGGCTACGGCCTGAAGATCAGCGCCACCGACATCAACGGCAACGGCAACGACGGCCGCACCGACGCCAGCGAGTACTACACCTTCAGCGAGGACAAGACCCTGGTGGTGGACGAGATCCTGGACAACCTGATCATCATCGTCACCCCCGACGAAAACCCCGACGGGCGCACCTACAACACCCGCCCCAACGGCAACGGCTTTGACCTCAACCGCGATGCCTCCAACCAGACCCAGGTGGAGACCCAGAACATCACCAAGCTCATCAACGAGTGGAACCCGGTGGCCTTTGTGGAGTTCCACGGCTTTACCGCCCAGTTCCTGGTGGAGCCCTGCACGCCGCCCCACGAGCCCAACCTGGAGTACGACCTGTTCGTGGACCAGTTCCTGCTGGGCGCCGAGGCCTACGGCAACGCGGCCCTGGCCACCATGTCCGTCCAGCACAAGGACGAGTTTGAGACCAAGTACCAGACCTACTACACCCCCCTGCGGGACAGCTACGACGCTGAGACCGGCTGGGACGCCTGGGACGACCTGAGCACCAACTACACCCCCAGCTATGCCATGCTCAACTGCGGCGCCCTGGGCTTCACCATCGAAACTCCCTGCGGCGGCGAGTCCGCCGTGCGCCTGCTGGAGAGCGGCGCCTACGGCCTGTGGCAGTTCCTGTCCGACTGCAAGGATACCTGCTACAAGGACCAGCTGGAATTCTTCCGCCGCGGCATCAACAACGAGGACCACAGCGAGGAGATGGAGCCCTGGTACGTGGACATGAGCAACCAGCAGCTGGAGAGCGATACCTGGCGCGTGCCCTATGAGGGCAACGGCAAGTACTTCCCCGAGTACTATGTGCTGCCCGTGGACGCCGACTCCCAGCGGGATCCCGCCGACGCCTATGCCATGGCGGAGTTCCTGATGCGCAACGGCGTGAAGGTCTCCACCCTCACCCGGGATACCGCGGTGGACGGCGTGACCTACAAGGCCGGCTCCCTGGTGGTGGATATGTACCAGGCCAAGCGCAACTATGCCAACTGCGTGCTCAACCTGGGCAACGACGCCTCTGCCTCCGGCTTCCCGTCCCTGTACTCCGAGTCCGTGTCCAGCTTCCCCAGCATGCGGGGCTTTGACTGCATCGCCATCGACACCGTCGGCGCCTTTGAAGGCGCGCTGGAGGCGGTGACCGAGGTCGAGAGCGGCTCCCAGGTCAGCGGCAGCGGCGCGGTGGCTATCCTGTCCAACAACGGCAGCGAGGCCGTCCGCGCGGTCAACGCCCTGCTGGACGCCGGCAAGGCCGTGGGCATGATCACCGAAGGGGAGAACAAGGGCGACTTCGTGATGAGCTACGGGGACTTTGCCTCGGTGTCCGACGATTATACCCTGGTGGCCGTGCGCACCGACGAGATGCCTGTGGCCCGTGAGATCGAGCAGCCCAAGCTCTTCCTGACCGGCCGCTACGCCGACTTCGGCGACGACAAGGTCACTTCCGGCTACTACACCCAGTGGTTCGCCGACGGCTACGGCTTCATCAACTACGACAATATCCACAACAACGGCACCTCCAACTACGACCTGATGGCCTATGCCGAGCAGCTGGGCTTCACCATCGTGGACGATCCCGCCCAGGCCGACATCATCATCGGCTCCGTGTCCCTGGACAGCGGCGCTTACGGTGAGCAGGCCGTGGCGGCGGTCAGGGCCGGCACGCCCTACATCGCCACCGGCTCCGAGCCGCTGGATTACATCAGTGAGAACCTGGTGTCCGGCCTGAGCTATCAGACCAACGGCCAGGAGGCGCTGCACAACGTGCTATATCCTTCTGACAGCCTGATCACCGCCAGCCAGAGCGCCGACGGGGACACCGTGATCTACTCCCTGAACTGCGCGGTGCTCACGGACTATCCCGAGGACGCCCAGGTCCTGATCCAGGCCACCGCCGAGGACAGCTTCATCGTGGGCTGCATGGCCGGCGGCAGCATCGACGGCGGCGTGGAGGCCATCGCCCTGCAGCAGGATGGCATGGACCTGACCATTTTTGCCAACTCCATCGTCAACCGCGCCCACCAGCAGGACGACTATCTGTTCGCCACCAATACCATCTACTCCAAGATGCTCAGCGACGAGCAGATGCAGCTGTCCACCCTGCCCTTCACCGACGTGAGCGCCGGCGACTGGTACTACGGCGCAGTGGCCTACGCCTATGAAAACGGGCTGATGGGCGGCACCAGCGGGAGCACCTTCTCCCCCGGGACCGCCACGGACCGCGCCATGATGGTCACCCTGCTGTGGCGGCTGGACGGCGAGCCGGTGGTGAACTACCTGATGGACTTCGGCGATGTGGCCGAGGGTCTGTGGTACTCCGAGGCCGTCCGCTGGGCCGCCAGCGAGGATGTGGTCAACGGCGTGGGCGACGGCTCGAACTATGCCCCCACTGCGACCATTACCCGGGAGCAGATGGCAGTCATGCTCTACCGCTATGCCCAGTACAAGGGCTATGACGTGTCCGGCGCGGCGGACCTGTCCGGCTATGCGGATGTGGACAGCGTCTCCGACTGGGCCGACCAGGCCGTGGCCTGGGCGGTGGACGCCGGGCTCATCGGCGGCGTGGGCGGAAGCCGGCTCAACCCCGGCGGCTCCGCCTCCCGCGCGGAGATCGCCACGCTGCTCATGCGCTTCTGCCAGGCCTATCCGGCCCAGTAAGCGCTGACGCCTGAACCGGCAAACAGGCTGCCGAACCGCTTTTGCGGCGGTTCGGCAGCCTGCTTTTTTGCGGCCGGGGCCGCGCCCCGGCGCTACATCCGGCGGGCGGCGTCCAAAGCCAGGGCGGAGCGCTCGCACTCGTCAGGGCGCATGGTGAGCTGGATGCACAGGGGGCTGCCCCGCATGCGCTGGCTGGCATAGGTCAGGCCGTTGCTCCTGGCGTCCAGCAGGGGGTGGTCGATCTGTGCCGGGTCCCCCAGCAGGATCACCTTGGTCCCCCGGCCCACCCGGGTGACGATGCCCTTCATCTGGCGGGGGGTGAGGTTTTGAGCCTCGTCGATGATGAGCCAGGTGTCCGTGATGGACCGGCCGCGCATGAAGTTCATGGCCTCGGCGGTGATGACTCCCGTGTCGAAGAGGTAGTCGATGCGGCCCCGCAGCTCCTCCTCGCTGCGCTTTTCCTTTTTCCCCTCCAGATCCAGCAGGATCTCCAGGTTGTCCGCTACGGGCCGCATGAGCGGGGAGATCTTGTCCCGTTCGCTGCCGGGGAGAAAGCCGATGTCCTGGTCGAACTGGGCGTTGGGGCGGCAGACCAGGATCTTGCGGTAGAGCCGCTCCTCCCGCTCCAGCACCTGTTCCAGCCCGGCGGCCAGGGCATAGAAGGTCTTGGCGGTGCCCGCCGGGCCCTGGACGATGACCAGGGGGGCCTCCTCGGCGGGCAGGAGCAGGGCCTCCTGCATGAACTGCTGGCCCACGCTCCGGGGCTTGACGCCAAAGGGCCGGGCCCCGCTGAAGCGCAGGGGGGCCACCGTCCCCGCCCGGAAGCGGCCCAGCATGGTCTTTTTCTCCTCCGTGTCCGAGCGGAGGAGGACGAACTGGTTTTCCGTCAGGGCGGCCGGGCGCTGCCGCCCTGTTTCGTCCGCCGTGTACAGGGCCTCTGCCGGGACGCCCCGCTTTTTGAACCCCGCCAGCAGCCCGTCGGGGACGTAGACCTCCGCCCGACCGGCGTAGGGCTGGGCCTCCTCGGGCAGCCGGTCGGTGGTGAAGTCCTCCGCCGGCACCCCCATCATCTGGGCGCGGATGCGGGCGACCATGTCCCGGGTGACCAGGATCACCGGCGTTCCGTCTCCCATAAGGCCGCGGCACACCTTCAGGACGCGGCCCGCCCGGCTGGCAGGGTCCAGCCCCGGGGGCAGAGGGATCTCCACGTGGTTGATCTCCAGCCGCAGCGTCCCGCCGCCGGGCAGGGATATCCCCTCCACCAGGCTGCCCTGCAGCCGCAGCCCCTCCAGGAAGCGGAGGACCTGCCGGGCGTTGCCCCCTGCCTCGCCGTCGGCGCCCTTCAGCCCGTCTAATTCCTCCAGCACCGCCAGAGGCAGCACGATGTGGTTGTCCTCAAAGGACTCCAGGGCGTAGGGAGCCTGGATGAGCACGTTGGCGTCCAGCACATAGGTCTTTTGCATAGTTGCTCCAGCCTTTCTGTTTGGTGTGGGGAGCCCGGGACAGACGCAAGACCGCGCCGGCCCGCGCCCTAAGGGCGCAAACCGGCGCGGAAGATCGGTTCCGCATATGGACTTGATGCGGGCGTGCAGATCGTTCGTTCCATACCACCGCTCCCAACGGGCGCGTCAGGGCGCCTAAGTCCAGTATAAGAGCAGGCCGGGGCGGGCGCCATCACGCTTTTGTAAAGAGTCGGTCAAGACCTTGTAGGTCCGCCGCGCCGGCATGGGGGCGGTACGTCTGCAAAATGAGAGCCCCGGAGGACCGGCCGGTCAAAGCCGGTCCTCCGGGGACGGCAGGATCCGTGCAGGGGGCGGAGAGGCTCATCCGCCCCACAGCTCCGCCGGGTAGAGGCCCCCGGCGGTCATGTCCGCCAGGGCGCGCACCACGTCGGGGCGGTCCTCCCGATAGGTGACCCCATGCCACTTGTCGCCGCTGGTGAGCACCTTTACCCGGGCCCGGCCCTCCTCCAGCAGCTGCGTTACCACCCCGGGCAGGAAATACTCCCCCTTCAGGGGGTCCTCCGCCAGGGCGCGGTCCAGAAAGGCGGGGAACCGGGCCTGGGCCTCGTCCAGAAAGCTGCGGGTGAATCCCCACAGATTCATGGATACGATGCTCCCCCCGTCCAGATGGACCCAGGTGGCGCCGCCGTCCTCGGTAAAACGGGCGTCCTGCCCGTCTTTTTCAATGCGGGTGCGCTCCGTGACCTGCATCAGATAGCCGTCCCCGTCGACCTGGCACACCCCCCGGGCCACGCTGCCGTGGCCGGTGACGGTATTGCCCACCTTGTAGCCCACCATGGCGAACTCATAGCATCCGGGCGAGTCCGGGTGGGCGGACAGATAGTCGAAGATCTTCTGAAAACCCTCGGGGCCATAGTAGTCGTCTGCATTGATGACGGCGAAGGGACCGTCCACCAGAGACCGGGCGGCCAGGACGGCGTGGCAGGTGCCCCAGGGCTTTGCCCGGCCCTCCGGCACAGCGTAGCCCGCCGGCAGATCGGAGAGCTCCTGGAAGGCGTACTTCACATCCATGGCCCGGCTCAGCCGATGGCCGATGGCGGACTGGAAGGCCTCCTCCAGTTCCCGCTTGATGACGAAGATCACCGTCTCAAAGCCGGCCCGGCGGGCGTCGTAGATGGAGTAGTCGATGATGAGCTCCCCGTGTCCGCCGACGGGGTCCAGCTGCTTGAGCCCGCCGTAGCGGCTGCCCATGCCGGCGGCCATGACCACCAAAACAGGCTTGTTCATTTCCATGCCCTCCCTTGAGATCGCGGGTCAGCCCCGCTTCGCCCCTATTATATATGCTGCGGCCCGTTTGCGCAACGCCGAAAACAGGCCCGCCGGGACGGACAGGAAAAGGGGCGGGCGCCACGGCGCCCGCCCCCTGCACGCCAGCCGGGTGCCGGCTTACCCCTCCATCATGCCGAAGCCTTCGGTGAGCAGCGCGGCCGCGCTGCTCAGGTCAGTGGTAAAATCGGTAACGGCGGTGGTGTACGCCTCCTCGTCCATCTCCCCGTTGAGCAGCTTGTCGGCGCTGTCGCACAGGCCCTCCAGGCTGTCGGCAAATCCCGTGCAGCCCTCGGCGATCTTGCTGTGGGCCTCCGCCCAGGCCTGGGGCGGGTTGGAAATGGCGGCAAACTCCCGGAAGGGGGCCGCCATGGAGCGGAAGACCTCCAGGCCCTCCTGCAGGGACGCCTCATCCGAAGCGGACAGGCTGCCCATGGAGAGCATGGCCGCGGCCACGTCGGAGCTGAGCTCTTCCACCCGGCTCTGATACTCCTCTTCGGTCATGGGGGCGGCGGTACCTGCGCCGCCGCAGGCGGCCAGAGAAAGAAGCAGACAAAACAGGACTACAAGGGAAGCAATGCGCTGTTTCATGGGATATCTTCCTTTCTGCGAAATATTTGCAGGCCCATTATGGCACGCCGGCCTTGGAATGTCAATACAGCCCCGCGGATCTATTTCGGAGTTGGATGGGTCGGGCGGCGGAGAACCGCGGGGGGATAAAACGCCGCCGCTCCCACTTCCGGGAGCGGCGGCGCGGTCCGTTCGGCGTCAGCCGGCTTTTTCGTCCGGCGTCTGGATGCCCTCCATCCAATAGGCCACCGCGAAGCCGGCCGCCAGGCAGGCCAGGGCGACGGCGGCCTGGTCCGGGCCGGTGAAAGAGACGGGCAGGATCGTCAGGGTGGAGGAGATGACGAAGCCCAGCAGCACCCGCAGCATCTGGGCGTAATGATGCTTCATCAGGTGGTCCACCCCTTTGGCGCAGAGCAGAAGGGTGGCCAGAAAGCCTGCCAGCATGGGCAGGATTACAGAAAAATCCAGGTGGCCCAGGCCCTTGGCCATGGGCTCATACAGCCCCAGGAACAGGAGCACCGAGGAGGAGCTCAGCCCCGGCAGGAGCATGCTGGTGGCCCAGATGGCCCCGCAGAACACATACCAGCCCCAGGTGGGCTCCAGGCTGCCGGGCAGAGAGGACTCCAGCAGGCAGAACAGCAGGAAGGAGAGCATCAGGGAGATGACGAAGCCGGCCCAGCCGGGGTCGCCGTTCCGGGATACTTTGGAGCCCGATTTCTTCATCAGGCCGGGAATGGTGCCGCAGATGAGCCCGGTGAACAGGGCTGTGGTGGCCACCGGGGCCAGCTTCAGCATCAGCTCCACCGCCCGGGCCAGCAGCAGAAAGCCGGTCCCGCAGCCCAGCAGGATGGGGATAAAGAGCTGATAATGCCGGCGCAGGGTGCGGAAGGGGTGGGCGAAGAGCGCCACCATCGGTTCGTAAAAGCCGAAGGCCATGCACAGCACGCCGCCGCTGACCCCCGGCAGGATAGCGCCGGTGCCCACCAGCATGCCCTGGAAAAACAGGAGCACCAGCTTCAGACGGGATGTAGGTCGTTGTTCCATAAACGCCTCCCTGGCGTGGATTTTGCGCGGGTCGGCCGCAGGACGGCCGTCCCCTATTGTAGCGCATCAGGGCGGCGTGCGCAACGCATTTTATGCTTTTTTAAGAAATTTGCCGGGAAAACGGCGCGCTCCCGCCCGGTTTTCCGGCGCGGGAGCGCGGCGGTCACTCAAACTGGCTGTAGTAGAGGGCGGCGTAGGCGCCCCCCTTGGCCAGCAGGGTCTTGTGGTCGCCCTGCTCGATGATGTTGCCGTGGTCCATGAAGAGGATGATGTCCGCGTCCCGGATGGTGGAGAGCCGGTGGGCGATGACGAAGCTGGTGCGGCCGTGCATCAGCGCCTGCATGGCCTTGCCGATCTCCGCCTCCGTGCGGGTGTCCACGCTGGAGGTGGCCTCGTCCAGGATGAGCACCGGCGGGTCGCACAGGAACACCCGGGCGATGGTCAAAAGCTGCCGCTGGCCGGCGGAGAGGTTGCCCGCCTCGTTGTCCAGCACGGTGTCGTATCCCTGGGGCATGGTGCGGATGAAGTAGTCCGCCTCGGCGGCCTTTGCCGCCGCCACGATCTCCTCCCGGGTGGCGCCGGGCTTCCCATAGGCCAGGTTTTCCGCCACCGTGCCGCCGAAGAGCCAGGTGTCCTGCAGCACCATGCCGAAGTTGTGCCGCAGGCCGGAGCGGGTCATGGCGGAGGTGTCTGCGCCGTCCAGAAGGATCTGGCCCCCGTCCACCTCGTAAAACCGCATGAGCAGATTGATGAGGGTGGTCTTGCCCGCGCCGGTGGCCCCCACCACGGCGATCTTCTGGCCGGGCTGAGCGTCGAAGCTGATGTCGCGCATCAGGGGCCGGTCCGGCTGATAGCCGAAGCTGACGTGCCGGAAGGAAATGGCGCCCCGGGCGTTCTCCACCAGGACGGGCTGGGCCGGGTCGGGCCGCTCCTCCTCCTCGTCCAGCAGCTCAAAGGTGCGCTGGGCGGAGGCGAAGGCGGACTGGAGGGAGTTGATCATATAGGAGGCCTCGGTGAGGGGCTCGGCAATCTGGTTGACATACTGGAAGAAGGCCTGCACCACGCCCACCGTCATGGTGCCGTTGAGCATGCCCCAGCCGGAGAGGACGGCGATCACCACCTGGGCCAGCCGGTTGAGCAGGCGGATGAGGGGGTTGACGCAGTTGGTGAGGAAGTCCGCCCGCTGGTTGGCGGCCCGGTTGGCCTCGGCGGCCTCGGACACCTTTCGGATGCTGTCGGCCTCGTGGTTGTAGGCCCGGATCACGTCCCGCCCGTGGTAATACTCCTCCACCACGCCGGTGAGCACGGCGAGAGTCTCCTGCCGGTCGGCGGCGCAGGCCAGGTTCTTTCGGGCCACCACCCGGGTGATGAGCATGTTGACCAGCATGAACACCAGGAACAGGCAGGTGAGGGGGACGCTGTAATAGAACATGACGAACAGGGAGCCGATGATGGTGCCGATGGCCACGATCAGCTTCAAAAGGCCGGTCTGCAGCGTCTCGGAGATCTTGTCCAGGTCGTTGGTGACCCGGCTGAGGATCTCACCGGCCTTGTTCTGGTCGAAAAAGCGCAGGGGCAGGCGGTTGAGCTTGCGGGCCACCTGGCTGCGCAGGGAGAGCACCAGGCTCTCCGCCACGCTGGCCATCAGCCAGGACTGGAGATAGTAGAACAGCCAGGTGAACAGGTACTGGAGCGTGAGCTGGACCAGCTCCCGGCCCATGGTCTCGGTGACTGAGAAGGGGGTCCCGCTCTGCCAGGCGGCCTGGATGCTTCTCCACAGGTGGTCGATGACGATGGCGCTGTACATGGGGTTCCAGATACTCAGCGCCACGTAAAAGACAATGGACGCCGCCACCACGGTGAGGCGCAGCCGCTGGCCCTTCAGGTTGCCGAACAGGCGCACGACGGTGCCCGGCTGTTTTTTGATCTGGGCGCTCATGCCTCCTGAGCCTCCTTTGTCTGGGATTCGTAGATCTCACGGTAGACCTGGCAGGTCTGCATCAGCTCCTCATGGGTGCCGATGCCCGCCATGTGCCCCTCGTGGAGGACCACGATCTGCTGGGCGTGGCGGATGGAGCTGACCCGCTGGGCCACGATGAGCACCGCTGCGTCCTTCGTCTCCGCCGCCAGGGCCTTTCGGAGGGCGGCGTCGGTCTTGAAGTCCAGGGCGGAAAAGCTGTCGTCAAAGATGTACAGCTCCGGGCGCTTCACCAGGGCCCTGGCGATGGAGAGCCGCTGCTTCTGCCCGCCGGAGAAGTTGGCGCCCCCCTGGGCCACGAAGGAGTCCAGCCCGTCGGGCAGGGAGCGGATGAAGTCCCCGGCCTGGGCCACGTCGGCGGCGTGCATCAGCTCCTCGTCGGTGGCGTCGGGCCGGCTGTAACGGAGATTGTCCCGGATGGCGCCGGAGAAGAGCCAGGCCTTCTGCTGGACGTAGGCCAGGTGGGAGCGCAGATGCCGCTGTGTCATGTCCCGGATGTCGGTGCCGTCCAGCAGGATGGACCCGCCGGTGACGTCATGGAACCGAAGGACGAGGGAGGCCACGGTGGACTTGCCCGAGCCGGTGCCGCCGATGACGGCGGTGGTCTCCCCCCGGCGGCAGACGAAGTTCAGGTGGCCCAGGGTGTCCTCCTCCGCATCCTGGAAGCGGAAGGACACGTCCCGGAAGGCCAGCACCTCCCGGCAGTCCGCCTCCTCCCTGGGATCCTCCTCCACCAGGTCCACGATCTCCGGGCTGTGGTCCAGCACCAGGCGGATGCGCTCGCAGCACTCCAGGGCCCGGGGGAGGGTGAGGATGACCATCTGGGCCATCATGAGGAAGAAGAGCATCAGGATGGCGTACTCGATGACGGCGGTGATGTCGCCGATCTGGAAGCTGCCGGCGTGGATCTCCGCGCCGCTGAGCCAGTAGACCACCACCAGGAAGAAGTTGATGCAGAAAAAGGACAGGCCGTCCAGGTTGGCAAAGAGGCGGTTGGCCTTGATGGAGGTGGCGGCGTAGTCGGCAAAGGAGGTGACCATGCGGCTTTCCTCCCGCTTTTCGTTGTTGAAGGCCCGCACCACCCGCACGCCGGTGAGATTTTCCAGCAGCACGGTGCTCATGCGGTCCAGCAGCTTCTGCAGCCGGCGGAACAGGGGGGAGGCCTGGCGCATGATGAGGAAAGCCAGCAGCAGCACCACGACCGTCACCGCCAGCAGGATAAAGCCCATCCGCACGTCCAGCCCGAAGGTGAGGGCGATGGACAGCAGGCAGATGATGGGCACCGGGATGACCATCTGGATAGTGCTGGTGAGGGCGAACTGGATGGTGGTCACGTCGGAGATGGTGCGGGTGGTGATGGAGGCGGTGCCGAACTGCCGGAAGTCGTACACCGACAGCTTCAGAGACTTGGCGTAGACGGCCTCCCGGATGTCCTTGCCCACCTGGGCGGACAGAGTGGCGCAGGCGTAGCCGCCGGTGATGGCGCACGCCCCCGCCACCAGCGAGACCGCCGCCATCGCGGCCCCCAGGTGGAGGATCTCCTCAAAGGGGGCGCCGGAGGTGCCGCGGTTGAGCATCTCCGCCACCAGGGTGGGGATGAACAGGGCGCCGGCCACATCCACGAACAGCAGGACGATGGTCAGCAGGGTGAGCTTCCAGTGGGGCTTCAGGAAGCGCAGCATGAGCTTCATGGGAAATGGTCTCCTTTCCGTGATTGGGTAAAAAAGCGCCCGGCTATTTTGCAATAACCGAGCGCACTCGACATCTTCTCTGACCCGTGTGACTGCGGTCACAGGTCCTCCGATGAATCGAAATGAAATTTAGTTTGGGGCGGCAGCCGCTGGGTCATGGCAGCGCTGAACTGGCGGATCAACTGGATCAGTACCGCGTGATCCTCATGAGACAGGGTGTCCCAGGCCTGGGCCTCCACCTCTTCCAGAGGGGCCACGCGCTCCACGGCGAAGACCCTGCCCGTCTCCGTCAGGACGGCGCGCTTGCTGCGCTGGTCGTGGGCGAAGGGCTCCAGACGCACCAGACCTTTTTTCACCAATAGCTTGAAAGCGGAGTGGATGGTCTGGGGGCTGAGAGTCAGCCGTTCGCTGATCTCCCGCTGGGTTTCCACGCCGTGGCGGATCAGGACCAGGGACCAGTACTCCGGCTCCGACAGGCCGCAGGATTTGGCCAGCTGGTCATAGGCACGGTCCAGCTCCATGAACGCCTCGTTCAGAGCGTCCAGACTGGTGCTCTCCGCTTGCTCAGGGGGCATATACATCACCTCATAAAAATCCGATATCATATTTTCTGAAATCAGACTAGTTGGCATGATACCACGAACAAAAGCGATTGTCAACTACTTTTTTGATGAGAGAAGGCGTCACCGTTTTGTAACCAAATCTGCCTTGACAAAGTGGGGTTACAGTTGTAACCTAAATGCAGAGGGTACAACTGTAACCTGGAAGGAGGGCCTGTCATGGGCGCTGTGGAGGAGAAGATCACCGAGGCGGAGCTGGAGGTGATGGAGGTGCTGTGGCGGGGCGAGGGCCCCATGTCCCTGACCGAGATCAAGGGGGCCCTGCCGGAGAAGAACGGGGACACCACCAAGACCCTGCTGCGCCGGCTGTGCGCCAAGGGCGCGGTGGGGCAGGAGAAGGACGGGGTATTCCGCTACCGCCCCCTGGTGAGCCGGGCGGCGGTGGGGGGCAGCCGGGCCAGGCGGCTCATCGACAAGCTGTACGCCGGCTCCGCCCGGGACATGGTGGCCGCCCTGGTGGCGGGGGAGGAGCTGGGCCGGGAGGACATCGCCCAGCTGCGGGCCCTGCTGGAGGAACTGGACGGGAAGGGAGGCGGATGACATGGCGGAATTTCTGAAAACCCTGCTGCTGATGAGCCTGCTGGGCTCCGCCCTGGCTGTGCTGCTCACCCTGCTGCGGCCGCTCATCGCCGGCAGGCGGGTCTATTACTGCCTGTGGCTGCTGGTGCTGGCCCGGCTGTGCCTGCCCGTCGGGGTGGCGATCCCCCTGCCCGGCGGGGAGCCGGCCCAGGCCCCGGCGGCGGAGACCATCTCCGAAGCCTGGACAGCGGAGCCGGCCTGGCAGGGGAGCGGCCTCCAGCCCGGCGGCGCGGCCCCGTCTCCCGCCCGGCCGGAGGCGACGGCCCGGCCGGAGCCCGCTCGCCAGGCGGCCCCGGCGGCCGGATGGCGGGCGCTGCTGACCGCCCCGGGGCTGTGGTTTGCCGTCTGGGCGGCAGGGGCGGCCTTCTGCCTGGGCCGGTCGGTATACGGCTACCGGCGGTTCGCCGGGCTGGTGCGGGCCACGGCCTGCCTGCCGGAGCCGGCGGCCCTGGAGACCCTGGCCCGGCTGGACCCGTCGGGGCGGACGGCGCTGCTGGTGTGCCCCCACGCCCCGGCCCCCCTGCTGCTGGGGGCGGCGCGGCCGGTCATCGTCCTGCCCGAGGGGGTGGAGGCGGAGCGGCTGGCCGACATCCTGGCCCACGAGCTCACCCACGCCCGGCGGCACGACCTGCCCTATAAATGGCTGACGGCGGCAGTCACCGCCCTGCACTGGTTCAACCCCGTGATGATCCTGGTGCGGCGGCAGGTGAGCCGGGCCTGTGAGCTCTCCTGTGACGAGGCGGTGGTGCGGGGGATGGACGCCGCCGGCCGGAAGCACTACGGGGAAACCCTGCTGGCCCTGGCGGCCCGCTCCGCCCGGGGGACGGACCTGGTGGCCGCCCTGGGGGAGGGGCGTGAGCACCTGAAGGAGCGGCTGGTGTCCGTCATGGACTGCCGCCGGCCCGGCCCGGCGGCCCTGACCCTCACCGTGATTTTATCCCTGGTCCTCACGGGCTGCGCCGCCATCTTCGGGGCGGAGCCCTCCGCCGGCCCGGACCCCAGCCCCTCCGCCGCGGCGGACCAGGGGACCCTGCTGGCCGACCCCGTCCTCTACGAGCTGGACGGCGGCCTTACCGCCGCCCTCCCCGCCGACCTGGCGGATCAGATCACCGTGATCTGGCCGGAACGCGCCCCCGCCTTCCTGGCCATTTACGAGACCCGCAGCTATGAGGCGGCGGGGGAGGACATGGAGATGGGCTGGATCTGCTCCCTGGCCCGGTACGACCAGGTGGCCTTTGAGGAGTCCCTGACGGCGGACAACAGCGGGCGGCACTTCTTCGCCCGGGGGGACGGCTGGTACTACGCCGTGCTCACCCCCACCGACGTGCGCTTTTACTCCGAGGACCCGCCGGAGGAGCAGGAGGCCCAGGCCGAGGCCTGGGGGGAGCTGTGCCGCCGCCTGCCGGAGGAGGTGCCCGCCGACTTCATCGCCCGCAACGGGCTGGAGACCTTCACCTCTGCGGACGCCTTTCACGACGGCTGCTTCTGGGACGGCGCCCACGAATACGTCCACTACCGCACCGACGACTGGAGCGAGTCGGTCACCCTGCTGCTCTCCCACCCCGCCCGGCAGGGGGAGGGGGGCGTCTGGTGCGTGGAGGGCTGCTTCTACAACCAGTACGGCACCAGCAGGCTGGTGCTCCCCCGGGACACGGGCATGACGGCGGCGGACTACTACGCCCAGCTGCAGGAGGCGGTGGACCGGGGGGAGCGCCCGGAGCTGCTCACCCCGGAGGGGGCGGCCCGGGCCTGGATCGAATCGGAGTACGGCGCCGTGAGCGGGCCGGTGACCCCGGTGGAGGGCGCGCCGGCCTGGGACCTGTGGAGCCGGGCGGTGGACCCTATCCAGGAGCCCCCCGGCACCCTCACCCGCCTGGTCTATGTGGACGGGGCGGAGACAGAGACGGAGGACTGCTCCGAGCGGAGCCCCTATAACACCGCCCTGTGGACCCGGGTGTGGGTGGAGGCGGAGGGGCCGGAGGTCCTGAACGGCCCGGCCCTGGTGTACACCAGCGAACACCCCGATACCGCCGGGGACCGGCTCATTTTCCCGGAGGCGGGGGGCCTGCTGGGAATCCAGCGGGACGGGACGCTGACCTGGTACCGGGGGGCCTACGACTACGCCGAGAGCCCCTATGAGCTGATGGCGGCGGTGTTTGAGGCGTGGAGGGCCCAGCAGGAGCCGGAGGAGCCGGTGGAGGTCCCTCAGGACGCCCTGGCCCGGGTCTTTGAGACCTCCGGCAGCCTGGAGCTGTACGGCTTCAAGGAGCCGGGCAGCAGCCCGTGGGTCATGCCGGTATCGGCGGAGGAGCTGCCCGATTTCCAGGCCATCTTCGGCAGCTGCACCTGGGAGGAGGCGGCGGAGCGCTCCCCGTCGGAGGTGAAGGGGGAGCCCCCCTCCGGCTGCCATGCCCTGTGCCTGGTGGGAAACGGCCAGCTCCAGCTGGAGTGGGTGGCCCCCTGCGTGCAGTTCGGCGGCAGGTACTGGCGCTGCACCGGGGGCTATGACGGTTTTTACGCCCGGCTGGCCGCCCTGTGGGCGGAAAAGCAGGCCATGGACTTCCCGAATGTTTTCCTGAACGCGGTGGTCCGGCAGGAGGGGGCCCTTGCGCTGCAATATCAGGGGGCCACCCACGATTTGAGCGACGGGACGGCCGTGGCGGAGCTGGTACGCGCCCTGTCCTGGACTCCGGCGGCAGCGCCTGCCGATCCGGGGGAGGGGGTGGCCGTCTCCACGGCGGACCGGTCTGTCACCGTGACCTTCTACCCGGGCAACCTGGTCTATTATTACAGGGATAACTACTGGAACTTCTGGTATCAGGGCGCGGGGGAGGCCGACGTGGGCCAGGCGCTGATCGGCCTCTGGCAGGGAGCCGGGAACGCGGGGTGAGCACACGATAAAAGCCGGGGGAGCGCTGCGCTCCCCCGGCTTTTATCGTCTTATGTCTTTTCCCGGGGCACCAGCAGCCAGCCCGTGAGCGGGGGCACCAGCCGGTGGCCCTGAGCCACGTTCCGGCCGGTCATCCAGTCCCGGGCGGGCCAGGGCACCTCCAGCGCCGCGGCCTCCCGCCCGGCGTTGACGGCGGCCAGCGCCTCCTGCCCCTCCCACCGGCGGCGGAAGGAGAGCAGCCGGCCCTCTGCCCGCTCCCAGGCCAGCTCCCCCCGGCGCAGGGGGGCCAGCTCCTTCCGGGCCCGGCCCAGGGCTCTGTACCAATCCAGCAGGGCCTGGTCCTCCCTGCCCCAGGGGAAGGTGCGGCGGTTGAAGGGGTCCTCAAAGCCTTCCATGCCGGCCTCGTCCCCGTAGTATACCGTGGGGGAGCCGGGGAAGGCAAAGAGCACCAGGGCCCCCAGCATCAGCTTGGTGCGGCCCAGCAGATACTGGCTCTCAGTCATGCGGTAGGCCGAGCGCCAGTCCTTGTCGTGGTCCTGCCCGTCAGAGCCCACCCCCAGGAGGGTGAGGATGCGGGGTGTGTCGTGGGTGCCCAGGAAGTTCATGGCCGAGCGCCAGGCGAAGGGGGGGTAGTTCTCCCGCAGGGCCTCCATGGCGTCCCGGAAGTGGGCGGCGTCCCCGCCCATCAGGTAGGCCAGCAGGGCGTTGCGGAAGGGGTAGTTCATAAGCCCGTCGCAGTGGCCTCCCAGGATGTGCCTGCGGCGCACGCCGTAGGCGATCTTGGTGGAGCCGTCCTCCCACACCTCGCCGATGACCACCGCCTCGGGGCTGGTCTCCCGGGCGGCCCGGTGGACGCCGTGGACAAAGTCGTCGGGCAGCTCGTCGGCCACGTCCAGCCGCCAGGCGTCCGCCCCCGCCCGCAGCCACCGGCGGACGATGGCGTTCTCCCCGCCGAAGATATAGTCCCGGTAGCTGGGTTCCGATTCGTTGACGGCGGGCAGGGAGTAGATGCCCCACCAGGAGTCGTATTTGTCCGGCCAGTGGGAGAAGTTATACCACTTGTAGTAGGGGCTGTCCTGGGACTGGGCGGCCCCTATGCTGTCATAGGACCCGTCCCCGTTGAAGTAGCGGCTGACGAAGCCCTGGTGGTTGAACACCCCGTCCAGCATCACCTTCATCCCCAGCCGGTGGGCGGCCTCGCACAGGACCCGGAAGTCCTCCTCCGTGCCCAGCATGGGGTCGATCTTCTCATAGTCGCCGGTGCCGTAGCGGTGGTTCTCCGGCGCCTCAAAAACCGGGCAGAAGTAGAGGGTCTCCACCCCCAGCGCCTGCAGGTAGGGCAGCTTTTCCAGTACGCCCCGGAAGTCGCCGCCGAAGAAGTCCCGGTTGCGCACCTCCCCGCGTTCGTCGGGGCGGTAGACCGGCTCCTCCTCCCAGCCCTGGTGGACGGTGCGGCCCCCCACCATGCCGGCGGGGTCGGGGATCCGGGAGCGGCGGAAGCGGTCGGGGAAGATCTGGTAGGTCATCCCCTCCCCGAACCAGGCGGGTACCCGCTCGGACCCGTCGTATACGGTGAGCTGGTAGGGTCCCAGCTCTTCCCGGCGGCCGTCCAGCCCCGTCAGGCGGAAGGAGTACCACACCAGGCCCACGTAGTCCCCCGTGGGGAGCACCACGGCAAACACGTCCCGGTCCCCCTCCATGCCGCGCCACTCCATGGGGACCTCCAGCCGCTCCTCGTTGCGGCTTTCAAAATAGGCGATGAGCATCCCCTCGGAGAAGCCGCCGGAGCGCAGGGGCCGCAGGGCAAAATTTACCCGGGTGCCGGCGGGCACCGCGCCGTAAGGCTGTTTATAACGGACGTCCCGGCTGAGAAAGGTCTGTGCGTCCAGCAAATGGAAAACTCCCTTCAGCGGAGCAGGGTATTTTCGGTCCCCACCGATTCCATGGTATCCTCCGCGCTGAAATAATAGTCCACCACCTCGGCCACCGCCCGGGCCAGGTTGCTGCCCGAGGCGCCCTGCTCCACCACCATGGAGATGGCGATCTGGGGGTCGTCATAGGGGGCGAAGCAGACGAACAGGGCGTCGGCCTCCACCTCGGAGGACACCTGGGCCGAGCCCGTCTTGGCCCCCACCTCCACCGGCAGGTCCCGGAAGTAGACCGAGGAGCTGCTCTCCGGGTCGTTGGCCACCAGCCACATGCCCTGCTTCACCGCCTCCACGTTCTCCGGGTCCAGCTCCAGCGAGCCCAGCAGCTCCGGCTCGTATTCGTAGACCGTGCCGGAGAAGTCGCTGGTCTTGACGGTCTTGAGCAGGTGGGTGGCGTAATGGCTGCCGCCGTTGACCAGGGTGGAGATATAGTTGGTCAGCTGCAGGGGAGTGACCATGGTGTTGTCCTGGCCGATGGCGGCGTTGAGCAGGTTGCCGCCGTACCAGTCCAGGCCCAGGGCCTCGCTGGTCTCCGGCCCGGCCACCCGGCCCGCCTCCTCCGGCAGCTCCAGGCCGGTGGTCTGGCCCAGGCCGAAGGCCTCGGCATACTGGTCGATGCGCTCGATCCCCAGCCGGTGGCCGATGGTGTAGAAGTAGATGTTGCAGGAATCCCGCAGGGCCTCCGCCAGGTTCTCCAGGCCGTGAAGGCCGCCGTACTGCCGGTAGTACCAGCACTGGGGGTGCCAGTCCCCGTAGGGGTAGTGCTCCTCCTCCGGCAGCAGGAGGCGGCCGGTATCCCGGATCTCCTCCTCCGGGGTGACCACACCCTCCTCCAGGGCGGCGATGGCCACCAGGGGCTTGAAGGTGGAGCCGGGGGAGTAGATCTCGCTGGTGGCCCGGTTGGTAAAGGGCTTCAGGGGGTTGTCGGCCGCCGCCCGGTAGGCCTCGTTGGAGCTGTATACGGTGGACAGGTCGTAGGTGGGGTAGGAGGCCATGGCCAGGATGCCGCCGTCGTTGACGCTCTGCACCACCATAGCGCCCCCCTCGGTGTCCCCCTCCAGGCCCTCGATGGTGTCGGCCAGCACCTGCTCCACCTTTTCCTGCAGGCGCAGATCCAGAGTGAGCATCACGTTGTCGCCCGGGTCCGGCTCCTGAACCTCGCCGGTGGCGGGGTCCACCCGCCAGCTCTCACTGACCACCTTGCCGCTGGTGTTCAGCTCCTGCACCAGGGTGCCCGACTCCCCCCGGAGGTAGTCCTCAAAGGCGTACTCCACCCCGTCGATGCCCACGGTGTCGTTCATGTTGTAGCCCTTGTCCTTGTAGGCGTCCCAGTTCTGGATGGCCCCCACCCGGCCCAGCAGGTGGGCGGCGGAGACGGTATTGTACTGCCGCACGGTGGTGGCCCGCACGGTCACGCCGGTGAGCCCCCGCTCCTTGATGGCGGAGATGGCGTCGATATTCACATCCTGGGCGAAGATATACTCCGAGGTGCGCAGCTCGGTGCCGCGCAGATTGACCTCGTAGAGCACGCCGATGAGGGCCCGGGCGTCGGCGTCGGAGAGATCCCCGTCAATGAGAAAATACTGCCGCAGGCCGTCGATGATCTCCCCAGCGGTCAGGGAATTGCCCAGGGCGGACAGATCGGCGGCGGCGGCCAGAGCCTCGCTGTCGGACATGTCCTGGCTCACCAGGGCGTGCTGGCGCAGGTATGCGATGATCTCGTCCTGCGTCATGGAGTCCATCTGGCCGGCCAGGGCGTTGGCGGCGTCCAGCTGCTCCTGCTCCCAGCGCTCGGGCAGGATGGAACTGCCCAGGGGCAGCTGGGCCAGCAGGGCCCCCAGGTAGTTGAAGCGGAGGGCCCCCTCGCTGTCGGTATAGACCAGGGGCTCGTCGCGGGTATAGGTGAAGGGGGCCTCCTGGGAGATGGGCAGGGTGTCCGTCCAGGTCAGGCCGTCTTCCCGGCAGATCTCGATGAGCTCCAGCAGGATGGCGTTGCGCTCTGCCTCCTCCCCCATGCGGGAGGTGTCCAGCACGATCTCATAGGTGGCCCGGTTGCTTACCAGGGTGCGGCCGTAGCGGTCCAGGATCTCCCCCCGGGCGGCCTCCACCGTCTCCACATTGACGTTGCGCACCGTGGAGGCGGCCCGGTACTCCGCCCCCCGGACGATCTGAAGATGGTAGAGCACCCCGGTAAAGACGACCAGCAGCACCGCCAGCACGGCGGCCACCGCCAGGGTCCGATGATGAAATTGCTTTCCGTCCACGGGTCATCCCTCCTTGGGGGTCAAGGGGCCAGGGTGATGCTGTTCTTGTGGTAGAACATGCCCATCATGTTGTTGCGCCAGTTCAGGGGATCCTCGGTGATGTCGGCGTTGTAGAGCAGGGGGGGCCGGCTCTGCAGGGGCGCGAACACCGGGTCGGTCACCGCCGGGTCCAGCAGCACCTCCAGCCGGTCGTTCTGCTCCTGATAGTAGGCCGCGGCGGAGCCGTCGGCCAGGGCGGCGGAGGCCCGGACGGCGTTCAGGTTGGACCAGCTCATCACCGTGCCGGCCGCCAGCAGCACCGCCAGCGCCGCCGCCAGGGCCCCGCCCCGGCGAAGCAGGGCGGCGGCGTCCTTCCACCGGGGGAAGACCGCCCGCCGGAACCACCCCAGCCAGTACCACAGGTTGACCGCCGCCAGCCAGTAGAAGGTATAGTACACGATGCTCCGCAGCCGCTCCGGCCCCGCCTGGGACACGGCGTAGAAGTGGGGGGCGTTCTGGGCGGCGAAGAGCAGGAAGGAGAATACGGAGAATACCGCCGGCAGGGGGAAGGAGAACTTCACCTTCCCGGTGAGCCCCCACAGCAGGGGGACGAGCAGCAGCAGGGCGGGCACGTTCACCCACCCGGGCCAGTCCAGGCAGTCCTTCCCCGCCTGGAGGATGGAGATGCCCACGGTGCCCACGACCCCCAGGGGGTCGGTGATGGTGTCCTGCCGCACCTGGTTGCCCGGGGCCAGGAAGCTGACGGCGAAGGGGACGACCAGGCTGAGGAACAGGAGAAGGCCGGGCAGGAGCTTGCCCCGTTCCCTCCACGCAAACCAAAGCAGGAACAGCCCGCCGAGCAGGGTGGCCAGCAGGGCGGAGACGTAGTTGCTCCCCCCCACCAGGATCCCCGCGGGTATGCCGGGGAGCACCGCCCACAGCACCTGCCGCCGGCTGCCGGCCAGCTTCAGGGCGGCAAAGCGCTCCACCAGCAGCAGCATGATCCCGTAGGTAAAGGTGTAGTACACCGCGCCGTTCCACCAGTAGAAGGCGTCCTTGGGGGAGGGCACCAGCTGGATGGAGAGCAGCAGCAGGGGGACGGCCAGGAACACCGTCTGCCGCCAGGTGCCCCCCAGGGCCCGGCGGGCCAGGGTGTCGGACAGCTTGAAGGTGCCGATGCACAGGGAGCCCAGCATGACCACCGGGGTGAGCCAGTACAGGTGCTCGGAGAAGGTCAGGGGGGTCAGGGCCATGAGGCCCAGGGCCATGAAGGTGCCCTGCCAGCTCTTGTAGTAGCCCCACATGGTGTGCCACACCTCGCCCCAGAAGCTGCCGCCGCTGATGAGGGCCTCGTGGGGCAGGTAGGCGTAGTTGTAGTCGTCGGCGGAGGGCCAGTCGTACCGGCCCAGCAGCAGCAGGGGCACCAGGCTGGCCGCCAGCAGGGCCAGCAGCAGCCAGGGGCCGTATTTTTGCCAGAAGGTGCGGATGGCGTGCATGTCTGTCTCTCGCTCCTGTTACAAAACGGTTTTTTTGGGCACCCGGTGATAGACCCAGAGGAACAGGGCGTACACCGGGAACACGAAGATCAGGGACAGGAGGATCTCCCGTCCCGCCAGGGAGAGCATGGCCCCCAGCTCCCTGCTCCCCCGCAGCAGGCGGACGGCGATGCGCACGCCGTCCATGGCGGCCAGGGCCAGCAGGGAGCACAGCAGGCAGCCCACCAGGTTCTGCCGCAGCAGGTACTGGGCCAGGGCGCCGGCGGCCATGCCGGCCACGCACAGGCCCAGGGTCATGGCCCCGTCGGTGCCGAAGTACACCGCGTCGCACAAGATCCCCACGCCCAGGCCGAAGCCCGCGCCGGCCACCGCCCCCTCCAGCACGGCCACCGCCACGGCGGCCAGGGGAAGGAGCACCGGCGTCAGCCCCAGGGGCAGGCGGTTGAGCACGAAGGCCTGACAGAACCACACCGGCAGCAGGGCCAGGGCGTACACCCCCCATTTGATGAGAAAATCCTGCCGGGTCATTCCGTCACCTCCATAGCGGCCCCGCCCGGTCCGCGCCGCCGGGCGCGCAGGGGGCCGCAGCCTTTCCCGGGCAGGGGGGCTCAGCCCCCGCCCGACTCATTCCACGATCGTAAAGTCCTTGATGATAAAGACCTGCTTCAGGCTGTCCAGATCGGTCTCCGGCACCAGGACGGCGTACTGGGTAACGCCGGAGGCGTCGGTGCGGACCTCCTCCACATGGCCGGCGGGCAGGCCGGAGGGGTACACGCCGCCCCGGCCGGAGGTGGTCACCAGGTCGCCGGACATGAGCTGGCTGTTCTCCGGCAGGAAGGTGAGCTTCAGCTTCCCCTCCCCCATGAGGGCGAAATCCCCCTCCAGGATGGCGGCGCCGCCGGTGCGGGCGATCTGCCCGCCCATCTCAGTGTCCGCGTCGATGAGAGTGCGGACGGTACACCAGTTGGTCCCCACGTCGGCCACCACGCCCACCAGGTTCCAGTACTGGTCCACCACGCAGTCGTCCACCTCCACCCCGTGGGCCGAGCCCTTGCTCAGGGTGAGGGTGGAGCTCCAGTTGGAGGCGTCCCTGGCGGTGACCGTGGCCGACTCCAGCTCGTCAAAGCTGCGCTCGCTGGGCCGCAGGTCGTTTAAGTCCCGCAGCCGCTCGTTCTCCTGAAGGGCGGCCTCGTATTCCCGCTCCATCTGCTCCAGCTCGGCCACCCGCTGCTTGAGCTCCTCATTCTCCTGCTTGAGCTGCTCCTGCTCGAAGGCGTCGGAATACCGCTCCCCCGTCCAGTTGACCACGGCGTTGATGCCGTTGCGGATGGGGGTGGTGATGAGGTTGGCCAGGTTGGAGAGGGGGTCCGCCGTCCCCCCCAGCAGGGCGGACACCACCGCCGTCACCAGGGCCAGCAGGACGGCGGCAATGAGGATGAGGATCCCGTTGCGCCGGAAAAAGTCCTTCACAGTGCTCTCGCGGCCTCCTTATCTTGTCCGGGAGCCAGGCAGTCCACCCCCAGCTCCCCCAGCAGCAGGCCCAGCCGGCACATCGGCAGGCCCATCACATTGTAGTAGTCCCCCCGGATGCCCTCCACCAGCAGGGCGCCGTACCCCTGGATGCCGTAGGCCCCCGCCTTGTCCATGGGCTCGCCGGTGCGGACGTAGGCGGCAATCTCCTCCGCCGTCAGGGGGCGGAAGGTCACCGCCGTCTCCTCGCTCACCGTGCGGACGGTCTCCCCCCGCAGGACAGTGAGGCCGGTGTAGACAAAATGGGTGCGGCCGGCCAGAGCGGTGAGCATCCGCTCCGCGTCCGCCTCCCCGGCGGGCTTGCCCAGCACAGCCCCGTCCAGGGCCACCACCGTGTCGGCGGCGATGACGATGGACTCCGCCCCCGCCTGGGCGGCGGCGGCCCGGGCCTTCTCCGCGGAAATGGCGGCCACCAGCTCCGCCGGGGGCAGGGGCCGGTCCATACGCTCGTCGATATCGGGGACGACGGTGCGGAAGGGCAGGCCCAGCCGCTCCAGAAGCTCCCGCCGCCGGGGCGACTGGGAGGCCAAAACGATGTCCATAGCAGGTTTCCTTTCCAAATATGCCGCTGGGGCGGATCTTTCGTAGGGGCGGCCCTTGTGGTCGCCCGCGGGCGGCCATAAAGGCCGCCCCTACGGATAGGGGGCGGCGGTCAGAGGCTCGGGGCGCCCCCTCCCCCAGCCTTCCCCCCACAGGGGGGGAAGGCTGGGGGAGGGGCTATCTTCCCGTGGAGCCGAACCCGCCAGCGCCCCGGCCGGTGTCCTCCAGGTCCTCCGTCCAGACCAGCTCCGGCCGGGCCACCGGCGCCACCACCAGCTGGGCGATGCGGTCCCCGGGCATGACGGTATAGGGCGTGTCGGACAGGTTGGTGAGGCCCACCGCGATCTCCCCCCGGTAGTCGCTGTCGATGACCCCCACCCCGTTGGACAGGGAGATCCCGTGGCGTATGCCCAGCCCCGAGCGGGCGAACACCAGGGCCACGTAGTCGGGCGAGGGCAGGGCGACGGCGATGCCGGTGGGAATGCGCACCAGGGCCCGGGGGGCGATGGTGACGGGCTCGTCGGTGCAGGCCGCCAGGTCGATCCCGGCGGAGCCCTCCGTGGCCCGGGCGGGGAAGGGGATGTCCGTGCCGATTTTGGGGGAGAGGGCCTTGATTTTCAGTTCCATAGGCGCAAATCACTCCACGTCCCGGTAGTAGAGCCCCCGGGTATATTCGGTGGGGGCCCAGGTATTCTGACCCAGGTAGCGCTGGGCGGCCTGGACACACTCCCGGGGGTTCTCGGTGGTGAACATCAGCCGCTGGGCCCACAGGCCGACGTGCCGGTAGTCGGCGGCCTTGTCCGCCAGGAAGAGCTTCTGGGAGTTGAACAGCTCGCTGCGGCAGCCGGGGGCGGGGAGCACCGGGAACCGGGCCCCTTTCCTATCGGTGAGGATGTTCACATTCTGGCAGCTGCACGCGCCGGTGCGGTTTTTGATGATGCAGTTCTCCATGATCATCAGGGGCAGCCGGCCGTAGGTGATGAGCTCGGTGTCCAGGTGCTTGGAGATGTCCCGCACCTGGGCCAGCTTCATCTCGAAGGAGAGGGTGAGGGAGGCAAAGCCCAGGCGCTTATATTCTTTCACCGCCTGGGAATTATAGACCTCCAGCCCGAAGTCCCCCCGGAGGGCAAAGCCCATGGCCCGGGCGATGGGGGCCAGCCCCAGATTGCCCACCAGCGCGTCGGTGATCCCCAGCCGGCGGACCTGATCCAGCGCGTCGGTGAGGGCGGGGTACTCCCTGTCCCAGGCCACCCGGGGCAGGATGACCCCGATTTTCGTCCCCGCCGGGGCCTGAGCCAGCTCCGGGTGGGCGCACAGCTCCTCCAGGGGCAGGTAGACCAGGGCGGGGCCCAGGTCCAGCAGCTCCTTCGTCACCTGCTCGGCCCGGCGGACGGAGATGGTGAGGAGCGGGGGCTCCTTTCGGTTTTCATACCGGGCGCCGGGGTGGAACTCCCCGGCCCGGCGGGCGGGCGGGACGGCCCGCTGGGCCGTCAGATCCTCCAGGGCCTCCCGCCGCAGGGCGTTGAGGGCGGCCAGGGGGAGGGAAAGCCCGTCCTCCACCAGGGCCCGCACCTTTTCGCAGCGGTAGGGGGTGCCCCCGGTGCGGGAGAGCTGCTTTTCCACCGTCTCCGCCGTCAGGGGGCGGATGCGGGCGGCCTCGGGCGCCGGACCCTCCGCGGTGGCCACACGGCCCTGGGGGTCCTCCACCCCCACCCGGGCGGGTTCGCCGGGGCGGAGCATGGCGTAGAACGTGACGGGCACACGCTGGGCTTCCCCGCTCTGGTAGGTGTTCCGGGCGGCGGCGAAGAGCTCCCGGGGCTCCTTCTCCTCCTGCCGGGTGCCGAACATGTCGGGCCCCTGCTCGTCCAGGTAATAGCCCTGGGTAAAGCCCTGGCGGGAGAAGGCGGAACGCAGCTGCTCCAGCTCCTCCGCCGTGGGCTCCCGCCGCTCCCGGATGGCCCGGGAATAGATGCCGGTGACCACCGCCACATACTCCGGGCGCTTCATGCGCCCTTCGATCTTGACGCAGGTGACCCCCATCTCGTCCAGCTCCCGCAGGTGCCCGGCCAGGGACAGGTCCTTCAGGGACAGGGGATAGCCGTCCGCCTTGTCCCCCCAGCCGTACTTCAGCCGGCAGGGCTGGGCGCACAGGCCCCGGTTGCCGCTGCGCCCGCCGATGACCGAGGAGAGGAAGCACTGGCCGGAGTAGCACATGCACAGGGCCCCGTGAGCGAACACCTCGATCTCAATGGGGGAGTTCCGGCAGATGTAGGCGATCTGGTCCCGGGGCAGCTCCCGGGAGAGGACGGCCCGGCTCATGCCCAGGTCGGCGGCCATTTTCACCCCGTCCAGGCTGTGGAGGGTCATCTGGGTGGAGGCGTGCACCGGCAGGTCGGGGGCCGTCTGCCGCAGCATCCGCACCACGCCCAGGTCCTGCACCAGCACCGCGTCGGCGCCGATGGCGCTGGCCCGGGCGGCCGCCTCGGCGGCCCGGGGCAGCTCCCGGTCGGTGAGCAGGGTGTTGAGGGTCAGGTAGACCTTGGCCCCCCGGATATGGCAGTAAGAAACCGCCGCCGCAAACTCCTCCTCTGAGAAATTCTTCGCGTTGCGGCGGGCGTTGAAGTCCCCGTAGCCCAGGTAGACGGCGTCCGCGCCGTTCTGCACGGCGGCGGCCACCGCCTCCATGGACCCGGCGGGGGCGAGCAGTTCCAGCATGGGCGGAGACCTCCGTTTACGGCTTTTTGTTCTGCAGCTTGAAGATCTCCCGCTTGGCCTCGGAGAGCTCCAGCTTCATCTTGGTGGCTTCCTCCAGGTACTCCTTGAGCTGGCGGCGCAGGTTTTCCGCGGTTTCCACTTCCTTGAAGTACTCGTCGGCGATGTTCACTGCCGCCAGCACGGCCCCGTCCACCAGGGACACATGGGCCCCCTCCAGGACCTCGCTCACCTTGGCGTCCACATGGGCGGCCACCTTCTGGGTGTAGGCGGCGTCCTCGCTGCCCACCAGGGTGTACTCCTGGCCGGCGATGGTGACGGTGACGCGGTTTTTCATGGGTTCCCCCTCCTGACCATAGTAAGATAAGGTATTATATCACATCCTGCCGCGCAAATAAATGAAATCTTCATAAATTTTGGCCCTGCCGCTTCTCGCTGTACAAGGTCCGCCGGATGTGTTACAATGTAGGCCAGGATCAAACAGAGAGGAGGGGATCGGCATGGCGGAGCTGCTGCTGCCGGGACGGATCCTGGCCATGGACGCCCGGGCTGCGGAGCGGCTGGTGGCCGCGGGCAGCGGCGACGGGGCCCTGCTCTACCTGTGGCTGCTGGGCCGCGGGGGAAAGCTGGACCCCGCCCAGGCCCGGAAGGCCCTGAACTGGGACCAGGGCCGGCTGGAGTCCGCCGCCGCCGCCCTGCGGGACATGGGCCTGTCCGACGGGCGCACGGAGGCCGAGCCTGCCCCGCCCCCCGCCCCGGAGGGCCCGCCGGAGTATACCGCCGCCGACATCACCCGGGAGCTGGAGCAGGCCGGCTCCCCCTTCCCCGGCCTGGTGGGGGAGGTGCAGCGGCGGCTGGGCAAGGTGCTCTCCACCGCCGATCTCAAAAGCCTGTACACCGTCTACGACTACCTGGCCCTGCCGCCGGAGGTCATCTGCCTGCTGGTGAACTGGTGCGTGGAGGAATCCCGGCGCAAGTACGGCCCCGGCCGGATGCCCCGGATGGGGGAGGTCCAGCGGGGGGCCTTTCGGTGGAAGCGCCTGGGGGTGGACACCGCCCAGGCTGCCGACGCCTATTTGAAGCGGCAGGAGCTCTACCGCACCCGGGAGGGGGAGATCCTCAAGCTGCTGGACCTGCCCCTCCGCCCCCTGGTGGACAAGGAGCGGAAAAAAGTGCAGGCCTGGACCGACATGGGCTTTGACGACCAGGCCCTCCGCCTGGCCTATGAGAAGACGGTTTACAAAAAGCAGAAGATGGACTGGGACTACATGAACGGCATCCTCTGCGGCTGGCATAAGAAGAACCTACATACTCTGGCGGAGATCGAGGCGGGGGACGCCCCCCGCCGCCGGAGCGCCGGACCCGCCATGCAGGACCATCCCGCCCGGCCCGGGGACGCCGACCGCCGGGTGCGGGAGGACGTGGCCCGGATGCGGGAATTCCTGCGCAGACAGAACGAGGAGGGGGGATAGCCCATGGGATACGAGGCCGCCGTGCTCCGCCGGGCCGCCAAGCGCCTGGCCCAGCGCCGCCGCCAGCGGGAGGAGGAGCAGGAGCGCCGGCGCCGGGAGATCTGCGCCCAGCTGCCCCGGGTGGCGGAGATCGACCGGGAGCTGAAGGGCACCATCTACCAGATCATCGCCGCCTCCCTGCGGGAGGGCCGGGACCCGGCCCCCTCCATCAAGGTCATCCGGGACCGCAACCTGGACCTGCAGGCGGAGAAGGCCCGCCTGCTCACCGAGCACGGCTGGCCCGCCGACGCCCTGGACGACAAGCCCGCCTGCCCCCGGTGCGGGGACACCGGCTGGGTGGGGGCCAGCATGTGCTCCTGCCTGCGGCAGCTGTGCGCCCAGGAGCAGATCGCCGAGCTGTCCAAGCTGCTGGACCTGGGGGAGCAGTCCTTCGACACCTTCTCCCTGGACTTCTACTCCCCCCTGCCCTGGCCGGGGGAGGAGCTGAGCCCCCGGGAGAACATGGAGTTCATCCTGGAGGTGTGCTCCAACTACGCCCGGAAGTTCGGCAAGTTCTACTTTCACAACCTCTTCCTCACCGGGGCGCCGGGGCTGGGCAAGACCTTCCTGTCCGCCTGCATCGCCCGCACCGTGTCCGAGCAGGGCTTCTCCGTGGTGTACGACACGGCGGTGAACGTCTTTGCCCGGTTTGAGGAGCAGAAGTTCGCCCGGGACCGGGAGGAGGCGGGGGAGGCCAAAGACGAGACCCGCCGCTACCTGGGCTGCGACCTGCTGATCCTGGACGACCTGGGCAGCGAGCTCACCACCCCCTTCGTCCAGTCGGCCCTCTACACCCTCATCAACTCCCGCCTGTCATCGGACAGGCGGACGGTGATCTCCTCCAACCTGTCCATGGACCAGGTGCGCCAGCGGTACACCCCCCAGATCGCCTCCCGGCTGGAGGGGGAGTACCGGGTGCTCCCCTTCTACGGGGAGGACATCCGCCTGCTGCGCAAGGGTCAGCTGTAAACAAAGCAGGGCCTGCGCGGACATTCCGCGCAGGCCCCGTTTTTACGTTTCTTCGTTCGGTTCTTCCTCGCCTGGCAGAGGGCCGGGCGCCCAAATCGAAGTAAAGATACACACCCGGCATTCCGGGCAGTGCCAGGCGGTCTTGCGGGCAATCATCTGATCCGGTAAAAGCGGCTTCTTGTCCCAAAGCGGTAGCCCGCCTTTGTTCAAAAGAGCGGCATCCCTATAAAATCGAACTGGGCCTTCTCCCTCTGGCAGCCAGTACGCTCGTCCCCAAATCTTTCCCTTATCCATGGAGCCGCCGCAATAAGGGCATTTCATGAGAAAACCTCCTACCAGTTATCGGGACGATACATAAACTCCTTTCCTTTACAGCATCTCCAACAACATCTATTTCATGGGATATCCCATATCACACATAGTGGCACATCGGCATACACCTTCTTATCCTATTCATATTGCAAATCCATTATATAATATACCCAATATTATCGTCAATCATTTTCGTATTATTATTTATTTTAAACAACACGTAAGTGCCGGGCCACGAGCGGGAGAAACGGTCTGAGACGCGGTGGGGCCTGCGCGGATATTCCGCGCAGGCCCCGTTTTTATGATTCCTTGTCCGCCGGGGGCGCAAGCAAAACGGCCTTCCGTCTTGCGTTCCGGGGAATTTATGATATACTGTTTGGGCTAATCGTTTCATTTTAATCACATATAAGGAGTTCCGCATGATCACTGTTTCCGACCTGACGCTGGCCTACAGCGGCCAGCCCCTGTTTTCCCACGTGGATCTGCAGTTCACCAAGGGCAACTGCTACGGCATCATCGGCGCCAACGGCGCGGGCAAGT
>DHCMC07803__coassemble_642_pt1 | contig 42346 bp, 41 predicted proteins | sample DHCMC07803__metabat2_high_PE_053 | metagenome-assembled genome bin DHCMC07803 | reverse complement strand
AGGCCCTGGCGGAGGCGCTGGGGTTTTTGTACGTGGACACCGGGGCCATCTACCGTACCGTGGGCCTGCAGGCCTTTCGGGCGGGGGTGGACCCCTCTGACCCCCAAGCGGTGATTCCCCTGCTGAAGGCCCTGGATATCGCGATGAAATACGGATCTGACGGTCTGCAGCACATGTATCTCAACGGGGAGGACGTGACGGCGGAGATCCGCCGGCATGAGATCTCCGCCTTTGCTTCCGCCGTCTCCGCCATCCCGGAGGTGCGGGCATTCCTGATGGAGCAGCAGCGGAGCCTGGCCCGGGAGCACGATGTGGTCATGGACGGCCGCGACATCGGGACCGTGGTGCTGCCGGGGGCCGACGTCAAGATCTTCCTCACCGCCGCCCCGGAGGTCCGGGCCCGCCGCCGCTGGCTGGAGCTGCAGCAGCGCGGCCAGCCGGCGGATTATGAGACCGTTCTCCGGGACGTGAAGGCCCGGGACGCGCAGGATACCAGCCGGGCGGCGGCCCCCCTTCGGCAGGCCGAAGACGCAGTGCTGGCGGACACCACCGACAAGGATCTGGAGCAGAGCCTGGCGCTCCTGAAACTGATCGCAAAGGAGCATCTGGCCCATGGATAAGTGGCCCAAGAAAAACCTGATCTACTGCATCGCCTACGTGGTGCTTTGGGTGGTGTACCGCATTTTCATGCCTGCCCGCTGCATCAACAAGCAAAACCGCCCCAAGGGCGGCGCCCTGCTGTGCGCCAACCATACCCGCATGAGCGACCCGCTCTTTGTGGCCTATGCCCTGGGCTGGCCCTATCAGATCCACGTAATGGCCAAGGAGGAGGTCATGCACTGGCCCTTCATTGGCTGGGTGCTGCGCCACGGCGGGATCTTCGGCGTCAAACGGGGCAAGGCGGATGTGGCCGCCATCAAGACCGCCATGAAGTACTTAAAAAACGGCGAGCTGCTGCTCATGTTCCCGGAGGGGACCCGCCACCAGGACGGGGACTTCGGCGACGCCAAGACCGGCGCGGCCATGCTGGCCATGCGCACGGGGGTGCCCATCATCCCCATTTATCTTCCGGCGGAAAAGAAGTTCTTCCGAAGGAATCCCGTGGTGTTCGGCGAGGCATACTACCCCAAGGCCCCGGAAGGCCGCAAGCCTACGCAGGAGGACTACCGCGCTGCGGCTGACGACCTGATGGCCCGCATCGAGGCTTTGAAGCCCCAGGCCGGCCGATGAAGATCGAGCTTGCCAGATCTGCCGGCTTCTGCTATGGGGTGCGGCGGGCCGTGGCGATGGCGGAGCAGGCCGCCGCGGAGGGCCGCCCCTGCGCCATGCTGGGCCCGGTGATCCACAACCGCAGCGTTACGGATTACCTCCGCTCCCTGGGGGTGGGGCTGATCCAGTCCCCGGAGGAGGCGGCGCCGGGCACGGCGGTCATCATCCGCTCCCACGGGGAAGGGCGGGCGGTCCACCAGAGGCTGGCGCAGCTTGGCTGCCCGGTGATCGATGCGACCTGTCCCAATGTCTCCCGCATCCACCAGATCGTGGAACAGGCGGAGGGGGAGGGCAGGCAGGTGATCATCATCGGCACGCCTACCCATCCGGAGGTGACCGCCATTGCCGGCTGGTGCGCGCATCCTCTGGTATTTGAAGGGGTCTGCGCCCTGGCCCAGTGGCTGGAGGCGGCGCCGGACCGCCGTGATCTGCCGGTCACGATGGTGTCCCAAACCACCTCTACCCGGGCAGTTTGGGATAAGTGCGTAGAAAAAGCAAAAAAAGTGTGTACAAATTTAAAAATATTTGATACAATATGTAATGCTACGTATAAACGGCAGTCTGAGGCACAGGCTCTGGCCGCCCGGTCCGATGCTGTGGTCGTCATCGGCGGACGGGAGAGTTCCAATACCAAGCGTCTGTCGGAATTGTGCGCAGCGCTCTGCCCCACGGTCGTCTGGATCGAGCGTGCGTCAGAGCTGGAACCTTCCACCCTGTATCGGAAGGCTTCCATAGGGATCACTGCGGGCGCGTCCACGCCTGAGTGGATTATAAAGGAGGTCTATGACAAAATGAGCGAAGAAAACTTTGAGATCGAGGAATCCTTTGCCGAAATGCTGGAGAAATCGATCAAGACTTTAAATACAGGGGAGAAGGTCACGGGCGTTGTCACTGGCATCACGCCCACTGAGATCTATGTGGATCTTGGTACCAAGCACGCCGGCTACATACCGGTGTCCGAGCTGACCGACGACCCCTCGGTCAAGGTCGAGGACCTGGTGCATGTGGGCGACGAGATCGAGACCTATGTCATGCGCGTGAACGACCAGGAGGGTGTGGTCACCCTCTCCAAGAAGCGCCTTGACACCGTCAAGAGCTGGGAAGACATCGAGCAGGCCAAGGAGGACCGCACCACCGTGGAGGGCGTGGTCACCGAGGAGAACAAGGGCGGCGTTGTGGTCAACATCAAGGGCGTGCGCGTCTTTGTGCCCGCCTCCCAGACCGGCCTGCCCCGGGACACTCCCATGAGCCAGCTGGTCAAGCAGAAGGTGCGCCTGCGCATCACCGAGGTCAACCGCGCCCGTAAGCGCGTGGTGGGCTCCATCCGCGCCGTGGAGGCCGAGGAGCGCGCCGCCAAGGCCGCCGAGGTGTGGGAGAACATCGAGGAGGGCAAGCACTACACCGGCACCGTCAAGAGCCTGACCTCTTACGGCGCCTTCGTGGACATCGGCGGCGTGGACGGCATGGTCCACATCTCCGAGCTGTCCTGGTCCCGCATCAAGCACCCCTCCGAGGTGGTGAGCGTGGGGGACACCGTGGACGTGTATGTCATCTCCTTTGACAAGGAGAAGAAGAAGATCTCCCTGGGCATGAAGGACCGCTCCCAGAACCCCTGGGAGGTGTTCACCGGCAAGTACCAGGTGGGCGATGTGGCCAACGTCCGGGTGGTCAAGCTGATGACCTTCGGCGCCTTTGCCGAGATCGTCCCCGGTGTGGACGGGCTGATCCACATCTCTCAGATCGCCGACCACCGCATCGACAAGCCCGGCGACGTGCTCAGCGAGGGCCAGATGGTGGACGTGAAGATCACCGACATCGACTACGATAAGAAGAAGGTCTCCCTGTCCATCCGTGCGCTGCTGGAAGAGCCTGCGGCTCCGATGGAGGACGCTGAGGATACCGAGGCTGAGGCCGCTCCCGAGGGTGACAACGCGGAGTAATCGTCCTTTTGCGCATCGACCACGCCGTTTCCACTGTGAAACGGCGTGGTTTTTTGCTTTTTTACAGGTATATAGCAGAAATTTACTTGCAATCGTACGAAAATGTGTCTATAATAGTAGTGTTGAAAGCTTTTGTTATACAAACTGGAGATTTTGAGCTGGGAGGTGGGAGCGTGTTTCAGGTAGGAGATAAGATCGTCCATCCGATGCATGGCGCCGGCGTCGTGGACAGCATCGTACAAAAGAAGGTCAATGGCGTGGTGCGGGAGTATTATACGCTGAAGCTGCCCGTAGGCGGCATGCTGGTCATGATCCCCACCGAGCACAGCGACGAGATCGGCGTCCGTCCGGTGGTCCGGGGAGAGGAGGCCGACCGCATCATCGCCGCCATCCCGGAGATCGAGGTGGACATGACCTCCAACTGGAACCGGCGCTATCGGGAAAACATGCTCCGGCTCAAGAGCGGCGATTTGCTGGAGGTGGCCCGGGTGGTGAAGGGCCTGATGCTCCGGGAGGTGGAGCGGGGGCTGTCGACCGGGGAGCGGAAGATGCTCCACTCCGCCAAGCAGATCCTCATTTCAGAGATCGTCCTGTCCAAGAACGCCAGCTATGAGGACGTGGAAAAGCGCATAAACACCGCCCTGGCCTAATACGTTCTACCAGGGATCCGGGCGAAAATCAGTGACCAAAAGGAGCCTCACGGCTCCTTTTTTGTGGAGGAGGTATGGGACATGGCTGGACTTTTTTCCCGCCTGTTCGGAAAAAAGAAGGAGCGCGGTCCTTCCTGTGCCGCCGTGGTGGCGGCGGCGGGCAGCTCCACCCGCATGGGCGGACAGGACAAGCTGATGCTGCCCCTGGGGGAGGAGCCCGTTTTGGCCCATACGCTCCGTGCCCTGGAGCTGTGCCCTTATATCACGGAGATCGTCGTGGTCACCCGGCGGGACCTGATCCTCCCGATCGGACAGATGTGCCAGGACCGCCGGCTGGAAAAGGTGAGCCGCGTCATCCCGGGCGGCTCAACCCGCACCCAGTCGGTGCTCAACGGCGTGCTAGAGCTCGGCCAGCGGGCGGAGCTGGTGGCGATCCACGACGGGGCCCGACCGCTGGTGAGCCAGGCCCTGCTGGAGGCGGTCATCACCCGGGCCGCTCAGTGCGGCGCGGCGGCGCCGGCGGTGCCAGTAAAGGACACGGTCAAGCGGGCAAAGAACGCCGTGGTGACGGAGACGCTGGACCGTGCGGAGCTCTTTGCCGTCCAGACGCCCCAGGTCTTTCAGACCGACCTTATCCGCGGCGCCCTGGAGCGGGCGCTGGAGGAGGGGGCGGTCCTTACCGACGACTGCTCCGCCGTGGAACGGCTGGGCATCGGGGTGGCGCTGACCCAGGGCGACTACCGCAATCTGAAGATCACCACCCCGGAGGATCTGGCTGCGGCCGGGGCCTTTCTGGAACAGGAGGAAGTGTAATGCGAATTGGACATGGATACGACGTACATCGGCTGGCTGAGGGCCGGCGGCTGATCCTGGGCGGAGTGGAGATCCCCTTTGAAAAGGGACTGCTGGGCCATTCTGACGCCGACGTGCTCACCCACGCGGTGATGGACGCCCTGCTGGGGGCGGCGGGTATGGGGGACATCGGCCGCCTGTTCCCGGACACGGACCCGGCCTACGCCGGGGCGGACAGCCTGGTCCTCCTGGACCGGGTCGTTGAACGGATATGCTCCGCCGGCCTCCGGGTCGAGAATGTGGATGCGACCATCCTGGCGCAGCGTCCCCGGCTGGCCTCCTATATCCCCGCCATGGCGGAGAACCTGGCCCGCCGCCTGGGCGTAGACCAAAGCCGGGTGAACGTAAAGGCCACCACAGAGGAGAAGCTGGGTTTCACCGGCTCCGGGGATGGGATGGCGGCCCACGCGGTGTGTCTTTTGGAAGAGGGCTGAGCCTGCCTTCACGCTCCTTTCGATGCCGGCATACGCTGGCACGAGAGGAGCGTTTTGCTATGGTCTACTATCTCATTCTCTGCCGCTCCCTGACCTATGCCCAGCGGACGGCGGCCGCGCTGGAGCGGGCCGGGATCGGCTCACACATTTTCCGAGCGCCCAGAGCGGTGGCCGGGGAGGGGTGCGGCCACTGCGTCAAGGTGGCGGAGCGGAACCTGGCCAGGGCCCTCCAGGTGCTCAAGCGGGCGGGGCTTTCGCCCAAGCGTATCTTCCTCACTGAGGGAACGGGGGACTACCGGGAGGTGCAGCTGTGATCTATCTGGACAGCGCGGCCACCACCCTGCAGAAGCCGCCGGCGGTCCCCCGGGCGGCAGCATGGGCCATGAGCCACCTGACCACCCCCGGCCGCGGCGGCCACCCGCCGGCCATGGGGGCGGCAGAGACGGCGTTCCGCTGCCGTCAGGCGGCGGCGGACCTCTTCGGCGTGCCGGACCCGGAGCAGGTGGTCTTTACCTTCAACGCCACCCATGCGCTCAATCTGGCTATCCGGGCCCTGGTAGGGGCGGGGGACCGGGTGGTGATCTCTGGTTGGGAGCACAATGCAGTCACCCGCCCGCTCCACGCCCTGGGCGCGGAGGTGGTCCCAGCCAGGGCGCCTCTCTTTGACCGGCAGGCCCAGCTGGACGCCTTCGACCAGGCCCTGAAGGTGGAGACAAAGGCGGTCATATGCACCCACGTGTCCAATGTGTTCGGCTTTGTGCTGCCTGTGGAGGAGCTGGCCGGCCTGTGCCGGCGGAAAGGCGTACCCTTTGTGCTGGACGCGTCCCAGTCCGCCGGCTGCCTGCCGGTCTCTCTGGAGGGGCTGGGGGCGGCCTTTGTGGCCATGCCGGGGCACAAGGGGCTCTATGGCCCGCAGGGCACGGGCCTGCTGCTGTGCGCAGCGGGTATGCTCCCGCCCCCTCTGCTGGCCGGCGGCACGGGGAGCATGTCCGCGCTCCAGGCCATGCCGGACTTTCTTCCCGACCGGCTGGAGGCGGGCACCCACAACATCCCGGGCATCGCCGGCCTGCTGGAGGGGCTGCGCTTTGTCCGCGCCCGGGGGACGGAGCGTATCCTCCGCCATGAACAGGCCCTTGTCCGCCGGGCGGCCGCGCGGCTCTCCGCCCTGCCCGGCGTGGAGGTGTTCGCATCGGACGCGCCGGCAGAGCAGGCCGGCGTGCTCTCCTTCCGGGTGGCCGGGCGGGACTGTGAGGAGCTGGGGGAGGCCCTGGGGCGCAGGGGAGCGGCGCTGCGCGCCGGGCTGCACTGCGCCCCGGAGGCCCACCGCTCTGCCGGCACGCTGGAGACCGGCACCGTGCGCCTGAGCGTCTCGGCCTTCAACACCCCGGCAGAGATCGACCAGGCGGCGCAGCTGCTGGCCCATATCCTCCGCCCCTGACGGCCGCCGGCGCTGCGCCCCTGCCCGGTGTGCCGGCGGCATTCGTTCACAGAAAATTTGACATTCCGATCACGGGTAATACTTGTAAAGTACTTGGAAATAAAGTATAATAACTTAGTTACAGGGAGGGCTCCCGGCCCCCCTGGAACCCACAGGCGGGGGATGAGAAGCAATGATGGATGGGCTAATATATCTGCTCCAGCAGTTCAAGGGAATGGTGACGCCGTTCAGCGTCTTCGACCTCATTGACATCCTCATCATGGCCTTTATCATCTACAAGGCCTTCATGTTCATCCGCCGCAGCAGTACAGGCGCCGTGGCCAAGGGTATTCTTCTTCTGCTCGGCGCCCTGGTGGTGGCCCTGCTTCTGCATCTGAACACCGTCAGCTTCCTGCTCAATCTGGTCGTGACCTACGGCGCCGTGGCCCTTGTTGTCATCTTTCAGCCGGAGATCCGCCGTTTCCTGGAGCAGATGGGCCGTACCAGCCTCAGCGGCGTGTTCACCCACGAGGAGGAGCGCGACGAGTTGGAAAGCGCCATCACCCAGACGGTGGAGGCCTACGCGTCCCTCTCCAAGTCCAAGACCGGGGCGCTCATGGTCTTTGAGCGGAAAAACCAGCTGGAGGACGCCATCAAGACCGGCACGCCCCTGGACTGCTCGGTGAATGCGGAACTGCTGAAGAATATATTCTGGAACAAGGCCCCGCTTCACGACGGAGCCGTCATCGTCCGAAACGGCCGGATCGTCGGGGCCGGCTGCATGCTCCCCATGTCGGGCAATGTGAACATCTCCCGGGAGCTGGGCATGCGCCATCGGGCGGGCATCGGCGCCAGCGAGCACTCTGACGCGGTGGTGGCCATCGTCTCGGAGGAGACCGGCTCCATCTCCGTGGCCGTGGACGGGATGCTCAAACGGCACCTGGCTCCCGAGACCCTGGAACGGCTGCTCCGAAACGAGCTTCTGCCCGAGCCGGAAAGCGAGGAGACCACGTCCAAATTCAAGCTGGGCAATCTGCTCCGTTTCGGGAAGGGGGGAAAGCAGGATGGGAAAGAGGATTCTTAACAGCAAATGGTTTTATATGGTCGTTTCCCTCCTGCTGGCCTTTGTCCTGTGGATCTATGTGGGGCGGGAAGCCAACCCTGAAGTGACCAATACCCTCAGCAGGGTCCAGGTGGTGTTCAGCGGCCTGGACAGCCTGGAGGAGCGGGGGCTGATGATCTCCGAGGGAGCGGAGCAGACCGTATCCCTGCGCATCCGGGCCACCCGCGAGGTATGGAGCCGCCTGAACCAGGGGGAGACGACAGTCACCATCGACGTCTCCGGCATCGCCGAGCCCGGCACCCAGAGCGTGGCCATCACCACCCGAAACATCAATTTTCCCCGGTCCATCACCGTCATGGATTCCATCGATGTGCAGTACACCAGCCCTGACGCGGTGGAATTCACCGTATCCCGCTGGGCCACCAGGGAGGTGCCTGTCCAGGGCAGCTTCAGCGGCAGCGTGGCCGAGGGCTATCAGCGGGAGGACTTCTCCTTCGCGCCTGAGACCGTCACGGTCAGCGGACAGGAGGAACTGGTCAACCAGGTCGACCACGCCCTGGTCACCGTGTCCCAGGAGGACATGAACACCACCTACAGCGAAAGCTGCCCCTATACCCTGATCGGAGCCGACGGGGAGGTCATCCCCTCTGAGCAGCTGGAGACCGACCCGGCCACCGTTCTGGTCACCCTGCCGGTGGTCCAGCTGAAGGAAGTGGAGCTGACGGTGGACCTGATCCCCGGCGGCGGAGCCACGCAGGACGATGTGACGGTCGACATCGAGCCACAGACGATCACGGTCTCCGGCGGCGCGGAGGATCTGGCGGGCCTGACCAGCATCAGCCTGGGCGAGATCGACCTTTCCAAGGTGTTCGGCACCCGGCAGGTGTTCCAGATGCCCATCGATCTGGATCCCTCTCTGACCAACGTCAGCGGTATCACAGAGGCTACTGTGACCGTCACCATCCACGGCCTGACCACCCGCATCCTCCAGGTAAGCAATATCAGCTTCATCAACAGGCCGGACGGATACCAGGCGGAGGCGGTGACCCAGTCCTGCAGCATCCAGATCCGGGGCAGCCAGGAGGCCGTGGAGGCTGTGACCGCCTCCCAGATCCGGGTGGTGGCCGACCTGTCGGAGATGGAGCTGTCCACCGGCAGCCAGACCATCCCCGTGCGGGTCTACCTGGACGGCAGCAGCGACGTGGGCGTGGTGGGGGAGTACAATATCGTCGTCTCCCTTACAAGAGAATGAGAACAAAGGTGATATAGAATGATCCAAACTGCAAAAGTGACCCGCCTGCTGGGCAACGGTACTGCGGAGGTGGCGGTGAAGCGCCAGTCCGCCTGCGGGCACGACTGTTCCAAGTGCGGCGGCGGCTGCAGCGAGATGATGGTGAGTTCCACCGTCTCGGTGGTGGCTGCAAATGGGATCGGCGCCATGCCGGGAGACACGGTGCAGGTCGAGTCCTCCTCCGGCGGGATCCTGAAGGCTGCCGTGGTGGTCTATCTTGTCCCGTTCCTGCTGTTCTTTGTCGGCTACTTTGCCTGCGCCGGGTCGGGGCTGGGCTCCGGCATCAGCGCCGCCTGCGGAGGGCTGGGCTTTGTCGCCGGCGTGCTTCTGGCGGTCCTTATGGACCGCCGTGTCCGGCGCAGCCGGGCCATCACCTTTCACATCACCGCCATCAATCCCCCGGAGAGCTGATGTTCGGCTATGTGCGCCCCTACCGGGACGAGCTGAAGCTTTGGCAGCTGAAAGACTATGAGGCGCTCTACTGCGGACTGTGCCGTTCCATCGGCCGGCGGCACGGCCTGCTGGCAAGAGCTTTTCTCAGCTATGATTTCACGTTCCTGGCCATGCTGCTGGATGGGGACAAGCCCGCGGCGGAGCGCTGCCGCTGTCCAGCCCGTCTCTGGTGCGTCAAAAAGGACTGCGCCTGCGGGCCGGGGGTGGACGCCGCCGCTGACGCCGGTACCATCCTGGCCTACTGGAAGCTGCGGGACACCGTGGCCGACGGGACCTTTCGGCAGCGGGTCGGAGCCCGCCTCCTGTCCTGGATGCTCCTGCGCGGCTACCGCCGGGCGGCCTGCCGCCGGCCGGAGTTTGACCGGGCGGTGCGGGATCAGCTGGCAAGGCTCCAGGCCCTGGAGCGGGAGAGATGCCCCTCCCTGGATGAGACGGCGGATACCTTTGCCATGCTTCTGGCCGCCGCCGCGCCGGCGCAGGATGACGCGGCCCGCCGCCGGCCCTTGGAGCAGCTGCTCTACCATATTGGCCGGTGGATCTACCTGGTAGACGCCTGGGACGACCTGGAAAAAGACCGCGCCCAGGGCAACTATAACCCCATCTCCGCCCGATTTCCGCAGATCGGGGAGGAGGAGCAAAGCTATCTGCGCACCACCCTGCGCCACTCCCTGAACCTGGCCCGTTCCGCCATGGCCCTGCTGGAGCTGGGCCACTGGCAGGATACGGTGGAGAACATTCTTTACCTGGGCCTGCCGGCGGTGGAGGAGCTTGTTTTTACCGGCCGCTGGAGGGCCGTCAAATCTCAAAACAGGAGACAGAATACATGAGCGATCCGTACAGCGTGCTGGGCGTCAAGCCCGATGCCAGCGACGAGGAGGTCAAACGCGCCTATCGGGAGCTGGCCCGGAAATATCACCCGGACAACTATCAGAACAATCCCCTGGCCGATCTGGCCGAGGAGAAAATGAAGGAGATCAACGAGGCCTACGACGCCATCACCCGCATGCGCAGCGGCGGGTCTTCCGGCGGATATCAGAGCCAGGGAAGCTATCAGGGCGGCTACCAGCGGCAGCAGCAGTATTCCGGCGCCTCAGACAGCCTTTATAACCAGGTGCGGCAGGCGATCAACATGAGAGATCTGAGCCGGGCCGAGCAGCTGCTGCGTTCGGCCCCCTCCCAGGATGCGGAGTGGCACTTCCTCACAGGCTCCATCGCCTATCGCAAGGGCTGGCTGGACGAAGCCACCCAACATTTTCAGATGGCCTGCAATATGGACCCGTCCAACGGGGAGTACCGCCAGGCCCTGATGATGATGCGCCAGGGCGGACAGGCCTACCGGCCATACGGCTACGGCGGCGGCGTGGACTCCTGCGACCTGTGTACCACCTGCCTGTGCCTCCAGTGCCTGTGCGGCGGCTGCGGCGGCGGGTACTGAGCCATGGGTGGAAAGCGATATGGACGCGGGGCCGGAAGGGTAGCCCTGACCGGGGTGCTGACAGCTCTTTCCCTGGTATTTTTATGGATCTCCGCCGTCGCTCCGGCTGGGCGTCTTGGGCTCGTGGCCGTCGCCGGCGTGTTTCCGGCGGGGGCGGTGGTCTCTGCCGGACTGGGCGCCGGTTTCTTCTGCTATGGCGCCACCGGCCTGCTGGGGCTCATCCTGCTGCCTGCCAAAAGCAGCGCGGTGCTCTATCTGCTCTTCTTCGGCCTGTGGCCCATGATGAAAAGCCTGCTGGAGCGGCTGAACAGTCGCTTTCTGGAGTGGGCGGGCAAGCTTGCCGTGTTCAATGTGATCCTTTCTGTGTGCTGGTTTGGCCTGCGCTCGCTTTTCCTGCCTTTCCTGCCGCCCGTCCTGGATGCGGGATGGATGGTGTATGCCGCCGGCAATGTGGCTTTTGTCATCTATGATCTGGGCTTTTCCAAGCTCATTGCCTTTTATGTGGCGCGGGTCGACAGGGCCTTGCGCAGCGGGGCCTGAACTGGTATACTATTTGGAAAGCCTTCCGCCGTTGCGGCGGAGGAGGAGGGATCCGTTTTGATCAAGAGCATGACAGGCTATGGAAGGGGAGAGGCCGTTCTTCGGGGCCGCCCCATTACGGTGGAAGTCCGCTCGGTGAATAACCGCTATCTGGACTGTACCGTCAAGCTGCCTCGGATCTATGTGTTCGCCGAGGACGCGATCAAGTCGGCGGTACAGGGCCATATCTCCCGGGGCAAGGTAGACGTGTTCGTCACCATCGGTCCCTCGGAAAAGGGGGATGTCTCCATTTCGGTGAACCGGCCTATCGCCGAGGGGTATCTCGCCGCCCTGCGGGAGCTGCGGGATTCCTACGGTCTGGCGGACGACATCTCGGTCTCCATGCTCTCCCGGTTTCCTGATGTGTTCCTGGTGGAGAAGACCCAGGAGGACCTGGAAGCTGCAGCGGCAGATATCTGCACGGTCCTGGAGGTCGCCCTGGCGGATTTTGACGCCATGCGCCTGCGGGAGGGGGAGAAGCTGTCCCAGGACGTGCTGGGCCGGGCGGGCACCATCGAGGAGCTGGTCGGCAAAGTGGAGGCGCGCGCGCCTGGCATCGTGGCTGACTACCGCGCCCGCCTCACCGCCAAGATGAACGAGGTGCTCCAGAACGCTCAGCTGGACGAGAGCCGCATCCTCACCGAGGCGGCTATTTACGCCGACAAAGTCGCCGTGGACGAGGAGACCGTCCGTCTGCGCAGCCACCTGTCCCAGCTGCGCCACATGCTGGCGGGGGACGGGCCCATCGGCCGCAAGCTGGACTTCCTCATCCAGGAGTTCAATCGGGAAGCCAACACCATCGGCTCCAAGTGCAGCGATATCGAGACGGCGGGCTATGTCGTGGATATCAAGGCTGAGATCGAGAAGATCCGGGAACAAATACAGAATATGGAATAAGGCGGTCGGCGGAGGATGAAACTCATCAACATTGGCTTTGGAAACATGGTCTCCGCCGGACGGCTCATCGCCGTGGTGAGTCCCGAGTCGGCTCCCATCAAGCGCATGGTGCAGGAGGCCAGGGACCGGGGCGTGCTGATCGACGCCACATATGGCCGGCGCACCCGGGCGGTGCTCATCATGGACAGCGACCACATCGTTCTCTCCGCTCTCCAGCCGGAGACGGTGGCGGGCCGGCTGGGCGGCAGGGAGGCCCCTGCCGCGGAAGAGGAGGAAGAGGAATGAGCGTAAGGAAAAAGACCCGCGGGCAGCTCATCGTGCTCTCCGGCCCCTCAGGCGTGGGCAAAAGCACGGTGATCTCCGAACTGCTGGGCGCCCGGCGGGACATCTATTTCTCCGTCTCCTTCACCACCCGTCCCCCAAGGGTAGGGGAGGAGGACGGCGTCAATTACAACTTCGTCACCCGGGAGGTCTTTGAAGAGATGATCGCCGGGGAGGAACTGCTTGAATATGCAGAGTATGTCCATAATTATTACGGCACCTCTTTGAAGGTCATCCGGGAGAAGCTGGATGCCGGTATCGATGTGCTGCTGGACATCGAGGTCCAGGGGGCGGCCAAGGTCCGCGCCAAGTGCCCTGACGCGGTGTTTATCTTCATCGTGCCCCCCTCCTTCGAGGAACTCTCCCGCCGGCTCCACCGGCGGGCCACCGACCAGGAGGAGGTCATCCAGGGCCGGCTGAAAAAGGCCCGGGAGGAGTACCGGCAGATCCCCAATTACGACTACCTGGTGGTCAATGACAAGGTGTCCGAGGCGGCAGGGGAGATCATGGCCATTTTGGTGGCTGAAAGCTGCCGCACCAAAAACCGCATGAATATCGTGGAAGGAGTCTGATGAGATATGATGCTCGAACCCCCTATGAATAAGCTGCTCAAGCAGGTGCCCAGCCGCTACATGCTGGTGAACGTCGTGGCCCAGCGGGCCCGGCAGATCGCCACCGAGGCGGAGGAGGCCGAGCTGTCCCTGGAGGACAAGCCGGTGACCATCGCGATCCGAGAGGTGGCTGACGGCGACCTCCATGTGGAGGATGCAGACAGCGAAGCAGAGGATTGACAGTCGGGGGGAGACGAGGGGCAGGCTGGCTTTGTCCCACGCCTCCCCTTTTGGCCTGCGGCGGGGAGGGAGCGGCGATGGACGGGGTTACCGTTGCAAAAATTGCATTGAGCGCGGCCGTCTATGCCATCGACAAGCCCTATGATTACACGGTGCCGCCGGAACTGACGCAGGTCCTGCGCCCCGGTATGCGGGTGCTGGTCCCTTTTGGGGCGGGCAACCGCCGGACCGAGGGGCTGGTGCTGGCACTGGAACCCAGCCGCCCGCCGGATGCCCGGCGCAAGCCGGTGGCCGCCCTGCTGGACGAGGAGCCGGTGCTGGACGCCAAGGCCCTTCGGCTGGCCCTGTGGATGCGGGAGCGGTGGTTCTGCACGGTATATGACGCTGCCCGGGCCATGCTCCCGGCCGGGCTGTACTTTTCCCTTCAGGACCGCTGGAAGCTGGCCCCCGGCACGGACCGTGAGACAGCCTTCGAGGCAGCCGGGCGCTCAGAACAGGCCCGGCGCCTGCTGGAGCTGCTCTTTGCCTCCGGCGGCCAGGCCGACGTGATGCAGATCCGGGAGGCCTTCGGCACCAAGGATCCGAATCCCGCCCTGAAGCTGCTGCGGGACAAGGGGATCCTTGTCCTGGAGACCAGCGCCTCCCGGGGCGTGAAGGACAAGATGGAACAAGTCGCCTCTCTGGCCCTTCCCCCGGAGGAGGCCCTGGCGCAAATGGAGCCGCGGCGGCGCACCGCGCCCCTGCAGTACGCGGTGGTGGAGCTGCTCTGCGGCCTGGGCTGCGCCTCAGCTAAGGAATTGTGCTACTTTACCGGGGCCTCCGGCGCCACCCTCCGCACCCTGGAAAAGCGCGGGCTGCTCATCCTGGAGAAACGGGAGGTCCTGCGCCGGTCCCCGGTGCCGGAGGGGGTGGAGCCGGCGGAGGAGCCTGTCCTCAATGCAGAGCAGCAGGCAGCCTACGACGGGCTGGAAGATCTGGCTCGAAGCGGCAGGGCCGCCGCGGCCCTGCTCTACGGGGTCACCGGCAGCGGCAAGACCCAGGTCTATCTCAAGCTCATCCGCCGGGTCCTGGAACGGGGCGGGTCTGCCCTGGTCCTAGTGCCGGAGATCGCCCTGACCCCTCAGCTGCTGCGCATCTTTGCCGCCCACTTTGGCGGGCAGGTGGCCGTACTGCACTCCTCCCTCCGGGCGGGGGAGCGGTACGACGAGTGGAAGCGCGCCCGAATGGGTCAGGCGCGGGTGGTGCTCGGCACCCGCTCAGCGGTGTTCGCCCCGCTGCCCGGGTTGAAGCTCATCATCCTGGACGAGGAGCAGGAGCCCACCTACCAGTCGGAAAATGTCCCGAAATATCATGCCCGGGACGTGGCAAAATACCGCTGCGTCCAGGAAAACGCTCTCCTGCTCCTGGGCTCGGCCACCCCTTCGGTGGAGAGCATGTACCGGGCCAGGCGGGGGACATACCACCTCTTCACCATCCGGGAGCGGTACAATACCCGCCCCCTGCCCCCGGTGGAGATCGTAGACATGAAAAAGGAGCTGCGTTCCGGCAACGGCACCGACCTGAGCCGGCGCCTGAAGGAGGCCCTGGCGGCGGCCATGGAGCGGGGGGAACAGAGCATTCTCTTCCTCAACCGCCGGGGGGCCAGCCGTATGGTCTCCTGCGGGGAATGCGGTCAGGTGCCCACATGCCCCCGGTGCTCTGTCCACCTGACCTACCACTCGGCCAACGGACGGCTCATGTGCCACTACTGCGGCCATTCAGAGCCTCTGCCGGCGGCCTGCCCCTCCTGCGGCGGGCAGCTGAACTTTATCGGCACGGGCACGCAAAAGGTGGAGGAGGAACTAAAGGAGGCTTTTCCGGGCCGTCAGGTATTGCGTATGGACACCGATACCGTCTCTGCCACCCATACCCACGAGGCCCTGCTGGGGAAGTTCGAGCGGGAAAAGATCCCCGTGCTGCTGGGCACGCAGATGGTGGCCAAGGGCCTGGACTTCGAGAACGTCACCCTGGTGGGCGTGATCTCTGCGGACCTGTCGCTGTATGCAGACGACTACCGGGCGGGGGAGCGCACCTTCTCTCTGCTGACCCAGGTGGTCGGCCGGGCAGGACGCGGGGAAAAGGGAGGCAGGGCGGTGATCCAGACCTTCACCCCGGAAAACGACGTGATCCGCTGTGCCGCCCGGCAGGATTACGACGCTTTTTATCAGCAGGAGATCGCCCTGCGCCGTCTGCGGGGCTGCCCGCCATTTGCAGATCTGTTCGTGTTCACCGCCTCCGCCCGCTCAGAGGGGGCGGCCCTGCGGGCCTGCATGCGGCTGCGGTGGACGCTGGACAGCTGGCTGAGCCGGCCGCCGCTGAACGCTCTGGACGTGAAGCTCCTGGGCCCGGCCCCGGCCGGTATCGTTAAGGTCAACGACCGCTACCGCTACCGCCTGACACTGGCCGGCCCCAACACAAAGCCCCTGCGGGCCGTGGTGGCCGAGCTGCTGCGGCGGGCCCAGGCGGATAAGGAAAACAAGGGGGTCTCTATCTTTGCCGATGTGGACCCAATGGACTAGGAGGAAATAGACATGGCACTGCGCACCATTCTCACAGATCAGGACCCGGCGCTGCACAAGGCATGCCGCCCGGTGACCAATTTTGACGCAAGGCTCCACGACCTGCTGGACGACCTGAAGGAGACCCTCACTCACGCCAACGGCGCCGGCCTGGCCGCGCCCCAGGTGGGCATCCTCCGCCGGGTGGTGGTAGTCGTGGACGCCAATGAAGAAATGCTGGAGCTGGTAAACCCGGAGCTCATCGCCCAGGAGGGCGAACAGGACGGCTTTGAGGGCTGCCTGTCCGTCCCCGGCCGCTGGGGGATCGTCAAGCGGCCCATGAAGGCCAGGGTACGCGCCCAGGACCGCAACGGAGATTTTTTTGAAGTGGAAGGGGAGGAGATCGTGGCCCGGTGCTTCTGCCATGAGATCGAGCACCTGGACGGCCACATCTTTACCGAGCACTGCGACCGCCTATACACCAACGAGGAGCTGGACGAGCTGCTCCAGGCCCAGGAGGAGGAGGGGAAATGAGGATCCTCTTCATGGGTACCCCCGACTTCGCCGTCCCGTCCCTGGAGGCGCTGGTCGCCGCGGGGCATGACGTCTGCGGAGCCTTCACCCAGCCGGACAAGCCCAAAAACCGCGGCATGAAGCTCCAGCCGCCCCCGGTAAAGCTCTGCGCCCAGGCCCACGGCATCCCGGTCTTCCAGCCGGTGAAGCTGCGGGACGGCTCGGCCCTGGCGCTCATTCATGAACTGGCCCCGGAGCTGATCGTGGTGGCGGCCTATGGCCGCATCCTGCCCGACGAGATCCTGGCGGCGCCGGAAAAAGGCTGCATCAACGTCCACTCCTCCCTGCTGCCGAAATACCGGGGGGCCGCCCCCATCAACTGGGCCATCCTCAACGGGGAAAAGGAGACCGGGGTCACCATCATGCACATGGCCCACGACCTGGACGCCGGGGACATCATCGCCCAGCGGGCCACCCCCATCGGCCCGGAGGAGACCGCGCCGGAGCTCTATGCCCGGCTGGCGGAACTGGGCGGAGAACTGCTGGTGGAGACGGTAGGCCAAATCGCCGCCGGCACCGCGCCCCGGACCGCCCAGGATCACGGGCAGGCCACCTTGGCGCCCATGCTGTCCAAGGATCTCTCCGCCATGGATTTTGACCGCACCGCGGCGCAGCTTCACGATCAGATCCGGGGCCTGCTGCCCTGGCCTGCTGCGGTGACAACATTGAGCGGCAATCGGTGTAAAGTGTTTTCATCTGTCGTCCTGAATGACCATACCGCCGCCGCGCCCGGCGCCATTCTAGCGGCCGGCAAGGAAGGGATCGATCTGGCCTGCGGCGGGGGCACCATGCTGCGCATCACTGAACTTCAGCCGGACGGAGGCAGACGAATGAAGTCCGCCGACTATCTCCGCGGCCATCCCATCACGCTGTAAGCGGCTATGGCCAAGCTGATCTGGACCGTTGCGCTCTCTGGGCTCGTGGTCGCGCTGGGCCTGATCCTGGTGTTTCGATGGCTGGGGAGCGCCGGCCTGCCGGTACCCGGGTACCGGCCCTGTCCGGCCTCCAGAAGGGTGGAACCGGGCCACAGGACCTGTGTGGGCGTATTCGCCGCTGCACTGCTGTTCCGCCTGGCGGTCTTTTTGGCCGTGGCCGCCTATGCCTGCCTGGTCCTCTCTCCGAACGCGGGATCCGGCTGGGCCCTGGAGATCTGGAAAAGGTGGGACGCCCTGCACTACGTGAATCTGGCAGAGCTGGGCTACGGCGGCTATATCGAAAACGGCCGGCATTTGTTCCTGGTGTTCTTTCCCCTATACCCCTGGCTGGTGCGGTTGGTTTCCCTGCTGACCGGCAATACTATGGCGGCGGGGCTGCTGGTGTCCTTCCTGTGCTATGCGGGCGGCTGCGTCTATCTGTACAAGCTGGCCGCGTGGGAGCTGGGGGAGGGCGCTGCCCGCCGGGCGGTGACCTTTCTCTCCCTGTTCCCGTATGCCTTTTTCTTCGGCGGGGTCATGACGGAGAGCCTCTTTTTCCTCACTACTTCCGCCGCCTTGTGGCAGATCCGCCGGCACCGCTGGTGGGCGGCGGGGGTGTGGGGCGTCCTGGCCGCCCTGACCCGGATGCACGGACTGCTCCTGATCGGGGCGGCGGGGGCGGAACTGGTGGAGCACCTGGGCGGCTTCCACTGGCGGGAGATCTTCCGCAGGCTGCCTGCCCTGCTGCTTCCAGTCCTGGGCACCGCCGGATACCTGACCTTGAACTGGTACATCACAGGGGACCCCTTTGCCTTTACCGAGATGCAGAAGCACTGGAGCCAGGGCTTCTGCTGGATCTCCGATACCCTGTGGTACGTGCTGGAGAACGCCCTGCATTATCCCACGGTCTCCGTGCGGTATGAGATCTGGATCCCCACCATTCTGCTGTTCCCCCTCTTCTTTGCCCTGCTGTGGTGGACGGGGAAGCGTTTTCGGAGCATGTATACCCTCTATGCCTTTGCCTGCCTGACGCTTAACTACTCCCTGTCCTGGCTGCTCAGCGCGGGGCGGTATCTCTCCTGTGCCCTGCCCTTTTTCCTCTTTGCGGCGGCTCTGACGGAAAAACGTCGCTGGCTGTCCGTGCTGCTCGCCGCCGGGATGGCCGTCGGGTTCCTCTGGAATCTGGGGGGCTACCTCACCGGCGGGCAGATCATGTGAAGGAGGTCCGTTATGCCATTCTTCTACTACTACGACCCCTATTATTGGATGATCCTGGTGCCTGCCATGCTCATTGCCCTGCTGGCACAGCTCAACGTGTCCGCCACCTTCAACCGCTACTCCAGGGTGGCCAGCCGCCGGGGCCTCACCGGCGCTCAGGCCGCCGAAGCGGTGCTTCGGGCCCACGGTGTGTACGGCGTGCGCGTCGAGCGGGTGGCCGGCCGGCTCAGCGACCACTACGACCCCCGGAGCAATGTCATCCGTCTGTCCGACGGGGTGTACGGCTCCACCAGCGTGGCCTCCCTTGGCGTGGCCGCGCACGAGGCGGGCCACGCCGTGCAGTATGCCCAGGGCTATGGCCCCATCAAGCTGCGTACTGCCATCATCCCCGTGTGCAACATCGGCTCCCAGCTGTCCATTCTCCTGATCGTACTGGGATTGATCTTCTATTTCCCCGCCCTGTTCGGCGTAGGCGTCATCCTGTTCGCCGTGGCCGTAGTGGGCCAGGTCGTCACTCTGCCGGTGGAATTCAACGCCTCCCGCCGGGCGATGGCCAGCCTGCGGGGCACCGGCCTTTTGGAGCAGGAGGAGCTGCGGGGGGCCAGGAAGGTGCTCACTGCGGCCGCCATGACGTATGTGGCCGCCCTGCTGGTATCCATCGCCCAGCTGCTGCGCTTCCTGCTGGCCTTCGGCGGCCGGAGGAGAAATTGATGGTCACCGCCCGGAGCGTTGCCCTGGAGGCGCTGGTGGCATGCGAAAAACAGGGCGCCTGGTCTGACGGGTATCTGAAAAAGGCCATCCGGGCAGCCGGGCTGGACGCGCGGGACGCCGCCCTGGCCACCCGTCTGTGCTTCGGAGTGCTCCAGAATCGGATGCTCCTGGATTTCTGGCTGTCTGATCTGTGCCTCACGCCCCTGGAGAAGCTGGAGCCCCCGGTCCGGGCCGTCCTGCGGCTGGGCGCCTACCAGCTGCAGCTGCTGAGCAGGGTGCCCAGCCACGCCGCCGTCAGCCAGGCGGTTGACCTGGCTCGGAAATACGCGCGGAATCCCCGGGCAGCCGGGCTTGTAAACGGTGTGCTGCGCAATCTGCTCCGCCAGAAGGACCGGCTGCCGTCCCCATCGGACCTGTCCACAAGATACAGCCATCCCCAGTGGCTGGTGGACGCCTTTACAGAGCGGCTGGGTGCGGAGGAGGCGGAGGCATTGCTGGCGGCCGACAATGGGGAGCCGCCCACCTGCGCTCAGGTGAACACGCTGAAGACCACGCCGGAGGCCCTTTCCGCTGCCCTGGCCGCCCGGGGGGTAGAGGCCGGGCCTCACCCCTGGCTGCCCGGCTGCCTGCTTCTGCGCCGCACCGGCAGCCTGGAGGAGCTGCCCGAATTTCAGGCGGGCCATTTTTACATTCAGGACGCAGCCGCCCGCCTGTCGGTTCTGGCGGCCGCACCGCAGCCCGGTTGGCGGGTGCTGGACGCCTGCGCCGCGCCCGGCGGAAAATCCTTTGCCGCGGCCCTGGCCATGGGGGACAGGGGAGAGGTGCTCTCCTGTGACATCCATCCTCATAAGCAGCAGCTCATCCAGGCCGGCGCCAGGCGCCTGGGCCTGAGCTGTATTCATACGGAAGTTCTGGACGCCAGGATGTGTAAGGATGATCTCCTTGACAGATTTGACCTGGTGATCGCCGATGTGCCCTGTTCCGGCCTGGGCATCATCCGCAAAAAGCCGGACATCCGCTATAAGGATCCAAAGCCGCTGGAAAACCTGCCCAGGATTCAGGCCGATATTCTGGACAGCGCGGCCCGGTGTGTCTGCCCCGGCGGTGTGCTGCTCTACGCCACCTGTACCCTGCTGGAGCGGGAGAACGAGGGCGCGGTGCTTGGATTTCTTGACAGGAATAAACACTTTACATTAGAGCGTTTCCAGGTGCCCGGTCCATTTGCGGATACGGGCAGGGGCATGCTCACCTGCTGGCCCCACCGCCACGGCACCGACGGCTTTTTCTTCGCCAAGCTGAGGAGGACCCTATGACCGACATCAAATCCATGAGCCTGACCGAGATGACCGACTACTTCAAGGAGCTGGGGGAGCCGGCCTTCCGGGCCAGGCAGGTCTTTCAGTGGCTCCATCGGGGAGCACGGTCTTTTGACGAGATGACCAACCTCTCCAAGGCCCTGCGGGAGAAGCTGGCGTCTTCCTGCCTTCTGTGCCCGCCCCAGGTGGAGCGCAAGCAGGTCTCTGCCCAGGACGGTACCATCAAGTACCTCTGGCGGCTGAGGGACGGAAACTGTATCGAGACGGTTTTGATGCGCTATCACCATGGGAATACTGTGTGTATCTCCTCTCAGGTGGGCTGCCGCATGGGGTGCGCCTTCTGCGCCTCCACCCTGGGGGGAAAGGTGCGGGATCTGACGCCTGCGGAGATGCTGGATCAGGTGCTCTTCACCCAGCTGGATTCCGGCCTGGAGGTAAGCAATATCGTACTGATGGGCATTGGGGAGCCCCTGGACAATTTTGACACGGTGCTCCGCTTTCTGGACCTGGTGAACAGCCCGGAGGGCCTGAACATCGGCATGCGGCACATCTCCCTGTCCACCTGCGGCCTGGTTGAAAAAATTGACAAACTGGCGGACTATCGGTTACAATTGACCCTGTCAGTTTCCCTCCATGCCCCCGACGACGAGACCCGCAGCCAGATCATGCCGGTGAATCGCAGCGTGGGGGTCGAGACGCTTTTCGCCTGCTGCCGGCGGTACTTTGAAAAGACCGGCCGGCGCATCTCCTACGAGTACGCCATGATCGACGGGGTGAACGACGCCGACTGGCAGGCGGATCTGCTGGCCCGCCGCCTGAAGGGTGCGCCGGGGCATGTGAACCTTATCCCGCTCAACGATGTGGCGGAGAGTCCTTTGCGGCCCAGCCGGCGGACTGCGGCCTTTCAGAAGCGGCTGGAGAGCCACGGTGTCACCGTCACGGTGCGCCGGCGGCTGGGAGGGGATATCGACGCCTCCTGCGGCCAGCTCAGGCGCAAGCGTCTTCTTGAGACAGAACAAAGTTGACATAATGTTATCAGCAGGGGAACAGGACCTGAGTCCCCACGGAAAAGAGGCGGTCACACGATGATACATGCATGGGGCGTCACCGATAAAGGGGTGATCCGCAATCAGAACCAGGACGGATATTACTTAGACGTACCCTCGGAGCACCTGGCTGTAGGCGTGGTATGCGACGGGATGGGGGGGGCAAAGGCGGGCAATATCGCAAGCCTCATCGCGGTAGACACCTTTGTGGACACCCTGAAAAACCTCCGGCCGGAGCAGGAGACGGCCCCGGCCGCGGCACTGGACAGGGCAGCGGCGGAGGCCAATGCCGCTGTGTTCCGCCGGGCCTGTACCGATCCGGACTGCCGTGGCATGGGGACCACCATGGTGGCGGCGCTCATTGTGGAGGATACCGCCTACCTGCTGAACATCGGCGACAGCCGGGCCTACCATCTGGACGGGGACGGCATCACCCGCCTGACCCGGGATCACTCTGTGGTGGAGGATATGGTGGCCCGGGGCGATATCACCCCGGAGCAGGCCCGCAACCACCCCAGAAAAAACCTGATCACCAGGGCCCTTGGGGCGGAAGAACACATCCGGGCCGATCTGTATGAGCGGTCCTTGAAGCACGGCGATTTCCTGCTGCTGTGTTCGGACGGGCTGAGCAATATCGTCACCGACCAGGAGATCCTCTATGAGGTGATCCACGGGGGAGAGAGCGAGGAATGCTGCCAGCGGCTGCTGGACATCGCTCTGTCCCGGGGCGCGCCGGACAACGTGACGGTCGTCCTCTTCCAAATCGTTTAAGGGGGGTAATGAACTATGGATCAGTACATAGGGAAATTACTCGACAACCGATACGAGATCCTGGAGCGTATCGGCACCGGCGGCATGGCCGTGGTATACAAGGGCCGGGACCACCGGCTCAACCGCCTGGTGGCCATCAAGATCCTCAAGGAGGAGTTGGCCCAGGACGCCGAATTCCGCCGGCGCTTCCACGACGAGTCCCAGGCCGTGGCCATGCTCTCTCACCCCAACATCATGGCGGTATACGACGTGTCCCACAGCGCGGAACTGGACTATATCGTCATGGAGCTGCTGGACGGCATCACCCTCAAGCAGTATATGCAGAAAAAGGGCGGCAAGCTGGCCTGGAGGGAGGCCCTTCATTTCATCACCCAGATCATGAAGGCCCTCTCCCATGCCCACAGCCGGGGCATCATCCACCGGGACATCAAGCCCCACAATATCATGATCCTGCGGGACGGCAGCCTGAAGGTGGCCGACTTCGGTATCGCGCGGCTCACCTCCGCCGCCCAGGTCACCCTGACCCAGGAGGCCCTGGGCTCGGTTCACTATATCTCCCCCGAGCAGGCCAGGGGCAGCCACATCGACGCGCGCAGCGACATCTATTCCGCCGGCGTGGTGCTCTATGAGATGATCACCGGCCGCCTGCCCTATGAGGGGGATTCCCCGGTTGCGGTGGCCATCCAGCACATCAACTCCATCCCCCTGTCTCCCCGTGAGATCGACCCGGAGATCCCGGAGGCGCTGGAGGCCATCACCATGAAGGCCATGGCCTCCGACGTGAACCAGCGGTATATCTCCGCCGACGCCATGCTGGCCGACCTGGAGGAATTCCGCAAAAATCCCTCGATCAACTTTGATTATACCTCCGCCGACCTTCTGGTCACCGGGGAGGACGAGCCCACCCAGGTGCTGGGCGCCAATACGCCCCACGCCGTGCGGCCCCAGCCTGCCCATGCCGCCCGGCATGTCCCGGCAGAGGAGCCCGTCTCCCGCCGTCCGAGCCGCCGGGAGCGGGAGGACCTGTATGACGACGACGATACAGAGCGGGGCAGCCGGCTGCCTGTCATCCTGGCCATTGCCGCGGTGGTCATCTTCCTGGCCGGCGTGGGCGTATTCCTCTTCATCTCCTTCTTCAGCGGGCTGGGCGTCTCCAGCAGTGATCTGCACAGTGTGCCGAACCTCTATGGCATGACCATAGCCGAGGCCCAGGACCAGGAGGACGTGAAGGCGGGCCAGTTCCAGATCGTCCAGAGCGGCACGGTGGCCAGCGACCTGGAAGCCGGGCGGATCGTGGACCAGACCCCTGAGAACGGACGAAACGCCGAGCTGGGGTCCACCATCAACGTCACGGTGAGCGACGGCAGCCTGCAGACCTCCCAGGGGGAGACCATGCCTGACGTGCGCAACAAGGACTACCGCCTGGCGATCAACGAGCTGGAGCAGCTGGGCTTTTCCCAGGAGGCGGGCACGCTGACCATCCGGGAGGAGTACTCTGAGGAGTATAACAAAAACTATGTCATCTCCCAGGATCCCGCCGCCGATACCCCCCTGGAGGGCGTGGAGCAGGTGGAACTGGTGGTGAGCCAGGGCCCCGAGCCCGAGATGTCTACCGTCATCAATTTTGTTGGGATGCTCCGCGAGGATGCAGTGCGCGCTGCGGAGGACACCCTGAACCTGGTAGTGGCCGAGATCACTGAGGAATACAGCGCCGACGAGGAGGCCGGGCGCATCACCTGGCAGAGCATCGAGCAAGGCACTTCTGTGGAGGAGGGTACTTCCATCCGCTTCCGGGTGAGCCTGGGGCCTGATCCCAGCACGGAGCCTACGCCCAGCCCTGAGCCCAGCGCCACGCCGGAGCCCACGCCCAGCGGCGGGACCGAGCTTGTCACCAGCAGCGTCCGGGTGGATCTGCCCCGGGACGGCCGCAGCCAGGTGGAGGTCGTCGTCACCGTGGACGGCGTGGAGCAATACCGGGAAGTGGTGGATACCCAGATGCAGTTGGTGACGGTCCCGGTGCGGGGTTCCGGCGTACAGACGGTCACAGTCTATATCGACGGGGTAGAGGACTGGAGCCGGGCGGTCCCCTTTAGCTGAGTAAGATGGAAGGCATTATTTTAAAAGGCCTCAGCGGCTTTTACTATGTGGACGGCGGAGACGGGCGGCTGATCGCCTGCCGGGGACGGGGAAAATTCCGCCACCAGAAGCTCACCCCTCTGGTGGGAGACCGTGTGCTCTTTACGCCTCTGGAAGGGGACAGCGGCATTTTGGAAGAGATCCTGCCCCGAAAAAATCAATTCCGCCGGCCCGCTGTGGCGAATATTGACCAGCTCGTGGTCATCGCCTCCGGCGCCGTGCCGGTCACCGACCCCTTTCTCATCGACCGGGTGGTATCCATTGCCGAGGGGCGGGAATGCGAGCCGATCATCTGCATCAACAAGTGTGATCTGGATGCTGCCGAAGAACTCTACCGCACCTATCTCCGAGCCGGCTTTACCACCCTGCGGGTGAGCGCGGAGACGGGGGAGGGGATCGACCGGCTGGCCGCAGTGATATCTGGCAAGGTATCTGCCTTTACAGGGAATTCCGGCGTTGGAAAATCCAGTATCCTGAATGCTCTGGAGCCCGGCTTCCGCCTTCAGGTAGGGGAGGTCTCCGAGAAGCTGGGCAGGGGGCGGCACACCACCCGGCACGTGGAACTCTATCGGCTCTCCTCCGGGGCTATCGTGGCAGACACGCCGGGCTTTTCTTCCTTCGATACCGAGGAGATGGAGCTTCGTCCGCCGGAGGAGCTCCAGCATACCTTCCGGGAGTTTGCCCCCTATCTGGACCGATGCCGGTTCACTGGATGCGCGCACATCAAGGAGAAGGGGTGCGCTGTCCTGGCCGCGGTGAAGGCGGGGGAGATCTCCCAAAGCCGCCATGACAGCTATGTGCGGCTTTATCAACAGGCAAAGGAAGTGCCGGAATGGCAGCGGAGAGAACGCACGGACTGATCGTCGGCGCGGCCCCCTGGCGGGACGGGCGCTTCCTGCGCCCTTATCTGGACGGGGCGGCCTGGACGGTTTTCTGTGCCGACGGCGGATATGCCAATGCCGTTTCCGCCGGCCTTCGGCCCGATTTCCTCATTGGGGACTGGGATTCGGGGGAGCGCCCCGCCCTGGATGTGCCCTGCGTGACTTTACCTGCGGAAAAGGACGTTACCGACCTCCAGGCCGCCATGGACCAGGCCTTGTCCATGGGCATCACTGAGCTGCTCCTGTGCGGCTGCACCGGCGGACGGCTGGACCACACCGCCTCCAATCTGCTGCTGCTGGAGTGGCTCGCAGAGCGGGGCGGCAGCGGGATGATCGTGGATGAGGACAATGAGGTCCGGCTGCTCTGCCCCGGTGTTTATCAGGTCGCGGACCTGCCGCGCTATCACTACCTCTCCCTGATCCCGCTGGACCGCAAGGTCACCGGCGTCACCCTCCGGGGGACAAAGTATCCGCTGGACAGAGCGGATCTGACCCGGGGGGATACCCTCTCCATCAGCAACGAGCCCGCCGGCCCCGCCGCGGAGATCACCATCGCCTCCGGCCGCGCCCTGCTCATCCGCAGCCAGCGGGCGTGACCGGCCGGCACAGCACAACTGAACACATAAGCCGCCTTCCGCGTATACTGGGTCAGAACCAGGACGGGAGGCGGCTTTTTATGACGGAACGGGACAAAAAGCGGTTGGCCGCAGCAGCTTTGTGCGTGTCAGGGACGCTGCTGCTGCTCCATCCGCTCCATCTGGCCGCATTCGGCGCGGGGGCCTGGGTTGGCTGCCGCGGCAGGGACTGGCTCAGACGATTCTGGAGCGACAGGGAGGCAATGTGATGAAGATCGTTGTGGTGAGATCCCCCAAGGCCCTGCGTGGGATACTGAAAACACTGTTCGGCATGCGTGGGTGAGGCATACCCGCCGCTCCTTGGACATATCATCTGACAGCGGGAACGCATCAGAACGGGACCGAAGGGCCCATACAAGGAGTGGAACACTATGGAGCTGGAATTGGAACGGACCGAGTGGAACGGCTATGAGACCATCCTGGACACCACGGTCTGCCGGGAGGAGACGCTGGAGGCCATCGTCCCCGACGCCTGCCCAGATATCCTCCGCATCTGCGACGTAGAGGGGACGGCGTATCTGGCGGGGAAGGAAGCCCAGGAGGGGCGGGTGGAGCTGTCCGGTACTGTGCGCGCGGTCTTGCTCTATCTGCCTGATGGAGGCCAAGGCGTCCGGCGTATGGAAGTCACCCTGCCCTTCACCTGTACGGCGGACGCCGCCGCCATCACCCCCGCCTGCCTGGTGACCGCCGTGCCCAGAGTGCAAAGCGCCGACGCCAGGCTCCTCAATCCCAGAAAGGTGCTGGTGCGGGCCAGCCTGGCGGCAGATATCCAGGTGTTCCGCCCCACCGCCAGGCAGGTGTGCAGCGGCATTGCAGAAGGGGAGTCGGCCGGGGTGGAACAGCGCTCTGAGCAGTACGACACCTGCGACGTCGTATGTGTACAGGAGAAAAGCTTTACATTTGCAGACGACCTGACTCTCTCCGGCGGTAAGCCGGAGGCGGAGGAACTGCTGAAGACTCGGGCCTACCTCCGCTGCGGGGAGACCAAGGTCATCGGCAACAAGCTGATTTTCAAAGGTGAGACCTTCCTCCAGCTCCTCTGCCGCGCTTCTGACAACACACTGTTTTCCGCTGAATTCCAGCTCCCATTTTCCCAGATCATGGAGGTCAGCGGAGCGGGGGAGGAGGCCGGCTGCGACGTACAGGTGACCCTCACCGACCTGGACTGTACTCTGGACGGCGGGGACGGGAGGACCTTCAGCGTCGCGCTGGGATTGCTGGCCCAGGCCGCAATACGGGAAACGCGAACGCTCCGCCTGCTCACTGACGCCTATTCCACGCTCTATCCCATGACCTGCCAGAGCGGCTGCTGCACGCTGGACCGGCTGGCGGATTGCGGGGAGAAGGAGATCACGGTCAGGGAGCTGATGGAGCTGGGGGAACTGCTGAAGGAGGTCTCCGACGCCTATGTCTGCGTCGGTCCCCTGACCCAGAGCCGGGAAGGCGCGCGGATGACCGTTACCGCCCAGATCAATGTGACCGTGCTCTATCGGACGGCGGAAGGGGAGGCCGGTTCCCTCACACGGCCCCTTCAGGCCGTCTGTGTGCTGGACCTGCCGGAGGGGGCCGTCTGCGCCTGCCGCTGTGTCTGCACCGCGCCGGTGTTCGCCGCAGCGGCGGCAGGCGGGCTGGAGGTGCGCCTGCCGGTCAGCTTTCAATATGTCGCGTACGCCCCGCAGGCGGCCGCAGGCATCACTGCCGCTGCCATCGACGAGACTGCGCCGCTGGACCACGCCGGGCGGCCCTCCATCGTCCTGCGGATGGTGGGGGCGGGGGAGCGGCTGTGGGACATCGCCAAATCCTACGGCACCACCGCCGCCGACATCGTCCAGGCCAACGCGCTGGAGGAGGGCGGCCCCGTTTCCGGCCAGCTGCTGCTCATTCCAAGAAAACGCTGAGCGGGGGCTCCGCGCTCCCTATCCGCAGGCGTCCGGGCCCTGCCCGGACGCCTGTATTTTTGCACCCCATGTCCACGCGGGTGCATATTTTATGGCTTATCCCCATAGGTATGGAATGAAAACGACCGGCTCACGGGGCCGAAGGAGGAATTGCCAGTGGAACAGAGCAAGCTCTATGAGGATATCGCCCTGCGGACCGAGGGTGACATCTATATCGGCGTAGTAGGGCCGGTGCGTACGGGAAAGTCCACCTTCATCAAGCGGTTCATGGAGACCATGGTCATCCCAAACATCGAAAACGTGTACCGCCGGGAGCGGGCGCGGGATGAGCTGCCCCAGAGCGGATCCGGCCGCACAGTAATGACGGCGGAGCCCAAGTTCGTTCCCGAGGAGGCCGTGAATATCGAGTTGGAAAACGGGGCGGCCTTTTCCGTCCGCCTCATCGACTGCGTGGGCTATCTGGTGCCGGGCGCGGCGGGGGCCACAGAGGACGACGCCCCACGCATGGTCACCACCCCCTGGTTCGACTATGAGATCCCCATGACCGATGCCGCCGAGATCGGCACGAGAAAGGTTATTGCAGAGCACTCCACCATCGGCATCGTCGTCACCACCGACGGCACCATCACCGATATTCCCCGGGAGGACTATCTGGAGGCCGAGGAGCGGGTCATCCACGAGCTCAAGGAGCTGGGAAAACCATTCCTGGTGGTGCTCAACTCCGCCTACCCGGATTCCGACCGGGCCCGGGCCATCCGGGCGGACCTGGCCTCCCGCTATGACGTGACGGTGGTGTGCGCCGACTGCCTCCAGCTGGACGAGGGCTCCGTCACCGATATTATCAAGGGGGTGCTCTACGAGTTCCCGGTAAAAGAGCTGGACCTGTTCCTGCCCCCCTGGGTGGACGCCCTGCCCTACGACCACCCCATCAAGAGCGGCCTGTATACCGCCATCCGGGAGGGAGCCGCCGGCATGCGCCGGGTGCGCGACGTGGAAAAAACAGTAAAGGCGATCGGTGACTGCGACTGGGTGAACAGCGCCGCAGTCACATCCATCAGCCTGGGTACCGGCCTGTCTGCCGCCCGGCTGGACCTGCCCCGGGAACTGTTTTACGACACCCTCTCCCAGCAGTCCGGCTTCACCATCCACGACGACGGGGACCTGATGGAGCTCCTCTCCGGCCTGGCCAAGGTCAAGACCGAGTACGACAAGGTGGCCGGCGCTCTGGAGGAGGTGCGCTCCACCGGCTACGGTATTGTGGTGCCCGGAGCCGACGAGCTGGTGCTGGAGGAGCCGGAGATCGTCAAGCAGGGGGGACGCTACGGGGTCCGCCTGAAGGCCAGCGCCCCCTCCATCCACATGATCCGGGCGGATATCGAGACGGAAGTATCCCCCATCGTGGGCAACGAGAAGCAGAGCGAGGAGATGGTCAACTTCCTGCTCCAGGAGTTCGAGGGGGACACCAAGGCCATCTGGCAGTCCAACATTTTCGGCAAGTCCTTCCACGATCTGGTCAGCGAGGACCTGAACGCCAAACTGAAACGGATGCCGGAGGACGCCAGGGTCAAGCTGCAGGAGACCCTTCAGCGCATCATCAACGAGGGCTCCGGCGGGCTGATCTGCATTATTTTGTGAATATAGAAAAAACGGGCCGCACGGCCCGTTTTTTATGCCTGGATCTCCCCCAGGTACCGCTCCAGGGCGGGGCGGTCCAGGATACGCAGGCTCTTGTAGCCGGTGGACACCCAGCCCCGCCGGTCGAAGTCCCCCAGCACCCGGCTCACCGTCACCCGGCTCACCCCCACGGTGGCGCCGATCTCCTCATGGGTGCAGCGCAGGGAACCGTCCGGGCCGGGGATCTGAGCCAGCAGGTGGCGGGCGATACGCTTGTCCGCCGGCAGAAACTCGCTGTCCACATGGGCGGAGAGGATGCGCACCCGGCCGGCCAGGTTTTCCAGCATGGCGATGGCCAGGCTTGGATGAGCGGCAAACACCTGCTCCAGCCGTGGCCGGTCCACCGTCACCAGTTCGCACTTCGTTACCGCCACGGCGGAGGATACCCGGGGCTGCCGGTCGAAGAAGGATGCCTCTCCGATGAGCTCCCCTGCGTGGGGAAGGGTGAGGATGCGCTCATCCCCCTCCGGGGAGGAGATAAAGCACTTCACCGTGCCTGAGACGATATAGTAAAAGCACTCGGCCAGGGTGTCCTGGAGATAGATGAGCTGGCCAGGCTCCTTGTGCTGGGTGGGCTGGCCGTCGGCCAGAGGGGTCCAGATATTGCGCAGCATGGCGTCCGCCTCCCTTCCGATAAATTGTAGCATGGTTTACATTCTTTTGACAAGCCCCTGTGCTATGCTCAGTTCAAACAAAGCGTAAGGAGGCACCCAACCATGGGAATGACCATGACCCAGAAGATCCTGGCCAGGCACGCCGGCCTGGACCACGTTGTCCCCGGGCAGCTGGTGGAGGCCAAGCTGGACCTGGTGCTGGGCAATGACATCACCACCCCGGTGGCCATCACCGAGTTTGACAAGGCGGGGCTGACCCAGGTGTTTGACAGGGACAAGATCGCCCTGGTGCTGGACCACTACACCCCGTGCAAGGACATCAAGGCCGCCCAGCTGTGCGCCAAGGCCCGGGAATTTGCCAAGCGCTTTTCCATCACCCATTTCTATGATGTGGGCTGCATGGGCGTGGAGCACGCCCTGCTGCCGGAGAAGGGCCTTACCGCCCCCGGTGAGTGCATGATCGGCGCCGACTCTCACACCTGTACCTACGGCGCGGTGGGCATGTTCTCCACCGGCGTGGGCTCCACCGACATGGCCGCCGGCATGGCCACGGGTATCGCCTGGTTCCGGGTCCCCGCCGCCATCAAGGTGACCCTGAAGGGAAAGCTGCAGCCCTTCGTATCCGGCAAGGACGTGATCCTCCACCTGATCGGCGAGATCGGGGTGGACGGGGCCCTGTACCAGTCCCTGGAGTTCGGCGGGGAAGGGGTGGCCTCCCTGTCCATGGACGACCGTTTTACCATCGCCAACATGGCCATCGAGGCCGGGGCCAAAAACGGCATCTTCCCGGTGGACGACAAGACCCGGGCCTATCTGGACGGCCGGGTGAAGCGCCCCTGGACGGCGGTGGAGCCTGACCCGGACGCGGAGTACGCCCGGGAGGTAGTCATCGACCTGGACGCCCTCCAGCCCACCGTGGCCCTGCCCCACCTGCCCTCCAACACCCGCACGGTGGACCAGGCGGCGGGCATGCCCATCCAGCAGGTGGTCATCGGCTCCTGCACCAACGGCCGGCTGGACGACCTGCGCCAGGCCGCGGCCATCCTCAAGGGCCGGAAGGTCCACGAGGGGGTGCGCTGCATCGTCATCCCCGCCACCCAGCAGATCACCCTGGACGCCATGGCCGAGGGCCTGATCCAGACCTTCATCGAGGCCGGCTGCGCCGTGTCCACTCCCACTTGCGGCCCCTGTCTGGGCGGCCACATGGGGGTCCTGTCTGACGGGGAGCGGGCGGTCTCCACCACCAACCGCAACTTTGTGGGCCGCATGGGCCCCGTCAGCTCGGAGATCATCCTGGCAAACCCGGCGGTGGCCGCCGCCTCCGCCGTGGCGGGCTGCGTGGCCGATCCCCGGGCGCTGTGACCGGCCGGTCGTGAATTTGCAGGGCGGGGGCTTGCCCCCGCCGCACAAGAAAGGATTGTTACCATGAAGGTCTATAAATACGGCGACAACGTGGATACCGACGTGATCATCCCAGCCCGGTACCTCAACGCCCCCGACGAGAAGTCCCTGGCCTCCCACTGCATGGAGGACATCGACGCCTCCTTTGCCTCCACCGTGGAGCCCGGCGACATTATCGTGGCGGGCAGCAATTTCGGCTGCGGCTCCTCCCGGGAGCACGCCCCTCTGGCCATCAAGGCCTGCGGGGTCAAGTGCGTCATCGCACCCTCCTTTGCCCGTATCTTCTACCGCAACGCCATCAACATCGGCTTCCCCATTCTGGAGAGCGCCGAGGCAGCCGCCGGTATCCAGGCCGGCGACACGGTGAGCGTGGACTTCAAGACCGGCCTCATCACCGACGAGACCACCGGCAAGACCTACCAGGCCGCGCCCCTGCCCGACTTCGTGCAGGGCATCGTGGACAACGGCGGCCTGCTGAAGTCTCTGAAGGCGCGAGGTGTGGCGAAATGAACTATAAAATTGCCCTGATCCGCGGCGACGGCATCGGCCCCGAGGTAGTGGGGGAGGCCGTGAAGGTGCTGGAGGCCGTTGGGAAGAAGTTCGGCCACAGCTTTACTTATGAAGAGGTTCTGCTGGGCGGCTGCGCCACCGACGCGGTGGGGAAGAGCTACCCCGACGGCACCGCCGAGAAATGCAGGGCCTGCGACGCTGTGCTCCTGGGCGCGGTGGGGGGACCCAAGTGGGGCTCCGACAAGCCCGCCGAGCAGCGGCCGGAGACCGCCCTGCTGGCCCTCCGCAAGGATCTGGGCCTGTACGCCAACCTGCGCCCCGCCTCCCTGCGGCCCGCCATGGCCGGCGCCTGTCCGCTGAAAAAAGAGACCGCTGAAAAGGGTATCGACCTGATGATGGTGCGGGAGCTCACCGGCGGCATCTACTTTGGCAAACGGGAGCGGTACCAGACTGAGGACCGGGGGGTGGAGTGCGCCGACCGAATGGCATACTCGGAGAAGGAGATCGAGCGCATTGGCCGGAGGGCCTTTGAGCTGGCCCGGCTGCGGCGGAAGAAGGTCTCCTCCGTGGACAAGGCCAACGTGCTGGAGACCAGCCGGCTGTGGCGCACGGTCATGCACCGGCTGGCGGAGGAGTACCCTGACGTGCAGTATGAGGACGTACTGGTGGATAACTGCGCCATGCAGCTGGTGCGGGATCCCGGCCAGTTTGACATGGTGGTCACCGAGAACATGTTCGGCGACATCCTGTCCGACGAGGCGTCTATGGTCACCGGCTCCATCGGCCTGCTGCCCTCCGCCTCCGTTGGGGACGCCGCCCCCGGTCTCTATGAGCCCATCCATGGCTCCGCCCCCGACATCGCCGGCCAGGACAAAGCCAACCCCATCGCCACCATCCTGTCCGTGGCTATGATGTTCCGCTATTCCTTCCGGCTGCCCGACGAGGCCCAGGCCGTCGAGGACGCGGTGGACGCCGTCCTGGCCCAGGGCTGGCGCACCCCGGACATCGCCGGCCCCGGCGTAACGCCCATCGGCACCAGACAGATGGGCGAGCTCATCTGTCAGCAGCTCCGCTGAACCACAGGCGGGCGGCATTTGCCGCCCGCCTGATCTCTTTTCCGCGCTCTGCCCGCGCCGCGCTTCTCCAGGGAAAGGAACTGGCCGCTTTTCCTTGACCTGAGAGATCCTCTTTGCTATAATAAATTGACTTTGTCAGCAGGGGAGGGGCGGCTATGGTCCTGGCGGTGGACGTGGGCAATTCCAACACCACAGTGGGTCTTTTCGACGAGGCGGGGGAGCTGAAATTCCGCTCCACACTGGAGACCTTTCGGGGCAAGACCCAGGACCAGTGCGCCATCGATTTGCTTGGCGTACTTGGCCTCTATGGCGCCGACGTAAGGTCGGTGGACGGGACCATCCTGTCCAGCGTGGTGCCGCCGCTGACCGCAGTGTACACCAATGCCTTGGCCCGGCTCATCGGGAGCCCTCCCATGGTGGTGGGCCCCGGCATCAAAACGGGCTTGAATATCCGGGCTGAGATCCACAATCAGCTGGGCAGCGACATCGTGGCCTCCTCCGTGGCAGCCATCGCCAAATATCAAAGCCCCATCGTCATGGTGGATATGGGCACCGCCACATCCCTGTCCCTTATCGTGGGCAGCGTGTACGAGGGGTGCAGCATCATGCCCGGCCTGGCCCTGGCCCTGGACGCCCTGTCGGAGCGGGCGGCGGAGCTTCCATCCATCTCACTGGAGAGTCCCTCCACGCCGTCCCTGCTGGGCCGCACCACCGAGGAGGCCATGCGCTCGGGCGTTTTGTACGGACATGCCAGCATGGTGGACGGCATGGTGGACCGCATGGAGGCCCAGCTGGGCCAGCCGGTCACCGTGGTGGCCACCGGCGGCAACGCCCCCTGCATCCTGCCCTACTGCAAGCGGACGATCCAATATGACGCCGACCTGGTGATGACCGGGCTCTATCTGCTTTACCAGAAGAACACCGGGAAGCGCCGCAAGCCCTGAAGCCCCGCCTGATCCTTGTACTCAGCGGCTGACCGCCGTGGGTAAAATAATTGCGCTGCATCCCCGAAGAAGCAGGGAGCGGCAGCAGGAGGTAATTTCATATGCGAGCAAGCGAAAAGACCAGACGTCTGACGGGACTGGCCCTGTTGACGGCCATCGTCGCGGTCCTGCAGGTAGTCGCCAGTTTTATCAAGTTCGGGCCCTTTACCATCACCCTGGCCCTGGCCCCCATCCTGATCGGAGCAGCCCTGTACGGTCCCAAGGCGGGGGCCTATCTGGGCGGCGTATTTGGGCTGGTGGTGCTCATCGCCTGTATCCTGGGCTGGGATCCGGGCGGAAGCACCCTGTGGAACGCCAACCCCTTCCTCACCGCCTGCATCTGCCTGGTGAAGGGCATCGCCGCCGGCGCCGCCGCCGGGGCGGTCTACCGGGCCATTGTGGGAGGCAGCCGCGCCCACGGCAGGATGATGACCGGCTCTATCGTGGCCGGCGTCGTCAGTCCATTGGTGAATACCGGCCTGTTCGTCCTGGCCCTGACCTTGCTGTTCCATGACATTCTGGTGACCTGGGCCGCGGGCAGCGAGCTCATCTATTACATTGTTTTCGTCCTGACCGGCATCAATTTCGTATTGGAGCTGGTCCTCAACCTGGTCCTGAGCACCGTCATCGTCCGGGTGGTGGGTGCAAGAAGCCTCGCATGATCGCCCCTGCGGGCGTCCGTCTGAATGGCGGACGCCCGCTTTTTTGCATGATGTTTTTCTTCCTGATTCAAATTTCCCCAAAAAACAAAAATAAGTACTTGCTTTTTTGCAAGTTGGCGCATATAATATGTCAGGAAATTGAGTGACAAGGGAGAGATTCCATTGAAAGAGCTGTCCAGGATCGCCTCTGCCGTGCAGGCGTCCACCACCATGGCCATCGACGCGCTGTTCAAGCAGATGAAGGCTGACGGCGTCGACGTCATCGGCTTCGGCGCCGGTGAGCCCGATTTCAACACCCCCGAGCCCATCAAGCAGGCGGGCATCGAAGCCATTCAGAACAATTTTACCCGCTACACCCCCGCCGCCGGCACGGTGGAGCTGCGCCAGGCCATCTGCGACCGCATGAAGGCCGACTGCGGCCTGGACTACAAGCCCAGCCAGGTGGTAGCCAGCAGCGGCGCCAAGCATCTGGTGTACCTGGCCCTCCGGGCGCTGGTGAATCCGGGCGATGAGATCATCCTGCCCGCGCCCTACTGGGTGAGTTACTACGAACTGATCAAAATGGTGGGCGGCGTACCCGTGGTGATCCACACCACCGAGGCCGAGCATTTCAAGCTCACCGCAGCCAAGCTGGAGGCTGCCGTCACCCCCAAGACCAAGGCCATCATTCTCAACAACCCCTCCAACCCCACCGGCATGATGTACGGCAGGGAGGAGCTGCAGGCCATCGCGGATGTGTGCGTGAAGCACGAGGTCTACGTGATCTCTGACGAGATCTATTACGGCCTGGTCTATGACGGCAAGAAGTTTGCCAGCTTCGCCGCCCTGAGCCCCCAGGCCAAGGAATTGACCATTCTCATCAACGGCGTCTCCAAATCCTATGCCATGACCGGCTGGCGCATCGGATACGCCTGCGCCAACGATCAGATCGCCAAGATCATGGCCAACTATGTCAGCCACTCCACAGGCTCCCCGGTGGCTATCTCCCAGAAAGCCGCCGTGGTGGCCCTCAACGCGCCTCAGGACGAGGTGGAGGCCATGCGGAAGGCCTTCGAGGAGCGGCGGGACTATATCGTGGCGCGGATGAACGCCATTCCCGGCGTCAGCTGCATCAAGCCCGAGGGCGCTTTCTACGTGATGATGAATCTGGAAAAGCTCATCGGCAAGACCATCCACGGCGTGGAGATCACCAATGACGATGTGTTTGCCGACGCCTTCCTGAAATACGGCCTGGTGGCCGTGGTGCCCGGCTCCGGCTTCGGCGCGCCCAACTTCGTCCGCTGGTCCTACGCCACCTCCATGGATAATATCCGGGAGGGCCTGGACCGCCTGGAGAAGTTCCTCCAGGACTGAGGCGCTGCAAAAATATGCTCCCGCGGGCCTGCGGCCTGCGGGAGCGTTTTATCAGTTCGTCAGGACAGGGACCTTACGGCGCGCTCCGGCGCAAATTCCGTGCGCCGTGAAATTTTTTCTTGTGGCTCCACACATTTTATAGTATACTGATGCCGTCGTATTTTGAATGAAGAAAAAGAGGTTTTGCCCATGCGTCACGACCGCTACGAAAGCCCGCTGTCTTCCCGCTACGCCAGTGATGAGATGCAGTATATCTTTTCCCCGGATAAGAAGTTCACCACCTGGCACAGGCTCTGGGTCGCGCTGGCCCGGGCCGAGATGGAGCTGGGTCTGCCGGTGACCGAAGAGCAGGTGGCCGAGCTGGAAGCCCATGCGGACGAGATCGACTACGACAAAGCGGCGGAATATGAGAAAAAGCTCCGCCACGACGTGATGGCCCATGTCCACGCCTATGGCGACGCCTGCCCCAAGGCCATGCCCATCATCCACCTGGGGGCCACCAGCTGCTATGTGGGGGACAACACCGATATCATCCTCATGCGGGAGGGCCTTTGCCTGATCCGCGACGAGCTGGTACGGGTGCTGGGCCGCCTGGCCCCGTTCGCTGAAGCGTACAAAGCCCTGCCCACCCTGGGCTTCACCCACTTCCAGCCCGCCCAGCTGGTGACGGTGGGGAAGCGGGCCGCCCTGTGGATGAACGACCTGCTGCTGGACCTGGCGGAGGTGGAGCACCGCATCGATTCCCTGAAGCTGCTGGGCTGCAAGGGCACCACCGGCACCCAGGCCAGCTTCCTGGAACTCTTTGACGGGGACCACGGCAAGTGCGAGGAGCTGGACAGGAAGATCGCCGCGGAGATGGGCTTTTCCGCCACGGTGCCCGTGTCGGGGCAGACCTACTCCCGCAAGACCGACTACGCCGTGCTCTCCGTCCTGTCCGGCATCGCCCAGTCGGCCAGCAAATTCGCCACCGACATGCGGCTGCTCTGCCACCTGAAGGAGGTGGAGGAGCCCTTCGAGAAGAATCAGATCGGATCTTCCGCCATGCCCTACAAGCGCAACCCCATGCGCTGTGAGCGCATCTGCTCCCTGGCCCGGTATGTGATGGTGGACGCGGGAAACCCGTCCATCACCGCCGCTACCCAGTGGTTCGAGCGTACCCTGGACGACTCCGCCAACAAGCGTCTGAGCGTGCCTGAAGCCTTCCTGGCCGTAGACGCCATCCTGAATATCTACGCCAATGTGGCCGAAGGTCTGGTGGTCCATGAGCAGGTCATCCGCAAGCATGTGATGGAGGAACTGCCCTTTATGGCCAGCGAGAACATTATGATGGACGCGGTGAAGCGGGGGGGCGACCGGCAGGCCCTTCATGAGCGCATCCGGGTGCTCTCCCAGCAGGCGGGCGCCAACGTGAAGGACAGGGGAGAGGCCAACAACCTCATCGATCTCATCGCCGCCGACCCTGCCTTTTCCATGCTCAGAGAGTACGAGATCCGCGCCCATCTGGAGCCCTCCCGCTATATCGGACGCTGCCCGGAGCAGGTGGATGCCTTCCTGGCACAGGAGGTCAGCCCCGTCCTGACCCGATATGCAAAGGCCCTGGAAAAGCAGGAGGCCGAGCTGAAGGTGTGACCCTAAAATATTCAGATACAGAAACATAATATTTCATCAGTAGGAGATGGAACATATGGAAAAAGCTGTTCGCCGCATCGGCGTATTTACCAGCGGGGGAGACGCCCCGGGCATGAACGCCGCCATCCGCGCCGTGGTCCGCACGTCCCTACACATGGGGATCGAGTGCATCGGCATCCGCAGGGGCTATCACGGCCTGATCAACGGGGATTTTATGCCCCTGGATTTCGAGAGCGTCAGCGGATTGTCCCGCAGGGGAGGGACCATGCTTTATTCCGCCCGCAGCGAGGAGTTCAAGACCCCCGAAGGGGTGGAAAAGGCCAGGGCCACCTGCAAGCTGCTGGGGCTGGACGCCCTGGTGGGCATCGGCGGCGACGGCACCTACCGGGGCCTGCTGGAGCTGGCCCGGGGCGGCCTGAGCGTTATCGGCATCCCCGGCACCATCGACAATGACATCGCCTGCTCCACCTATACCATCGGCTATGACACCGCCTGCAACACCGCCCTGGAGTCCATCGACAAGCTGCGGGACACCATGCAGTCCCACGAGCGCTGCTCCGTGGTGGAGGTCATGGGCCGCCACGCGGGCCATGTTGCCCTCAATGTGGGTGTGGCCTGCGGGGCCACCGCCGTGCTGGTGCCCGAGCAGCCGGTGGACTATGAAAACGACCTGGTGGAGCCCATCCGCCGGGCCCGGCTGGCGGGGAGGACCCATTTCATGATCATCGTGGCCGAAGGTGTGGAGGGCGGCGCCTATGAAGTTGCCCGCCACATCAAGGAGGCCACGGCCCTGGACCCCCGGGTCACCGTCCTGGGCCATGTCCAGCGCGGCGGCGCGCCCACGGTGCGCGACCGTATCGCCGCGACCTACATGGGCTATGAGGCGGTCCGTCTGCTGGCCGAGGGCAAGACATGCCGGGTGGTCGCCATGGACGGCGAGTCCTATGTGGACTATGATATCGAGGAGGCCCTGAAAATGACCAAGGGCCTGGATCAGCAGACCTACACCGTTATGCGCGCCCTGACCGGCGTATAACGGCGCTGGATCTCTTCACAGAAACACCGGCCGGCCCCGAAAGGGGACGGCTGTGTGTTTTGACTATCAACTCAACAAAATAAAAATTTTGTTGAGTTGGAGGGAGGCGAAACGGACCTTTGGAACACAATGACTACCGCACCGCTGCGCCAGCGCTGCTGCGGGACTTCCTCGTTTACCACGAGACCATCCAGGGACATTCCCGCAGGACTGTGGATGAATACTTTCTGGATCTTCGCAATTTCTTCCGATATGTCAAGATACTCAGGGGCCTTGCGCCCAGGTCTGCTGAACTGGATGAGATCGATATCAGCGACCTGGATCTGGATCTGGCCCGGTCGGTCACCATCAGCGACGTGTACAGCTATATGAGCTACCTCAGCCGGGACCGGGCCAAGCACGCCAACAGCCCCACCACAGGCTACGGCCTGGAGCCCTCCGCCCGGGCCCGCAAGATCGCCGCCATCCGCTCCTTTTATAAGTATCTCACCAATAAGGCCAAGCTGATCGCGGAAAACCCCATGCAGGACCTGGATTCGCCCCGGCTGAAGAAATCCCTGCCGCGATACCTGGACCTGGATGAGAGCATCCATCTTTTGGAATCTGTGGATGAGCCGAATCAGGCCCGGGACTACTGTATTTTGACTCTGTTTTTGAACTGCGGGCTGCGAATTTCAGAGTTAGTTTCTCTTAACCTGACCGACGTCCGGGGCGACCAGCTGCGGGTGCTGGGCAAAGGCAATAAAGAGCGGATGATCTTCCTCAACGACGCCTGCAAGGCTGCCCTGGATGCATGGCTGGCCCAACGCAGCCATCAGGCGGCGGCGGATAAGAATGCCCTGTTCCTCACACGCAAGCACACCAGGATGACCACCGATGCCGTCCACTACATGGTCAAGCAGCGGCTAAAAAAAGCCGGACTGGACGCCTCCCTGTACTCCAGCCACAAGCTGCGGCACACGGCGGCCACCCTGATGCTCCAAAACGGCGTGGATGTGCGCACCTTGCAGGAGGTGCTGGGACACGAGCATCTGAACACCACGCAGATCTATACCCATGTGGACAACGAGAACCTGCGGGCGGCGGCCACGGCCAACCCTCTGGGCAAGGTGAAGCCGCCCCGCCCAAAGCCGGAGGATTGAGGGCGGCACGGTCGCTCCCCTTCAGATGTCCCCAGCTTTCCGCCAAACGCCGGCAATATGCAGAAATCGGATCTTTCGGAAGGAATAGGTGCTCAGGGGCCGGTTGTCCGCGTCGTAGGAGTGGGAGGCCACCAGCACTGTGCGAAGCGTCGCCCTGGCTGGCACACGCACCACTACGGCGGTGTGGGAAAAGGTCCCATCCTCCCGGAAGCTCAGCTGCACGATATCTCCCGGCATCACCTGCCGCAGGCCCACCTCCACCGCCGCGGGCCCCGGCGTGGGCTCCTGCCGCACCAGGTAACGGTAGAGATACTCCACCCCCGTCCAGGCCGGAGCCTTGTCGTTGGCATTGATATAGTACCAGCCAAAATCCGGCGTATAGTCCATTACTTCGGAGCCGGCATACAGGCACTGAGAGGCAAAGTTGGTGCAGTCGCCCCCGATATCCTCATAGTCATAGTAGATCATATTGCGCCGGTAGGCCCAGCGGTGGGCGTAGGCCACCGCTGCCTGCCGGTCATAAGCGCTCCATTCCAGCACGGCGCTCCCCCCTTTCCCCTATCTTATGCATCTGGGCTGGAAGGGGCGCGTACCGAAGGGGAAAAGAGCGAAAAAAGGAGAGGGTCTCCCCTCTCCTTTTTGTCATATCAATGCTGTAAAGCTTTAGGCCTTTCCGTCGCAGCCCAGCACGTGGATGAGCTTGTGCTTGACCAGTTCCTTGATGGCGGCCCGGGCGGGCTTCAGGTACTCGCGGGGGTCGAACTTGTCGGGGTGCTCGCTGAAGAACTGGCGGATGGTGCCGGTCATGGCCAGGCGCAGGTCGGAGTCGATGTTGATCTTGCACACGGCGCTGCGGGCGGCCTGGCGGAGCTGCTCCTCGGGGATGCCCACGGCGTCGGGCATCTTGCCGCCGTTCTCGTTGATCATCTTCACGAATTCCTGGGGCACGCTGGAGGAGCCATGGAGCACGATGGGGAAGCCGGGCAGGCGCTTGGTGACCTCTTCCAGGATGTCGAAGCGCAGGGGCGGGGGAACCAGCTCGCCCTTCTCGTTGCGGGTGCACTGGGCGGCGGTGAACTTGTAGGCGCCGTGGCTGGTGCCGATGGCAATAGCCAGGGAGTCGCAGCCGGTCTTCTCCACGAACTCCTGGACCTCCTCGGGGTGGGTGTAGTGGGACTCCTCGGCGGAGACCTGCACGTCGTCCTCAATGCCGGCCAGAGCGCCCAGCTCGGCCTCCACCACCACGCCGTGATCGTGGGCGTACTCCACCACCTTGCGGGTGATCTCAATGTTCTCGGCAAAGGGCTTGGAGGAGGCGTCGATCATGACGGAGGTAAAGCCGCCGTCGATGCAGCTCTTGCAGGTCTCAAAGTCGGGGCCGTGATCCAGGTGCAGGGCGATGGGGATATTGGGGCACTCGATGACGGCGGCCTCCACCAGCTTCACCAGGTAGGTGTGGTTGGCATAGGCCCGGGCGCCCTTGGAGACCTGGAGGATCAGCGGGGCGTTGACCTCGCGGGCCGCCTCGGTGATACCCTGGACAATCTCCATATTATTGACGTTGAAGGCGCCGACAGCATACCCGCCGTCATAGGCCTTCTGGAACATTTCTTTGGTCGTAACCAGTGGCATGAGGGTCATCTCCTTTTTTTGATTCGCCATGATTTTAACAGTTTTCATTGATAATTGCAAGGGGACGTGATATGATATTTAGGCCAAATGGAAAATCTTTTTCAAATCAAGCAAAATTGGGAGGCATATTCATGAGTGAACTGAGAGGCGCTTGTATCATCGGCCAGTCCGGCGGCCCCACCGCCGTCATCAACGCCAGCGCCCTGGGGGTCATCCGTACCGCCCTGGATACCGACTGCATCACCCGGGTGCTGGGCGCGGCCCATGGCATCAAGGGCGTGCTGGACGACAAGCTGTACGACATGAGCGAAGAGGATGCGGAAGAGCTGGAGCTGCTGAAGTATACCCCCTCCTCCGCTCTGGGCTCCTGCCGCTATAAGCTGGCCGACCCGGACCAGGACGATACCGACTACAAGCGCATCCTGGAGATCTTCAAGAAATATAACGTGCGCTACTTCTTCTATAATGGCGGCAACGACTCCATGGACACCTGCAACAAGATCTCCAAATATATGCAGAAGGTGGGCTATGAGTGCCGCATCATGGGCGTACCCAAGACCATCGACAACGACCTGAACGGCACCGATCACTGCCCCGGTTTCGGCT
>DHCMC07803__coassemble_583_pt1 | contig 56533 bp, 57 predicted proteins | sample DHCMC07803__metabat2_high_PE_053 | metagenome-assembled genome bin DHCMC07803 | reverse complement strand
GCGGCGGAGCCTGGCGGAATTCATTTCCGTCAGGCGATAGGAAAATAAATTATGGGGTCCCCATTGGATAAAATCCAATGGGGCATCGACCTGGCTCTCCAGCCCGATCTGACAATCGAGGATATCGACCTGCTGCTGAGCTGACTGCGGCCGGCCATCGGAGCCGCCCCTGACCTTTCCGGCCGGAGCGGCTCCTTGTTGTACGATTCTTTAAGAAATTTTTAGTGTCATCGCGGCCCAGGTATGTTACACTGGAGATACCACCACCGCTGTTGTGAAAAGGAGGAGGCCCCATGGCGGAGTACATCCGGCTCACAGAGCAGACCCTGCATTGGTTTCAATCCCTGCTGCCGCCGGCCCACCAGACCCTGCGGGAACAGGAGGGCTTTTTCATCCTGGGTGCGGTCCAGGCCGGCGTCGCCTGCGGCACGCTGGTGTTCCAGCTGCAGCAGCTGGCGGAGGTCCCTATGGCCAATATCCGCTTTCTGGCGGTGGCGGAGGGATACCGCCGCCGGGGGATCGCCACCGGCCTGATCCGTTTCCTCTGCCGCTGCTGCTATGACAGCGTCACGCCGGTGCTGTGTACCTTTTCCGCCCCGGACAAGACCGATCCCGTCTACCTCCTGTTTGCTGAGATGGAGGACTTTTCTGTGGCGGAGGCGGAGGGCTATGTGTGCCAGATCCCCCTGTCCTGCCTGGCCGGCGACCCCACCCTGGCCTCCCTGGCGGAGCGGGGGCGGCAGCCCCGCCGCCTGTTCGACCTGTCGGCGGCGGCCCGGCGGAGCCTCCTGCTCGACCTGAAGCGCCGGGGGCCCTTTTACCTCCAGGCGGGAGACGAGGAGGCGCTGATCAAGCCCCTGTGCCTGTACACCAGGGACAGCGAGCACGTCACCGCCGCCCTCTTTTTCTCCCGGGACGGGACCGACCTGGAGCTGTCTTTCGCCTGGAGCGCTCCGGGAGGGCAGCGGGACCTGATGGGCCTGCTGGGCCGGGTGGCCGTCCAGTTCTCCGCCGGGAGCAGGGGCATGCTGCGCATCGCCGCGGTCAGCCCCGCTTCGGCGGCCATTGTGGATAAGCTGCTGCCCGGGCGGGAGATCACGGCGCGATTCTATCAGGCCGCGTGGGACATGGAGCTTTTGGAGGAGACTGCCGCACAGGGAGAGGAGGACGATCATGCCTTTGCCAAATGACGAGCTGCTCCAGCAGGCGCACCTTCAGCAGCAGCCCCTGCTGCAGGTCCAGCAGCAACAGCAGCAGCCCCTGCTGCAGGTCCAGCAGCAGCAACAGCAGCAACAGCAGCAGGCCCAGCCCCAGATCGTGCAGGCCATGCCGGTACACGCCAACATCGTCCAGCCCGCCCCCCCGCTCAGCGCCCGCCAGCGCCGCCAGGACGCCAAAAAGCAGGAGGAGCAGCGGCAGGCCGCCCAGAAGGCGGCCGACCAGTCCGCCCGCAGCGACCAGATAGAGCGTGAGCGCAGGGCCGCCCGGGCCACCGACGACTTGGCCCACGACAGGAGGGCCCTCAACGCCGAGCGCGCCCTTCTGGCGGAGCAGCTCAAGGCCATCGACCTGCGGGAAAAGGCCAACCTGATGCCTCCGATACTGACACAGGAGGACCGCATGACCCTGCGCCTGCAGGCCCAGAACGCCCGCGCCGCCGCCGTCACCAACTATGCCCGGCTGCTGCCCGAGGGCAGCGCGGAGCGCAGAGCGGCCATGGCCCGCAAGGAGAAGGAAGAGCTCAAGGCCGCCCAGATGCGCCGCGCGCTGGAGGTATCCAAGATCGCAAACCCGGTGGAGCGGACCCGGGAGGAGAAGACCATCCAGCGCCACGGCCATTACGACCGGATCAAGAAGCTGGTGCGGTTCGGCCGACACAACCCCCTCTCCCGGGAGGATGCAGATACTTACCAGGTCATCGGCGGCCAGCCCCACCGCATGGTCAACGTGGGCCGGGCCTTCATGGGCGGCACCAAGCCCATGTACTACTTTGAAGACCGGGACGGCGGGAACAAGACCTATCTGTTTAAAGAGGCGGTCAACTGCGTGGGCTTCCACAAGGAGGAGGGCGCCCTGGTCACCGAGGCGGCCTCCCGGCTGCAGCAGCGGCTGTGCGGCCAATACGCCATCCCCGCCTTCGCCGTCCGCGGCGCCGACGGCACGGTGCTGGGCTCCCTCCAGGAAAAGGTGGATACCATGCGCGGGCCCCAGCGGGTGGACCTCTTCTCCTGGCAGGCTCATCCCCAGAATAACCTGACCGCCCAGATGAAGGCGGAGATCCTGCGGGAGCACGCCCTGGACTGGCTGCTGTGCAATTTCGACACCAAGGGGGAGAACTTTCTCCACCGCGCCGACGGCCACCTGTCTTCCTTCGACAAGGAGGCCTCCTTCAGCAAGCTTAAGGACCAGGGGGCCGCCCATATGAGCTATGAGTACAAGCCCCACGCCAACGACACCCTGTATAATACCGTCTTTAAGGAGTACGCCGAGGGGCGGCTTGCCCTGGACCTGTCCGCCGTCCTGCCCCAGATCCAGACCGTGGAGCAAATGACACGGGGGGAATACCTGGGCATGTTCTCTGAGATGCTGGACCAAAAATACGGCCGCACAGGCGACAAACGGAGAGAGGCGGAGGACGCCATCTACGCCCGAAAAGAACACCTGCGGGAGGAGTATCGGACCTTTTTTACCAAGCTGGTCGGACTGCGCCGTCAAGAGCGGCAGCAAAAAAATCTGCCCGACGATACCGCCGGACTGCTGGACCCCCAGACGGGCCGGTTCCGCTTTCAGGACGACCCGCCCCCCGGCCAGTGATAACGCAGTCCCATTGCCTGCCTGAGCACATCATGGAGAGAGGAGGGTCCCGCCATGGAGGCCTGCCTGACCTATCTGAAGGAGCACGGGGCCGACCCGGCCCTGGTCATCGACCCCCGCACCGTGGTCACCGCCCCCTGGCCCCGCCTTCGGTGCCAGTTCGGGTGCGAGAGCTATGGGCACAACCACTGCTGCCCGCCGGAGACCCCGGACTATGACCGCACCCGGGCGGTGCTGGACAGCTTTTCCACCGCCATCTTGTTCCACATCCGCCACTACGGGGCCAGCGCCATGGCCCGGGAGGGGGCCAGGCTGCTCTTTCTGGACGGGTACTACAAGGCCCTGGCCTTCGGCAGCGGGCCGTGCAAGCTCTGCCCCAGCTGCGACCCGGCGGGGTGCCGGTTTCCCGGGAAAGCCATCCCCTCCATGGAGGGCTGCGGCATTGACGTGTTCGCCACCGCCCGCGCCCACGGCCTGAAGGTCCACACCCTGCGGGAGATGGGGGAGCCCCATGACCATTTTGGCCTGATTTTGGTGGAATAACGCCCGTTTTCCCTTGACGGCGGGGATTTTGCGTGGTAAAATACCCCCCAGCGACAGGCAATGACCGGGAGGAGTACCCCGTCCCACCGTCCTGAGAGAGGAGCCGCTTGGTGCAAGGCTCCGGCGGAGGCAGGGGAAGGCGCCCGCGAGCTTTGGGGCGGAAATGCCCCAACGGCCCCCGCCGTTACCGGGCAGAGTGTCCCCCATAGGGGGAAATTCAGGTGGAACCACGGACAAGGAAGCGCAGAGTCGCCGCAAACAGCAGACTAAGACGCGCAACGGAGCAAACGGACTGCCGGCCCGGAGGGCCGCCAGCCGGCTTGCGCAGTTGGAGCGGCTTAGGCTGCGTCGTGAGCAGACGGAGCGTGACAACTGTTCGCCCTGAGCCGAACGGCTCAGGGCGTTTTTTGTGCCGCCGCGGGGCCGGGGTCGGGCGGACGATTGATAATCGTCCCTACGCAGGTTTTCGTGACAGGTCCTTTGCAGGGGCGGCTGTCAGCCGCCCGCCGTTCCGCCGCAGCAGACAAATCCACTTAAAAAGGAGTTTTGCACATGAAAAACACCGACAAGACCATGGAGCAGATCGTCACCCTCTGCAAGGGCCGGGGCTTTATCTTCGCCGGCAGCGAGATCTACGGCGGCCTGGCCAACACCTGGGACTACGGCCCCCTGGGGGTGGAGCTGAAGAACAACGTGAAGCGCGCCTGGTGGAAGAAGTTCGTCCAGGAGAACCCCTACAACGTGGGGCTGGACGCCGCCATCCTCATGAACCCCCAGGTGTGGGTGGCCTCCGGCCACGTGGGGGGCTTCTCCGACCCGCTGATGGACTGCAAGGAGTGCAAGGAGCGCTTCCGGGCCGACAAGGTCATCGAGGACTGGTGCGCGGAAAACGGCTTTGCCCTGGAGCACAGCGTGGACGCCATGAGCCAGGAGCAGATGAAGGCCTTCATTGAGGAGCACAACATCCCCTGCCCCTCCTGTGGCAAGCACAACTGGACCGACATCCGGCAGTTCAACCTGATGTTCAAGACCTTCCAGGGGGTCACCGAGGACGCCAAGAACACCGTCTACCTCCGGCCCGAGACCGCCCAGGGCATCTTCGTCAACTTCCTCAACGTCCAGCGCACCACCCGGCGCAAGCTGCCCTTCGGGGTCTGCCAGATCGGCAAGAGCTTCCGCAATGAGATCACCCCGGGCAACTTCACCTTCCGCACCCGGGAGTTCGAGCAGATGGAGCTGGAGTTCTTCTGCCAGCCCGGCACCGAGCTGGAGTGGTTCGCCTACTGGAAGGACTTCTGCCACCAGTGGCTGCTGACCCTGGGCATGAAGGACGAGAACCTGCGGCTCCGGGACCACGAGCCTGAGGAGCTCACCCACTACTCCAACGCCACCACCGACTTCGAGTTCGTCTTCCCCTTCGGCTGGGGCGAGCTGTGGGGGGTGGCCAGCCGCACCAATTTCGACCTGAACGCCCACCAGACCACCTCGGGCAAGGACCTGACCTACTTCGACCAGGAGACGGGCGAGCACTATATCCCCTACGTCATCGAGCCCTCCCTGGGGGCCGACCGGGTGACCCTGGCCTTCCTGGTGGACGCCTACGACCAGGAGGTGGTGGGCCAGGACAAGAAGGGCAATGACGACGTGCGCACCGTGCTGCGCCTGCACCCCGCCCTGGCCCCCTTCAAGTGCGCCGTGCTCCCCCTGAGCAAGAAGGAGGTCCTCTCCGGCCCCGCCCAGCAGCTGCGGGACGAGCTGGCGAAGGACTTCATGGTGGACTACGACGACGCCGGCTCCATCGGCAAGCGCTACCGCCGCCAGGACGAGATCGGCACCCCCTTCTGCATCACCCTGGACTTCCAGACCGTGGGGGACGAGAACACCCCCGCCGACCACTGCGTCACCGTCCGGGAGCGGGACTCCATGGAGCAGGTGCGCATTCCCATGAGCGAAGTGAAGGACTATATCGCCCAGCGCGTGAAGTTCTGAGCCTTGTACCGGCAGGAGAGTCCCGGCCCATCGGCCGGGGCTCTTGTTTCTTTTTCTCCGTTCTGATATACTCATAGAAACTTTTCCCCAAGGGAGGCGCGTTTTGTGGAAAAAACCCCGCTCTATACCGCCCTGCGGGACTTTGCCGCCCAGAAGCCCCTGCGCATGCACATGCCGGGGCACAAGGGCAGGCCCCTGCCCGGCCCGGAGCTGGCCGGCCTGGCCGCCATCGACTTTACCGAGCTGCCCCCCACCGGCGACCTCTTTGACGGGGGCGGGGCCATCGGGGCGGCGGAAGCGCTGTGGGCGGCGGCCTTCCACATGGACAGCTGCCTCTTCCTCACCGGCGGGTCCACCCAGGGGGTGCTCTCCGCCCTCACCCTGGCCTGCCCCCCCGGCTCGGCGGTGCTGGTGGACCGGGGGTGCCACCGCTCGGTGTTCCACGCCCTGGCCCTGCTGGGTCTGGAGCCGGTCTACGTCCCCCGGCCCTGGCTGGCGCGGCCGGGGGTCACGGGGCCCGTCTCCCCCGGAACGGTGGAGCGCCTGCTGGACGCCCGGCCGGATGTGAAAGCGTTTTGTATTACTTCGCCAACATATTACGGTGTGTTGTCAGATATCCCCGCCCTGGCGGCAGTGATGCACCGCCACGGCGGCATTCTGGTGGTGGACGGCGCCCATGGGGCCCACCTGCCCTTTTTGGGAATGGAGGCCTTCTCCGGGGCCGACCTGACGGTGGTCTCCGCCCACAAGACCCTGCCCGCCCCGGGGCAGACCGCCCTGCTCTTCTCCTCCGATCGGTTCTCCCACGCCGACCTGCGGCGGGCGGGGAGCATCTACGGATCCTCCAGCCCCTCCTACCCCCTGATGGCGGCCCTGGACCTGTGCCGGGCCCGCATGGAGGAGGAGGGGGCCGCCGCCTACCGGGAGACCGTCCGCGCCGTGGCCGCCCTGCGGCGGGACTTCCCCGCCCTGACGGAGGAGGACGCCCCCCTGGACCCCACCCGGCTCACCCTCCTCTCCCCCGACGGGCTGGAGACGCAGGCAGAGCTGGAGGGGCGGAACGTATGGCCCGAGATGGCCGACCCGGGCCACGTGGTGCTCATCCCCACCTGCGCCGACACGGCGGAGGATCTCTCCCGGCTGCGGCGGGCCCTGGAGAAGGCCCGGCTGGGTCCCTGTCCCGCTTTCCCGCCCCCGCCGGAGCTGCCGGAGCGGGTCCTCACCCCCCGGCAGGCCCTCTTTGCCCCGGGAAAAGACCTGCCCCTGGACCAGGCGGAGGGGGAGACCGCCGCCGCCCCCATCGCCCCCTACCCCCCCGGCGTGCCGGTGGTGGCGCCGGGTGAGCGGATCGGGAAAAAAACTATCGCATATTTGAAGGAAATAGGGTATAATGGAGAGAGCCTGTGCCGGGTGTGCGCCCGGCGGGGCTGACCCTTGTGTGACGCCGGGCGGAAGGGAGCCCGAGTCAGGAGGAATTGGAATGAAACTGGTCCTTGCTATCATCAATCGGGACGACGCCAACACCGTCACCCAGGCCCTGACGAAAAAGGGCTTCTCCTCCACCAAGCTGGCCACCACCGGCGGCTTCCTGATGGCCGGAAACGTGACCATCCTGGTGGGCGTGGATGAGGAGAAGGTGCAGACTGTCATCGACACCGTCAAGGAGCACTCCCACTCCCGCAAGCAGATGATCCCCACCACCGCGGAGACCAGCTACGGCTACTACCCCTCCATGCCTGTGGAGGTGGTGGTGGGGGGCGCCACCATCTTTGTGGTGGACATCGAGCGGTTTGAGCGGGTATAGCCCCGTGGACCTGCGCGCCCTGGCGGGCAACGGCCCGCTGAAACGGCAGCTGGAGGGGGAGCAGGCCCACCGCGGCCTCTCCCACGCCTACATCCTGGCCGGCCCCGCCGGGTCCGGAAAGCGGACCCTGGCAGGGCTGCTCTCCGCCGCCATGGTGTGCTCCGGCGGCGGGGAGATCCCCTGCGGGAGCTGCCCCAGCTGCAAAAAGGCCCTGGCGGACATCCACCCCGACGTCATCACCATCGAGCCCCAGGGGAAAGAGCTCACCGTGGCCCAGATCCGGGACCTGCGGGCCGACGCCTATGTGCGGCCCAACGAGGCCCGGCGGAAGGTCTACCGCATCTATCAGGCCCAGGCCATGAACGCCAGCGCCCAGAACGCCCTGCTCAAGCTGCTGGAGGAGGGGCCGGCATACGCGGCCTTCCTGCTGCTGACGGACAACGCCGCCGCCCTGCTGCCCACCATCCGCTCCCGCTGCCAGACCCTGACCCTGTCGCCGGTGTCCCCGGCGGAGGCGGAAGCCTGGCTGGCCAGGCGCTACCCCCAGCGCACCCAGGAGCAGCGGCAGGCCGCCGCGGAGCACTGCGAGGGGCTGCTGGGCCGGGCGGTGGCGGAGCTGGAGGGCGAAGCCGGAACCCTCCGCCAGGAGGCCCAGGCCGCCGAAGCGCTGCTGGAGATCCTGTGCGGCGGCCGGGAGGCCTACCTTATGGCCTTCTGCGTCCGGCTGGAACGGGAGAAATGGGACCGGGACGCCCTGGCCGCGCTGCTGGACGAGCTGTCCCTCCTCCTGCGGGACGCCCAGGCCGCCGCCTGCGGCGCCTGCCGCGAGGCCGACCCCCGGCGGCGGGCCCTGGCCGAACGGGCCGCCGGCGCCCTCTCCCCCGGGCGGCTCATGCACGCCCAGGACCTGGCCAGGCAGCTGCAGGGCGCCCTGGCCTTCAATCTGGGTGCGGGGCATCTGCTGGGCTGGCTGGCCGCAGGGCTGAGTGGGCGGTAGGGATACGGGTGGCGCACCCTGTGAACGCGGGCCGATGTGGGCATCGGCCCCTACATGAAATTCGGAGGAAATTATGACCGAGATCATCGGCGTCCGCTTCAAAAGCGGCGGAAAACAATACTATTTCGATCCCAGGGGCCAGCAGGTGGAAGAGGGCTGCGGTGTGGTGGTGGAGACCTCCCGGGGCCTGGAGTTCGGCACCTGCGCCCAGGGCAACACCATGGTGGAGGACGAGGCGGTGGTGCAGCCCCTGCGCCCCCTGGTGCGCATCGCCACCCAGCGGGACCTGGACACAGTGGCGCGCAACCGCGAGAAGGAAAAGACCGCCTTTACCATCTGCCAGGACAAGATCGCCGCCCACGGCCTGGACATGAAGCTGGTAGAGGTGGAGTACAGCTTTGAGGGCAACAAGATCCTCTTCTTTTTCACCAGCGAGGGCCGGGTGGACTTCCGGGCCCTGGTGAAGGACCTGGCGGGGGTATTCCACGCCCGCATCGAGCTGCGGCAGATCGGCGTGCGGGACGAGGCGAAAATGCTGGGCGGGCTGGGTATCTGCGGCCGGCCCCTGTGCTGCGCCTCCTTCCTGGACGAGTTCCTGCCCGTGTCCATCAAAATGGCCAAGACCCAGAACCTCTCCCTCAACCCCACCAAGATCTCCGGCACCTGCGGCCGGCTCATGTGCTGCCTGAAGTACGAGCAGGGGGCCTATGAGGACGCGGCCAAGCGCATGCCCAAAAACGAGTCCTTTGTGGAGACCCCCGAGGGGGTGGGCACCGTGTCCCAGGTCAACCTGCTGAAGGAGACGGTGACCGTCCGGCTGGAGGAGCAGCCCGATTCCCCCAAGTGCTTCCACAACTGCGAGATCTGCGTGGTGCGCAACGGCAAGGGCAAGCGGCCGGAGGGCTATGTGGCCCCCCCGCCGGAGGAGCTGGCCAAGCTGCGGAAGGTGACCCCCGCGGAGGAGCCCCGCACCCTGACGGAGAGCCTGAACGCCTCCCTGGCCGACCTGGGCGTATCCGCCCCCGCCGCCGAGGAGGAGCCCGCCCCCCGCCGCCGCAGCCGGAACCGCCGCCGCAAATCCGCGGGGGCCCAGGCAGAGCCGCCCGCCCAGGAGCAGCAGGCAAAGCCCGCCCCCCAGCGCCAGCCCAAGGGGGAGGAGCGCCCCAAGCCGGCGGAGCAGGCAAAGGCCGAAGGCGGCCAGGCCCCGGGCGAAAAGCCCGCCGAGAAAAAGCGCCCCCGCCGCCGCTATCACCGCAAGCCCAAGGGCGAGCGGCCCCAGGAGCAGAGCCAGTGACGGCCCGGACCTCCGCTCCGGGCTTCCGCCGGCCTGAGATCGTTTCATTGGCCCGGGAGGGACGCAGCCCATGAGTTTTACACATATCGACTGCTTCTGCGGCCCCGGCGGGCTGTGCACCGGCCTGCATGCGGCGGGGTTCGACACGCTGGTGGCCATCGACTCCATCAAAAGCTGCGTCGATACATACACGGCCAACCACCCCGGCGTCCACATGATCCACAGGGACATCCGGGACTCAGTGAGAATGATCTGCTCCCCTTTATCCCGGAGGACGGCGTGGACCTGGTGCCCTCCGGCATGCCGTGCGAGACCTTTTCCACCGCCGGCAACACCTCCCGCTCCTTCTACGACGACCGGCAGTTCCTGTTCCGGGAGGGCATCCGCATCGCAAAGATCGCCAAGGCCAAGCTGCTGCTGTTTGAAAACGTCCCCGCCATCACCACAAAGACCGTCTCCCGCCGGTCGCGGAAGCTGGTGGTGGACGTTTTGAAAAAGGAGCTGGCTGCCGCCGGCTACAAGCATTACATCGAGGTCGTGCTCAGCGCGGACCAGTTCGGCGTGCCGCAGCGCAGGAGCCGCTTTTTCCTCCTGGCCAGCCGGGATATGCGCCTGTACCTGACGGCCCCCGTCCCCTCCGGCGCAGCGGTCCGTACCGTGGCGGACGCCTTTGCGGGCCTGCCTAACGTCATCCCGAACAGCGCGGAGGAGGCCACGTCGTATACAGGCGAGGAGTCCGACTATTCCAGGCTGATGAAGGACCGCGCTTTCTGGAAGCTGGGCGCCGGGACGGACAGGCTCACCTATCAGATGCCCATGAAGCACAGGGCCTGTACGCTGGAGCGGTTTTCCCTGCTCCGCCCGGGGGAGAGCCTGAAGGACCTGTTCATGCGCTACAGCGGCCAGGAGCGGGAGCAGCTGCAGCACAGGCGGGTGCTCCCGCAAAAAATGTTCATCAAGCGCAACTACCGCCTGATCGCCTCCGAACCCAGCCCCACGGTGACCAGCCACTGCCTGGATGAATTCGTCCACCCGGTGTATGACCGGGCCCTCACCGTGCGGGAGTGCGCCCGGCTGCAGTCTTTTCCGAACGGGTACGATTTCTGCGGGGGCCCCTACCTGGTCCCCCACGTGGACCGAAACATCCAGGACAAATACGAACAGATCGGAGACGCCGTCCCGCCCCTGCTGGCCTGTGCCTGGGGGACGACCCTCATCCAGATCTTAAGGAGTGCGGAAGACATGCCAGATCCGAAAGATTACAAGGCCTTCTGCCGGGAAGTCTATCAGCGCGCCTATCAGGAGGCATATCCCGTCGAACTGGGCGAGCGCACCACTGCCCGCGGCCATGGAAGACGCGCGGCTCTCCGCCCAGCGGAAGGCCATTGACCGGGCGCTGGTGGAAGGGGTGCGGCGCTTCTCCCCCGAGGTATCCGACAAGGAGATCTGGTCGGCCATCAGCACAGCCCACAAGATCAATGTGGCGGACCTGGGCTCCTTCGGCATCCCGGAAGACATCCAGGAGGCGGTGATCGATCGGATCGTCTCCGCCCACCAGAGCTGGATCAAGGCCAGCGGCCACTCCTTCGAGCGGTATATTTCGAGCATAGACAGCCAGGCGCTGCAGCGCAATGAGATCCGCTTCATCCTCCAGTCCGAGCTGACCGAGATGATCCGCGACAACCGGCTGTCCAACACCCCCGAGGATATCAATTGTCTGCGCACCTGGTGTAAGGACTTCGACCTGTATGCCATCCAGTCCATCCACGAGGAGATCCACGTTTTTGGCTGTATCCAGTCCAAGACCAGCATCCGGGACCGGGTGGGGCGGGACGTGACCTTCTCCCGCAACGCCATGAAGGGGCTTTTCTGGTCCGCCGCCGTGACCCTGAACGGTTCCTTCCTCAATATGCCGGAGTTCATCCACATGGTCAACGGCGGCGGGTCCTATGTGTAGAACGGCTGGCACGGCATGTACGCCTTGTCCGGAATCCAGGCCTCCGCCGGGCGCATCTATAAAGTGGACGACTCCCTGGACCTGTTCATGGAGCACGCCATCATCGCCGCCCGGCAGTTCATCTCCGACCGGCGCAAGCTGGACCACACCTGGAGCGCATGAACCACGGCAAAAAAAGCAGATCGGAGCGGGCAGCTGTCTGGCTGCCCGCTCTTTGGGAGGAAACAAAATGACTCAGTGGGAAAAAATGATCTCCGGCCAGAACTATGACGCCCAGGACCCGGAGCTGGACGCGCTGCGCCGGCGGGCAGAGGCCCTGTGCCACCAGCTCTCCCTCCTCTCCCCCCACCAGGAGGAGCAGCGGCAGGTCCTGCTGCGGGAGCTGCTGGGGGCGGCGGGGAAGGACCTGTCCATCCGCCCCGGCTTCTGGTGTGACTACGGGAGCAACATCACCGTGGGGGACTGCTTTTACGCCAACTACAACCTGGTCATCCTGGACTGCGCCCCGGTGCGCTTTGGCAGCCATGTATTCGTCGGCCCCAACTGCGGCTTTTATACCGCCGGGCACCCCATGCTCGTCTCCACCCGCCGCCAGGGCGTGGAATTTGCCAAACCCATCACCGTGGGGGACGACGTGTGGTTCGGGGGCAATGTGACCGTGCTCCCCGGGGTCACCATCGGCAACGGGGCGGTGATCGCCGCGGGCAGCGTGGTAACCCGGGACATCCCCGCCGGGATGTTGGCGGCAGGCTGTCCCTGCCGGCCCATCCGCCCGGCCGGGGAGGCTTGACAGGCGGCCCGGGCGGTGCTATGATTCTTTCTGCAAATGAATACATGGTTTGCCGCCGGGTAAACAGAGCGCAGGCGACCGTACCGATAGGCCTTGAAGGTACGGCAGCCGGCGCTTTTTGTCTGTCCGGCGGCGGAAGGGAGTTTTCTGTCATGGCTTGGTTCTTTCTCATTGTCGCCGGGGGGCTGGAGGTGTTCTGGTCCACCTGCCTGAAGTACTCCGAGGGCTTCACCGTGCCCAAATTCACGGTCCTCACCGTGGCGGGCATGGTGTTCAGCTTCCTCTGCCTGTCCCAGGCCACCAAGGTCCTGCCCCTGGGCACCTCCTACGCCATCTGGACGGGCATCGGCGCCCTGGGGGCGGTGATCGTGGGCATCGCCCTGTTCCACGAGTCGGTCTCCCCCGCCCGGCTGATCTTCGTGGCCCTGCTGCTGGTGGGCATCATCGGCCTGAAGGCCACGTCGGGGCATTAAAGTGCGGCAAGGCGGCCGCCGGGAAACCGGCGGCCGCCTTGTTTCATTTACTCTGCCTGTTCCGCCTGGAGCAGCTCGGTGGCCTGCTTGCCGGAGAGGTGCTCCACCGCCAGCTCCAGCAGGGCCACGCCCGCCCACTCCCGGTCGATATACGCCTGCCGGTGCTCCGCCGTGTCTCCCGGGAAATACCGGCGGGCCAGGGCGTCGATGGCCGCCCGCTTCTCCCCCTCGTCCTCCAGCACCCGGATCCGGCCGAAGGCGATGACGCTGCGGAAATAGGAGGTGTACTCCTCCGGCACCACCTGATCCCGGTCCACCACGCAGAAGGAGGCCTTGTTACACCGGGCGACGGCGTCCATCTTGTGGCCGGCTTTGGCGCAGTGGAAGACCAGCTTCCCGTCCGCATAGAGATAGCTCAAAGGCACGGCGTAGGGATATCCGTCGTCCCCCGCCAGGGCCAGCACCCCGTGAGTGCCCCGCTCCAGCACCGCCTCACACTCCGCCCCGGAGAGGGCCTGTTTTTTCCGCCTCAGTTCACGAAACACGTCGATCCCTCCACTTTCTCCACCATGGTCCGGGCAAAGGCCCGGGCGTGTTCCAGGTCCGCCCCGTCCGGGTGGGTCAGGGCGTGGTCATAGGCCTGGAGCATGTTCTCCAGCCGCTTGTCGCCGGGGCGCTCCTTCAGCTGGGCCTCGTATCGCTCCCGCACCTCCGGCGGCATCCTGCCCGGGCAGAACCAGGCGTCCACCACCCGGTTGTCCGCAGGGATCTCCCCCTTGAAGCGGTCCCCCAGGGAGGCAAAATAGCTCTCCGACAGGCCGAAGCCCGCCGTGCCGAACAAAACCACGCTCCTGCCGTGGAGGGCGCGGAGGAACTCCCCCAGCTCGGGCGCGCAGGTGCCCCTGTCGGTCCAGGAGCCGGCAAAGACCAGCTCCGCCTCCCCCACGTCCGCCGGCGGCGGGCCGAAGGCCACGATCTCGTGCCCCGCGCACCCCTCCCGGATAGCCTGGGCCACCGCGGCGGTGTTGCCCGTCCGGCTGGCAAATATGATGGCGATTTTCATGCGCCTCCTCCTCCTTCTGTCTGTCCCTTCTGCCCCCGCCGCCCCGCTCCCGCTGGGCTCGCGCGGGATTATTTGTACTTTCGGCTCTCCGCCACCGCCAGCTCGTCGCAGCGGTTGTTGTTTGGGTTGTCCGCGTGGCCCTTGACCCAGTGGAGGCGGACGGTGTGGTAGTCGCACAGCTCCAGCAGGCGCTCCCACAGGTCGGGGTTGAGGGCGGGCTTCTTGTCTCCCTTCACCCAGCCCCGGGCCTTCCAGCCCTTGGCCCAGCCCTTTTGCAGGGCATCGATCACGTACTTGGAGTCCGACCAGAGCTCCACGATACAGGGCTCCTTCAGCGCCTCAAGGGCGCGGATGACCCCGGTGAGTTCCATACGGTTGTTGGTGGTGTGGGCCTCCCCGCCGGAGAGCTCCTTGCGGAACTGCCCGTACTCCAGGATCGCCCCCCACCCCCCGGGGCCCGGGTTGCCCGAGCACGCCCCGTCGGTATAGATGGTGACTGTTTTCATATTCCTCGTTTCCAGGTGAGCGGTATTCGCCCCCTCATCCGCCCCAGTGTGCGCACTGGGGCACCTTCCCCCCGAGGGGAAGGCTTCCCCCTGGGGGGAAGCTGTCAGCCGCAGGCTGACTGATGAGGGGACCCTTTCCTGCGCCGCCCTATCAATGGCGGCACACACCCCTTCAAAGTTCTTCCGTATCTCAAGGTTGGTAAACCGAAGGACCAGCAGGCCCCGGTCCTCCTCCAGATACCCCGTGCGCTCCCGGTCGTATTCCGGGCCGTTTCCTTCGTAATGCTGAGATCCGTCCAGCTCCACTGCCAGCTTCGCCCCGGCGCAAAAGAAGTCCACAATATACCGGCCAAGGGGGACCTGCCGGCGGAACTGGACTGGATAAGTCCGCAGAAAGTCATACCACAGGCGGTTTTCCTCCGCCGCGGCGTTTTTTCGCAGGGCCTGGGCGCGGGTTCTGAGCAGCTCACCGTTTTTCATGCCGGTCCTGCTCCCCTCGTCCGCCCCTCCACCGATTCCACAGGGCGCGGACCAGGACGATGGCGGGTAAGGCTGCGATGAGAAGGCCGAACGCTATGGCAAGCGGGTAAGTCCTCCCAAACAGGGCAAAGCCCCCGCCAAAGGCGATTCCTCCACAGCAAGACAGGATGGAGATCGCCCGGCTCCACTTCTTCGCCGCTTCATAGCAGACGATCAGCCCTCCGGCGGCGGCAACGGTCAGGCCAATGCCGGATATGACCAGGCCCAGCTGGCTCAGCCAGCCTGTTGCGCCGACGAAATCTGTCAAAGCTATAATGATCAGCAGGACGCCGCCCAAGAGGAACCTCCAGATTTTCCAGTTTCGGTTCATCGCAGCGGTCCCCCCTCTCCCTTACAGCTCCCCCAGGATCTCCGCCCGCTTTTTGCGGTACTCCTCCTCGGTGACCAGACCGGCCTTTTTCAGCTCCTCCAGCTGCTCCAGGCGCTTTTTCGCGTCGGGGCCGGCGGAGGCGGCGGGGCGGGCTTCCTCCTCCTCGATGCGGATCTCCGGGCCCACGTATTTCTTTCCGAAGGCCTGGTAGAAGTTCATCACCGTGATGCCCGCGGCGATGGCCGTCCACAGGATGCCGAAGATCATGGCAAACCCGCCCGCCATGGAGGAGGTGGGGATGATGACGAACAGGCCGATCAAAATGAAGATGATCCCCACGATCCCGCCGAAGGCGGATCCGCTTTTGCTGGGGCGGTAGGTGACGCGCTTTCTGGCCATGGCTTACTCCTCTCCGGCGGGCGCCTGTCCGCCGTTGTCCGCAGACTCGTCCTCTTCCTCCTCGTGGTCGGTGCGGGCGAAGGAGATGACCTTCACCCCATCCTCCAGGTTCATGATCTTCACGCCCTGGGCGTTGCGGCCGTAGGTGGAGATGCCGGCGGCGGCCATGCGTATGATGACGCCGGCGTCGTTGATGACCAGCACGTCGTCGGCGTCGCTGACCACCTTGACCCCCACCACATAGCCGGTCTTTTCGGTGACGTTATAGCCCTTCAGTCCGTAGCCGCCCCGCTTCTGCAGGCCGTCGGCGCGGATATACTCGTCCATCTCAGTGCGCTTGCCGTAGCCGTGCTCGGTGATCATCAGCACCTGATGCTCCCGCTTGGCCCGGGCGGCGCCCACCACCCAGTCGCCCTCACGCAGGCGGATGCCCCGCACGCCGTAGGCGTCCCGGCCCATGCAGCGCACGTCGCTCTCGTGGAAGCAGATGGTCATGCCCTCGTGGGTGGCGATGAGGATGGCCTGGTCCCCGTCGGTCTCCCGGACGCAGATGAGCTCGTCGGCCTCCTCCAGGGTGATGCAGCGGATGCCCGCCTTCCGGGCGGTGTGGATGGAGGACAGGGGGATGCGCTTGACGGTGCCCGCCCGGGTGACCATCACCAGGTACCGGTCCTCCGGGAAGTCCCGCAGGTGGATCATGGCGGTGACCTTCTCGTCGCTCTCCACCGGCAGGATATTCACCAGGTTGGTGCCCCGGGCGGTGCGGCCGGCCTCGGGGATCTGGTAGCCCTTCTTCCGGTGGACCCGGCCCTTGTTGGTGAAGAAGAGGATATAGTCGTGGGTGGAGGCGGTAAACACCGTGTCCACATAGTCCTCCTCCTTGGTGGACATGGCGGTGATGCCCTTGCCCCCCCGGCGCTGGGCCCGGTAGGAGGAGGCGGCGGTGCGCTTGATGTAGCCGCCGGCGGTGAGGGTGAACACGCACTCCTCCTCCTCGATGAGGTCCTCGATGTCGATCTCGTCCTCCACGTCCTGGATCTCAGTGAGGCGGTCGTCGCCGTACCTGTCCCGGATGGCGGTGAGCTCCTCCTTGAGCACGCCCCGGATCTTCTCCGGCGAGGCCAGCAGCTCGTTGAAATAGGCGATGCGCGCCTCCAGCTCCTTGTACTCGGCCTCCAGCTTCTCCCGGTCCAGGCCCTGCAGGGCCTTCAGCCGCATGTCCAGGATGGCCTGGGCCTGCACGTCGTCCAGGGAGAAGCGGCGCATCAGGTTCTCCTTGGCGTCGTCATAGCTGGAGCGGATGATGCGGATGACCTCGTCGATGTTGTCCTGGGCCACCAGCAGGCCCTCCAGCAGGTGGGCCCGCTCCTGGGCCTTCTTCAGGTCGTAGCGGGTGCGGCGGACGATGACCTCCTCCTGGAAGGCAATGTACTCGTCCAGGATGTGCCGCAGGGAGAGGATCTTGGGCTGGGGCTGCCCCCCCACCTGCACCAGGGCCAGCATATTGATGGCGAAGGTGGTCTGCAGCTGGGTCTGGGCGAACAGGCGGTTGAGCACCACCTGGGGGTTTGCGTCCCGCTTGAGCTCAATGACCACCCGCATGCCGTTGCGGTCGGACTCGTCCCGGATGTCGGAGATGCCCTCCAGCCGCTTGTCCTCCACCTGGTCGGCCATGTTCTTGATGAGCATGCGCTTGTTGACCTGGTAGGGGATCTCGGTGACGATGATGCGGGTGCGGTTCTGCCCGAACTCCTCAAACTCCGTCCTGGCCCGGACGGTGACCCGCCCCCGGCCGGTGGCGTAGGCCGCCCGGATGCCGGAGCGGCCCATGATGATGCCCCTGGTGGGGAAGTCGGGGCCCTTGATGTGCTCCATCAGGTCGGAAAGCTCGCACTCCGGGTCGTCCAGCACGCAGATGACCGCGTCAATGACCTCCCGCAGGTTGTGGGGCGGGATATTGGTGGCCATGCCCACGGCGATGCCGGAGGAGCCGTTCACCAGCAGGTTGGGGAACCGGCTGGGCAGCACCTGGGGCTCTTTGCGGCTCTCGTCAAAGTTGGGGTCCCAGTCCACCGTGTCCTTCTCGATGTCCCGCAGCATCTCGTCGGCCATGCGGGCCATGCGGGCCTCGGTGTACCGGTAGGCCGCCGGGGGGTCTCCGTCCACGGATCCGAAGTTGCCGTGGCCCTCCACCAGGGGGTAGCGCATGGAGAAGTCCTGGGCCAGGCGGACCAGGGCGTCGTACACGCTGCCGTCCCCGTGGGGGTGGTATTTGCCCAGCACGTCGCCCACGCAGGTGGCCGACTTCTTGAAGGGCTTGTCGGCGGTGAGGCCGCTCTCGTACATGGAGTACAGGATCCGGCGGTGCACCGGCTTCAGGCCGTCCCGCACGTCGGGCAGGGCCCGGCCCACGATGACGGACATGGCGTACTCGATATAGCTCTGCTCCATCTCATGGACCAGGGGAGATGTGACGATGTGCTGGTCCGGGAATCGGATCTCCTCCGGGTCATACTGTGGCTTTTTAGACATATATCTGCCTCACATTCTTTATAGTGGGTAATTCACGGGCGGGCGATTGATAATCGCCCCTACATGCGCCGCTGCGACGTGTTCCGACCGTTGGGGACGGGGCACACACGCCTGGGCTTCGTGGGCCACGCATATCGCGGCCGCTCCGCTTTTCTTCGTAGGGGCGGATATCATCCGCCCGCCCCCGCGCGCGTTTCCCTCAATAGTCCAAATTCACCGCGTACTTGGCGTTTTTCTCAATGAACTCTTTGCGGGGCTCCACCTTTTCGCCCATGAGGATGGTGAAGGTCTCGTCGGCCTGGACCGCGTCGTCCAGCTCGATGCGGCGGAGGGTGCGCTTTTCCGGGTCCATGGTGGTCTCCCACAGCTCATGGTAGTCCATCTCGCCCAGGCCCTTGAAGCGGTTGATGATGACCTTGGTGTTGGGGTTGTCCCCCCGCAGCTCGGCGGAGATGCGGTCCCGCTCCTCGTCGGAGAAGGCCACCCGCACGGTCTTGCCCCGGGTGAGCTTGTAGAGGGGGGGCACGGCGGCGTAGACGTAGCCGTGCTCGATGAGGGGGCGCATGAAGCGGAAGAAGAAGGTGAGCAGCAATGTGCGGATGTGGGAGCCGTCCACATCGGCATCGGCCATGATGATGACCTTGTGGTAGCGCAGCTTGCTCAAATCGAAGTCCTCCCCGATGCCGGCGCCCAGGGCGGTGATGACGGGGGTGAGCTTATCGTTGCCGTAGACCTTGTCGGCCCGGGCCTTCTCCACGTTGAGCATCTTGCCCCACAGGGGGAGGATGGCCTGGAAGCGGGAATCCCGGCCCTGGGTGGCCGAGCCGCCTGCGGAGTCGCCCTCCACGATATAGAGCTCGGTAAGCTCCGGGTTGACCTCGTTGCAGTCCCGCAGCTTGTCGGGCATGGCGGCGCCGCCCAGGGCGGTCTTGCGCCGGATGGACTCCCGGGCCTTACGGGCGGCCTCCCGGGCCCGGTTGGCCATGAGGGCCTTGTCCAGGATGGCGCGGCCCACCGCCGGATTCTCCTCCAGATACTCGGAGAGCTTTTCCGTGACGATATTGTTCACCAGGGTGCGCATCTCGCTGTTGCCCAGCTTGGCCTTGGTCTGGCCCTCGAACTGGGCCTCGGTGAGCTTGACGGAGATGACGCAGGCGATGCCCTCCCGGCAGTCCTCGCCGGACACCTTGTCGTCGTCCTTGAGCAGCTTCATCTTCCTGCCGTAGGTGTTGAGCACGGTGGTCAGGGCCCGCTTGAAGCCCTCCTCGTGCATGCCGCCCTCGGGGGTGTGGACGTTGTTGGCGAAGGAGACGATGGTCTCGTTGTACCCGTCGTTGTACTGGAAGGCCACCTCCGCCATGGAGTCCTCCTTCTGGCCGGACATGTAGATGACGTCCGGGTGGATGGGATCCTTGGAGCGGTTGATAAAGGACACGAACTCCCGGATGCCGCCGGCGTAGTGCATGGTGTCCCGCTGTTCCCGGCCGGGGCGCTTATCGATGGTGTGGATGCGCACGCCGGCGTTGAGGAAGGCCTCCTCCCGCATGCGGGTGTGGAGGGTGTCGTAATTGTACTCGGTGACCTCGAACATCTCCGGGTCTGGCTTGAACACCACCTCGGTGCCGTGGCTATCGGTGTCCCCCACCACCTGCATGCTCTGGGTCACCTTGCCCCGGGAGAACTTCATCTCGTAGATCTTCCCGTCCTTGTGGACCCGCACCTCCAGCCACTCGCTCAGGGCGTTGACCACGCTGGCGCCCACGCCGTGCAGGCCGCCGGAGACCTTGTACCCCCCGCCGCCGAACTTGCCGCCGGCGTGGAGGATGGTGAACACCACCTCCAGGGCGGGCAGGCCGGTCTGGGGCTGGATGTCCACGGGGATGCCGCGGCCGTTGTCGATGACGGTGATGACGTCCCCGTCGCCGATCTGCACCGTGATCTCGTCGCAGTAGCCGGCCAGGGCCTCGTCGATGGCGTTGTCCACAATTTCGTACACCAGGTGGTGCAGACCCGATTCGCTGGTGGAACCGATATACATGCCGGGGCGCTTGCGGACGGCCTCCAGGCCCTCCAGGACCTGGATCTCGCTTCCGCTGTACTCGTGCTCCACCTGGGTGGGGCTGTGCTCAAAGGTATCAGACATGCAAAAACCTCCGTTGAAGTGGTCGGGCGGCCAAAGGCCGCCCCCGGCGCGGGCCGGGGACGCCCTTTGGCGGCCCGTATTGGCATTACTCAAAGCTGTCGCTCTCCGCCCGGCGCAGCAGGGCGGCGGGGGACAGCGGGGACAGGTAGATCAGGGGCGGGCCCTGCCGCCCCTCCCCGCAGAGGACGAAGGACCGGGGCAGGTCGGCGGAGATGTTCACCACCCGGCCCTCCTTCTCCGCCCGCTCCAGAAAGGCACGGGTGCGGTGGGAGAAGCTGGCGTTGTCCAGGTCGAACACCCCCAGGACCTCCCGGAAGGGGACCACCACGTTCTGGCCCAGATGCAGGTACACGCTATTTCCGCCCCCGTTTCTCCCACACCACCCGGGGGCCCCAAAGCCGCTTCCACAGCCGCCAGCCCAGCAGCATGCCCAGCAGGGCGAAAAAGGCGGGCACGCCGGGGACGAAGAGCAGCTGGGTCACCGGGGAGTGTTCCGACTCCCACAGGCTCAGCCGGCCCAGCGCCACAAGGACGGTGACAAGGACCGCCGCCGCCGGGGGCAGCAGCTTCCAGGGCGGCCGTTTGGTGAACCGGCACACCAGATATTCCGGAATCAGCCCCGCCAGCAGGGGCAGCAGGCAGAAAATGGCGATATAGATGGGCATGGGGTCTCTCCTTGATTTGCAATTTTGGGCGCGGCGGCCTTGACGCGGCGCTTTGGGGGCGGATTGCCGCGCCAGTCTGCGGACTGGCTCGCAATGACAGGGGAGTGGCGGATGCGGCTTTCCTGGCGCGTTTTATTCTACCGCTCCGTTTTTGATGTGGAAGGTCTTCCCCTCCCCCAGCCGGCCCAGCTCCATCTCCTCGCAACAGGAGATGAACACCTGGCCGCCGGTGATGCGGCGCAGGACGAACTCCTGCCTTTTCTGGTCCAGCTCGGAGAGCACGTCGTCCAGCAGGAGCACCGGCCACTCCCCGGTCTCCCGGAAGAAGATTTCCCGGGAAGCCAGCTTGAGGGAGAGGGCGGCGGTGCGGGTCTGCCCCTGGGAGGCGAACTGCCGGGCGCTGCGGCCGTCCAGCTCCACCGCCAGATCGTCCTTGTGGGGGCCGGAGAGGCACTGCCGGGCCTCCAGCTCGGCCTTGCGGTGGGACTCCTGGTGGGAGAGCAGCTGATCCAGGATGGTCCGGGCGGGGGCCAGGGGATCGGTGACGGTGGATACCGTCTCGTACCGCAGGTCCAGGCCCTCCCGCCCGCCGGAGAAGTCCCGGTGGATAGGCGGGGTGACCTCCCGCAGGCGCTTGACGAAGTGGGCCCGGTAGTGGATGATCAGGGCCCCCGTCTGGGCCATGCGCAGGTTGAACTCGTCCAGGGTGTCCAGCAGGGCGGGGCGCTCCTCCCAGTCCCGCAGTATGCGGGTCTTGTGCTCGTAGAGCCGGCGGTACTCCCGCAGGGCCTCGGCATACCGGGGCCGCAGCTGGCAGATGCAGTCGTTGAGGAACCGCCGCCGCTCCGCCGCCCCCTCCCGGATGAGATAGAGATCCTCCGGGCAGAAGAGCACCGTGTTGAGCACGCCGGAGAGCTCCGCGGCCGACTTGAGCCGCACCCCGTTGGAGAAGAGCTGCCGCCTCCCCTCCCGGCTGAGCCGGGCCTCCAGGGTGAAATCCCTGTCCCGGGCGGCCACCTCCCCCTGGAGGAAGGCGTGGTCCACCCCGAACTGGATCAGCTCCCTGTCATACCGGGCCCGGTGGGAGGAGGCGGTGGACAGATAGGCCACGGCCTCCAGCAGGTTGGTCTTGCCCTGGGCGTTTTCTCCCCAAATCACGTTGACGCCGGGGGAGAACTCCCCCTCGAAGTGCAGGTAGTTGCGGAAAAAGTCCAGGGTGAGGGATCGGAGGATCATACCACCCTCAGCTCCACCCCGTCCAGGGCGGCCGTATCCCCGGGGCGCAGCTTGCGGCCCCTCTGGGTGCAGACCTCCCCGTTCACCGTGACCTGGCCGGCCTGGATGCGCTCCTTGGCCTCCCCGCCGGTGCCGGTGAGGCCCTCGAATTTCAGCAGGGCCTCCAGCTTAATATATTCCGTGTGGATCTTTACCTCTCGCTTCTCCATAAATCAACCTTTTTTCATAAACATATTCCGTTGACGGCCGCCATATATGGCGGCCCTACAATGGAAATCCCATGGGGGACGCAGGGCCGCGATACGCCGCGGCCGCTTCGACCGATGGTCATTCCTTCTTTTCCGTCAGGCCGTACAGTATCCCGTACACCTCCGGCAGGGCCTTTTTCAGGGCCACGGGCTTTCCCTTGGCCCGGTCGTAGAAAAAGTGGACGCTGGTCCCCTCCGCCCGCAGCTGGCCGGTGGCGGCGTCGGTCATGCGGTAGCCCAGCTCCAGCTTGGCGGCCTGGAGCTTGTTCACCGACATGGAGATGGCCACCGTCTCCCCGAACCGGGTCATGGACCGGTAGGCGCAGGACACGCTGTACACCGCAAAGTCGATGCCCGCTTCCACCGCCTTGGAATAGGGGAAGCCGATCTGATCCATAAAGTCGGTGCGGGCCTCCTCCATCCACAGGATATGGTTGCCGTGGTGGACGATGGACATGCCGTCGGTCTCGTAAAACTGGACCTTGTGCAGGTAGGGATGCAGCTGCAAGTTGATTCCTCCCTGTTCAAAAATGCCTCGCGGAGCCGGCGCCCGCAGGCGCGTAAAAATTCAAATATCCTCTCCCGTTTGGATGGGTTCACTCCCCCGCCTTCAGCCGCACAGGCAGGACCATATAAAGGAAGTTCTCCTCCCCCTCGGCAGGCAGGATGACACAGGGGGACACGCCGGAGGTCAGCTCCAGCCGCACCCTGTCCGCCGGGGCGGCTTTCAGCGCGTCCATCAGATACTTGTTGTTAAAGCCGATCTCCAGTCCGCCGCCGTCCCCATCCAGGGGGCACTCGTCATAGGCGTCGCCGATGGCGGTCTTGGTGGAAATCTTCAGCACATTGTGGTCAAAGACACAGCGCAGGGGGCTTTTCAGCTTGTCGCTGATAATGAGGCTCACCCGGTCGATGGAGGCCAGCAAAGCCTTGGCGTCCCCCGTCACGTGAATGGTATTGTTGCGGGGGATGGCCTGGCGGTAGGCCAGAAACTCCCCTTCCAGCCGGCGGGACACCAGCATGGTGGGCCCCACCTGGAACATGACGTGCCGGGCGCCCAGGGTGATGACCGCCGGCTCATCCACGTCGAGGCAGATCTTTTCCACTTCGGACAGGGCCGCGCCGGGCACCACGAAGGAGAAGCTGTCCGCACCCTCCTTTTCCGCGATGGCCTCGTTCCGCAGGGCCAGGCGGTAGCCGTCCACGCTCACTACCGTAAGGCTCTCGCCCTCCACTTCAAAAAGCGATCCGGTGTGGATGGGCCGGCTCTCGTTGTCGCTGACGGCGAAGAGGGTCTGGCCGATCATGGCCTTCAGCTTGGCCTGAGAGATAGTCAGGGCGTTCTGATGGTCCACGGAGGGCAGCTCCGGGAACTCCTCCGGGTCAGTTCCTAAAATATGGAACTGACTCATACCGCACTGGATGTGCACCATATAATTTTCCGAGCGGAAGGATACCATGTCGTCCGGCAGCTTGCGGATGATCTCCCCGAACAGGCGGGCGCTGAGCACCAGGGTGCCCTCTTCGGCTACGTCCGCCGGCACGACGGCCCGGATACCGGTCTCCAGGTTGTACCCCGTCAGGCGCAGCTGGCTTCCCGCCTCCACCAGGATGCCCTCCAGCGCGGGGATGGAGCTCTTGGGAGACACCGCCCGGGAGGTGGTGGAGATGGCAGCCTGGAGCAGGGCCTTTTCGCAGGTGAATCTCATAACAGTCTAGCCTCCGTTTCTTCCGCTCCTCCGGGGAGAGGAGGGGATATATGTCGTAATAGTAAGCCGTAGGGGAAAATATTGTGGAAAGATGGAAAAAGTGCTAGGGGGAGAATGGAAAGCGCGTCCACAGGCCATGTGGAGCGCCGGGACGGGATTCCACAGGGAGAAAAAAAACGGCGCGCTTATCCACAGGCCGCTGTCCACATTTCCCCAAAATGCGGTGGAAAGATCTACTCGTACCGGGCGTTGATGTTGGCGTTGATGTCCTTGATGACCTCGGCGATCTCAGGGGACTGCTTGGTGAGCTTTTCCACCCGGTCGATGGAGTGCATGACGGTGGTGTGGTCCCTGTCGTCGAACTCCCGGCCGATCTCCTTCAGGGACAGGTTGGTCATCCGGCGGATCTGGTACATGGCGATCTGCCGGGCCAGGGCGGTCTCCTTGGTGCGGCCCTGGCCCCGGATGGCCTCGGGGTCGATGTTGTAGAATTTGCCCACCTCGTCGATGATGATCTCCGGCGAGGGGAGAAAGTCGGCCTTGTCCTTGAACAGGTCCCGCACCGCCCGGGTGACGGTGTCCACGTCCACGCTCTCCCCCATCAGCTCCTGAAAGGCCAGGATCTTGTTCACCGTGCCCTCGATCTGCCGGACGTTGGAGGTGATGTTCTCCGCGATGTACTGGAGCACCGGGTCGGGCAGGTTCATGCCCCGGCGGATGGCCTTGTTTTTGATGATGGCCACCCGGGTCTCATAGTCGGGGGGCTGTATGTCCACCGGCAGGCCCCACTCAAAGCGGGTGCGCAGCCGGTCATCCAGCCGGAGCATCTCTTTTGGGGGGCGGTCGGCGGTGAACACGATCTGGCGGCCGGCCTCATAGAGGGTGTTGAAGGTGTGGAACATCTCCTCCTGGGTGGACTCCCGGCCGGCGATGAACTGCACGTCGTCCATCAGGAACACGTCGGCGGAGCGGTACTTCTCCCGGAATTCCGGGTTGCGGCCCTCCCGGATGGCCTGGATGAGCTCGTTGGTGAAGGAATCGCCCTTGATGTAGACGATGCGGTAGTCGGGGTGGGTCTCGTGGATCTTGTGGGCGATGGCATAGAGCAGATGGGTCTTGCCCAGCCCCGATTCGCCGTAGATGAACAGGGGGTTGTAGGTCTGGGCGGGCTTCTCTGCCACCGACAGGGCGGCGGCGTGGGCAAACTTGTTGGACGAGCCCACCACGAAGCGCTCGAAGGTATACTCCTCCGTGCCGGGAAGGAAGGTGTCGTCAGTCTTTTTTTTCTGAAAGCCCTCCAGCTCCCCTTCTCCCAGCACCGTGACCCTGAGGTCGGCGGAAAACAGCTCGTGAAGCGCCTTCTGCAGCACCGGGACGTAGCGGGACTGGATAATGTCCCGCTTGAAATTGGAGGGCGTGTAGAGCACGAACTGGTCCTCGTCCAGCGCCACGGGAACGGCGTCGTCGAACCAGGTATTAATGGTGGTGGCGGTGATCTCTCCCTCCATCAGGGAACAGACTTTGGCCCAGAGGTCGGGCGGGAAGTTCACGGGAATACCTCCTCTGTCAGTGGTATCATATCTCATTGATTATATCAAAAAAACGGCCCCGGCGCAACGGATACATTAATAAAAAAGAAACTCTTTTTTGTCCCTGAGCGGGCATATTCCCATTTCCGGCAGGGACCGCCACAAGATATGGTGTTTTCCGCCCCAGACAGGCCCAAACGGGAAAAAAGAGCGCAAAATAGTGGTTGACAGGGCATTTTGTGATAGGCTATAATACCATGTGCGCCGTGTATTCCGCACGGTGTAAAGCAGTTTCCTTTGTCAACCGCGGCCGGAAGGCCGTTGTGGAGGCGGGGCGACCCGCCGATTCTTGTACAGGAGGTGTCCCACATGGTCCGTACCTATCAGCCCAAGAAGCGCCAGCGCTCCAAGGAGCACGGGTTCCGCAAGCGTATGCGCACCGCCAACGGCCGCAAGGTTTTGGCCCGCCGCCGCGCCAAGGGCCGCGCCCGCCTGACCCACTGATGCGTCCGCGAATGGAATAGGGCTTTTTAGGGGCGGGGGAGAGCATCCCACCGCCCCTGCGCAGTATGCGCGGAAACGGAGCGGCAACGTGAAGCATACCATTTCCCTGAAACAAAACCATCTCTTCCGCCGGCTCTACGCCAAGGGCAAGAGCGCGGCCGACTCCCGCCTGGCGGTATACTGCCGGAAAAACGGGGGCCGGCGCAGCCGCCTGGGCCTGACCACGGGCACCAAGCTGGGCAAGGCGGTGGTGCGCAACCGCACCCGCCGCCGCCTGCGGGAGGCCTACCGCCTGCACGAGGAGCGCTTCCTCCCCGGCTATGACATCGTGGTGGTGGCCCGGGTGCGGGCGGCCCACAGCCGTTACCGGGAACTGGAGCGCAGCCTCCTCTCCCTGTCGGACAGGCTGGGCCTGCTGAGAAAAGAGGGAAAGGAATGAAGCGCCTGCTTCTGGCCCTTATCCGGGGCTACCGCAAGTATATCTCTCCCGCCCGGCCCCCCTGCTGCCGCTTCATCCCCACCTGCTCGGCCTACGCCCTGGAGGCGGTGGAGAAGTACGGGGCGTGGAAAGGGGGCCTGCTGGCCCTGCGCCGCATCCTGAAATGCCAGCCCTTCCACAAGCAGAAAAGCATCGAGTACGACCCCGTGCCGTGACAGACGCCGCGGCGAGACAATGTGACTTGGAGGCGCACAAATGGATATTATCCTCTCCCCCTTTTCCTGGCTGCTGGAGGTCTTTTATAACTTCTTCGACAGCTACGGCCTGGCCCTCATCCTCTTTGCCCTGGTGGTGAAGGTGGTGCTCTTCCCCCTGTCCCTCAAAGGCAAGCGGGGCATGATCCAGATGAACATGCTTTCCGGCCAGATGCAGAAGCTGCAAAAGCAGTACGCCAACAACCGGGAGCGCTATAATCAGGAGGTCCAGAAGCTCTACGAAAAGGAGAAGGTCAATCCCATGGGCGGCTGCCTGTGGTCCTTTATCCCCCTGATCATCCTGATGGTCCTCTACCCCATCATCCGGGAGCCCATCCACTACATGATGGGCATCAACGACGCCGACACCCTCAACGCCATCGCCCAGACGGTGAACTGGAGCTCCGTGGCCGTGGACAACGGCTGGCTCAAGACCGCGGCGGATACCTTTGAGAACATCGGCTACAACCAGCTCTACCTGTCCTCCCTCATCACCCCGGACAACCTGGCCGCCGTCCAGACCGCCGCCGGGGACGCGGGAGCCAACCTCTTTGCCATCAACTTCGACTTCCTGAACTTTGCGGACCTGTCCCAGATACCCAAGCTGAAATTCTGGACCGTGGAGGGCGGCTTCGGCCTGTTCATCCTGCCGGTGATCTCCGCCGCCCTCAGCGTGGTGTTCTCCCTGGTGTCCATGAAGACCAACGCCATCAACCAGCAGAGCCAGAACGCCCAGAACAACAGCACCATGCGCACCATGATGATCGTCTCCCCCCTGATCTCCCTGTGGATCGGCTTCACCATGCCCACCGCCCTGTGTATCTACTGGATCGCCAACAGCCTGTTCTCCATGATCCAGGAGTTCATCTGCGCTAAGCTGCTGAAAAAGGACTATGAGAAAGCCGCCGCCGCCCGGGCCGAGCAGGAGCGCCTGGCCAAGGAGGAGGAGAAGGAGGAGCGCCGCCGCGCCGCCGAGGAGCGGGCCCGCCGCATCGAGGAGGCCAAGCTCAACAAGGGCAAGAAGAAAAAGGGCGAGAAAAAGCCCGTGGACGAGGACAAGATCCCCGGCGCGGTGAAGGAGGCCAGCCGGGTAGGCCTGCGGCAGTATGCCCGTGGCCGGGCCTACGACCCCTACCGCTACAGTGCCGACGGACCCACCGTCTATCCCGGCGAGGAGCCCATATTCGCTCCCAAGGCCGACTCCCGGGCCCTGAAGCACGAGGCCGCCGAGGCGGAGCAGGCGCTGGGCGAGCTCCACACGGACGAGGCCATCGAGGACAGCATCCTGGCCGGACAGACCGCTGAGGAGACCCCCGCCATCCAGGCTCCCGAGGCCGCGGCGGAGGAGCAGTCCCCCGCCCAGGAGCCTGAGCAGTCCCCCGCCGCCCCTGAGGCCCAGCAGGCCGACCAGGGGGAGAAAAAGGAATAACGGCTCTGCCGTGACGCAGAAGGAGAGATATCAGCCATGCTGAAATGGATCGAAAGCACCGGCAAGAGCGAGGAGGCCGCTGTGGAGGCCGCCCTGCAGAAGCTGGGTATGGACCGGGACGAGGTGTCCGTGGAGATCCTGGAGCGGGCCAAGTCCGGCTTCCTGGGCATCGGGAGCACCCCGGCCAAGGTAAAGGTGACCTACGAGGCCCCCGACGAGCCGGAGGCCGCTCCCGTCCCGGAGGAGCGCCCCGTCCAGCCCGCCGCCCCCGTCCGGGAGGAGGCGCCTGAGGCGGCCCCTGAGGAGAAGCCTGTTCCCCCCGTGCAGGCAGCCGTCCCCGGGGCGGACGATGAGAGGGCCGGAAAAATCGACGCATTCCTCACCGGCCTGCTGGAGCACATGGGGGCCGAGGCCCGGCCGCAGATCCGGGTGGATGAAAACGGCACCTACCAGGTGGAACTGGTGGGGAAGGACCTGGGCGGGCTCATCGGCCGCCGGGGAGAGACCCTGGACGCCATCCAGCAGCTCACCGGCTACGCCGTCAACCACGGCCAGTCCAGGCGCGTGCGCATCCATGTGGACGCCGAGGGCTACCGGGCCAAGCGGGAGGAGTCCCTGGTCCGCCTGGCCCACAAGGTGGCGGGCAAGGTAGTGCGCTACCGCCGCAACGTGACCCTGGAGCCCATGAACGCCTACGAGCGCCATGTGATCCACACCGCCCTCCAGGACACCCCCGACGTGACCACCTACTCCATCGGCACCGAGCCCAACCGCCGCACGGTGGTGGCCTACAGCCGGGGAGAGCACCGTCAGTAATATTCGGAGCGGCCGCCCGCCTGACGGGCGGCCGCTTTTTATCCCCCGTTTCCCGGCTGGGGAATACTTGTATTTTGCCCAAGGCCGTGGTATACTAAGCAGACGAACTGTTGTGCGCATCCGCCCGCCGGCTTTCCGGCGGGCGCTGCCGTGTTCCCAAGGCGGGAACGCCCGGACAGGGCCCGGTATCCCGGGCCCGCCCTGCCTCCGCGCGGCAGGGTCTGCCCGGATATCGCCACCGCCCCCCGGCGCGGAGGGGGCAAAACACAGGAAAGGATAAACGACAAGCATGACCTTCCAAGACCTGGGCCTCTGCCCGCCCATTCTGCGGGCCCTGGCCGAACAGGGGTATGAGCACCCCTCCCCCATCCAGGAAAAGGCCATCCCCCCCGCCCTGGCGGGCCGGGACGTGCTGGGCTGCGCCCAGACGGGCACGGGCAAGACCTGCGCCTTCGCCGCCCCCATCCTCCAGCGGCTGGACGGGAAAAAGGCCTCCGGCCGCCCCATCCGGGCCCTGATCCTCACCCCCACCCGGGAGCTGGCCCTCCAGATCCAGGAGAGCTTCCAGGCCTACGGCAAACATCTGCCCCTGCGCTCGGCCGTGATTTTCGGCGGCGTGGGGCAAAATCCCCAGGTGGAGCAGCTGAAAAAGGGCGTGGACATCCTGGTGGCCACCCCCGGCCGGCTGGGGGATCTGTACAATCAGAAGTATGTGGATCTGAGCAGGCTGGAGATCTTCGTGCTGGACGAGGCCGACCGGATGCTGGACATGGGCTTCATCCACGACGTGCGCCGCATCCTGGGCTGGCTGCCCAAGCGCAAGCAGACCCTCTTCTTCTCCGCCACCATGCCCCCCGAGGTGCGGGGCCTGGTGGACGAGCTGCTGGTGGACCCGGTGAAGGTGGCGGTGGACCCGGTGTCCTCCCCGGTGGAGGTCATCCAGCAGAGCCTCTACTATGTGGACCGGGGCAACAAGACCAAGCTCCTGGCCCACCTGATCCGCACCCTGGGCGTGAAGAACGCCCTGGTGTTCACCCGCACCAAGCACGGGGCCAACAAGGTGGCCGGCGACCTGGTGAAGGCGGGCCTCACCGCCGCGGCCATCCACGGCAACAAGAGCCAGACCGCCCGGCAGCAGGCCCTGGCCGACTTCAAGGCCGGCCGGGTGCAGGTGCTGGTGGCCACCGACATCGCCGCCCGGGGCCTGGACATCGAGGAGCTCTCCCACGTGTTCAACTACAACCTGCCCGACGTGCCCGAGACCTACGTCCACCGCATCGGCCGCACCGGCCGGGCGGGCCGGGGAGGCGCCGCCGTCTCCTTCTGCGACGTCAACGAGAAGGAGGAGCTCAAGGCCATTGAGAAGCTGCTGGGCAGGCCCGTGCCGGTAGTGGCCGGACACCCCTGGCCCATGGAGGTGCTGGAGCCCGCCCCCAGGGACAAGAAGGGCCGGGTGGTGAACCCGGAGGACGCGGAGGCCCGGGCCGCCGCGAAAGAGCGCCGGCGGCAGCGGGACGCGGCCAATAAGGCCGCCAACCAGGAGAAAAAGGCCAAAGCGGCACAGAAGGCCCCGGAGCCCCAGCCGCCTGAGCCCCCGGCGGCGGAGCCCGCCCCCAAAAAGAAGCGGGGCCGGGGCAGGCGCAGCAGCGCCACCCTGGAGGAGGCCCTCACCGCCGTGGAGCCCAAAAAGCCGGAGCGGGCCCGGCCGGTGTACGACGACTTCCAGAAGCCCGACCCCCTGGCCAGCGACGTGATCATGGACGCCACCGCCCGGCTGCTCTCCTCCCGCCGCCCCCTCCCCGTCCGGGAGGAGCGGCCCCGGAACCAGCGCCGAAAGCGCCAGGAGAAGCAGGAACAGCGGCAGGCCAAGCCCGCGCCGAAGCCCGCCCTCGCGCCCAAGGCCGACGCCAGGAGGGGCAGCAGGGACCGGGGCCGCTCCCGCCGCCCTATGGAGCCGGACCTGCGCAAGCACGGCCAGAAGGACTCCACCGAGCAGCCCAGCCTGATGAAGCCCTACTATCTGAGCGACGACTGAAGCGGGCGCACGGAGAGGGCCCGGACAGACGACCCCATTCAGCGGGGAGGCCCCATGGCCTCCCCGCTTCAGCCTGTCAAAAAAGTCTAAGGACTTTTTCGACAGGCTTCAAAAATGCCGTTACTTTCGCGCCGCACAGCGGCGCAAAAGTCCTCGCTCCGCTCGCCGCAAGCCTTGTGCGGCAAGGCATTGCGGGGCATTCGATTCCACGCGAGGCGGGCGGCTGCCCCCTCGCGCTCCCCCGCCCCAGTTCAGGCGGGTCCTTTTAAACCTAGGTCTTTCGACACGCTGCAGCGGGGAGGCCCCATGGCCTCCCCGCTTTTTTACCATGATTTAGAACAAATGTTTGCATTTTGACACCACCTGTGGTACAATGTCCCCAACCTGATACCAGAAGGAGGGCCTGTCATGAAACCGCTGACGGACAAGCAGCAGCAGATCTATGACTACATCGTCTCCTTTTCCAGCCAGTACGGCTACCCCCCTTCCGTGCGGGAGATCGGGGAGCACGTGGGGCTCAAATCCCCCTCTACGGTCCACTTCCACCTGAAAGGGCTGGAGGAGGCCGGCCTCATCGCCAGGGCGGAGGGCAGGACCCGGGCCATCACGGTGACCGGCCTCCACGCCGCGCCGGAGCCCGAACGGGACCAGATCCCGGTGGTGGGCAATGTGGCCGCCGGCTCCCCCATCCTGGCCCAGGAGCAGGTCGAGGACTACCTGACCTTCGAGACCGGGGACAAGACCGGGGAGTACTTCGCCCTGCGGGTGCGGGGGGAGTCCATGAAGTACGCCGGCATCCTGCCCGGCGACCTGGTGGTGGTCCACCAGCAGCCCGACGCCCGCAACGGGGAGATCGTGGTGGCCCTCTTTGAGGACGAGGCCACCGTCAAGACCCTGCGGCGCAAGGACGGGCACACCTGGCTCCTGCCTGAGAACCCGGACTACGAGCCCATCGACGGCGACAACTGCACCATCCTGGGCAAGGTCACCGCCGTGGTGCGCAGGTACTGAGGAGGAAACGATGGGAAAGAACGACCGTTTTCAGGTGATCTACACCCAGGGGGCCATGGACGTGATGCGGATCCTGCTGGACACCGAGACGGGGGTGCAGTACCTCCAGGTGGCCAACGGGTACGCCGGCGGCCTCACCCCCCTGCTGGACGCGGATGGCAGGCCCCTGAAGTGGGCGGTGGAGGAGCGGGCATGAAGCTGGTCACCTGGAACGTCAACGGCCTGCGGGCCTGCCTAAACAAGGGCTTTCTGGACTTTTTCCACAGTGTGGACGCGGACGTGTTCTGCCTGCAGGAGACCAAGCTCCAGCCCCACCAGATCGAGCTGGACCTGCCCGGCTACCAGCTTTACTGGAACAGCGCAGAGAAAAAGGGCTACTCCGGCACCGCTCTCTTTACCCGGGTGGCGCCCCTGGAGGTCACCTACGGCATGGGCCTGGAGGAGCACGACCACGAGGGGCGGCTCATCACGGCGGAGTACGACGGCTTCTATCTGGTATGCTGCTACACACCCAACGCCCAGAACGAGCTGGCCCGCATCGACTACCGCATGAAGTGGGAGGACGACTTCCGGGACTACCTGATGGAGCTGGACAAGGTCAAGCCGGTGATCCTCTGCGGGGACCTGAACGTGGCCCACCAGGAGATCGACCTGAAAAATCCCGGCCCCAACCGGGGCAGCGCCGGATTTTCCGACCAGGAGCGGGGGCAGATGACCCGCCTGCTGGAGAGCGGATTTACCGATTCCTTTCGCGCCCTCTACCCGGACAGGACTGGGGCCTATACCTGGTGGAGCTACCGCTTCAGCGCCCGGAAGAACAACGCCGGGTGGCGCATCGACTACTTCATCGTCTCAGACCGGCTGGCGCCCCGGGTAAGCGAGCAGATCATTCACAGCCAAGTCGCCGGCAGCGACCACTGCCCGGTGGAATTGATCTTGAAGGATTGAAAGGAACGTGATGCGACATGTATGATGTGGTGGCCCTGGGGGAGCTGCTCATCGACTTCGCCCAGCAGAGCGTAGACGAGAGCGGGTACCCCACCATGGCGGCCCACCCCGGCGGCGCGCCGGGGAATTTCCTGGCGGCCCTGAACAAGTATGGCGCCCGCACCGCCTTTCTGGGCAAGGTGGGAGAGGACGCCTTTGGCAGGCTCCTGCTGAACACCCTCCGGCAGGCGGGCATCGAGACCCGGGGCATCCTGTCCGACCCGGCGGTGTTCACCACCCTGGCCTTCGTCACCTTCAAGGAGGGGGACCGCTCCTTCAGCTTCGCCCGCAAGCCGGGGGCGGATACCATGCTCCGCTTTGAGGAGCTGGACTTGTCCCTCATCGACCAGACAAAGGTGTTCCACTTCGGCTCCCTCTCCCTCACCGGGGAGCCCGTGCGGGAGACCACCCGCCGGGCGGTGGCCTACGCCAGGCAGCGGGGGAAGCTCATCACCTTCGACCCCAACCTTCGCCCGCCCCTGTGGGACAGCGCGGAGCAGGCCAGGGAGGAGATCCTCTGGGGCCTGGACCAGGCCCACGTGGTGAAGATCAGCGATGAGGAGGTCTCCTTCCTCTGGGACTGCAGCCCGGAAGAGGGGGCCCGGCGGCTGCTGGATGACCACGGCGTCAGGCTGGCTATGGTGACCTTGGGACCCAAAGGCTGCCTGCTGGTCAACCGCCGGGGCCGGGCCTCCGCCCCCTCCCCCAAGGTGACCGTGACCGACACCACCGGCGCCGGGGATATCTTCGGCGGCAGCGCGGTGAGCCGCCTGCTGAAGCTGGGCAAGTCCCCGGAGGAGCTGGAGGAGGCGGAGCTGGCGGCTATCGCCCGCTTTGCCGCCACAGCGGCCAGCCTGTCCACCGAGAGGCCCGGCGGCATCCCCAGCATCCCCGACGAGGCGGAAGTCCTGGCCCGAATGGGATAGAAACGGCGCAAAACCGGCGGCGGGTAAAAAATCCCGCCGCCGGTTTTGCGCCCCTGTAGGAAGAGGACTCCCTCCGCCCGCCCATTCGCAGGGGCGGATATCATCCGCCCGCCGGTGGGCACCCACCCCCGCAGTGCGCGGCAGGACTGCCGCGCCGGCTTCGGGGGAACGGATTGCCGCGCCAGTGTGCGCACTGGCGCGCAATGACAGGGGCGGGGCGCCCTGCCGCGCCGTATTCCACCGGGTGACCGCGGCCGCCATGTATGGCGGCCCTGCAAAATAGGCCGGGCGCACCACCCCGCGGGGCGGGCGCACAATGTGCGGCCCTACGCCTCCAGTCCCAGCAGCACCTGCCCGGCGGCCCGGGCAAAGAGCCGGGCGGCGGAAAGGGCCTCCTGAAGGGTATTGCCGTGGGTGCCCACCTCCACCAGCACCGAGCCGGGGCACAGCTGCTGGTTGTACCGGGAGGAGCGCAGGGTCATGGGCCGGGCCAGGGTGGGGTAGAGGGTGTTGAGCCCGTTCTGGATCTTGCAGGCCAGGGTCAGGTTCTCCATCCAGTTGGGGTGCTCGCCCCCCTCGCTGGAGCCCAGCACCAGCATCACCTGGGCGGTGTCCGTCCCGTCCACGGTGGTCACGGCCTTGTACACCGTGCCGTCCTCCCCGATGAGGGCGTCCCGGTGCACGTCCAGCACCACCCGGATGGTGGGGTACTCCGCCAGGTACTGCTCCACCGCCTTTGCCGAGCGGTCGTAGGCCCCGGCGTACTTGGGGTAGTCGTAGAGGGTCTTGTCGTGGAGCACCTCCAGCCCCATCTCCCGGAACACCACCGCCATCTCCTCCCCCACCCGCACCATGTTGTAGTTTTCGTCCAGGGTGCGGGTATTGTTGTCCGAGGGGACGTACACGTCAGTGCCGTCGGGCGTGTAAGCCTCCGAGCCGTGGGTGTGGATGATCAGGATCTGGGGCCCCTCCTCCGGAATGGTGATCGGCACGGCGGCGGAGGCCGCCGCCGCCAGGTCCACGTCCAGTCCCGTGCGGTTGTAGAGATAGAGCCCCCCCGACACCACATACCCGTCGGGGCTGGTGGGGGCCAGCGTCCGGGCCACGACGTCCGACGGGGCGGCAGTGGTGGCGGGCGGCGGGGTGAGATCATCCAGGTCAGGCGCCGGCTGGCCCGCCGGCAGGTCGAGAGCCTTCTCCCCTTCGGACTGCCCCTCTCCCTCCGGCCGGAGGGACAGCAGCAGCGGGGACTGCCCCACCGCCAGCCTGCCCCAGCCGTCCAGCCCCGCCAGCGGCCCGTCCGCCGCCGGACCCAGTTCGGCGGAAAGGGCGGCCTGTACAAAATCCGGGTCCTCTGCCAGATCCCGCAGGGCGTCCGCCGCCCCCGCCCCGGTACACAGGGGGAGCACCCACACCGCCAGCGTGGCCAGAAACAGCGCCGCCGCCCGCCGCAGCAGCCGTCCCCAACGTATCTTTCGTCCCATATCCCATCATCCTTTGTGCCTTGATGGTGATACTTATGCGCCCCGCCGGGGGAATATGCCGGCCCGGCGCACCCGCGCTTGACTTTTTTGCCCGATTGGATATAATGAGTGCTACAAAACCGAATCGCGCCGCATGCCGGCCACTGTGAAAAGAGGCTTTTTATGAGCAAGATCGCCATCGCTACCGACAGCAACAGCGGCATCACCCAGGCCCAGGGCAGGGAGCTGGGGGTGTTCGTGCTGCCCATGCCCTTTTATATCAATGACGAACTCTTCCTGGAGGACATCACCCTCACCCAGGAGCAGTTCTACCAGCGCCTGGCGGAGGACGCCGACGTGAAGACCACCCAGCCCGCCCCCGGCGACGTGGTGGAGCTGTGGGACAAGATCCTGGCGGACTATGACCAGGTGGTCTACATACCCATGTCCAGCGGCCTGAGCAGCTCCTGCGAGACCGCGCAGATGCTGGCCCAGGACTATGAGGGGAAAGTCTTTGTGGTGAACAACCAGCACATCTCTGTGACCCAGCGCCGCTCGGTGCTGGACGCCAAGAAGCTGGCGGAGGCGGGCTGGAGCGCCGGCCAGATCCGGGACACCCTGGAGGCCACCAAGTTCGATTCGGACATCTATATCACGGTGGACACCCTGAAATACCTGAAAAAAGGCGGCCGCTGCACCCCCGCCGCCGCCGCCATCGGCACGGTGCTGGGCATCAAGCCGGTGCTGCGCATCAAGGGGGACAAGCTGGACTCCTTCGCTAAGGCCCGGGGCTGGAAGGCCGCCAAAAAGACCATGCTGGACACCGCCCATAAGGTCATGGAGACCGACTTTGCCGACTGCGGCGGCCCGGAGGATCTGTATATCGACGTGGCCTACACCGGCTCCCTGGAGGACGCCAGGGAGTGGATCGAGGAGGTGGAGGCCTCCTTCCCCGGCTTCCCCATCCACGCCGACCCCCTCTCCCTCTCCGTGGCCTGCCATATCGGACCCGGCGCCCTGGCCGTCACCCTGACCAAAGTCCTCAAGCCCTGAAACCGAACGAAGCGGCGGGCCGCCCCCACGGGCGGCCCGCCGCTTTGCATGTCGAAAAAGCCTCGCAGAGTTCGCGCCCGCAGGCGCGAAAAAATTGGGATCCGTTTTCTCCGGGGACATGTGCCTCGGAGAAAACACTTCTCAGCCCGCAAGTGTGGGATTTGCCCGCCTAAAGCGGAGAAATCCTGCGCGCGGCGGGCTGCATCCTACTCGAAAAAGTGGCAGAAGCCACTTTTTCGACAGTCTCAGCGGCGGGCCGCCCCCACGGGCGGCCCGCCGCTTTGCCGCATCATATCTCCCCGCCGGGGCGCATATACATCCCCCGTGACAAACTTGCGGGGAGTGTTGCTGTGTGAAAGGGAACATTGAGGAGCGCGCCTGCCGGCTGGCATGTTACATCATCGAAAACAAAGCGACGGTGCGCGGCGCGGCCCAAAAGTTCGGCATCAGCAAATCCACGGTGCACAAGGACCTGAGCGAGCGCCTGCCCGCCTTCAACCGCACCCTCTATCTCCAGGTCAAGCAGGTGCTGGATGAAAACAAGGCCCAGCGGCACATTCGAGGCGGCATCGCCACCCGAAACAAGTATCGCGGCGAGACCCGGTAGGCCTCCATCCGCGCAGGCGCGGGCAGCGGCGGAGCCAGCCTCCGCCGTTTTGCCGCGCCCTCAGGTGAGCAGCACGCCCAGGGCGGCCACGGCGGTGCAGGCCACGATGGCCACCGAGGCGCACAGGTCGGCCGCCGCCCATCCCCTGCCCCGGCGGGCGGCCCGGGGCGCAGCGGAGACCGCCCGCGCCTGGTTAGCCGCGGGCTCCGGCCCGGGCGCCTCCCGCGCCTCCAGAGCCTGGCGGCAGGCGGCGAAATCCAGCACCTTTCCCGCGCTGCCGGGCCGGGCTGTCCGGGGCAGCACCACGCAGCGCACCCCTTCCCCGCCGCTGGCCTTGCGGTCCCCGCCGGCGGTGATCCGGGCGGCGTTCAGCGAATAGTAGATCGTTTCCATGGTCGACCCCTCCTTTTGGACAACCCCAGTATGGCAGCAGTCAGGCCCGATAAAACGGACTTTTCTCCTGCGGGCCCCTCTCCCGGGCGATTTTTTGCCCACGAACAGAACTTATGTTCGATTGAAGTTTAGCACATATGTTCGATTTTTGCAAGGGGGAATTTGAGAAAAAAGACCGTTGCCTGGGACTGTGGCGGCGGATATAATGGGGGGAGAACAGGCAGAAAAGGGGGGCTTGCGCATGGCGCTGGCAGAGCTGGGGATCGTGGGCCTGGCGGCGATGGGGTCCAATCTGGCCCGCAACGCCGCGGGAAAGGGACACAGGACGGCGGTATATGACCGGGAGGCCCCGGTTCGGGCGGCCTTCCTCCGAGTGGAGGGAGGCGCGGGAGCCTTTGCCATGGCGGAAGAGCTGGAGGAGCTGCCCGGCCTGGTGGCCCGGCCCAGGAAGCTCCTGCTGATGGTGAAGGCCGGGCAGCCGGTGGATGCGGTGCTGGAGCGGCTGCTGCCCTGCCTGGAGCCGGGGGATGTGGTCATAGACGGGGGCAACAGCCACTGGTCGGACACCGCCCGGCGGCAGGCCCGGGTAAAGGCGGCGGGAGTGCTCTATGTGGGGGCGGGCGTCTCCGGCGGCAGCCGGGGGGCCCGTCTGGGCCCGGCCATCATGCCCGGCGGCGATCCGGCGGCCTGGCCGGTGGTGAAGGACCTGCTGGAGGACCTGAGCGCCAGGGCCCCCGACGGCATGCCCTGCTGCCGCTGGATGGGTCCGGAGGGAGCGGGCCACTTTGTCAAAACGGTGCACAACGGCATCGAATATGGGGAGATGCAGCTCATCGGCGAGGTCTGCCTGCTGATGCGGGAGGGCCTGGGCATGTCCGCCGCGGAGGCGGCAGAAGTGTTCCGGGCCTGGGGACGGGGTCCCCGGGGAAGCTATCTCATCCAGATCACGGGGGAGATCCTGGCCCGGACGCAGGCCGGCGGCACGCCGCTGGTGGATCAGATCGCGGACCAGGCCGAGCAGAAAGGCACCGGCGGCTGGGCGGTGTCCGCCGCGCTGGAGCTGGGGGTCCCCGCGCCCCTCATCGGGGCGGCGGTGTCCGCCCGCGCCCTCTCCGCCCAGGGGGCGCTGCGGCGGCAGGCCGCGGGCCGGTATCCCCGGCCGGAGCCCGGCCCGATCCCGGACCGGGCCGGCTTTTTGGAGGACTTGGGACAGGCCCTGTACGGCGGCCGTCTGGCCGCCTTTGCCCAGGGGACGGAGCTGCTGGCCGCCGCCCGGCAGTGGGGCTGGGCGCTGGACTGGGGAGAGGCGGCCCTGGTGTGGCGGGCCGGCTGCATCCTCCGCTCCCCGCTGCTGGAGGAGGCCGCCGCCGCCCGGCGGCGGGGGGAGGAACACCTGCTGCTGGACCGGGAGACCGCCCGGGCACTGGGCGGCGCGCTCCCCGGCTGGCGGCGGGCCGCCGCCGCGGGGGCGGCGTGGGGGCTCCCCCTCCCGGCCCTGTCGGCGGGGCTGGCCTATGTGGACGGCCTGGCCGCGCCCAGGGACCACGCCGCGGCGCTCATCCAGGCCCAGCGGGACTGCTTCGGCGCGCATACCTACGGCCGGGTCGACCGGCCCGGCCGCTTCCACACCGACTGGCTGGGAGAGGATTGACGCCCCAGAGAAAAAACAGGCCGCCCGGATCTCAGATCCGGGCGGCATTCTGCTCGAAAAAGCGGCTTCTACCGCTTTTTCGACGGCCTCAGGCCGGGGCTATGGAGCGGGCTTGGGAGGGGACAGCCACTTCCCGAAGCGGTAATAGAGCAGCAGGGCCGAGGTGGTGACCGCCCAGGTGATGGGATAGCTGGCCATGACCACGGGCAGGGTGTGGTGGACAGGCACCACAGCGAACAGCCACAAAAGCCGCAGCCCGCACACCCCGAATACGTCGATGAGCATGGGCACCAGGGACTTGCCCGCCCCCCGGATGACGCCGGAGAGCAGCTCGATGAGGATGTAGGTGATGTAGCAGGGGGCCAGGAATCGGACCATTTCCACGCCGACCTCCAACACGGCGGGGTCGGGGGTGAAGATGGTGAGGATGGGCCGGGCCAGGAAGAAAAAGACGGCGCTGATAGCTACGGTGAACAGGCCCAGCACCCCTGCCGACACCCACAGCCCCCGCTTCATCCGCCCGTACTGCCCGGCGCCGTAGTTCTGCCCGGCGAAGGTGGTCACCGACTGGGCCATGGCGGTGACGGTCATCCAGAAGAGCACGTCCATCTTGCCGTAGGCGGTCCAGGCGGCCACCGTGTCGGTGCCGAAGGAGTTGATGGCGGACTGAATAACAATATTGGAGGCGCTGTACATCACCGACTGGAGGGCGGAGGGAACGCCGATGCGCAGGATGAGATCCATCGGCCCCCGGTAAATGCGCAGCTGCCGGGGCTCCAGCTGATAGGCGGCGCCCTGGGACCGCATCAGGGCGATGACCACCAGCACGGCCGAGAGCAGCTGGGAGCAGATGGTGGCGATGGCCACCCCCGCCACATCCAGGTGGAACACCAGCACCAGCAGCAGATCCAGCACGATGTTGCACACCGAGGCGGCGATGAGGAAGTACAGGGGCCGGCGGAAGTCGCCGATGGCCCGGAGCACGCCGGTGCCCATATTGTACACCACATTGGGGATCATGCCCAGGAAGTAGACCCGCAGATAGAGCACCGCGCCGGGCATGGCGTCCTGGGTGGTGCCCATGGCCGACAGGGCCCAGGGGGCCAGCAGGAAGCCCGCCACCATGAAGAAAGCCCCCACCAGCACGCCCAGGAATATGGTGGTGTGGACGGCCTTGTGCACGTCCTCCCAGTTCCGGGCGCCGAAGCGCTGGGCGATGACCACCACCGCCCCGGCAGACAGGCCGGTGAAGATGCCCACCGTCAGATTGACGATGACGCCGGTGGAGCCCACGGCGGCCAGGGCCACCTTGCCCACGAACCGGCCCACCACCAGGGTGTCCACGGTATTGTAAAGCTGCTGGAAGAAGGTGCCGAACCACAGTGGGAAGAAAAAGCCCAGCAGCTGCTTCCAGATCACGCCCTGGGTGATGTCGCCGGTAGGCTGACGCAGCAGGCCCATGGGGGTCCCTCCTTCTCTGAGAAATACGCGCCGTCACGGCGCGGCGGATACGATTCTACACGCTTCCCGCCGGAAAAGCAAGAGGGGTTGGCATGAAAGTTTGTTTTGCACAGCTTCTGTTTTTCAAGAGCTGTGTAAATTGCGGCAGATATGGACCCGGCGGAGCGCGCTCCGGCACGGCGCGGCGCTGGCGGGACCTCTCCTGAGGCGTTCCGGCCCCGAGTCCAGAACCGCCCTGGCGGGCAGGCTTGGCCGGGCCTGAGCCCGAGCGGCCCCTGCTTTTTGGAAACGGGAGTACATGTATTGCCGCCGAAGCGGCGCCATCGGGAAAACGGATCTGTGATACAGCGCAGTTCCCGCCGGCGCTGCGGCGCAGAAAGGGCGGCAGCCGGATGAACCGCTGCCGCCCTGCTTTGTTCCGCTTTTTCCCGATGGTCAAGCTTGCGCATGTTCGGAAACATGCCCCGCTGCCGCCTATATAGGACCGGGACAGCCCTTGTGTGTTTCCGTTTAAAAATCGGATCGCCGGTGAAACGGCTTGCCGCTCCAGGCGGCTTTACAGGATCTGGCCGGTTCTACCACTCCCACCGGCCGGTAAGAGCGGCCTGGACGCAGCGCTCCTCGCTGCCGTACCAGGTGTTCAGGCTGTTGCCGCCCGGGGCGTAAAACGCCATCTTGGGGGAGTGGGTGGCCAGGGTCTTGAAGCCCAGGGCTTCCGGATTGCTCAGTACCACGCAAAGGTCCTGGGTCAGCACCGCGCCGGCGTCCTCGATCATCTTCCGATAGCCCAGCTGCTCTGCCATAGCCTTGACCGCCATATTGGTGTGGATCCACATGGTCACGCCCTCTTTGACGTGCTTGCCCTCCAGCATTTTGGCCAGCTCTGCCACCTGGGCCAGGCTGCAGTGGGGGCAGCCCAGGGCCACAAAGTCCACATCCCGGCTCTTGCCGGAGGTCAGGTTGGCATAGCCCTGCTCCAGTTCCTTGGCCCCCAGTTCCACCACTTCGTACTTTTTCCCGCGGAACACGGTCTCCAGGTCGGGGGCCTCCGGCGTGATCCCGATGGCGTGGAACAGTGCCACGCCGCCCGAGGAGGCCAGCGCCGCCCCGAAGTAGACCAGTTCCTCCGTAGAGGGATGGCCCAGGCCGTCAAAGACGGGGATCTTCTCCCCGGTGAGCTTGCCCACGTAGCTGCCCACCGCGCCGTAGTCGGCAATGCCGTTCAGCGGCACGGTCACCTTGAACAAAATGTCGCCGGTGCGGTTTTCATCCAGATGGAGCCCATAATAGGGCGTGAAGCCCGTGATGCCGGCGGCCCAGGCGCTGGGGCCGCCTTCCCGGTTGTCCCGGGCGCCCAGCACGGAGTTGGTGAACACCACCGCAGAGGACTCTGCCCAGGCGATATGTTCGCCGAATTTGGGCAGGAAGCTGTAATAATACGGCACACAGGAGGACGTTCCGAAGCAGCCCATGTCCTCATAGGCCTTTTCAATGCGCAGCTGGTGTTCCGTCCAGTCTTTGGGCAGACCAAGATCCCTGCTGCGGTCCACGCCGATGACATTCATTGTCGTGGGGACGACCACCCTGGCCCCCTTGGCGGCCATGTCCTCGGCCCATTTCATGCCGGCGATGCCATGGGATTTGAGGGACAGGCCGGCGCAGTGGGCGCTTTTGACCGGGATCAGCTTTTCCGCACCGTAGATCTCCCCCAAGGCGCAGAGCATGTCCATGGCTACCTGTACGGGCTCGCCCCGCTCTCCGTCCCGCATCCGCTTTTGTTCGTCAGTCAGAAACATCGCAGCGCTCCCCTTTCTTGGTGATGGTCACCACGCCGGTGACAGCGTCCACTTTGACCCAGTCGCCGTTTTCGATCAGGCTGTACGGGTCCTCCTCCATATGGTCCACCACGGGAATATGGCCCATGATGGCGCCCACGGCGATGATGGTCTCTGTATTCAGGTTGATGATGGCTGCCGGGGCTGTGCCCTCGCAGGCTACCTGGTAGACCACATAGGAGCCGCCAGTGCTTCCTTTCCCGTAGGGGAAGATGAGCACCTTGTCCTTGAAGGACTGGCCCTCCAGCTCATGGCCGTGCTCGATGATCACCCCATGGGGCACGTCTACGCCGAAGTTGAAGCCGATGGGCTGCCGGCACACCAGCGCTTCGCCTTCCCCCACACCCTTGCTGATGCAGCGGCACTTTACAGTCTTTGGCATGTTATCCTGCGCTCCTTTCCTGTTTGTATGTCATACGGTCGGTCTCCCGCCTACAGACGGTCATTGCGGACATAGCACGTCCCGTCCATGATCCGGCGGGCCGTGCGCTCATAGGCCAGGCGCCGGAAAGCGGTGCCCTCCGGGTTGGCGCTCTGGGCGTCGACCAGGATCACGCCGCCCGGGTGGCCGATGCGCAGCATGTTTCGCTCCCGCGCCTCAGGGGAGAGCTGCTTATAGACCAGGGTCCCGGGGATACGGGCCGCCGCGCCGGTGCATACGGTGCCGGTGCCGGGATACGTTTTGTGCATGTGGAGCATAAAGCTCAGGCGGCTGACCACATCCACGTCCTCCGCCTTGACGGTGTGGCCGTCAATGGCCACAGTGTAGTCGGCAGGCTTGCTGACGATGGCGAAGAAGGGGACATACGCGCTCTTTTCTGTGGCCTCCTGTACAGTGGCGGCCATGCCGACCTTGACGGTGCAGGCGGCGCGGATCGCCTCCATCTTGTCGGTAAGCGCCTTGTTCTCCTCGATCTGGGCGCAGGTCTCGGTGCCCTTCAGGCCGAGACTGGCCGCCTCGATAAACACCACCACATTCCCCGCGTCTACGATAGACACCTCAAAGTCTCCGTATCCCTCGGCGTGGATCACGTCCACCGGCGATCCGGTGGGGAGGAGCTTGCCGGTGGTGGAACCGGCGGTGTCGCTGAAGTCCAGCATGATCCGGGCGCCGGTGCCCGGCACGCCGTCGATCCTGCAGTCGCCAAGGACGCAGGCCTTGCCGTCCTTCACAGGCACATCCGCCACCAGGATGCAGTTGGTGTTGATCTGGTGGATCCGCACCCTGGTTACCGGCTCCACCGCGGGCACCAGGCCCTCATCAATGGCGTAGGGGCCCACGCCGGCGGAGATATTGCCGCAGTTGCCGCCATAGTCCACCAGATCCGTGTCAAAGCTGACCTGGGCGAAGGTGTAGTCCACATCCGCTTCCTCCCGGGTGGGGGGGCCGATGATGGCCAGCTTGCTGGTGAGCACGTCCGCCCCGCCCAGGCCGTCGATCTCCCGGGTATCCGGCGTACCGAAAATGGCGCGGATGACCCGGTCCCGGGCCTGCTGGTCCTTCGGCAGTTCATTTTCCTTGATAAAAATGCCTTTGCTTGTGCCGCCGCGCACAATGGAAACGCGATAGGGAGTCATTTCCGAATGCATAGATCCTTCTCCTTTCGCCGCCCTCAGCACAGGGTGCAGGGGGTGGTCTTTTCAATGTGAATATGATGACCGCTGTATACGCCGGGAATCTCAGCATAGGCCTGCTTTGCCGCGCGCAGGAGGGTCTCAAAATCAATGCCGGTGTCATACCCCATCTCATTGAGCATGAATACCAGGTCCTCTGTAGCGGTATTGCCTGAAGCGCCCGGTGCGAAAGGACAGCCGCCCAACCCGCCCAGGGTGGACTGGACTGCGTCCGCGCCGGCTTCAATGGCGGCCAGGGAATTTACCAGCCCCATGCCGCGGGTGTCGTGGATGTGGACCTCCAGACGGATGCCGGGGAACTGCGCCCTGCATGCGGCCAGGAAACGGCGGACCTGGGCGGGGTCGGCCAGGCCTACGGTATCGCACAGGACAAAGTGTTCAATGCCGATGTCCCGCCCCCGCTGCAGAAAGGCCAGCAGCGGCTCCACCTCATAGTACTTGCCCTCAAAGGGACAGCCGAAGGCGGTGGCCACATCCAGACAGAGCTCCAGCTGGGGCAGCTCCTGGTGGATCCTGGCCAGCTCGGCAAAGGACTCGTCATGGGTGCGGTTGATATTGGCCTTGTTGTGGCTGGCGCTGAGAGAGATCACGTTGGTCACCTTTTTCAGGCCGGCCTCCGCCGCGCTTTGGGCGCCCCGGAAGTTGGGTACCAGCGCGAACAGGTCCAGCTCCGGGTAGCGGCTCAGGCAGGCGCCCGCCACCTCGGCGGCATCCCGCATCTGCGGGATGGCCTTGGGGCTGACAAAAGAGGTGATCTGCATATGCGTTACCCCGGCGGCGATGATGCGGTCGATCACCGCCAGCTTTTTCTCGGTGGGCAGGAACTCCGGCAGATTTTGAAACCCGTCCCTGGGCCCAACTTCCACGATGCTGATTTTCGGCTTTGCCATGTCCGCCCCTCCTCACAGGATCCCGGAGGCCTGAAGCTGGGAGTACTGCTCCTGGGACAGGCCCAGGAAGCCGCAGTACACCTTTTCGTTGTCCTGGCCCAGGACCGGCGCCGGAACGGTAGGCGTGGTGTCTTCGTTGGTAAACTTCAGCGCGTTGCCGGTCAGGCGCATTTTCCCGCCCACGGGATGGTCTACCTCGGGGAACATGTTTCGGTCCCCTGCGATCTGCGGGTCCGCCACCACGCGGTCAATGGTATTGATGGGACAGCCGGGGATGCCGGCCTTGTTCAGCATATCGGACAGTTCGTCCACCGTGTAGTTCACGCTCCACGCCTCGATGATCTCTTTCATCGCCTCGTGATTTTTCACCCGGTCGGACACCTTGAGGAAGCGGGGGTCTGTTTTGAGCTCCGGCCGGCCCATCAGGTCGCACAGCTTATCGTAGAGCTTGTCGTTGCCGGCGCCGATGATCACGCTGCTGTCGCTGGTTTTGAAGGAGTCATAGGGATAGGTGGATTCATAGCGGTTGCCGATGCGCTGGGGAATACGGCCTTCGCTCAGGTAGATCATGTTGATGTTGGTCATGGAGGAGACCACGGAGTCCACCAGGGCCACGTCTACCTTGTCCCCGTGGCCGGTTGCCTTGGCCTTCAGCAAGGCGGCCAGTACGCCGATGGTCAGGTTGAGCCCGCCCAGCACGTCGCCCATAGGCGTGCCGGTGCGGGTGGGCTCACCGCCGGGCCAGCCGGTGGTGCTCATCAGCCCGCCCATGGCCTGACCCACGATGTCATAGCCCGCTCTGTGGGAATAGGGGCCGGTGTGGCCAAAGCCGGAGACCGCACCATACACGATTTTCGGATTGATCTCCCGCAGCACGTCGTAACCCAGGCCGAGCTTTTCCATGGTGCCGGGCCGGTAGTTTTCGATCACGATGTCGGCCCTGCGCACCATCTGCTTAAAGACCTCTTTTCCCTCCGGGGCCTTCAGGTCCAGGGTGCACCCCAGCTTGCCGCGGTTGAAGTTCATGTAATAGACGCTTTCCCCGTTCTGAAACGGTCCCATGGCGCGGCTGTCGTCGCCCACCTTGGGACGCTCGATCTTGATCACCGTAGCGCCCATATCCGCCAGCAGCATCCCGCAGTAAGGGCCGGCGAGTACGCGGGTCAGATCCAGTACAGTCACGCCGCTCAACACATTTTTCTGTTCCATCGCAACATTCACTCCGTTTCATAATCCAGAAATCAGGCCAGATGTTCAGCTGTATTACGTCTCGTTTCTTTTTACATGCAAGCGGCGTGCCAGACCGGCGTTGGATGTACAGATCCCTTTTGCCGTTGGGGCGCAAGGATTTGCGCATTTTGCAGTTTCCGGGCCAAAGTTCTTGCATCCAAAACTGTTTCAAGTTAAAATAGAGTGAAACATATTATAAAGAGAGGGGAAGCACAATGGATCTCACCACATCCAGAAACGCGCTGGCCAGCACCGAGCACTTTACCGTGGCGCTGATCGCCACCTACCCGGAGATGTCCAAGCGGCTGAGCGAACTCCTCCACGGAACCAACATCGAACTGATGGACATTTACGCCTCCTTTGAAAAGGCCGCCGCTGTGGCCAAAGAGCTGGAGAACCAGGTGGACATCATCCTGACCCGGGGCGGAACGGGCCATTATATCAAGCAGGTGGCATCCATTCCCGTCATCTCCATCCCGATCACGCCCTTTGACCTTATGCTCTCGGTGTCCAAGCTCCCGCCGGAGATCGAAAGGGTGGCCTTCATCAACTACCAGAGAGCGATTTTTGGAACCAATCAGATCGAGAAGATGTTCCACAAGCGCATTTTTCAGTATCAGTTCACCAACAATGAGGAGCTGCGGCAGACGGCTGCGCAGGCCAAGGCGGATGGGTGCCAGGTGTTCATCGGCGGCGCGGAGGGCGTGTCCTATGCGCGGAACCTGGGCCTGAATGGGATCGAGATCGTCTCCGGCCAGGAGGCCGTTTTTCAGGCGATGACCGAGGCTGTGGAGATCATCCGGGTCAAGCGGGAGGAGCAGAAGCAGTCGGCCAGGCTGCAGCGGGCCTTTGATACCCTGGCCGAGGGCATCTGTATTGCGGACGAACAGGGAAAGATCAAAATTTTCAATCCGGCGGCAGCCCATATTTTCCGGGTGGAAGCCGATCAGGTCATTGGAAAGAATCTGCGCGAGACCCCCATCGGAAAACTGACCCAGCAGGCCTTCGACCACAGAGAGGCCCACGAAAACCAGCTGGAGCAGGTCTATGGCATGACGCTCAACACAAACCACGTCCCCATTTACCGAAAGTCAGACTTTGTCGGCCTCGTCTGCACCTACCAGGACGTGACGAAGATCCAGCAGCTGGAAGGACAGATCCGGTCCAAACTCAGCCAGAAGGGCTTCAAGGCCCGGTATACCTTTGACGATATCCTGACGGACAATCCCGGCCTTCGCCGGGCGAAAAAGCTGGCGGCGCTCTATGCCCGGACAGACTCCGCCGTGCTGATAGAAGGCGAGTCCGGCACGGGAAAGGAGCTGTTTGCCCACAGCATCCACAACGCCAGCGTGCGGGCCAGCGGCCCCTTTGTCACGGTCAACTGCGCCGCCATCCCGGAACAGCTGCTGGAGAGCGAGCTGTTCGGTTATGCGCCGGGGGCCTTCACCGGCGCGCGGAAAGAGGGCAAGCAGGGCCTTTTTGAGCTGGCCCACAATGGGACGATCTTCCTGGACGAGATCGGGGAGATGCCGAAGTACCTGCAGGCCCGCCTGCTGCGCGTACTGCAGGAAAAAGAGATCATGCGCGTGGGCGACAACAAGATCATTTCCGTCAACTGCCGCATCATCAGCGCCACCAACAAGGACCTGGGCGCCATGGTGCGCCGGGCTGAATTTCGGGAGGACCTGTACTATCGGCTGAGTATTTTCACCGTCACGATCCCGCCCCTGCGGGAGCGGCCGGAGGATGTGCCCCTGCTCAGCAGATACTTTCTGGACGCCCTCCACCTGCCCCTGGACGAGAAAAAGCGCGGCCGGCTGGAGACATATTTGAAGCGGCTGCACGGCTATCGCTGGCCGGGCAATGTGCGGGAACTTGCCAGCGTCTGTGCCAGGCTGGCCCTGCTCTGCACTTCTCCGGCGGATGAGGACCTGGAGAGCCACCTGAAGGAGAGCCTGGACGGCTATGTGCTCCCGGCAGGGGACCAGATCACGCTTTATATCGGGGCCGAGCTTCCGCTTCGCTCGGCGCTGGGCGAGGCGGAACGGCAGTATATCAATGCCATTTTGGAGCGGAACGAGGGTAACCAGTCCGCCGCGGCAAAACAGCTGGGGATCGGCCGGACGACCTTGTGGCGGCGGCTGACCGGCCCAAAAGAGGGCGATGAAGGGTGACCCCGTGCCAGATGAGGCCGCGAAACTTGTTGCGCTTTAAGCTGTTTCATTTTTGAAAAAAGCATCCCGCTTTGAAACAGGCGCTCAGCCGGCCGCGCCGCCGCCCGCTTGAAATACAGCATCCTTCCCCGCTGGCATCCTTGGCATAGCGTTTGCAGTATCCTGCGGTGAACAAAACCGCGCGGAGTCTGCCGACCTTCAACGGATGAGCGGAAGGAGTAGCTGCAATGAATGAGACGGAACACTTGGAAGCGATGTACCCGATAGGGCGCTGTCACTGTCACGGCATGTCCCCCATCCCCCAGGAGGGGAGCTTTGGAGAGGTCACGCAGGTCGATCAGATCTCCGGCTTCAGCCACAGCGTGGGGACCTGCGCGCTGAAACAGGGCGCATGCAAGCTGACGCTGAACGTCAAGCAGGGCGTGATCCAGGAGGCGCTGGTGGAGACGGTGGGCTGCTCCGGTATGACCCACTCCGCCGCCATGGCGGCGGAGATCCTCCCCGGCAAGACGATTTTGGAGGCCCTCAACACCGACCTGGTGTGCGACGCCATCAACGTGGCCATGCGGGAAATGTTTCTCATGCTGGCCTACGGGCGTTCCCAGTCTGCCTTTACCCAGGACGGGCTGGCGGTGGGAGCCGGGCTGGAGGATCTGGGGGCGGATCTGCGCAGCCAGGTCGGCACCAGCTACGGGACGCTGAAGAAGGGGCCCCGCTATCTGGAACTCACGGAGGGATATATTCAGAAGCTGGCCCTGGACCGGGAGGACAGGATCATCGGCTACCAATTCGTCCGGCTGGGCAAGATGATGGATCTGATCCGGCACGGGGTTTCCGCCGGCGATGCGCTGACGCAGGCCACCGGCGTATACGGCCGGTATGAAGAAGGGGTCCGCTTTGTCGACCCTCGGGACGAATAGGAGGGTGCGGCATGGAACAGATCATGTTTGAGAACTACAGCCGGCGCAGCGCGCAGATCGACGCTTTTTTGAAGGAAAACGGCATTTCTTCCCTGACGGAAGCCAGGCAGCTCTGCCAAAATGCGGGCCTGGATGTGGCCGCCATGGTCCGCGGGATCCAGCCCATCTGCTTTCAGGACGCCCCGTGGGCCTATACTGCCGGGGCGGCGGCGGCGTTAAAGCGCGGCGACCCCGCCCCCGGCGCCGTGGCCGCCACGTTGGGAGAAGGGCTGCAGTCCTTCTGCCTGCCCGGCTCCGTGGCCGCCCAGCGGCAGATCGGCCTGGGCCACGGCAAGCTGGCCGCCATGGTCCTCAGCGATGAGGTAAAGTGCTTTGCGTTTCTGGCCGGACATGAGTCCTTTGCCGCGGCCGAGGGGGCCATTGGCATCGCCCGCTCCGCCAACAAGGTGCGCAGCACCCCCCTGCGGGTGATCCTCAACGGCCTGGGCAAGGACGCCGCGGAGATTATTGCCCGGGTCAACGGCTTCACCTATGTCCGCACCCGCTTCAACTTTGAGGATGACACCCTGGAGGTCGTGGGCGAGACCCCTTACTCCCAGGGCGAGCGCAGTGCGGTGCGCTGCTACGGCGCCAACGAGATGCGGGAGGGCGTGGCCATCATGATACACGAGCGGGTGGATGTGTCCATCTCGGGCAACGGTACCAACATGGTCAAATTCCAGCATCCTGTGGCAGGCACCTACAAAAAGTACTGCAATGACCACGGCCTGTCCTATTTTGCCTGCGCTTCCGGCGGCGGCATTGGACGGACCATGAACAACGATGACATTTCTGCCGGCCCGGCCTCCTACGGCTTTACAGACATGCTCTCCCGGATGTATGCCGATACGGTGTTTGCCGGATCCTCCTCCGTTCCCGCCCATGTGGAGATGATGGGCTTCATCGGCATGGGCAACAATCCTATGGTGGGGGCCACGGTGTCGATAGCCGTGGCGGTGGCGCAGGCGCTCTCGGCCTGATGAACAAGCAAAAAAGCCCGGGCGCTCCGCAAACGGCGGAGCGCCCGGGCTTTTGACGTGGTGCCGGACCGGCTTAGTCCTTCGGGGGATAGACCGCGTGTTCCAAGGCCCGTGCATCATGTCCGGGGAGGATGTGGGCGGCGTCAGTCAGCGGGAGCATTTTGTGGATGGTGCGGTAATACTCCTCCAGGTCCACATGGATGCCGGAGGGAGTGGGCAGTCCCCAGGTCTGGTTTTCCTCCCAGTTTTCGATGAGGCCCACACAGTCGCTGGCGATCAAATAGGGGCCGCCCGTGGTATTGACGCGGACGCTCTGGAACCCCGGCGTGTGCCCGGGTGTAAAGATCAGGTCGATGCCATCCTGGAGGGCGAAGTCCCCGTCTACCAGCTGGATGCGGTCCATGGCGCGGGTCCAGGGGGGCGTCATGCCGATCTGGGGGGATTCGTAGTAGGTATACTGGGTCGGGATGGGAGCCAGCGCATACTGGATCTCCCGCTTCTGGACATAGATGCGGGCGTTGGGGAACAGGTGGTTGTTGAAGCAGTGGTCCCAGTGGAGATGGGTGTTGACGATGACGGTCACGTCCCCGGCCTCGACCCCCAGCTTTTTCAGGGCGTTGACCGGCTTCATGTCCTCTGTCTGCGTCAGGGGGTGGTGATAGGCGGCGGCCCACGCTTCATCGCAGCAGCCGGTATCCACCAGCATGCAGGTGTTCTTTCCCGTTACAAGATACATGAGGATCGGGGCGGCCAGCTTCTCGCCGGCAGACTTTTGGTAGGCAAAGTTGGACTTCTCCGCGCTGGCGAACCGGCCGGCGCAAATCGGGTGGATGGTATAAGATTCCATAGCAGGCTGGACTCCTTTCTGATAAAATATCTGCGTCTGGTGAAAATGCAATCGGGGTGCCAACTGTGGGAGGGCGCGTTTCAAACCTTTCCCCTGTTGGACGCCTGAGCCACTGTTTCAATTTTTGATCTTCATACCCGGTTTGAAACAATATTGTCAAATCGAACGATATGCCGAACCCGGGGAGCGGCCGGCGTCAACAGGAGGTTTGGGCTCAAAACTGGTCGTTTTACTAAAGTCATAGCCTGTGACACTGCGGGTTGGCATACGACTTGCACAACTGAGAGATGGACATGTCCTAAAGGCCCGTTTGGCAGCTCCCGTGGGAACCGGCTGTTCCCATGGGCAGTGTTTGCACGCAAAGGACGCACGGTTATCCGTGCGCAATGTGACTGGGGGGAGATTACTTGTGAAAAAGAAACATATGCAATGGCTGTTCCTGGTGTTTTCGATCGGTTGCTTGCTGCCCTTCTTTGTTCCCGCCCTCAACCAGCTTGAGCCGCGGATCTTCGGGATTCCCTTCACCGTCTGGTCGGTCAATTTGTGGATGCTGCTCTGCTGCGGCCTGCTGAAGTGGCTGAGCCTGAACGTCTGGGACACTTATGACGGCGACGGCAGCGGCGACAGCGGAAAGGAGGCGTAACGCGAAATGACAACCCATACGATAGTCAGTATCATCGCACTGATCATCTATTCCGCGTTGATGCTTTACGTGGGCATGGGCAAGGCCTACGATAAGGAAGTCGTCTCCTCCACGCGAGGGTACTTCATCGGCGGCGGCACGGGCTATTTTGTCCTGTTCTTCACCACCGCCGCCACCTGGTTCTCTACCTGGATCTACATGGGCGCTCCCGGCTCCTTCTACAAAAACGGCATCGGCTGGATCGCCGGCGCCACCTGGCAGCTGCTCATCATGTTCCTGATGGGCTGCTTTGCCACCCGCCTGTGGCGGATGTCCAGGAGCTATGACTACGTGACCCCCGGCGACCTGCTGGAGGGCTATTATCAGAGCCGCACCCTGCGCACGGTCGTCTCCGGCGGCCAGCTGATCTTCTGCTTCCCCTACATGATGGCCCAGATCAGCGGCGTGGGCCTGGCCGTCAATACTCTGACCAACGGCTTTATCCCCAGCTGGGTGGGCTGCATTTACTGCGCCTTCATCGTCGGGCTGTACGTGTTCTTCGGCGGCTTCAAATCCCAGGCCTGGGTGGACACCATGCAGGGCATCATGTTCACCGTCATCCTCTGGATCACCGTCGTCATCATGATGGCCCAGAACGGCGGCGGGATCGAGGGCTTCTTCACCGGCCTGGAGAATGCCGGCAACCGCCTGCTCTACTACGCCACCGACCCCGATGCTGCCTGGGGCTGGAAGATGTACCTGTCCTACTTCCTGGTGCAGGCCATCGGCGGCTACTTTGCCCCCTATGTATGGCAGCGCTCCTATGCCGCTAAGAGCGGTCGCACCCTGCAGCAGATCTCCGGCACCCTGGGCCTGTTCTACTGCTTTGCCATCATGCTGCCCGTGATGCTGGTGGGCTTTGGCGGCGTGGTCCTGGGCGTGGATACCGCCAACGCCGACAACATCATGGTGGCCACCATGACCCAGTATGCCCCCTATGTGGCCATTCTGGTGGTGGTTGGCATCCTGGCCGCCGGTATGTCCACCATCTCTTCCATCCTGGTGTGCACAGGCTCCCTGGTCACCGTGGACTTCATCCAGCGGGCAAAGCCCAACATGAGCCCGGAGAGCGTGCGGAAGACCTCCCGTGCCTCCATCTTTATTGTGATGCTGCTGGCGCTGATCTTGTCTATGGTCAATGTGGAGGGCATCGTCATACTGGTCAACACGGCATTGGCTGGATTCATGCAGGTCATTTGGGGCGTGTTCGGCGTATTCTATTGGAAACGCGCCACCAAGGAGGGCGTCATCGCGGGCTTCGTGGCCGGCATCGTGGTCACCCTGGTCTGCACAGCCATGAGCATCAATCCCCTGGGCTTCAACCCTGGCTGCACTGGCTTTGCGGTCAACACGGTCCTCTTCTTTGTGATCAGCCTGTGTACCAAGCCCGTTTCCGAGGAGTACAGGACGAAGTTCCTGTCCCCCCTGCGCAAGTACAGGACCCTGCCGGAGGATTGATCCGATCTCCTAAGAGGGGGCTTGCCCCCCTCTTTTTATTCCCAAAAGGAGGATGGACGACATGGCAATGACCATCAGCGAAAAGTTACTGGCCCGGGCCGCCGGAAAGAGCGAGGTCCACGCCGGCGAGATCGTGCAGGCCCGCGTGGACAAGGCGATGATGGACGATATCCTGGGCCCCCGCATCGAGATTGCGGAAAATATGGAAATGCTGGGCGCCAAGGTATGGGACCCCAGCCGGGTCACCATCATTTCCGACCACTATACGCCCCCGGCCAACGCAAAGCAGGCTGAGATCGTGAAATTTACCCGGGAGTGGGCCCAGGCCCACGGGATCGAGCACTACTATGAATTTGCCGGCCCCTGCCACCAGGTCATGGTGGAAAAGGCCCGGGTCTCCCCCGGGGAGCTGGTGGTGGGCACGGATTCCCACACCTGTACCTACGGCGCCCTGGGCGCATTCTCCACCGGCATCGGCTCCACCGAGATGCTGGGCGTACTGGTTATGGGGGAGCTCTGGCTGAAGGTCCCCCAGACCATCAAGATCCAGTTTGACGGCGCCCTCCCCCAGGGCGTCATGGCCAAGGACGTGGCGCTGCGCACCATCGGTACGGTGGGGCACAATGGGGCCACCTACAAGGCCCTGGAATTCTGCGGCAGCACCTTTGAGCAGATGCCCATGGACGAGCGGCTGTGCGTCACCAATATGGCGGTGGAAGCCGGGGCCAAGAACGGCGTCATCCCCTGCGATGAGATCACCCAGGCCTATCTGGCAGAGCACCACATCCCTTCCGGGACAGCGTTCCGCAGCGACCCGGATGCCGAGTACAGCGCCGCGTATACCTTCGACGCCGCTGAACTGGTTCCGCTGTGCGCCTGCCCCCACGAGGTGGACAACGTCACGGAGATCGAAAACGTGAGCCAGACAGCGATCCATCAGGCCTATATCGGCTCCTGCACCGGCGGCCGGTACAACGACCTGAAAATGGCTGCGGAGCTGCTCAAGGGGAAGAAGATCGCAAAGGGCATTCGCCTTTTGATCTCTCCCGCATCCCGGGAGGTATGGGAGGCCTGCGACCGGGCAGGCATCCTGACCACGCTCTCCGAGGCGGGGGCTACCATTTTGGCCTCCAGCTGCGGCGCCTGCCTGGGCATCCACTCCGGCGCCATCGGCGCGGGTGAGGTGTGCGTGTCCGCCACGAATCGGAATTTTATCGGGCGCATGGGCAGTAAGCTGGGCGACGTATACCTGGCCTCCCCCCTGTCTGTGGCGGCCAGCGCCGTGACCGGCCGGCTGACCGACCCGCGCACCATGCTGTGAGGAGGCGTAGACCATGGCAGAGAAAATCACAGGCAGAGCGTTGAAATATGGGGACAATATCAATACGGACATCATTTCCCCGCCGGCCTACATGGAGCTGTCCATGGAGGAGGCCGCCAAGTATGCCATGAGCCCGGTGGACCCGAGCTTTGCCGCCACAGTCCAGCCGGGGGACATCTTTGTGGCGGAGCAGAATCTGGGCTCCGGCTCCAGCCGGGAGACCGCGCCGCTGACCCTGAAGATCCTCGGCATCCGCACGATCGTTGCCAAGTCTTACGCCCGCATCTTCTACCGCAACTGCATCAATTTGGGTATTTTGGCCATTGAGTGCCAGGACACGGACAAAATATCCAAATTTGACCGGCTGGAAGTGGATACCCAGGCAGGTCAGATCCAAAACCTGACCACCGGGGAGCGCTATCCCTGCAGCAAGATCCCGCCCCATATCATGGAGCTGGTCTCCCAGGGCGGGCTGGTCGAGTCCCTGAAGCATAAGCTGGGCGTGAAATAATCTGTGCAGATCCATACGGAGCATCCATCCGTAGGGATGCCTTCCTCTCTCTCTTGATGCCTGCCCGGGCGTCTGATCGATCAGACGCCCGGGCAGGCGTTTTTCCGGCCCGCTGCAGAGGGGGAGGCTTCTCCGTGCCGGCCAGGCACGTCACGGGGCCGGGCGCTTTACCGCCAAAGGCAGGGGCGCGCTCGCGCCCCGGGTAAATTTTATACCGTAGACCCCGCCCTGCGCAATTGCCTGTCAGGCAGGCGGGAGAAAAATATCCGATACGCCCTGATATGTGCTGCATGGCCGCGTATTCCGGCGGCTTAAAGCAACTTTACTATTGAGAAAGGAGTGCCTGCGTGGTACAATGCATTCGTTATATGCGGGCCGATGCAGGCGGCGCCTGAGAAAATGACGCAAGAAAGCATGGTAAGATCCAGGAAGGCCTTGAAAATAAAGGAGCTGTGAAAATATATGAAATTAGGAATCGTGGGGCTTCCCAATGTGGGAAAGTCCACTCTGTTCAACGCCATCACCAATGCCGGCGCGGAGAGCGCCAACTACCCCTTCTGCACCATCGACCCCAACGTGGGCGTGGTGGCGGTGCCCGACAAGCGGCTGGATACGCTGTCCGAGATGTACCACCCCAAAAAGACCACCCCGGCGGTGGTGGAGTTCGTGGACATCGCCGGCCTGGTGAAGGGGGCCAGCCAGGGCCAGGGCCTGGGCAACAAGTTTTTGGCCAACATCCGGGAGTGCGCCGCCATTGTCCACGTGGTGCGCTGCTTTGACGACGAGAACATCATGCACGTGGTGGCCGACACCAGCACCAACGTGCCGGTGGACCCGGTGGGGGACATCGGCGTTATCGACATCGAGCTGATCATGGCCGACGTGGAGATGGTGGAGCGGCGCATCGACAAGGCCCAGAAGGCCGCCAAGGGGGACAAGAAGTTCCTCCGCGAGGTGGAGGTGTTCTCCGCCCTGAAAAACTGGCTCAACGACGGCAACTCCGCCCGCAGCTACCTGAGCCAGGTGGACGAGGAGGACGCCGCCCTTATCGCCACCTCGGAGCTTTTATCCCTCAAGCCCGTCATCTACGCCGCCAACCTGGACGAGGACGGCTTCGCCGGGTACCGGGACAACGCCTACTACAAGCAGGTGGCCGACCTGGCCGCCAAGGAGGGGGCCCAGGTGATCCCCGTGTGCGCCAAGCTGGAGGCCGAGATCGCCCAGCTGGAGCCGGAGGAGAAGCAGATGTTCCTGGACGAGCTGGGCATACCCGAGTCCGGCCTGGACCGGCTCATCCGGGCCAGCTACGCCCTGCTGGGCCTCATCTCCTTCCTCACCGCCGGGGAGGACGAGTGCCGGGCCTGGACCATCGTCAAGGGCACCCGCGCCCCCCAGGCCGCCGGCAAGATCCACACCGACTTTGAGCGGGGCTTCATCCGGG